>Ga0187891_1002800_pt1 | contig 12824 bp, 6 predicted proteins | sample June2016WEW_21_4_FD_132990 | JGI IMG/M metagenome (GOLD analysis project Ga0187891, IMG submission 132990) | Peatland microbial communities from SPRUCE experiment site at the Marcell Experimental Forest, Minnesota, USA - June2016WEW_21_40 | ecosystem: Environmental > Terrestrial > Soil > Wetlands... | reverse complement strand
TGGTGCTGTGTTCGGGGAAGATGATGGCGTCGAAAGCTTCGATCGGGTACATGCCCAGATTACTGAGGGCCATGCTTCCACCGCTCATCTGCTCGGCCCTCAGGGTGCGTGCTTTGACCTTCGCCACGAGGTCGGCAACCTCCTTCTGCAAACTTACCAGATCCTTTTTCTCAACATCCCGCACCACCGGCAGGTGAAGTTCATTGTCAAGGCCGATGGCCAGCGCGATATGGATACCCTGCGGCGGGATGATTCGCTCCCCCTCCAACTTCGCCGCAACCAGAGGCAGGGCTTCCGCAGCCCGCGCCATGGCTTTCAGAAAAATCGCGTCGTAGCTAAGACGCGCGCCGTTGACATCACTCTCGGCCCGCATCTGCTGCGCCGAAGTCATGTCAATGGAAGCAGTGATGCTGAGGTGAGGGATCTCCCTCCAGCTCTTCTGCACGGCGCGCGCTACGGCGACCTGAGCGCGCGGCAGCGGCTCTCCGGGAGGAGTTGTTTCTAGCGCCGGCGCGGCCCGTTCATGGCTGGCGCACTGCACGTCCTGGCGCGTGATGACCCCTCCCGCGCCCGTCCCCTTCACACGGCTAAGATCAACGCCCAGTTTCGCAGCGAGGTTCCGCACGATTGGCGCGACGCGGACGGATTGGCCGCCTTCGAGGTCAGCGGTAGGCGCCACGGGTGCCGCTGTTCCGTGAAGGAGAGCGGCGGCAGGGGCTGTCATAGCCTTAGCTTGAACAGCGACGGACTCGCCCGGCTTGCCCACATAGGCGAGGATATCTCCGGTCCGCGCCAAGTCTCCCTCCTTCACTACGACCTGTAACAGCACTCCTTCCCCAGTCGATTCCAGCTCTGCTACCGCTTTGTCGGTTTCGATATCAGCCAGGACATCGCCGCGCTTGACAGCTTCGCCTTCCTTGATCCTCCAGGATAGGACTTTACACTCCTCCACATTCGTACCCATGTCGGGTAACCTGATTGCCACCGCCATTGCTGCCTTCCTCCTGTTTCCATTCCCGCCTTGCAGTTGGTTGAAAAACCTGTTCAAGTGCGTCGCAGGGGCGGGGTGGAACCTGTCTCGACCCGCCCTCCAACCCGGCGCCGCACCTTCCTCAACAAGCTCTTAGAAAGGGGGCGCTTGCTCGACTGGGTAGGCCTCTCGGCGAGGGACGACCTCGAGACTGCCGGCGCTTAATTCCAAAGCCGAGTGCTCCAGAAGCCCTAACCCGGGATTTCCATCTTACTCCCGATTCCGAACGAGAATACACCCAATTGCCTCGGGTTGCTCCTTTCCTATAGATTCTTAATGAGAGTCAACGGAATCGAGACTGTGCGCGGGGTCGGCGAGTGGACAAGTGTAAGGTTCGAGCCCGGCAGCGCAGGGAATTCTGTCGAGGTTCAATAAAGTCTCGACCCAGCATTCAACAACCATCGAAAGTAAAGCTGAACCGCGAGAAACTCGACATCTCAAACGCCTTGACGCCCGCCCCATCGGTTACATTGATCAGGTTTCGAGGAGAGTTTCCGATGTGCTTAGACCTTTCAACCAGTGCGGCGTCCCGGGAACAACAGAGGGCAGCCCGGGGGCAGCGGCGGGGCGAAACCATACCAGCCGCCCGCTACTTAGCAGGCGGGGGCGCGGCCACCGTCATGCCATGGCGCCGGAAGACGTCCATCATCTTCGCGCGGTCGGGCGGGCCGCCGGCGGCGGCAGCGATTACTTCGGCAGCTTCGCGGAAGTACGCGGGGCCCATTATCGCAGGGGTTATGACGGCGAGCTGTTTCACATCCTCGCTGCCGAGGTTATCGAAGCGGTGCACCGCGCCTCGGGGGATGCACAGCGCCTGCCCGGGACCAACCTCGATGGGCGTGCCGTCAACCGTCCAGGTAAGGACACCCTCGATACCGTAGAGGATCTCCTCGTAGGCGTCGTTCTTGTGGGCCGGCGCCGCCAGCTTCTGCCCGACGGGGACGAGAACCTCAAACACTGACACGCTGCCGTTGGAATCATCGCCCGTGAGGAGGAACCGGATCCCTAGCGGACCAATCTTGATGGTCTCTTCCGAAGGATTGACTCTGGTCGTACGCTGCTGCATAATTGCCCCCCTTTGAGTAAAGTTAACCAGAATTTCCGTTTTCAGTTTTCGCCCGGCGAGTAATGTACACCCGAGCGCCTCTGAATTCAAGGTCCCCGCCCAAAAAACTTCTTGACAAACCTAAACTTATTGCGTTAGATTAACGTCGTTTTTGAAATACTTTCAGCTTTCCTATTGCGATTCAAGGCAGCGTGTGATGCTGAAGTGGATCGCGCTGCACGTCTGAAGATGCGTCGGGTCGTCTTTTCCGAGAGAACATGTACCGCACCGAAGTCAACCGGTGCGGGGGGATCAGTTTGAGGACTGTTGCGTGAGTCCCACCACATTCTTGTCGTGCACCCGGGGGGATCCCTCTTAGAGGGTCAGCGTCTGGCTCGTAACTGGCGTCAGGATTAGTGAAAGCATAGCAACGCCACCGTACGATGCGTGATCGCTGAGAGTCCTTTGCCTAAGTGCTTCAAAGCGTGGGCCTTGGGTTTATTCTCCTTGTCCCTCCACTCAGGGGAGACAAGTCAAACCTTAGGAGGAAATTGGTAATGATGAACACAATCAAACAGCGTTTGGTTTTTCTGATTCTTGCGGTGGCATCATTCGCCGTAGTGGGATGGTGCCAGTCAAATCTCGGAGGCATCACGGGGCGCGTCACCGATCCATCCGGGGCGGCCATTCCGGAAGCCGGGGTGGTGCTGACGGGCCTCGACAACGGGACAACACTCACGGCGGGCACCAGCGGGGCCGGGATCTTCTCGGTCTCGGGTGTGGCCCCCGGACGTTATCGTATCAACGTAACCAAGGCCGGCTTCAAAATGTTTACACAGGAGCCGATCATCATCAGCACGGAAACCGTAATGAATCTCGACGTCAGTCTGACCGTAGGCGTCGTGACCGAGACGGTTAGCGTCACCGCGCAGGCAGCGGCCCTGCAAACCACTTCGGCGGAAGTCGGCACGGTCATGCCGACGCAGTCCGTGATGGATCTGCCGCAATCCCTGGGCGGTACCCTCACCATCGGCGCGTCGGGGCGGCGGCAAATCGAGGATTTCACCTTCCTCACCCCCGGGGTGCAGGGAAACCAGTGGGAAAAGAATGTCAACGGTGCGCCTGGCATGTCCCAGGAGATCCTCGTTGATGGCTTTAGCATGTCGCAAATGGGCGCCCCGGGCTTTGTCGCCTCGGATACCCCACCCTATGAGTCAATCTCCGAATTCAAGATGGAAAATACGCTTTACCCGGCAGAGTACGGGCAGGGGTTGGGAATTGAGAACTTCACGCTGAAATCGGGCGGCAGCAAATACCACGGCGACGCGTTCGATTTCCTCCGCAATCAGTTGCAGGACGCCAGGGGATTCTTCTCCGCAACCAAGGCCATCCTTCGGCAGAACGAGTTCGGCGGCACCATCGGCGGACCGCTGACTATTCCCAAACTCTACAGCAGCAAAGGAAGGACCTTCTTCTTCGGCTCGTATTCCGGCTTCCGGTTGAGGGGAGGCACGCCGTATACAGTCCTGGATACTCTCCCCACCGCGCAAGAACGGGGGGGCGACTTCTCCGACTATCCCTACCCTATTTTTGACCCCGTGTGCGACAGGGGCACGGCCTCTGCCCATCCGTGTAGCGCCTCTGAAACCCGGCAGCAGTTTAGCTATAATGGCGTCCTCAACGTCATTCCTCCGTCCCTGCTTAGCGCCGTCGCCCTGCGCGCTACGGCGTTGCTCCCGCCAAACGATCTTCCGGGATATGTAAACAATTATGTGGATCGATCATACCAGCCGACTAGTGAAAACGTCGAAGAGGTCAAGATCGATCACACGATCAACGAGAAGCAGCACCTCTCGGGGGCTTTATGGGAGGTTCGAGGGAACACCCAAATCAACGGAGGTATTGCTGGTCCCCTGGACCCGGGCTTCCGCAACACTCCCACGGTAGCCGGGGATGTCCGGATTAACCACACCTACACCATCTCACCGACGCTCCTGAACCACGCCGGATTCGGGTACTCTACGACCCAACCCACGTGGTCTCACTGGACTACGGACCCGCGCCATGGAAACGAGGCCCTGCAAATCCCTGGTATTCCTTCGGCTTCCAATGGCTACCCTGAACTCGACTTTTTGGGTGCCGGCGGTTATTACGGGATGCTGGGGAACGCCGACAACAACGGCGTCGCTCCCACCGTGATGCAGCACTATAGCTGGGGCGACGACGTGACCTGGGTTAAGGGCAAGCACCAGTTGAAGTTCGGGGCCAACTACTCCCTCCGAAAGTTTGAAAGCGGGGACGACCGTGATGAGGCTGGCGATTTTCAGTTCCCATCGGCGTATACCTCGCAACCGAATAACGCGGCCGAGTTCGGCACCTGGGGGAACTCCTATGCTAGTTTCCTGCTGGGAGGAGTCAGTTACGCCACGCGCACAATAACTCCGCCGGTGCGTTATTTCACGGACCAAATATTGGCCCTGTACGCGGAGGACTCCATCAAGGCAACCCCCAAACTGACCGTCACCCTGGGTCTCCGCTACGAACTCCCAGACTACGCTACGGAAAGGTATGGCAACATTTCTTACCTTAACATCGCTGAGCCCAATCCGGGAGCAGGCGGGCTACCCGGAGCGTTGCAGTTCCTGGGCACTGGCGCGGGGCGCACGGGAACCTTTAACTTGTTCGGCACCTATCACAAGAACTTCTCGCCGCGCGTGGGACTGGCCTATCAAATTAACAACAAAACCGTGCTGCGAATGGGGTACGGTATCTTCCGGTTCAACACCAGCGATGGGCGCTTGAATTCGACGTCATGGTGGGACAACGGGTTCGGTCTCTTTCCCTCGTTCACTTCACCTAACGGCGGAATTACTCCGGCGTTCAATCTTGACTCCGGGTTCCCCGCCACATCCGTCGCTGTACCGGATCTGGATCCGACCCTGCTCAACAATGCGAGCATAGTCTGGATCAACGAGAATGCCAACAAGCCTTCTCTTACTAACTCCTGGACGGTCGGTGTCCAGCGCGAGTTGCCGTACGGCATCCTGCTTGACGCCGCCTACGTTGGGCAAATGTCTACCAACCTATGGACTGGCATGGAGAGCCCAGACGCGGTTAACCCCAAATGGCTGAGCCTGGGCACCGAGCTCAATGATGATATTAGTTGCGTAGGGTTGGGAACCTGCCCCCTCGCCGCAGCCGCGGGCGTCCACTCGCCGTATACCGGCTTCACCGGCTCGGTAGCGCGCGCCCTATCGCCCTATCCGCAGTACACCGGAATCAACGACTTTTACCAGCCCACCGGGTACAACAGCTACAACTCCTTGCAGGTCCGCGTGCAGAAGAGATACTCCAACGGTCTTTCGTTCTTGGGCGCTTACACGTTCTCTAAGAACATCGGCGCCGCTGGAGGGGATACATTCGGCGATAACGCCGGCGGCGGCGGTTTCACTGCCATGAACCCTTACGATTACAGACTAGAAAAGTCTTTGCTTCCCCAGGACCAGACCCACTACTTCGTTTTCTCCTGGAGTTACGCTCTACCCGTCGGTCGGGGGAAGAAGTTCCTCTCGAACACGAACCCTGTGGTCAACCAACTGCTGGGCGGCTGGCAGGTCAACTCCATCGAGACTTACACTTCCGGCACCCCCATTAGCATCGGTGGCGGCCCTAGTAATATCATAGTCGGCAACCGACCCGACTGGAACCCGGCGGCTGGCAATGGCAGGTCCACGGTCAGCATGAGCACCTTCGATCCTGCCGTAGACCGGTATCTTAGCATTACTCCTTGGAGTCTACCGGCCCCCTTTACCTTCGGCAACGGTCCGCGCACCCAGCCGAACCTGAGAAATCCGGCGTATTACGACGAAGACTTCTCGGCCTTCAAGAATATCTTCCTCCACTCGGAAAGCAGGTATCTGCAGTTCCGCGCCGAGTTCTTCAACATCTTCAACCGGGTGGACTTCGGGGGCCCGGCCACGAACGTAAGTAATCCCCTCACCTTTGGGATCATCTCGGGTCAAGCCAACACCCCACGCATCATCCAGTTCGCGCTGAAGCTCATCTTCTAGCACCACGGCAGAGGCCTCCCGGAGCATGGCTCCGGGAGGCCACTCCAGTTGGGTACAGTCTGGAAGCAAGGAAGGCCTTGGATTGGAAGAGACCCTGCCTGACGAGTTCAGATCAGCAGTTGTGCGGTTTCAAGTTTAGCTGGCGTTGGGTCCTGGTTTATCCCCGCAAGAAAGTTTGCTGCCATATGCCAGTGCGGCTATGAGATGTCACCCGTGAAAGACCGCCCCGACGCCATAGACCTGCGGCTGCGTTTCCGCTTGGTCGCAGGGAGCGCCCAGGAGACCGGGGTCAGTCTCGATCTGGAATTTGGCAACTGGTCCACGCGCAACTACGTTCTGCTGCCGGGCGCCGTATATAACGGCCACCGATTTTGTTCGAGGCGCATAATGACAGTTGGGGAAACCAGCAAGTGGATGGAAGCTGGAAGGGTGCTAAGACGATTGCGCGCAGCATAATTGCCTGTGCACAGGGCGGAGGTAACTACTTACTGGAGATCGGCCCCAAGCCGGATCGCTCTATTCCGGAAGAGTCCATTCGCACCCTGGCGGTCGCGGCAAGCAGATGGAGAAAAACAGCCCGACGATCCACGAAACTGTGCGTTAGCGGGTCAAGAGTTCCTACTTTACGGCCTTCCCGCGTAAGGGCAACACGCTCTGCGCGCACGCACACTTCTGGTATGGGATCGTCGTGGCGCTTGGCGGGCTGCGCGACAAGGTGCAGAACGCCTACCTGTCAACCACCGGTCAGAAGGTGGACTTCAAAGTGATATGCGGCCATCCACCAGCCTGATGAGATCTGTAGCGCGTAACGCGGCTCGGTTCTTCATGTCCGCGTTTCGTCGAGGAGACAGCAAGCGGGTAGCGACCACAACCCATTCTGTGCTGACAAAGGGGACGAGATGAAGGATAAGAATGAGGAAAGGGAATCTGGCACACGCGGCTCGTCTGGTCCAATGCCCTTGGGTCGACGGGGGTTCCTTCAATGCTTGGGCGCAGTGCCGCTGTTAGCATCTGTCGGAGATGATATTTCAGAAGTCACGCCAACGGGTCCAGCTACCAAGTTCAAAAAGATTGACGACGCGATCCGCCAACCTTGGGGTAAGCTCTTCTGGATCGAGAGGAAAGCCGGAAGCTACCGCATGGGTGATGCTGCTAGCCACTTCAACGCGAATCGGGATTTCAAGCATCTGACGTTTGATATTGGTAACAACAAAGCGCTGGCGAATGTCGGCGTTCAGGGCGCAATTAAGAAAGTTACCATATATCGGGACGCGTACTGGGGCAATTGCAACCTCCCAGGGGTATGGACCGCAAAGGACAGCAGTTGCTTTGGGCCGTACTCCTACGTCGTCGAAATTGGTGGCCAAGCCCACGATTTGGCCACCGTCGATTGGGATTTTCGGACCGGACTCCTGGACAATATTTTCCCCATTACCGAACTGAGAGACCCGGAGGGGCGGTTCATAATTCGCCTGTTGACCTATGCGCCCCTGTCAGCGGATGGTTCGCAGCGGCTAAGAGGAGTGATCTACGGTTTGCACCTCGAGAACACTTCAGCCAGCCACGCCAAGGGTACTGTTCGTTTGCCGAGGCTCTTCGCCGATAACCGCGACCACCAAGACGGGTTTGACAAGATAGTCTGGGACGTGTTCGATCCTTACGAGTTCGAACTCGGTCTCGCAGATTCAGGCAACCCCCTTCAGCGGGAAGTCCCTTTCGACTTAGGAAAGGGTGAGACCGTCTGGGTTCCCACCATCCTATATATGCCCAATGATCCGACGGCCCGCGAGGTCAATGAACGGGGCACTCTTGTCTGGCTATCGGAAAGCTGGCAATACTACCGGCGGTTGCTGGGGCGGCTGGAAATGCCGGGCGACGTTTACATGGCGGAGTTTTTCGAACGGCAGATGATACAGGCTCTTCTGAGCATCGGCATGTCGGGCGGCGGCAAGCTGGCCGGAACCAATTGGGGGAGTTACCCGACCACTCGGCAAATCTGGGGCAAAGATGCCTACTACGCCTGTCTGCCGATCACGATGAAGGATCCTCTTCTTGCGCAGAAGATTATATTGTGGTTTGCCGAGTTTGGCGTGCGGCAACGGAGCGTCCTCATGCCGGGCGGAGTCAACCACTCGCTCAGTATTTCGCTCGCCAGCATCGTATTGGGCGGACTTTATTATGAGCAGAGCGGGGATAGAACCTTCTTTACCCAACACCCAGAGCTCAGGATGAAATGGGACTCCCTGCTGCAGGCGGTACTTTCCTCGCACCTCAAAGAAGACGTCTGGCTGTTCCCCAGCCGCTACGTTTCCGACGGCGCGCTGGAGTGCGATTACCACACCGGCACGAATGTCGTCGCATGGCGTGCCCTAAGAGATTACGGGCGACTGCTCAAGGAAGTTTACGGCGATCCAGAACGTGCCCGTGAATACACGCAGACAGCGGATAAGGTCCGTGCCGCAATCATGGAAAAGACCGTCATTGATGGCCCATTTGGGCGTCAGTTCATCGAGGGCACTTTTCAAGACAGCAGGATGCCCAGCATGGTAAGTGACGGGGAAGAATCGGATGCCACCTTAATGCCCTTCTATGGGTTTCTGTCCTACAATGACAGCACCTACCTCCACTTCATGCATTTCTCGATGACAACGTATAACGAGATCTACCAGCCAATGACATACGCAATTACCTGGGCAAATTCGCCTACCCAGCCTCCTCTCGATCAGCGGATTCCCTCGACTGCCCCCGGGTATGTGAAAGGACTTTGCAGTGGAATGGGTCGTCCTTCCCTATTCGGCGATCACGGGTACTATTCGGAGGTTCGCAGGATAACGGACGCGGATGGGTCGGTGTGGTGGTGGTCCTATGGCGACGCTCCAACCGGTTGGAAGTACGGCGAGCCGTTTCGAGGGGTACCGGGAAAGTCCGGGTGGTTCGCGGGAGTGCATTCGGCCGTGTTTGTTTCCCGATTCCTGGGTTTGACCTACGATGCTCCGAAGCGCACGCTTCGTTTCGCACCGTTCCCTCCTTCAAGCAATTTCTCGTGGACGGATTTCCCCATGGGTAATGACCGGTTCACCTTGAACTACGAGAGAACTGCCGATGTTGTTCGGACGACATTCAAGAACCAGAGCAGTCATTCTGTGCGGATCGAGACGTTGCTACCGATTGATGGGCTGGAGGGTCCGTTCGCAGTTTCGCTGAATGGAAATCTGGTCAAGAATGTTCGGACTGTGAGCTATCTGGGGGGGGAAACAGTTTCCATCTCGGCAGACGTAACAGCGAGTGGCGTAGTTCACCTGGAGATCACCCGGGCCGCGCCCGCGGGTACCAGCGGCACGGGGTGGGAGGCGACCGGAGGATCTGTATCCTTTATTTCTCACGCGCCGTGAAAAAGCGTTCGTCTACAGCAGGTGAAAGTCACGCCAGGGAGGCAGTTCGTTCCACCTGGTAGAATCAGAGCAGTAGCGGAGGCAAAACGAAACTGCTGATGCTGGATAAAGCATGTGGAACGAAGGGCACTCGCTTCTTGTGTAACCTCGAGGAAGGAGAGGATCAGTTAGTGGCGATGAGCCTGGCAAGGCCCATTAAGTTCCGGATGCTTCAGACAGATCATCCTAATTACAACAGGATCTTTTCACTGTGCTGCGGCACATGTTTCATGGATTTTGACAAACCCAACGCCGATGTCATAGGCTGAGTTCATTCCTGTAGAATGTTCATGCTAGGTTAATTATGTTGCATGTGGTTCACATCTGGCGTGGGGAGAGGTAGCGAGGCTCTGTCAGCTCTAAGGCGGGGGGTAGGACCGCGGTGTTGGCGCCCCCACACTCCAGGGGCGCGTCGGTCGCCACTCTTGATGACACTGAGCAACAGAACCATTACCAGTGAGAGGAGAGACATATGAGGCGCAGAGAATTCTTGCAGGTGGCGGGAGTGGCCGTCTCACCTGCAGTCTTGGCCAGACAGGACGTTGCGGGATTGACAAACGCCGTTCCCGCCAACACCGAGCAACAGATCATCACAATGGAAGTCCGTGCGGCGCTCGACAATACGCTTTACCCTGCCTTGCGCGAGCGCGTATACCCAGGCCACTACAGCGCGACGGCGGATGGCGCAAAGTACGGATCCGACATTACCTGGCCCGGCTTGGACGCTTGGCAAACGGCAGGGGCGTATCTTCTCCTGGGCAAGCACCGCGAGGTTCTTGATTGCTTCGATTTTGTCCAGGCTTCCCAACGCCCTGACGGCCACATCCCGATGGCTATTTTCCCGGCTGATACGCCGCCCCCCGCAGAAACGTACTCGGCCCTGCCGCTCAGATATCCCGAAGATGTGTATACGTACAAGCCCGTGGTGCGCCCGGGCCAGCCAAAATACAGCGATATGAGCGCGCGCAAATGGATTGGCCTTTTCACGCATTGGCAGGAAATAGCCAATCCCCTGGGCGTGCTGGCGCCGATCTCCTTTATTCTGACCGGGCAGGAAATCTATGCTGCTACCAAATCCAGTTCCTGGCTGACAGAAAAACTGCCGGTTCTGGAGGCGGCGGGCCGGTACATCCTGACGCAGACCAGCCGCAACGGCTTGATTCGCGGTGCCGGTTTCTATATCGAATCGCCGCCCCGTAACCAATGGGATGGCATTACCCAGTGCTATGGCATTCGTGTGTTTCGCCAGTTAGCCGCCCTAAATGAGATCCTTGGCCGATGGGATGCTGGCACCACGTGGAACCGTCATGCGGAGGCTCTGCGCGCGCGCTTCCTCGAGGTCTTCTGGCAACGCGACCATTTCGCCGAGTATGTCCACCCGGAACATGGGCTGGTCGATTCGCACGGGCTGTCCGATGTCAACTGGGCTGCAATCGGATTGGAGGTTGCCACTGACAACCAGATCAAGCGTCTCTGGCCGATTCTCATGCACGAACCGATGTTCTGGCGGGGAGGGATGCCAACACATCTGGTCACCCGGCCCCACACTTATCAGAGGTGGGAGTTATCTGAACCGTTGCCCTTTGAATATGACAGTTGGACGTTTGACGTAGCGGCGATGGGACGTGTGTGGTATCTGGAAGTGCTGGCTTGCCTGCAAATGCACGAGAGCGGGCGTCTGCGCGAGTCCGTGTTGAAGGTTTGCGAAAGGGGCCAGAAAGATGGCGGGTTCTGGTATGAACGGTACCCTGGTGGTGAAGGAGACACCGTGAAACCCGGCGGAGCTTACCGCTACTGTGAATACGCCGCCATTCTGGTTCGCGCCGTGCTGGGTAATCCCGCAGTCTTTCCCGAAAGCAGGAATTTCGGATCTGAATCGAAGCAGACCTCCTGATCCGACCGCGCCCCGGGTGTTACCTCGGCAAAGGTCACCATGAAGGGCGGCGCTCCGTTCAAGCCAAGATAAAACGCGGCTGGAACCGAGCCACACATTACTGTGCCGACGCCACGCGCCCCAATTTTCTCCGCTTGGGCGCACGATGGGCAGCGGGTAACGTAATTGCGCCCTACCTTGCGGACCTTGCCGACGTGCTCAAGGATCTGGAATTCTTGCCGTCCGGAGTTGGAGGGCCGAGGTGCCGGGTCTATACGTGCAGCCAGATACCGGCTTCTTCCGCGCCATCGATCATGTGGATGCCTCCCTCAAGGAGAACAATCAGAGGCGGCTCGTGCTCAGTGTGCTCAACCCCACGGCCTTCGACGCCTCAGTTAAGGTGCTGGCGGAGAACGCCCCGGAGATGTCCCAGCCGTTGGGACAGAATTACCTGTGAAACTGTCGCCGGATTGAACTGCCGGCGGGCGCCACCCGAGACGTTGAATTCGGGAAGGCACCAGCTCCGAACCGCTGATCAACAGCTCGGAATGAAGAGAACAGAGATGGCCCGAAGCCACGCCGCTCGGTTGCACCATAGAACCGGCGCGCAATATATACCACTGGGAGAAGTCCGGCAGCGACGTTTGCTTCGGCCGGTCTTCGTGTTTGATGGAATAACGGACACGTGTTCGGCGCAGATGCTCGCGCGGCGGTTGTCCCGTCTTGGGATCGAGGAGACGGGAGGCAGAAATGCAGAAGAGTGAGAACCCTAAGGTCGCATCGCCCAAGCCGTTGCGATCCAGTTGTCGGATCAGCTAGAATCCACGGGGGGTTAGCCATAACACCGAAATTACTGGCACGAATTGCAGACTTCTTCGACCAGTTTTCGGTGTACTCGCCGAATCGTTGAGGGACCGAAATGCCTGCCATTTCATCGGGCGAACAACCCCACGCAGTTCCGAACGCGGCGATGCGAGCCCTCGCAGTCTCGGCTCTGCTCCGGCTTCTTCGACCGCTGGGATGGCTCATGTCTCTGCTCTTGCTGTGGATCGTCCTTCCCGCCAATGTCCTTGCAGCGTCCACTCAAGATAACAAAGGACTGCTTCCTCCGGCGAGCGCCGATCGAAGCCCACGCGTGGCTCAAATAAGAAGCGCCATCGCCGCGGCTGATCCCCTCGCAGTTCAGAAGAAGACCGAGGAGATGATCCGGGAGGAGCCGAAGAACTTCGAGGGCTATTTTTGGCGGGGTTTCCTTGAGCTGCAACGCGATAATGGTTACGAGGCTGTCCGGTTTCTCCGCCGCGCGGAGGCGCTGGACGCGAATCCTTACGTGTTGAAGCTCCTGGCGTTTTCCTACTACACCGTGCGCCAGTTC
>Ga0187891_1002793_pt1 | contig 12852 bp, 12 predicted proteins | sample June2016WEW_21_4_FD_132990 | JGI IMG/M metagenome (GOLD analysis project Ga0187891, IMG submission 132990) | Peatland microbial communities from SPRUCE experiment site at the Marcell Experimental Forest, Minnesota, USA - June2016WEW_21_40 | ecosystem: Environmental > Terrestrial > Soil >... | reverse complement strand
CGCCGCAAACGCAAGCGGCTTCCTTCTGACGGTTTTATCGAAAGCGCGCCACAGCATCGTCGCCACACCCACTCAGTCTCGAATGCGCGCTTCCGATAAAACACTAGCGTTACTCGGGCTGAATTTGCAGGAACTGCAAGGAAAGGATCGAAAGACGACGGGCGTGTGACGGACGACGGGTCACGGCGGCCGCAGGGGCGCCGTGGCTATCTCTGCCGACGTGTCTTATTCAGATGTTTCAACAGTCGACCGACACTGGTCCCACACAACCGCTTCAAATGCGGAAGTGTGCATCCAACTTAGTCAGCCCACCGTTAGTCCTTCTCCTCCAGCCTTATTCCCTCTCCCGTGACAACCTTGTCCGGCTCAAAGCTCATCAAGGAGAATCTCTTGCCCCCGTCAAGGACGATGATGTTGCTGAATTTTGTACCACTTGCATTGAACAGCGAGCCGGTACAATCCGAATCGACCGTGTAGCTTCCGTTCGGCCACGGGACGTTGGTCCAGTCGTAGCTTTGAGGGTAGCTGGTTCCGGTCGAGCGAGTGACGCCGCGCTTCCCGTCTCCGTTGAAGACGTCGAGGCCCATCTCGGCAACAGGGCCACCCATGGATTTGTTCATGCCCGTCCTGCGCCAGGCATAGGTCCCTTTGAGGCTGGCAAGGCTACAGCCGCAATCGTTGGCATGAACGTTGATGACAGCCCCTGGAATGCCAGCAAAAGTCGCAAGGAGCACGAAACCTGTCACGAGAAGAAAATACTTTCCGAACTTGCTCATTTTTGATTCTCCTTTTTTTCGGCTTAATCTCTCGGATCGTAGCTGAAAACCGTTTAAGAAGAGCGTTATCTCCCACTTGTGCCATTTGACCGGCAGTTAGCAGCCGAATGACACAAATGGGAGTCCTTTTCGCACTAACGAATTAGTCGTCACAGCGTACGGGACGCAGGTTGTGCTTATATACAGTCTTTCCTACTGCCCTTCCCAAGCGCTCGGCCGCGACCTGATCGGTTCGAAAATGTATCCCGCCGTATACACGCGCGTCAGAGATGTCATCGGTAATCTGCTTAAGCGAAGTGTATTGCAAGACGATGGTGGGCACCGCAGGATTGGTCAACGTGATCGAAAATCCATCCTCGCCGTAAATGCGTCTCATTACCGCCGCCGCGCTGTTGCCCGCACTGCCGTGGTTTGAGGGATAGCTTGGGAAACAGGGAGTCGTGATGAATGGGGCCCAGCTTGGATCCCCGCCCGCGTGAATTGCCGTTTCCGGGCGCCAAAAGTTGTAGGTGTATTTGTTGAGGAATGACGCCACCAGGCTGTCACTCATCGCCATATTGATCAGGGCCAGAGCACGCGCATTATCCGATAGCGAGCGGCCCTGCGCCATTGCGACCTGCTCCGCGGCCTGATTAAACACCTGAGTTGGCGACGAAGCCGCATAGAACAGGGCGACATTCGCCCGATCTGGAGGCCGCTGTGTGCTATCAACACTGCCCACCGTCATCACTTCGTTGTACGCCCGGGCATATCTTTCGCTAGTGAGCGCGGGTGGCGGATCAAGGAGAAAGTTACTCGCGCTCGCGATGCCGAACGGAGTTACGTTCTGCCATTGAAAGGCGATTCCAACCGCGACTCCATTTACAACCGGGCAACTCGGTGTTGCCTGCCATGCCCCTGGAACAGGTGGACCAGGTGTGTAGAATTGCGGAGGTGACGAGCCGTCGTTCGCTCGTAGAGCGATCATGGCCGCAGCTGCGGCGTCCCCCGTTGCGATGCCTTCGGTCTTGGCTGAGCCGTCCGGTATGGACTGCATGGAGTTCGTCCAATCGGTATAAAGCGTCGGCTGGCTGGCTGGAAAGTAGGTGCTGAGCACCTGATACGCAGCCTCTATGGCTGCTGCATCGGGTGAGGCGCCGGGCGGCGCAGTGATGGTCCCAAGATACGGTTGGTACTTGTGTGTAATGGAATTGACCGCTTCAAACACAGCGAGTTGTACGATCGCCGCGTAGCGTGCCTGGGCGAAGGGATTCTGTTTGTTGGCGACGGCTGTGTTTACCGCAATCGCATTCCAGTCCAAAACGGCATCAGCTCTTGCGGTTGTCGATCCAACCACAAGACTCAGCATCAATATGCAAAGGAGCTTGAAAATCTTTTTCATCGCTCTTGTCCCCCATCCGTTTCTCTTTTCGTCCCGCTGATCGGTGGACGCGAGCGGAATGATTGCAATGTCACAACTGGATTGTCCATAGCGGAGCGTGTGTCGGAGCGTTATGGTTTGTGTCGCCCCAAGCACAAGCACGGATAGCACTTACGCCTCCTGTTCTCGATGTGATGTAAAATCATCCAATTTCGTTTGGGCGTGCCATGACCTCACAGCCGAGTGGAGTGCAGCAATCGATCCGGTTCGGCGAAGACTTCGCGCTTGATCTTCGTCCCCGAAGGCTGCGCCGCAGCAGTCACGTCTTAAAGCTGGAACGTATCCCGCTGGAAATCCTTGTTCTGCTGCTGGAGCGCCGGGGCGAGATCGTCAGTCGCGACGAAATCGTGGCCAGGATCTGGGGCAATGATGTTTTCCTCGACACGGATAACAGCATCAGGGGCGCAATCCGCAAAGTCCGCCAGGCTCTTAAGGACGACCCCGAAACCCCGCGGTTTATTCAGACCGTGACCGGACGAGGGTATCGATTCATTGCGCCGATTATTTCTCCCCAAGAAGAACACACTACGGAGCCACCCAAACCTGAGGCATCAGTCGTTTCCACAGGTACGCAGAGTTTCTCTCGGGAGCCAGATAGCTGGCCGCAAGGCGGCAGCCTAGGCCTGATGGACCAAGAACAGGAGCGGACAGCGGGGCAGGTAGCGGGCACTGAAACCGCTCGTGGACAAGTACGGCGGCATGCGCGGACGTGGGTTTTCGTTGGGTTAGCTTCGCTGGCACTTGTGTCCATTCTGTCCCTCCGCGAATTTTGGAGCTGGCGAGGTTCGCGCGTCCCCGCCGTTTTCCAACGCAAGACAGTCTTAGCTGTGCTGCCGTTCGACAATTTGAGTCGAGATCCTGATCAAGAGTTCTTCAGTGAGGGGCTGACGGAAGAGATGATCGCTCAGCTTGGGAAATTGAATCGGGATCGACTCAAGGTGGTCGCACGGAGTTCTGTTGCAAAGTACAAAGGGAGCACGCTGGCCGCGAGGGAGATAGGTAAGGAACTGAACGCTGACTATCTTGTCCAAGGCAGCATTCGACGCTCGTCGGACCGTATACGCATCACTGTCCAGCTCATCAAGGCACGTGATCAGATCGACGTCTGGACCGAGAGTTACGACCGCGAACTCAAAGATGTGCTGGCCGTGCAGGACTCCGTGGTGCGAAGCATCGCAAGTGAGATTCACATTGCTCTTACTGAAGAACAGGAAGAGCGTTTGGCTACTCCGCGGCAAATAAGCCCGGAAGCATACGAGGCGTACTTGAAAGGGCGCTATTACTGGAATAAGCGAACCGGCGAGAGCATGCAGAAGGCGGAGCAATATTTCGAGCAGGCGATCGACAGGGATCCCTCCTATGCGGCTGCGTATTCGGGACTGGCAGACTGTAACAGCGGGCTGACGTGGCACGGATTTAAGTCCCCAGCCGAGGCACTCCCGAAAGCTTACGCCGCGGCACGCAAAGCGCTAGAGATCAATCCAGAATCGGCTGAAGCCCATGCGTCCCTCGGCCTTGCGATGAGCCATCGTTGGGATTGGACCGGTGCGGAGGCCGAGTTCAGTCGCGCTCTGCAGTTGGATCCCCAATACGCAAACGCGCACCACTGGTACGGAGACTACCTTTCCATCAGGGGCCGCAACGGCGAGGCACTTGCGGAAGCGAAGCATGCACTAGAGCTCGACCCTCTTAACCTCATGATCAGCACGTGGGTGGGACTCCGCTACTACATGGCACGTGACTATTCCCGCGCAATCGATCAAAATCGAAATTCCGTTGAACTGGATCCGAACTTCGCTGCCGCTCACCTTCTGCTCGGAGAGGACTATCGTGGGGCAGGGTTGCACAGCGAAGCTGTTAACGAGCTGAAGAAAGCGGCAAGTCTGTCAGGCGACAGCCCACTCTATACCGCGCAAGTCGCCGTTGCCCTTGCAGTTGAAGGACGGAGTGGCGAAGCACTGCGAATCGCGCACGAACTGGAAGCGATTTCGAGGAAGCGTTACGTTTCCCCTTACGGCCTGGCTCAGATCTACGCAGCGTTAAATAAGAATGAGGATACATTCAAATGGCTGCAAGCCGCCTATGAAGATCACGCTGTTTGGATGGGATACCTCGCCGTCGACCCGATTTTTGACCGATACCGCTCGGATGAGCGCTTTAAGGATCTTCTCAGGCGCGTAGGCTTGCCCTGACAAAGAAGTAACTTTGGGAAATCTCGCTCTCGCCCAACGTCTAAAAGCTGAACAGATTCCAGATATCCTGGCGGTTAGTCGGCAAGCCGGAAGTAATCCAGATGGGGTACGTGGATAGGTACCCACAAGTCGGCTAGGCTGGAGACAAAATCCTGGATGCTTGCGCGTTTATCAGGACCAATCCGAAGGCGTTACTTCCGGGTAGCCCGTCAACCGCTAGCTACGGCAACTCTAGGTCAAGAGCGTAGATTTCGTCGGTACTTAAATCGCGAGTAAAGAGTGCCGAGCCGTCGGGAGCAACGCCGCTCCAGCCATACGCAGGAGGGGCTAAGTACCTTGGCAGCCGCTTTAAATCGACCAGGAGCTCCGAGCGGGTCTGGCCGACCTTAACCCTGCGAAACGTCGGATGGTCAGTGAAGCTGCTGTCGTAGTAAAGATAACTTCCATCTTGCGACCAGTTAACATAACCCACCACGCCTGGCTCAGTAATCCAGTCCGACCACTTTTGGGTCTTGAAGTCAAAGAGCAGCAGCTTTGTAGAATCCAGGTTAAGCGCCGCCAGATACCGGCCATCGGGCGACCATCGTGGGCTGAAAAGATTCTGAGAACCAGGGACAGTAGAGACCCGATGAGTGACGAGGTCGAGGATAGAGATGGTCTGTCCTTCGGAACCCGAGGCTCCATTTCGCCCAAAGGCGATTTTCTTGCCTTCGGGAGACCAGGTCGCGTCCAATTGGGGCTGGTCTTCCGCGAGCATTTGCTGGGGTGCGCCGCCTTGGGCAGAGATCAGAAACGTCTGCAAAGGCCGGCCGGGCTGGCCAGCTACATAGGCGATCTGGGTAGCGTCGGGAGACCAGTGGGGCAGGCCGGCCAAGACCGGCGGATAGGTTAGCTGCAGGCGATCGCTGCCCTCCACGCGGCTGCGCCAAAGTGTGCGATCGGAATAGGAAACATAGGTGACCCACTTGCCGTCACGCGAGAACTCCAGTTCGCCCGCGGATATCCCCGCAAGAAATGGCACGAACTGCTTGGATTTGGGGTCGTAGCGGACAAGTTCTCCGCGGCCCTGCGATGCACTTACAAACAGTTTCTTGCCATCGGCACTGGGCACCAGGCTTTCGAACGACAGCGGACCGGTGGTCAACTGGAAAGGTGTGGAAGAATGCCGATGAAACGGTCCCGCTGGTTCGCGCATCGCCCAGACATTCGCTCCAGAAGCAGTTGAGTTCAGGAAAAAATAGTAGCGGCCGTCCGGCGTCCATGCACCGCAGCATTCGCTGGGCGGGTTACGCCATCCCGGCAGTACGGGATGAAGATCGCTCCCGTCCGCGCGAATCTCCCAAAGCGCAGCAGAGCTGTTCTGGGACAGTTGGATCGTAAAGCGAATACGGGTTCCATCCGGAGAGAAGCGCGGCAAGATAGGCGTGCCCGACACCGTGAGCAGCTTGTGCGGGTTTGTTCCATCGGCGTTCGCCTGGTATATGTCGGAGGCCTTGAAAAACACCAGGTGGCGGCCGTCGGGCGACCATGCGCCATCATGGCCGACAATATCGCCGAGACGGCGAGGGGCTCCCGACGGCAGAGGTAGACTCCAGAGGGGGTCCTCGGCCTCGGTTCCTACAAAGCTTTCCGTCAAGAGCTGCGTATGATCGGGCGATATGTCCTGGGCGCCCGCATTGACAAACGGAGTTGGAATCAGGGAGGTGTCGCCTCCGGCGATGGAAACCTGCACGATCCGGTATGGGTCTCCCCGCTCATTTATGTATAACCGGGAGCCGTCGGTCGCCGCGACGCTTTTGGAGACGCCGTCGCGAGTGAGCTGCGCAGTGGCCAGCACTCTGGGTGGAGGCGGCGAAGAACTGAGCCAGGCAAACGTCGCTGCTCCAATAAGGATCATCAGTACAATCGCGACCGGCCACTGCCAGCTGAATTTGCGAGCTGGTGCCGGACCGGCTACGGCCTCGACCTTCCCGGAGGTCGTGTCCCGCTTCAGCCGCTTCAGGTCCGCCCGAATCTCGGCAGCGGACTGGCAGCGAACGTCGCGGTCTTTCTCCAGCGCCTTGTTGACGATTCGCTCAAGTTCGGCTGGCACGTCGGGATTCAGCCGCACCGGAGCTACCGGAGCATGTTCCAGAATCGCGTTAAAGATCAACGCCGAAGTGTCGCCTCGGAATGGCAGCGTGCCCGTACACATCTCGTACAGCACCGCACCAAACGAGAACAGGTCGGTGCGAGCATCGAGTTCCTTGCCTCGAACCTGCTCCGGCGACATATACGCCACGGTGCCCAGAGCGCTGCCGGGACTCGTGAGATGCTCCTCGGACTCGATGGTCGCGGCGCTCAGGGCAACGCTCTCGGGCCTCAGGGAGACTTTCGCCAGCCCAAAATCGAGAATCTTCGCTTGCCCTCGATTCGTGACGAAGATGTTCGCGGGCTTGATGTCTCGATGGACGATGCCCTTGGAGTGCGCGGCGTCGAGCGCATCGGCGATCTCGGTGCCGAGCTCCAGCACGGTTTCGATCTCCAGGGGCTTGCCGGCGATCCGGTGCCGGAGCGTCTGCCCCTCCAGCAGTTCCATCGCGATGAAGGTCCGTCCATCGGCCTCGTCAATCTCGTAGATCGTGCAGATGTTCGGGTGGTTCAGCGAGGACGCGGCCTTGGCTTCCCGCTGGAAGCGGCTGAGGGCTTGTGAGTCGTGGGCGAGTTCGTCGGGCAGGAACTTCAGGGCGACCTGGCGACCAAGCTTCAGGTCTTCGGCTTTGTAGACGACACCCATCCCGCCGCCGCCTAACTTCTCCACGATGCGGTAGTGCGAGATAGTTTGGCCGATCATTGTTGGGATGCCCGGCATTCAGGCCGCTTCATCTTAAAGACGCGGCATCCGGCAGTCAACGAATGATGTTCTGGCCCAGTGCGCGCCGGCACTCGGTTTGTGAGGGCCAGCTGTGGAAGTAGCGAGGCAACTCCCGGTTGGTCGGCAAACCGGAAGCTATCCAGACGGGCGACTCTGGCGAACGAATATCAGCATTACCCCGCGCGGAAAGACCTGAAAGAATTTTTCGAGCTGGGGCTCCGCAAGATCGGCGCTGAGAAGGCGACTGAGAAGACCACTGCCTTCCTCGAGGACTTTCCGAGAAACGAAGTTCTCCGCATCCCCGCCCTACGAAAATTTCTGCGGTCATAGATTCCTCGACTTGCTCTAACCCAAAGGTCCCAGCTCGGGGTGACGGAATGTCTAGTTTCCCGATAGGAGATTTCGTTGATTGAAAAAGCGCGTTTTTGCGCACAACGATTTCGTTGATTGCGAAAAGCCCATTTCGCGTACCTCGACACGCGCCTTCTCATCGCATACAGTCCACGGCAACTCATCGAAATTCTTCGGAGTGAAAGAACGTGGCTAAGACAAGAAGCAAGCGGTCGAGGGGAGTCGCCCCCGTCGGGTCGTCTATCACAGCACTCAGCGATCTCTTGAACTACGAGGAAGCGGCGAAGTTTCTCAGGATCTCGAAAGGGACGTTGGAGAACTGGGTCAGCTCGGGTCTCTACGGTGTGCCTTACATCAAAGTGGGACGTTTGATCAGGTTCCGTCCCGCTTCCTTGTCACGCTGGCTGGAGTTTAGGGAACGCGGTGGTAGTAGCAGGTTCACCGGGACGTCCGCGGCGGAGGTGTCTTCCCCATAAAAACGAGGGGGCTTCCTGATTTCGCAGGAAGCCCGGGAAAACAACGACGGCAACGAGCAAGCAAGCAACCCAGCGAGAAGAGCTCAATCAACCCGGAGGATCAGATGCAACCCGAGTTTAACATTCCCGCGCGATCGCCCTCCAGAAAAATCCTGACACCAGAATCTGCAAATCCCCTCCTCGTCCCGGCACCTCAACGCCTATTACTACAAAGAGTTAAACGGGCCCTGGTCGCGCTCGGCGGATCCGGACGTCGCGCCGACTTCGAGTTCGTGAAGCGCGCGTTCGCAGAGATTCGCGACTTGCGCAGCGCGTGAGAAATATCACGGCGGTGAAAACAAATTTGAAAGTGTGGACGCAAACCCGATGAACGTCGACCTCACGAAGATCCCCCCAACCATGCGAGAGATCCCACACTGGTTAGTGTGGCGCATCGAAACGGACGAAAAAGGGCGTCCTACAAAAGTCCCGTACATCGCCGGCAGTCGTCGCCATGCCAGTAGCACCGATCCCGACACCTGGACAAGTCTCGAGGAAGCGGTCGCCGGAGCGGCCGGCGCCGACGGCATAGGATTCGCGATCCAGGACTCCGGCGTCGTCTTCATCGATCTGGACCACTGCATCGCGAATGGCGAGATCGCGACCTGGGCAAAACAGATCGTCCACGAACTCGCGAGCTTCACCGAAGTCTCGCCGAGTGGGACGGGCCTGCACGTCTACACCGCGGGGAATCTCCCGTCGGGCCCGCGGGTCAAGGCGCTCGACGGCGGGGCTCGAATCGAGTTCTATGACGCGGGGCGGTATACAACCGTCAGCACGGTGCACCTCAAGGGCACGCCGCACGACATTGTCGCGTGTTCGCGTCTGGCGGAAATCTATGGGCGCGTGGTGGCGCGAGAGCCCCGTGCTCCTCGTGTTCCCCAAACCATCAACCAAGGTCGCGCACACGCAGTCGCCTCCACGATCGACGCGCAGAACTGGATGCGAAGGTTCGGGATCGAAGTCCTCAGCAGCGGGCCCTACGGCGACGGCACGAAGTACGTGATCGCGTGTCCCGGCTCCCACGGTGATTACGATCCCGCGATGGCAAAGCGTTCATCATCCAATTCGCGAGCGGAGGGCTCAGCGCCGGATGCATGCATTCATCGTGCTCGCTGAGTAATCAAGGCGGCAGCAATCGTTGGACCGATTTGCGATCGATGTTTGAGCCCCGCGTTCGGCTCGACGCGGCGGAAAACTATACTCCGCACTCCAGGACCGCAACCGCGCCGGCGCCTCGTTCCGTCCGCGTCGAGAACCCCGATGCGGATCCGGCGCCTGAGTTCCAACTCGTAGCGATCGCGAAACAAGTCCTCCCTTATCCGCAATTTCCACTCTGGGTGATGGACGGGACTTCGATCGGCGAGGGACTGGTCAAACCCGAGTGCGTCGCGAACTCGAAGTTCGAGCAGTTTCTGTTTATGGCGGCGCTGACGTTCCAGATGAACTACCTCGCCCTCAAAGTGCGCTACGAGCACGCGCCCGTAAATATGACGGTTTTCCTCGGTCTGATCAGCGAGCCCGACACCTTGAAGTCGGCCTGCGTCAATCTGGCGAGCCAATATCTCTTCCACGCCCAGGCCTGTCTGACTTTTCGCAAGGCGCTGACGCCTGAAGGCGTGCATGGACGAAGTATTTTGTTTGCCTCTCCCGGTTCTCCCGAAGGTGTGCTGCTTCGAATGTCCGAGATCGAAGCCTCGAGGGGAGTCCTCTACTACGACGAACTCAAGCACCTGGTCGCAAAAGCGAAAATCGAACACAGCTCCATGGAGAGCGTGTTGCTCAACATGTACGAATCAGGGAGCCTCGGCAACTACGTGAAGCGAGTGAATGAGAATTTCGCTTTTGCCGCCGGTTCCTACTCTTTCTCGATGATTTTTTGCACGACGGCGGACGACTTCCTGAAGTTGTGGGCCCGCCTCTCGGGTGACTCCGACGGGCTAAACAGTCGAACGTTCTTCTTGCCTGCGCCAGAACAACCCAAACCGATGACGTCGTATCGCGAGGTCGATCACAAGGAAGCCGCGAAGAACACGGAGGACTACCTCGCCCTGGGCATCCGCCGCGGAACGTTCAAGGTCGAGAACGTAAGGCTCTGGGACGAAGCCCGGGCGACGAAGCGCATGAGTAACCGCTCCGTCAACCTGGCGGAAAAGTTCGCACTCGCGCTTGCTGTAGACCTCGGCCGAGAGCTCGTCGACGAGGATTGCCAGCAGCGCGGTCTCGCGCTCGCCACCTACCGTGACGCAGCGGCGGAATACCTCAAGCCCTTCCAGGCAGACAATCCCGCGGCCGACCTCGAGGAGCGCATCAAGCGCACGCTGATGAAGCATGAAGGCAGTATGCGACTCGTGGATCTGGAAAGGGCGCTGCACTACTCCCGCTACGGTAGTCATTTTTGGTGGCGCACGATAAACGGGATGGCGATCCAGGGGCTGATCGAGTTCGATCCGGAGACTGTGCGTCCTCGGATGGTCTGGTTGCTGCCGCAGGAGAGCGACTAATGAGTTGCACCACGACTTGCACCAATGTGCACCGCTTGCACCCTGTAACACACACGCACGCACAGACACGCGCGTGTGAAAGACGCACGGATGAGGGAGATTTCTTTCTTTCTTATTTATCAATTACTTACAGCGCGTGTGCGCGCGTGCGCGTAAGTGTGTGTGTCCCCACTCCCCCTGGTGTGTGGTGCACATTTCGTTTTCCTGAGGTGGAGCAACGCTATCGAGAGCTCGAGCGACTGCTTCCCAAGGGAGCGGCCCGTGTGACGTCGGCAAAACGAGTTCCCGCGGCGGTTTTCTAACTCGTTTCCCGTCGCGGGTGGCAGGGAGTCTTTGTGAAGCGGGAAGCTCCGCGGGTCACGCACGTGGGCGATACCTAGGTGAGATCGGCCCACTCAGGCTATACATCATGAACTGTGAACTAATCCTTAGCGATCCTTGGAACACTATGTCTCAGACCACTTCTAGTAAACAACCCTGGCAAGCAGATGATGTAGGCGTGCAATTTGAGCCCCTACTCGACACCGCTCAAGCGGCCGCTTTGTTGAGAATCCATCCGAAAACTCTCCAAAAAATGGCTCATCGAGGAGAAGTGGTCGGCATTCAGGTTGGAAAGCTCTGGCGCTTTCGAGCTTCCCAACTCAATGAATGGCTCGAAAGGCTAGCGGGTTAACGGTTCCACAATGGCGCCCGAAAATCATCTCCGACCCGGAAAGTTGAGCTATCCTCAGAGCGGCTGTCAGTGCCGTTTAAACAAAGGAGGAGTTTTGTTTAGACGGACACGATATCAACAAGGAAGTCTGAATCTCGAAGAGCGGAAGAAGGGTCCTGCTGTATGGGTGTACCGATGGTGGGAAAAAGACATCGACGGGAAGTCCATTCGCAGGAAGACGCAGCTCGGCGATGCCAGCGAATACCCCACCGAATCGGCAGCGCAAGCAGCAGCGGATGCTCTTCGGCTAACCATCAACAATCACTCGCAACGCAACGGTCTTCGCAGAACGACGGTCGCGACGCTTTGGGAACACTACAGTTCAGAGGAACTTCCTCTGAAAGAGGTTTCAACCCAGGACGTGTACACGATCGTCGTAAAGAAATGGATTCTTCCTCGCTGGGGGCGGTTTCTACTCGACGAAGTGAAAACCGTCGAAGTGGAACGCTGGCTCCGGGCGACGGATTTAGCAGACGGAACCAAGGCCAAAGTAAAGAACGTACTGTCGGCCTTGTTTTCACATGCGGTCCGCTGGGAATTCTGTGGCCACAATCCGATCTCCTCGGGAATCCAAGTCGGGGCCGGAGGCAAGCGGGGCCCGAGCGTCGGAGTGCGCATCAGTGCCAAGCGGCAAAGAGCACCGCTGGTCCTGTCTTCGGAACAAGTCAAACAGGGCCTGGCCGAGTTGCAGTTCCGGGACCAGCTTCTAGTGTTTCTTATCGGAGCACTCGGTACGCGCAGAGGAGAGGTTGGAGCAATGCGCTGGACGGATTGCGATCTCACCAACCAAACCTTCAATGTCCAGCACTCCTACTATTGGCGGCGAGGAGGATATCTCAAGTCGACCAAGACAGAAGCCTCGGCAAAGGCATTGCCGATGCATCCGGCACTGAAGAACGCTCTACTGGAGTGGCGAGGCCAGAGCTTGTATGCAACCGAGACGGATTTTGTATTTCCGTCGCTGCGCAACAAGGGAAGGAAGCCACTCGATCTCGGCGCGGTGCTGAACCGGATGATCAAGCCGGCGTTCGCGAAAATCGGAATCGCGGGCGTTGGCTGGCATACGTTTCGGCATTCGGTGGGGAGCATGTTGGCCGACATGGGAGAGCACCAGCTCACCATCCGCGACTACTTGCGCCACAGCAACCTCAACGTTACCAATCAATACTTGCAGGCGACATCGAAGACCAAGCGTCTCGCTCAGGACAAGCTGGTCGACGCGATCCTGCCCTCCGGATCACTGTCTGCAAGCAAATCCCACCTGATTCAGTAAATCCTCCAAGGAGATTCCTTTGCGCAGGTCGACAACGATCTGCGAACGAATCTCGCTTTGGTGTCGTAGTGCTTATTGGACCCAAATGGACCCAGATTATCGGAAGGGGTCCCGGGCAACTGATTGAAAGATATGGTAGGCACGAGGAGACTCGAACTCCTGACCTCTACCGTGTCAAGGTAGCGCTCTAACCAACTGAGCTACGCGCCTACTGATTGATTCGATTATACCTTAGCTCGGTCCACTGAAAAATTG
>Ga0187891_1002791_pt1 | contig 12859 bp, 21 predicted proteins | sample June2016WEW_21_4_FD_132990 | JGI IMG/M metagenome (GOLD analysis project Ga0187891, IMG submission 132990) | Peatland microbial communities from SPRUCE experiment site at the Marcell Experimental Forest, Minnesota, USA - June2016WEW_21_40 | ecosystem: Environmental > Terrestrial > Soil >... | reverse complement strand
GATCAAGTTGTCCAGGTGCGCGCTCTTCCCTTTAATGGCATAACCAAGCGTCTGGGGCAAGGTCAGCACCGACGAAGCAAAAATAACCGGCATCACGCCACCGGAGTTCACCCGCAACGGCAGGTGGGTGGATTGTCCGCCCATAACCTTGCGTCCCACGACACGCTTGGCGTATTGCACGGGAATGCGCCGCTCGCTGCGCTCGACGAATACGATGAACGCCACTACGGCGATCATCACCGCCATGAGGATCAGCAGCGCCGGCACGGTAAATACGCCCCAGGCACTGTTTCTGGCCTTTTCCACCAGGTCGGCAACGCCTCTTGGCAGTCCGACGACGATGCCTACAAAAATCAACAGCGACATGCCGTTGCCGATGCCGCGTTCGGTGATCTGCTCACCCAGCCACATGATGAACGCCGATCCCGTCGTCAGGGTCAGCATCGTCATCAGGATAAAGCCGATGCCGGGACTCAGTACCAGCCGCTCGCCACCGGTTCCGCCGGACCTCTGCAACATGAGCGCGATGCCGAGTGACTGCACGGAGCTGAGCGCCACCGTCAGGTAGCGGGTCCACTGGGTAATCTTTTTGCGGCCGAGTTCGCCTTCCTTCTGCAAGCGCGCCAGCGGTTCATAAACCACCGTCAGCAATTGCAGGATGATCGACGCCGTAATGTAAGGCATGATGCCGAGCGCGAAGATTGTCAGCCGGCGCAGGTTGCCGCCGCTGAACAGATCGACGAATCCCAGCATGGAGCCGCGTTGCGACTCGAATAAACGCTGCAGTGCGGCGGTATCGATCCCCGGCGTGGGGAAGTGAGAGCCGACGCGATAAACCGCAAGCAGGGCCAGCGTAAAGAGTACGCGCCTACGCAGGTCCGGAATCCGGAAGATGTTCGCGAGCTTCTCGAACATAAAATGCAAAGCCTCTTTGCTGCCGCTAATCACCAGCGCGCGGGAGCCTGCCTTTCGCCCCGGCGGCACGCCATAGCGCGCACCGGAACCCGGCTCCGGCACCCCGGAGATTTCAGGCGATTACTTCAAACTTGCCGCCAGCCTTGGTGATCTTCTCCTGAGCCGACTCCGAGAACTTATGGGCGCGAACATTCAGCGCCTTGCTGAGTTCGCCAACCCCAAGGATCTTCACCAGTCCATCTTTCTTTTTCAGAATGCCGCGCTCGAACAGCACTTCCGGGGTGACATCGCTGGCCTCCAACTGGACGAGCCGGGCAAGGTTCACGACCGTGAATTCCTTCTTGAAGATGTTGGTGAAGCCGCGCTTGGGCAGACGGCGATGCAGCGGCATCTGGCCGCCTTCAAAGCCGCGCATCATGCGCGAACCGCTGCGCGAACGCTGGCCCTTGTGGCCACGGGTCGAGGTCTTGCCCATCCCCGAGCCCATGCCGCGGCCGACACGCTTGCGCTTTTCCGAAGAACCTTTCGGTGCACGAATATTCGACAGATTCATATCTCATCCCATCACTGCGGCACCAAGCCGCGGAGGTGTGGCCGTAAAGAGCCAGGAGCCGGCGCCGCGCGCCGCGATCCCGGAGTCCGTGCGGGCCTGTTTACTTCGCCTCGACGATCACGACCAGGTGCGGCACCTTGGCAACCATGCCGCGAATCGAAGGCGTGTCCTCACGCTCGACAACCTGATTCAGCCGAGTGAACCCGAGTCCTTTGACCACCAGTCTGTGCTTCACCGGACAGCTATTCATCGAACGCACGTACTTCAAGTGGATCTTCGCTCCAGCCGCTGCCTGCGGTTTCGCCGTCTTGTTCCGTGTGCGCGCCATGATCAGAGCTCCTCGACGGACTTGCCGCGATTGCTGGCCACTTCGTTGCGGTCGCGCAGCTTGCGCAAAGCATCGAAGGTGGCCTTCACCACGTTGTGCGGGTTGGTCGTGCCAATCGACTTGGTCAGCACGTTCTGGACACCGGCCGAAGTCATGACGGCGCGAACCGCGCCGCCGGCGATCACGCCCGTGCCTTCCGGAGCCGGCTTGAGCAGCACCATGCCGGAGCCGAAACGGCCGAGCGAAATGTGAGGAATCGAAGTATGCGAAAGATTGACCCGGATGAGGTTCTTCTTCGCGGCTTCAATGCCCTTGCGGATCGCCTGGGGAACTTCCTTCGCCTTGCCGGAACCATAGCCAACCACGGCGGAAGCCGGGTCACCGACCACTACCAGTGCGGCGAAGGACATGTTCTTGCCGCCCTTGACCACCTTGGTGACGCGGTTGATGCTTACCACTTGGTCCTTGAGGTTGAACTGACCGGCATCGATTTTTTTCTTAACGATTGCCATTCCTGTCGATTCTCCTGGCAAGCATCCGGGGTTCCCTGCAAGCTCGCATTTGGCTTACTGGGGTACTCAGTCGATGCCGCCGTTAACTTCCGCGGACGAACAGCCTCAATTTCAGCCTCACCCGCTAAACCTTCCGCTCCCCAAACTGCGGTGAGCGGCTAGGCCGGTTCCGCTTGGCGGTTGCAGGGGCGACCTGAAACCGTTCTAGAACTCGAGACCAGCTTCCCGGGCCGCCTCGGCCAAAGCTTTGACCCGCCCGTGATAAAGATAGCCCCCGCGATCGAAGACGACCTTGCGAATACCGCTCTGCTTGGCACGCTCGGCGATAGACTTGCCGACTTGCTTGGCGGCCGCGATGTTGCCGCCGCTCACGTGAGTCTTGCCATCAGCCGCTTTGCCGAGTTCCAGTGAGCTGGCCCATACCACCGTCGTGCCCTTGGCATCGTCGATGACTTGGGCGTAAATATGTCCCACCGAACGATATATGTTCAACCGCGGCCGCTCCGCCGTTCCCTGGAGCCGTTTGCGAATACGGTCATGAATCTTCTGCCGCGTCTCATTCTTCGAAGTCTTCCTAATCATCGTTGCTGTCCTCGCCGGATTTCGCTCCGGCTCTGTCCCGGGGTTCTATGCCGGGGAGAGGACGGTCCTTGAACCGCTCCTCCCGTAAACTCCGCGCCATGCCAGCGACGAGCCTCGCCGCGCCCGCCCGGGGCTAAGCGGCGACTATTTGGCTCCCGTCTTGCCGACCTTCTTCTTCAGTTTCTCGCCGGCGTAGCGAACGCCCTTCTGCTTGTACGGATCAGGTAAACGCAAAGAGCGCATCTCCGCCGCAACCTGCCCAACCTTCTGCCGGTCGATCCCGCTGATGGTCAACTTTGCCTGCTTGGCATCGATCGTAACCTCGATCCCCGAGGGCAGCGCATACTCGATCGGGTGCGAATAACCCAGCGTGAACACGACCGTGCCCTTGCCCTTCATCTCGGCGCGGTAGCCGATGCCAACAATCTCCAGATCCTTGGTCCAACCGGTGGTGACGCCATGCACCGCGTTGTTGACCAGAGCGCGCGTCAAGCCATGAATGGCGCGTTTGGATTCGTCTTCGCGAGTCACCACGATATGGCCGTCCTGCTGTGCCAGGGCCACACCGCCAGGCAGGTGGTTCGTCACCGTGCCCTTCGGCCCTTTGACCGTCACGGTATTGCCGTCAACGGCAAAGCTGACGCCCTTGGGCACTGGAATCGGCTTTTTTCCAATTCTCGACATGCTTGTTCTCCACACCGAAACCTTCGCGGTCCCGGGCTTCCGGCCTTTGTCCTTGGACTCGGGCTCGTCTGCTCGCATCGCGCCGGGCGCGATGCTGTCCGTTGCAATCCCGCGGCTTCAGCCGCCGCGAACAGCTAGACCTGGCGCTAGTAGATCTCGCAGAGAATCTCTCCGCCCAGACCCTGCTTCCGCGCCTGCCGGCCGGTCATAACACCCTTCGGCGTGGTCAGGATGTTAATCCCCAAACCACCCAGAACTCGCGGTATCTCGGAATGGCCGACATACACGCGGCACCCCGGACGTGAAACCCGCGACACGTTTGTGATCGACGCCTGATTGTCGCTGCCGTACTTCAGATACACGCGGAGAATCTTCTTGCCATTCTCTTCCGTGCTCTTGAAGTTCGCGAGGTAACCCTCTTCCTTCAGAATGCGGGCCATTTCCAGCTTCAACTTGGAAGCCGGAACGTCCACCTTCTGATGGCGCGCCTTAATGCCGTTGCGAATCCGTGTCAGGAAGTCTGCCACCGGATCGGTGAAACTCATCGTATGCTTCTCCTGATCATCGTCACCCGTTCTCTTTCTCGCCTGTCGCTGGCGGCATGCGATTGGGTCAGCCTCAGCCGGCGCCCAAAGCGAATGTTGCTCACTTTGGAAACTCTGCTGCAGGTCCGACAGACGGACCTCGGGCCTTCCCGTGAAAGAACCTGCGATGACGTACTTGGTTCACGCTGGCGGCTCAACAGACGCCCCTTTGCGCATGTTGAGCTGACGCTCAGCCCTTGAACCGCTGCCAGCACCGGCCTCATTGCCGGGAAAATTCGCCTTACCAGGACGACTTGCAAACCCCGGGAATCTCGCCACGCAGCGCCAATCCGCGGAAGCACAAGCGGCAGAGGCCAAACTTGCGCAGGTAAGCGCGCGGACGTCCGCACAGCTTGCAGCGGTTGTGCTGGCGCGTGGAAAATTTCGCTTTCTTGTTCGCCTTGGCGATGCTCGATGTCTTGGCCATCTTGTCCTTTTCCCGTCGTCTCCAGCGGCACGCCGGAGTCAATCGCGCCTCGCGGGCGCTTCCCTCATTGCCAACCCTATTGCGCCCGGAACGGCATGCCCATCTGGCGCAGCAGCGCCCGTGCTTCATCGTCGGACTTTGCCGTCGTGACAATCGTGATGTTCATGCCCTTCATCTTGTCGACCTTCGAGTAATCGATCTCCGGGAAGATCAGTTGATCGCGAACGCCGAGCGTGTAATTGCCGCGTCCGTCGAACGATTTGGTCGAGACGCCCCGGAAGTCACGCACGCGCGGCAGAGCCACATTCATCAGCCGGTCGAGAAACTCGTACATGCGGTCGCCGCGCAAGGTGACCATGGCGCCGATCGGCATGCCCTCGCGCACCTTGAACGCCGCGATCGACTTCTTGGCCTTGGTAACAATCGGCTTCTGGCCGGTGATCTGCGCCAACTCGGCCACCGCCGGGTCCAGAATCTTGGCGTTCTGCGTCGCTTCGCCCACCCCCATGTTGACGACGACCTTCTCCAGTCTCGGAGCCGCCATCGGGTTGGCGAGGTTCAGTTCCTTCATCAGTGCGGGACGCACCTGCTCGAAATAACGTATGCGCAAGCGGGCCGAAGCCGCATTGTTCAGCTTAGGACGGCCCGATTTCTGTTCCTGTACCGGCTCGGCAGCCTGCTTGCCGCCCTTCTTCGGCTGGGCGCCCGGCTTGGCGCCTTTGCCCGGTGTCTGTGGCTTCTTTTCCTTTTCGGCCATTGCTTCCTTCACTCTCTCTCACGGTTTCCGGATTGCCGCCGGGTTCGTGAGGTTCTCATTTTCGCTTTGCGAGACCCTTCGCTCACCGCCGACTACAGATCCTTCGCCGCAAGCTGCGCGGCTCAGGATGACCGCCTGCGAGGCTCCCGCTTCGCTCGTTCTTAGCCCGCCCTGAGCGAGCGAAGCGAGTCGAACGGGCCTCGCAAAGCGGCGGTCACTTCTCCAGCGTGTTGCTGCAGCTCTTGCAGACCCGCACCTTGCGCTCGCCACGTTCCTCGTGGCCGATCCGCGCCGGACGGTTGCAGCTTCCGCAGACCAGCATCACGTTGCTGATCGCGATCGGACTTTCCTGCTCGGCGATTCCGCCCTTGATCTGCTTCTGCGGATTAGGCCGGACGTGCTTTTTGACCACCATCACGTGCTCGACCAGAATCTTGTTCTTCTCGGGAAAAACGCGAAGCACGCGTCCCTGCTTGCCCTTGTCACGCCCGGTGATCACCTTCACCGTATCGTTTCGCCGGATATCAAGTATGGCTGACATTGTTCTCCTCTAACTTTCCGGGCCGCCTCGCCGACCTGGGTAACCTGCGCCCTCAGAGCACTTCCGGCGCCAACGAAACAATCTTCAAGAAACGCTTCTCGCGCAGTTCGCGGGCAACCGGCCCGAAGACGCGCGTGCCAACCGGCTCGCCGGTGGCGTCGATCAGCACGGCGGCGTTCTGGTCGAAGCGGATGTAAGTGCCGTCCTTGCGGCGGTGCTCCTTGCGCGTGCGCACGATGACACACTTGACCACGGTGCCCTTTTTGACCTGGCCGTCGGGAGAGGCCTCCTTGACCGCAGCCGTCACGATATCGCCCAGACCGGCGCTCAGTCCGGTTGAGCCGCCGAGGGGCAGAATCATCTGCAGCTTGCGCGCGCCGGAATTGTCGGCGACTTCGAGCATGCTTCTCATCATCACTGCCATGGTTCTATCTCCTCAGTCCCCGGTCCGAAGCCCCGTCGCGAGCCGATCATACTTGTCGCCAACGCGGCCTACCGGAGGACTGGCGTTAACTGACCTCCGCGGTCTCTTGCGTTGCCTCGCCCGCCACCAACGGGGCCCGTCTGAGGATGTCCTTCAAGCGCCAGCGCTTCAGGCGCGACAGGGGACGCGTCTCCTCGATGCGGACAAAATCGCCCAAGTGAGCGCTCTGCTGTTCGTCGTGCGCATAGAACTTCTTGGAATGCGCCACCACGCGACGATAAAGCGGATGAGCCTTCTGCCGGTGGACCTCGACTACGATGGTTTTCGCCATCTTGGTCGAGACCACCTGGCCGATTAACAGTTTGCGGCGGGAGCCGCTTCCGGTATTCGTGGTCTCAGGCATCGCTACTTCTTCTCCGTTCCGGTCTTGGCGGCCGCCAAGCTCTTGGCACGCTGGACGGTCTTGATCCGCGCAATGTCCTTGCGCAGGCCGCGGATCTTTTTCAGGCTCTCGCTCTGTCCCATGTTCAACTGAAACTTCAGCCGGAAGAGCTGATCGTTCAGTTCGTGCTCCTGGTGAAGGAGCTCTTCATCGGTAAAATTGCGAATCTTTTCCGCCTTCATCTCGTTTCTCTCTGGCGCCGCGAACGCATTAGTGCGCGGTATGGCGCATCACGAACTTGGTTCTGAGGGGAAGCTTGTGCGAAGCCAACCGCATGGCTTCCTGCGCGTCGACTGGATTCACACCCTCCATCTCGAACAGGATCTTGCCCGGCCGGACGACGGCCACCCAGTGATCGGGAGCACCCTTGCCCTTGCCCATACGAGTTTCGGCCGGCTTCTTCGTGACCGGCTTATCGGGGAACAAGCGGACCCAGATCTTTCCGCCACGCTTGACGAAGCGGGTCATGGCCACGCGGCTTGCCTCGATCTGGCGGTCGGTGATCCAGCCCGGTTCAAGCACCTTCAGGCCGTAATCGCCGAACGACAGCTCGGAGCCGCGCCAAGCCTTGCCAGCCATGCGCCCGCGCTGCTGCTTGCGATACTTCACTTTCTTCGGCATCAACATAAGTAGTTCTCAGTTCTCGGTCCGCAGAGGCAAAGCCAGTCCCGCCTGAGCGACCGTGATACTCACCGCCTTCTGTCAAGCGCGGCTGCCCAGGCAACCGGCTAAGACGAACCAGCGGCTGATCCTAGAAACCAGCCTGCGCTGTCTGCGCATCGCGGCGGCGCTGGGTAAGGATTTCTCCCTTGTAGACCCAGCACTTCACGCCAATCACGCCATACGTCGTCTTGGCTTCGGCGAAGCCATAGTCGATATCGGCGCGCAAGGTGTGCAGCGGCAATCGTCCCTGCAGATACCATTCGGAGCGGGCAATTTCGTTGCCGTTCAGACGTCCGCTCACCCGGACCTTAATGCCCTTGCACCCGAAGCGCAGCGCCGAATCCACCGCCTTGCGCATGGCGCGGCGGAAGCCAACGCGCTTTTCCAGTTGCAGCGCGATCGATTCGGCCACCAGTTGCGAGTCCAGCTCGGGCTTGTGCACTTCCTGGATGTCGACGTACACCTCGCGATTGGTGCGCTTCTGCAGCTCCTGCTTCAGCTTGTCGATTTCGGTCCCTTTGCGCCCGATGATGATGCCCGGCCGCGCCGTGCGGATGATGACCCGCAGTTTGTTGCCGGGACGCTCCACCTCGATCGAGCTGACACCGGCGGACTTGAGCTTTTCCTTCAGCTCTTCCTTCAGCTTGATGTCTTCGATCAGCAACTTGTCGAAGTCGCGATCCATGTACCAACGCGCTTTCCAAGGCTTGGTGTAGCCGAGGCGGAATCCGTATGGATGGACCTTCTGTCCCATATTTCCTTCTCTTCTCCGCGCCGGCATTGCTGCCGCGCTCAGTCACAATTCGCTCGCGAATCCCTGCGGCGTTGCCGCCCGGGATACGCCTCTCAGCCGCGCCCGCGGCTGTTACTTCTTTTTCTTCGCCGGCTTCTTAGCAGGCGCTTTCTTGGCCGGCGATTTCTTGGCGGGCGCCTTCTTCGCCGGTGGTTTGCGGACCGCCTTCTTGGCCGGCGCTGCCGCCGCTTGGCCTGCCGCCGCGACCGCTCCGGGCTTTTCGGCAACCGCGATCTCCAGATGCGACATGCGCCGCTGATAACGGTACGCGCGTCCCATCGGAGCCGGACGAATGCGCTTCATGCGCGGACCTTCGTTGGCGATGGCGCGCTTGACGAACAGGCGGTCGACGTCCACCTCGACGCCTTTCTCCTGGTTCATATAGTTGGCGTTCTCAATGGCCGAACGCAGCAGCTTGTGAACCAGCGGCGCCACCCGCTTGTTGGTGAACGCCAGCGTATTCAGTGCCTGCTCCACTCGCAGCCCTTTGATCAGGTCCAGCACCAGGCGGGCTTTCTGCGGCGAAACACGCATGAACCTGGCTTTCGCAGTGAATTCCATGATCTCTCTGTCCCTTCAAATCTTGCCGCGAGTTCCTCGCCGGCCTCGAATCCGTTACTGTCGGCCCGCAATGCGGGCTCGCTCAGAATGACCGCCTGCCCGAGATCCCTCGCTCCGCTCGGGATAGTCGCCTGTGCGGCTCGTTCTCAGCCTGCCCTGAGCGAGCGAAGCGAGTCGAACGGGCCGCGCAAAACGGCGACTACTTCGCCGGTCTCGCCGTGCTCTCGGCGGCTGCCTTCACCGAATGTCCCTTGAAGGTGCGCGTGAAGCTGAACTCACCCAGCTTATGGCCCACCATGTTCTCGGTGACGTACACCGGGATGAACTTCTTGCCGTTGTGAACGGCCAACGTATGTCCCAGCATTTCCGGGATGATTGTCGAACGGCGCGACCAGGTGCGCAGCACCTTCTTCTCGTTGCGCGCATTCATGCCCTCCACCTTAGTCAACAGGTGGCTGTCGATGAACGGACCTTTTTTTGTTGAACGTGCCATAAACTCAGTTCTCGGTTCCTTCGGTTTCGTGTGGGCTCGGAAGCCCGCCAGCCGGCCTTACTTCTTCCGCCGGCTGACAATGAACTTGTCAGTCCGCTTGTTGTTGCGAGTCTTGTAGCCGCGCGTCGGCTGACCCCAAGGTGTCACCGGATGGCGCCCGCCGCTGGTTTTGCCTTCACCGCCGCCGTGCGGGTGATCGACCGGGTTCATAACCACGCCGCGGTTGACCGGACGGCGTCCCAGCCAGCGCGTGCGGCCGGCCTTGCCGATCGTGATGTTCTCGTGATCGAGATTGCCAACCTGTCCCACCGTCGCCATGCAGTCGACCAGAACGCGGCGAGTCTCTCCCGAAGGCAGCTTGAGCAGCGCGTAGTCGCCTTCCTTGGCCACCAACTGCGCCTGAGCGCCCGCCGAGCGCGCCATCTGCGCACCCTTGCCCGGCTTGAGCTCGATGTTGTGCACCACCGTGCCGGCGGGAATGCTGCGCAGCGGCAGCGCATTGCCCACCAGGATGTCGGCCTCGGGACCGCTGACCACCTTGGCGCCGACCTTCAGGCCGGACGGATGCAGGATGTAGCGCTTCTCGCCGTCGGCATAGCTCAACAGAGCGATGCGAGCCGAACGGTTGGGATCGTACTCGATGGATGCCACCGTCGCCGGAATGCCGGCTTTGTCGCGCTTGAAGTCGATGATGCGCAGCTTGCGCTTGTGGCCGCCGCCGCGATGCCAGATGGTCAAATCGCCACGATTGCGGCGACCGCCGGTTTCCATCTTCGGCTCGGTGAGCGGCTTGTGCGGCCGGTTCGTCGTCAACTCGTCATTGACGAGCGTCGTCTGAAAACGCAACGTCGGAGTAACCGGTCTATATGTTTTGATCGCCATAGCTCTTCTCTTCTTCCAGGCAGATACCGGAAAACCGTTTTCCTGCCCAGTTTGTCGCGCCGTGCTTCACGCGACTCTCAAAATCGTCCCCCGTCTGCACCCTGGAACGTCCAACACGACTCCCCGTTCCATCGGGATATCGCACTGGGCACTCCACCGAGCGCAGCCTGCACCGCGGCCGGGTGCGCCTAGACGTTTTCGGCATACTCGGGCATTTTTTCGCCCGCCTTGAGCCGTACGTAGGCCTTCTTCCAGTCGGGACGATAGCCGGTGAACTTTCCCCGACGGCGTTCCTTGCCCTCGAAGGTTGCCGTACGCACCTGGTCGACCTTGACTTTGAAGATCGACTGCACGGCTTCCTTGATCTGCGTCTTGGAGGCTTTAACCGAGACTTCGAAGACCAGCGTGTGCTCGGTCTCCTTCGCGCCAAGACCTTTCTCCGTGATCACCGGACGGCGGATGATTTCATATGCGGACTTTGCCATTACGCCACCTCCGCCTTCCGAGCCCGCTTGGGCGACGAAGCCTTCAGCGAGTCTTGCAGCCTTTCCAGCGCGAGCCGGGAGAAGATCGCACGGTCGTAACGCAGCAGGTGATAGGCGTGCACCTCGGGACCGTACAGCATTTCCACGCCAGCCAGGTTACGGGCACTCAACTCCAGGTTGAGGTTCTCGTGATTGCCCGCCTCGACCAGCAATGCGGTCTTGTCGGCCTTCAGCGCGCCCAGCGCCTGGCGCATAGTCTTGCTCTTGACGTCCTTCAGGTCGAACGCCTCGACGACCGTCAGCTTGCCTTCCGCCGCCTTGGCCGCCAGCGCCGAGCGCAGCGCGCCCAAAAGCTTCTTGCGCGGAAACTGGTAATCGTAGGAGCGGGGCTGCGGTCCGTGAATCGTGCCGCCGTGACGCCATAGTGGCGAACGAATCGACCCGACACGGGCGCGCCCGGTTCCCTTCTGCCGCCACAGCTTCTTGCCCGATCCCGACACCAGCTTGCGATTCTTGGTGGCATGGGTGCCAGCCCTCAATCCGGCGCGGTAGTGCTTCACCGCTTCCCAGAGCAAGTCCTCATTGATGGCACCGAACACCTCGTCGGCCAACTCGAGGCTGCCCACTTTATTGCCGACCAGATCCAAAACATCAATGGTTGCCATAAGATTTTCTCTTCCAACTACCCGGCGATAGAGTCTCCGCCGGGTCAATGCGATGCGGGCCACGCGACCCGCCACCTCTTTATTTATTTCTTCTTGCTTGCCTGGCGCTTGGAAGCCTTCAACGGGTCGACCGTGCCGGCGCCGCCGAAACCACGACGCTCTCTCGGCGGCTTCTTCGCCCTGGTGATCAGCACGTAGCCGTCCTTGGGGCCCGGCACAGCGCCTTCGATCACCAGCAGGTTCTCTTCCTTGTCGATTCCGAGCACGCGCAGGTTACGCATCGTCACGGCTTCGTGTCCCATGTGCCCCGACATGCGCTGTCCCTTGAACACCCGGGACGGGTACGACGAAGCGCCGATGGAGCCCTGCACCTGGAACATGTGTCCGTGAGCCGCGGGCCCGCCGCCGAAGTGGTGCCGGCGAACCACACCCGCAAAGCCACGACCCTTGCTGGTGCCCAAAACGTCAACGAACTTTTCACTATCGAACAGGTCGACCAACACCTTGTCGCCGACCTTCACGCCATCGCCTCCTGCCGGTTGGCCATCCGCGCCGGGTCCGTCGGCAACGATCTCCACCTCCCGCAGGAACTTCACCGGCGGCAAGTTGTGCTTCGCCAGATGACCTTTCATCGGCTGCGTAAGCCGCGACTCCTTGACGAACTCAATCAACCCGAGCTGGGCCGCTTCATAGCCGTCGCGCGTGGTCGTCTTCAACTGCGTCACGACGCACGGACCGGCTTGCAATATGGTCACGGGACGAACCTCGCCCTTGCTGTCAAACAACTGGGTCATCCCGACCTTTTTTCCAAGAATTCCGTTCAGTGGCATTAGTTTGTTCTCCTCATCATGCCTGCGTTACCGCCGCTGGCACTGTAGGTGCCGCGCCCAGCGATTCTTCCTGCTCCCCCAGAAGGGTTCCAGAGAACGCTGCACCCGGCTATTTATGTTCCTTGCCGTACGCCTTGATCTCGACATCGACTCCGGCCGGCAAATCGAGTTTCATCAGCGCGTCAACCGTCTGCTGCGTCGGCTCAAGTATGTCGAGCAAACGCTTATGAGTGCGGATCTCAAATTGCTCGCGCGACTTCTTGTCGACGTGCGGTGAGCGCAAAACCGTATATTTGTTCTTGACCGTCGGCAACGGGATCGGTCCGGCAATCTGAGCGCCGGTGCGGCGCGCCGTCTCGACAATTTCGCCCGTCGACTGATCCAGAATGCGGTAATCGTACGCCTTCAATCGGATCCGAATTCGCTCTTTACCAATCACAGTTGTGTCTCTCAAAAGATCGTTTTACCAGGGCTCCGCAAGTTCGCTGCTCAACCACGCGCCTGCTTCGCTGGACCGGCGCTCGATCTCCACGCCCGTCCATCTTTCCCTGGCCGGCCTTTCGCCGGATGCCTGACTCTCGAGCGGGGAGTTTTATCCCGCCCACTCAGAACTTCCTACGCAACGATTTCCGTGATGGTGCCGGCGCCGACCGTGCGGCCGCCTTCGCGGATGGCGAAGCGCAACCCCTTCTCCATCGCCACCGGCGTAATCAGCTCGATCTCCACCGTCACATTGTC
>Ga0187891_1002789_pt1 | contig 12860 bp, 12 predicted proteins | sample June2016WEW_21_4_FD_132990 | JGI IMG/M metagenome (GOLD analysis project Ga0187891, IMG submission 132990) | Peatland microbial communities from SPRUCE experiment site at the Marcell Experimental Forest, Minnesota, USA - June2016WEW_21_40 | ecosystem: Environmental > Terrestrial > Soil >... | reverse complement strand
TGTCATCTAAAGGTTGCGATTGGACCCCCGTGTCACGCAAGCTGCATCCTGTGTCACGGGGGAGATTTGTGCTTCTGAACAAGCTTGAATCTGGCTTCTTGCTGCTCCAAACGCAGCAAGGATTAGTTGCCGTTGAACCCTCCTTTTGGCAGCGCGTTTATCTGCTTTGGACCTTCCGCAACTTTCGACAGCTATCGCTTCCCCTGTTGAACTCGCGCCAGATTGCGCTAATCAACGATCTTTTTCGCCAGCACGCGGCGGTGGTTTCGCATGAATACGAGCCATGGCTGGAGATCGGCGTAGTTGAGAACTTTGTGCCTCCGGCGATCGAGATCGGCCCTACGCTGGCCGCGAAAACGGCCGATTCGCCGGCGGTGAAAGCGAGGCTGCCCGAGCAAACGGCCGGACAATATGTCGCGGCGCCGATAATTCCGATCGCAGCTGCGCCTGCCATGCAGGCCGATGTGCCGCCGGCCGTGAAAAAGGAAAATGCAGAAAAGGAAGGCACCATAATAGATCGTGCGGAATTTGCGCCCAGCAATGCTCTGGACCGTTCTTTTGCGCCGAGATTCCCTTGGTTGAGACTTGCATCGTCGAGTTTTGCAGGGTCCAATCCGGCAGCGTCTCGGCCTCGAGTGTCGAGAATTGTAATTTCCAGGTTTGCAGCCGCGATCGGCGCGCTTTCGCTGTGCGTGGGCTTCATCTTTGCATTTCATCGAATCGCGGCCGTACCTGGCTCCCACGAGCATAGTTCGCGCCCGCAGCTCAACTCGCCGGACTCTCCTTCTGCGCCCGGACCAACTCCCGTCGCCGAGAATCCCGCCACCGTGCCTGAAGGGACTCCTCAGGCCGGCGATGCCCCGGACACTGCGGTCAAGCCGCCACCGGGGAAGGTCGCATCGCCGATCGCTACGACGCACCGGACGATGACACCTGAACGTGCATCTCGCGGAGCTGCTGCACGTGTTGCGTCCAGGTCAAGCGGAGGGTCGCATGCTGCGGCGCCCTCGAGGGTTCCGGCGTCGACATCGACTCGCCGAATGACCTTGGCGCCTGCGTCCCGTGGAGCTATGGCACGTTCCGCACAGAGTTATTTCGATTTGGCCGACCAGCAGATGCACAAGGGCAATTACGCGGCAGCAGCAGCTAACTATAAACGGGCCTGGCGAATCGAGGAGAATAGCGCCGCCGCCAAGGGCCGCCTGGTGCGCGCTCGCCGGGTGTCCAAGGTCTCGCCTCTGAGACCTGGGAAACCTCAAATCCTCGCCAACGTTGATTACTCCCGATAAACCGGCATTTCACACGGTACGCCGCCGCCGGATCAGGACCCGCATTCCGCCGCTGGAATTGCACACAGAGGTCGCCTGGAGAGAGCGGCGTGATCCTGCCTTTCAGGTTGAACATTGGCTGATTCTGGCGTGTCGGGACGCTGACGCTCTCCGCGTCAATTCATTGCGGCCCTTGGTGCACCGCGCATATTTACCGATAAGGAAGATTATGCACTTGACACAGAACTGGATTTGACCTATATTGGATTCATGGAACACGGGCCTAGTAATCGCATCGCCGACCTTAAGGAAGAGATTGGGCTACTCCAAAGGCAGAAGCAGATATTGCAGGTGCTCATCTCATCAAAGGCAACGGCGCCTAAATTCAGAGAGCAATCGCAAAGAGACCTTGGAACGCTTCTCATAAGAATTAAGGCAGCGGTGCGCGAATTAACACAGTTGGAGAGCGAGCCATGAACCTGATAGACGTAACCCAGCAGTTCAAAACCGACGATGATTGCCTTGCCTACCTTGAGTCGATGCGCTGGCCCGATGGCATCCGGTGCCCCGTTTGCGGCTGTGACCGCATCAGCACGATCACCCGCAAGATAGGTACAGTGACGCGCGGCAAGTCGGCAGGCGAACCCCGAAAGAATCGCCGCACGCGCATCTATCAATGCCTTGAAGAGACCTGTAAACAGCAGTTCTCGGCCACTGCTGGCACGATCTTCAATGACTCCCATCTCCCTCTGACAAAGTGGTTCATGGCGCTGGCGCTAATTGTGGACGCGAAGAAAAGCATCTCAGCGAAGCAACTCCAGCAGCATCTCGGCATTGGCTCCTATCGCACCGCATGGTATATGGCGCACCGCATCCGCAAATCGATGGTCAATGAAGGCTCTGCCGAATTGACCGGCATTGTCGAAATGGATGAGACGTACCTGGGCGGCCGGATTCGCAACAAGCATTGGCGGCGTCCAGAGTTCAATACCAAGCAGGTCATTGTCGGCATCAAGGAACGCGGTGGACGAGTTCGCTTCTTCCACGCCCCAGACGCCAAGATAGAGACGCTGGCGAAGTACCTCAAAGAGCACGTCAGCGCCGATGTGGATTACATCATGACCGATGAATTGCCAGCGTACCCAAAGGCGCTTAGGCTCTCAGGCCATGATGTTGAGAAGCATAGGACCGTCAATCACAGCGCGGAGATTTGGGTGGATGGCAACACCACAACCAACGGAATCGAGTCCGCGTTCTCATTGTTCAAACGCGGCGTGATAGGGAGCTTCCACAAGATTTCGATAAAGCACCTCCATCGCCACCTGAGCGAGTTTGAGACGCGATTCAACGCGCGGAAAGCAGACGGCAGGTTCAATCCAACACTCAGGGCAATGCTTGGCGTCGAGCCTATGCCTTACGCGGAGTTGATTTCAGGGAAATAGGGGGAACTATTTTCCCCGCTTTCCCCGTCGTCTCTATTGTCTTAGCTGGCTGTGGCGGGGTCTGCATCAGCTTCCCGAGTAGGGCATCGAATTTGTCCTTATCGACTTTCATTCCCCGCTCGTTTTTTCCCACTCGTTTGCGAGCGTGCGCAATTCGTCAGGAACAACCTTTGGATCGAGGCTGATCTTACCGAAGTTTTCTTCGTAGGTCTGAAGCTGCCGCGTCAGCGTGAGGGCCAGAAGTTTGACCTGACCTAGCGGCATGACCACACGAACGCGGCGCTCTACGTTGAGTGTCTCCCCCGTAACTCCCATTACCTCTCCGAAGATCATATTCACGTCAAAGTACGTGGTAGCCACTTCCACGTTATTCGCGTATGAAGTTGCATAATTGGAAGCGAGGGTCGGATTCACCTGTGTGAACTTAATGGCTTGCGGACGCTGCTTAATTAGTTCGTTCATCATGCCACCAAACTTTCTTGCCTATCTTCGTAGACACAGGACTGGCGCTCTGGCTCTTTCAATATCGTCCAAGCGCCTGTTTCTCTCGGTGTTGGTGCGAAGCCAAATGTACCAGACACAAAGGTCCATTGAAGGGCTGCATCGGAAGTGAATGATGGAGACCCTGACAAAATAATCGGTGCGCTTAGTTTTTGCGTTGTTGGGAGAATTCCAGATCTTTCCGAAACATAGCCGAGCACTGCGTTTTGGGAATCGTCCTTCTTCTTGGCCGAAATATCAAAGTCTAATCCGAGCGCAGAGAGGACCGATCCAAATGTTTCGATGGTTGGATTTCCAATCTCAGATAAGGCATGGTAGAGCGTTTCTCTTTGAATCCCTGCCTCTTTCGCTACCGCTGTCATTTGCCGAGCCTGTGCCACGCGCCGAAGTGCCTTGAGAAAGATTTCCTGCGACTGGGACTTTGCGACATTTAGATACTCTGCCGCCACTTCAGGAATCAACAAGCGCTCCTGACGTATTTCGGAGAATGGACGCGTTTTCCTATTCATGTCTGTTCCAGAATTTCTTTGCGGAATCAATATCCCGCTGTTGATGTCTCTTGCTGCCGCCACTTATCAGGTGCACTTCTCGTTTGACCTGCCCAAAATAGATGCGATAGCCAGGGCCGAAATCCAAGATCAGTTCATAGACGCCGTCTCCGACAGGATCAAACTCTCCGAAGCTTCCTTCTTCCACGCGGTCAATGCGATCAATGACTCTCGCCATCGTCTTTGCGTCAAGAGCGTCGAGCCACTCAGTGAACGGCTCTTTGCCATTTTCGTCCTGACACGCGACGATCTCACGCGGGAAGACTTCCAAAGTAGCACACGAAGACGGCTCCGCGTGAAATAAATTTCACGTTCAGATTACCACCGTCCCCTTCTTGTTATCGATTCGGGCAATAGCATGCACTAAATGTGCTATAAGATCAAGAAGGCAGGTGGGGGAGTCGAACCCCAATCCCTCGCAAGGACTGTTCGCGGGTATAAATCCGCTTAGGAGCACCGGCTCCGCACCTGCCCTGTGAAATATATTTCACACTCCCAACCTAACACAAAGTCGGGCAAGCGCAAAGCCCTTTCACGGCTCATTTATTTCAGTATTTTATGGTTATATGTGTCAAGTGCATAATCTTCCTACTTGTTAACTAGCGAGCGTGCCCCGAAAATGCCGGTGACAGCCCTCACCGTACTGCGTGGCGAGATCGAGCCCGCGAGAAGCTGTTCACTCAATGCAGGAAATCAAAGCGAAGATGAATAACCGCCGTATGTTCTGCCAGTTATCGGTGCTCTGCAAGATTGGTCCTTGAATGTCGCCATTGCACACGGAATCCCAGCCCGTCGTCACGTGAGGATCGCAGTCGCAAAGGGTGTTTACCGGGACCCATCCAAATCCCACACGAGCTCGGCGACCCGGCCTCAGTCCCTCAGTCCCGGAGCCTGTCCTGAGCGAAGTCGAAGGATCCCGGCATTTTTGTCAAGAGAGTCGCGATCACAGGCCTCCCTAACCCACTGAAAAGGCGAGTAAAACGATCTCCCCAAGTTTGCCGGTTATTTCCCGCAATTTGCTACGCTCAATACATGGTCAGGAATCCTCAACTCAGGGTCAGGAATGATGGCTCAGGACACATCCATGAAGCGTCCGTGATGTCCCGGCCCTTCAGTTCCCTAGTCCCTAATCCCTGGTCCCTGTCTTTCTGTTCCCCGGTCCAAAACCAAAGACCAGCCTCGGGCCTTTCTGACCACTGTCCACTGTTCACTGACCACTGGATTGCCAGCTTTTTCTAACCACTAACCACTAACCACTACCCACTGAATTTCGACCCCACCCCCCCTACCCGTTTTGTGAAACTGTGAAACTGTGAAACTGTGGAGCCTTTGTAATCATAGCTTTACAGCGATCTGCTCCACAGTTTCACAGTTTCACAGTTTTCGATTTTGTGATCTTCTCTTGATTCGTCTCTCCCAAATTGCCTGAAGTTTTCACCAATCGCAAATCGCCCAATCGCAAACCTGAAGGACTAAACATGAAACGAATTCCGATCGCTTTTCTCATCCTCGCCAGCGCCGCAGGCCTCGTCTCAGCTGCCACAATCTCCGCGCAGCAATCGAGCTCCAATCCGCTCGCCGCGTCGCGCGTCTTTGCCTACGACGAGATGGCGGCGAAAACCGCGTCCAACGGCGCCGTGAGTCGCAACGCATTCACTGGAACGCTCGCGACTGGCGAGGTGATTGCTGCGCACGAAACGATGCAGCCGGCGGGAACCGCACCCAATCCCGCTCACCGCATTCAGCACTCTGAGCTGATTGTTGTGGAGGAGGGAACGCTCGAGTATATGCATGACGGCAAAACCGAGCGCGCCACGGCGGGCAGCATCATCTATGTAGCGCTTGGGACCTTGCACTCCGTCAGGAACGTGGGGGACGGACCGGCGCGGTACGTCGTGATCCAGATTGGCGGGGATACGAAGAAGTAGCAGCGGCGGTCAGGAGGCGCGGACCTGGCCGCGGCCGTGGCGCTTGACAGCGTACATGCGCGCGTCGGCGGTGCCGATGATCTCATGCATTTGCACGCCATCGCCGGGCGCTGAGGCGAGGCCCACACTGGCGCTGACTTTGAGCGTGAGGCCGCTCTTCATCCCGAACGGGGTTTCCATGAGTGCCGCGTGGATTCCCCTGGTCAGCGCCAATGCCTGACCGGCAGCAGTCTCGGGCATGAGAATGACGAATTCGTCGCCGCCGTAGCGGAAGCACAGATCCTGTTCGCGGCAGAGTTTCTGGAGCCTGCGCCCGGTGAGGGTGAGCAGTTCACTGCCGACCATGTGCCCGTGCGCATCGTTGACCAGCTTGAAGCGGTCCAAATCCCAGAACGCGAGGCTCAACGGCAGTTTGAGCTTTTTTGACCGTTTGAGCTCGCGGCCCAGCACATCGTAGAGGTGGCGCACATTGAAGAGGCCGGTGGTGTCGTCGGTGACGGTGAGCTGCTGGATGCGGTTGACGTCGCGCGCATTTTCAATGGCGATGGCCGCGTGGTCGGCAAGAATGTGCAGGAAGGCGATGGAATAGTCCGACATCTCGGCGTGAGGATTGAGGATTTCAATGACGCCCTGCGTGCCGGTGCGCCCCCGCAAAGGCAGGGCGATGACCGACCTGACGCTGCTGATGCCGGGAGTGCCGGTTTGCGCGGCACGCGGATCGCCTTCCATCTCGGGCACAATGAGCGTCTCCCCGTGCTCGAGGACCCATCCGGCGACGCCCTCGCCGGGCTTGACGCGAAGGCCGCGCAAGGTTTCTTGCTCCTCGCCCGCGGCGATGGCGTAGTAGAGATCCCGAGTGAATTCGTCAAACATGAGCAGCGCCCAAAACTCCGCTTCCACCATTCGCTCCATTTGCTCGAGGATGGTGCGCAGAATTGTGTCGAGGTCGAAGCTCGAAGTGAGCGACCGCGCCAGCTGGTGAAAGACAAGCAGATCGGCGAGCGGGATGCGCCCTTCCGTTTCGTTCGGCATGTTCGGGCCCTGCGGGGGAAGTGCTTTCATTATTCCTTCATAAACTCTTCACAGTACAAGTTAGACGCGGCTCGTCACATTCTTTTGACAATTCGTGGGAAATCCTTCGCCGCTCATCGCGTGCGGTCAGCCGCCGATGTGGACCATTGACCGGGAGGGTTTGAGGAATCCCGGCTCACCGATGTGATGGCGGGCCTCCTTCTCCTGGATGGTAGGGACAATGTAGGCGCGCAGTTCCTCGTCGCCGGCGCCGGCGCGGAGGCGGCCATAGAGGTCGTGCTCGACCTGCGAGAAAAGGCAGGTACGAATTTTGCCGTCGGAGGTGAGACGCACCCGGCTGCATGCGCCGCAAAAGGCCTGGCTGACGGGGGCGATGATTCCGATCTCACCCACCCCGTCAGCGAAGCTGTAGCGCCGGGCAGTTTCGCTGGCCTCGCGAGGCGGGAGCTCGACCAGCGGCAGTGTGCGGCCGATGCGTTCGACAATTTCGCGCAGCGTGACGACGATCTGCGGCGTCCAGAGGCGGCCCTCCTCGAGAGGCATGAATTCGATGAAGCGGACAGCAACATCTTCTTCGCGGGCGAAGCGGGCAAAGCCTTCAATCTGGTCATCGTTGAAGCCGCGTAGGAGCACGCAGTTGATTTTGAGGGGCGTGAGGCCGGCAGCGCGGGCGGCGCGAATACCGGCAAGAACTTTAGAGAAACTGCCCTCGACGCGCGTGATGCGCTCGAAGGTCGCGGCGTCGACGGCGTCCATGCTGACCGTGACGCGGTTGAGGCCGGCTTCCTTGAGTGGCTCAGCGAGTGACTCGAGCAGATGGCCGTTGGTGGTCAGCGCGAGGTCAAGCGGCTCGCCCGCGAGGGTGCGCAGACGCGACAGCTCACGAACCAGTTCGACAACATCGCGCCGCAACAGCGGCTCACCGCCGGTAAGGCGGACTTTGGAGATGCCGAGGCTGACAAAGAGCTTGATGAGCCGGAGGTATTCTTCGATGGCCAGCTCGGGATACTGCGCGCCCACTTCGCCGGTGCGGCAGTAGACGCATTTGTAGTTGCAGCGGTCTGTGATGGAAACACGCAGGTCGTGAATCACGCGGCCATGGCTATCCGTGAGCCGCGGATACGGCGCCGGCGCGTGGATTGCGGAGAGGGAAGGGGCAGCCATCGGCAACTTCAAGCGTATACCTTTTTCGCCGGGGCTTGAAAGGCCGGGGGATTCGATCGCGGGTCTGGGGAAGGGAAGCGATAGCATGAAAGAGCGAGCGTGCTGCGGCGCGGCTGGCAGATTCGCGCATTTGGCGAAGGAAGAAGGAAGATGCCCGCAACTGGAGCCCGGCCAGCGGGCGCGGCGGACGAAGCAGGCGCGGCAGTGGCCGTGCGGCAGATGTTCGATTCGATTGCGCCCCGCTATGACGTGCTAAATCACGTGCTCTCAGCCAATGTCGACCGGCTGTGGTGGCGGAGGGCTGCGCGTAGGTTTGTGGAGGTTCTGGCGCGGCCGGAGGCGGTGGTACTGGATATCTGCTGTGGCACGGGCGATTTGACCATGGCGCTGCTCAAGCTGCGGCCGCGTGGAGCGCAGCCTATTCTGGCCGGGGATTTTGCGCGCGCGATGCTGCGGCGCGGCGCGGAGAAGTTCGGAGCGAAGGAGTTGCGCGGATCGGTACGCGGATTGGCGGACGAATCGGCGGGGGCGCCTTATGCGGTTGCGATCGAGGCCGATGCGCTGCACCTGCCGCTGCGCGCGGATTCGCTCGACCTGATTATGACGGCGTTTGGATTCAGGAATCTGGCGAACTACGAGGCAGGGCTGAAGGAGTTTTATCGCGCGCTGAAGCCGGGCGGACAGTTGGGGATTTTGGAGTTCAGCGAGCCGGGAGGCCTGGCGGGAAAGGCGTATGGCATGTACTTCCGGCACGTGCTGCCCGCGATTGGCCGCGCGATCTGCGGGAAGGACGGGGCATACAACTATCTTCCCAGCTCGGTGGGCAGTTTTCCGCCGCCCGATGCAATGGTGGAGATGATGCGGCGAGCGGGCTTTGAGGAATGCGCGTGGGAGCCGTACACGTTCGGAATTGCGGGGTTGTACAGCGCGATGCGGCCCACGGTAGTCTAGGAGCCTGATGCCCCCCGCCGTTACCAGCTCGCGAGCGACCGAGACCTCCGCGACGAGTTTCTCCGCCGAAAAGCAGAGTGTTGCGCGTCGGTCGATGGCGGCCGCGGCGGCAATGACGCTGCTGAAGGTTGCTGCAGGGCTGCTGTCTGGGTCGCTGGGCGTGCTTTCCGACGCTGCACATTCGGGACTCGACCTGGTGGGCGCGGCGCTGACGTACTTCTCCGTTCATGTGAGCGACAAGCCGGCGGACGAGGATCACACCTACGGCCACGGCAAGATTGAGAATCTTTCCGCCTTCAGCGAGGCGGGACTGATGGCTGTTTCCTGTGCGTGGATCATCTGGGAGGCGGTGCAGCGGATTTTTTATCACACGGTGGAACTGCACCACTCGCTGTGGCCGGTGCTGGTGCTGGTGACTTCAATCGCGGTGGACATCTGGCGTTCGCGGCAATTGCGGGCGGTAGCTGTGCACACGGGATCGCCGGCGCTCGCGACTGATGCGTTTCACTTTGCTTCGGACATATGGGCGACGCTGGCGGTGCTGGTGGGGCTGGGCGCGGCATGGATGGGTGAGCGATTTCAAATCGGCGCGCTGCATTATGCCGATCCACTGGCAGCTTTGGTGGTGTCGTTGATGATTCTGCGCATGACCGTGCGAGTGGGCCACGAAGCGGTGGCGGCGCTGGTGGATGAAATTCCTGCCGAGACGCGGCGACGGCTGGTTCGCGAAGTAGAGCGCGTGGATGGAGTGCTGGCCGTGGAACGGGCGCGAGTGCGACGGGCGGGGGCCGGCTATTTTGCGGACTTGACGCTGGCGCTGCCGCGACGATTCACGTTTGAGCACACTGGCGAGCTGGTGCGGGCCGCGACGGCGGCAGTGCAGCGCGCGCTGCCGACAGCGGACGTGGTCATCCACACAATTCCGCGGGAGACCAAGGCGGAGAGCATTTTCGACCGGGTGCGTGCGGTAGCAGCGCGGAACAACGTGTCGGTGCACGAGCTCAGCATCCAGACGCATCATGGGCGGTTGCAGGTGGAGTTGCATGTGGAGCTCGATGAACACTTGGCATTGAGAGAAGCGCACAATTTTGTGACCGCAATGGAAGCGCAGATTCTGCGCAGCGTGCCGGAGGTCGACACGGTACTGACGCACATTGAAAGCGAGCCGGCGACGATTGAGCAGCCCGAGGAAGAAGACGTGGAGGACCGCAGACTGGAGCAGGCGCTGCGGTCGGCAGCGGCGGGGCTGCCCGAAATCGTTGACGTGCACGCCATCGCCGTGGGCCGGACGGGAGAACATATTTCCGTCACGTGCCATTGCACATTGTCCGACGAGCTGCCGATGAACCGCGTTCACGAGGTGATCACCGCGCTCGAAGACCGGTTCAAGCTGGAGTGCCCGTCGGTGTACCGGGTAACCATTCATCCGGAGCCGGTAACGGATAATACGCGGTAGAGGGACAACCGCAAACTTCAAGTGTGGACAGCGCCGATGAACACCGGTCCAATCGCAAGAGTTTTCCGCATTTCGTGGCTGCTGATGCTGCTGGTGGCTGTTGGCTTGCTGTCGGCGATTCTCACGATGCAGTTTGCGATTCACGGCGCTGAGGTACAGGTGCCGGCGCTGAAAGGAATGACGACTGCCGATGCGCGCAGCGTGACAGCCGGCCTGGGGCTGGACCTGGACGTGGACAATCGCTACTACTCGAGCGACGTGGCCGCAGGACACATTTTGACGCAGTCGCCGGCGGCGGGAACGGTGGTGCGGCGCGAATGGCGCGTGCGCGTGGCCGAGAGCCTTGGTCCGCAGAAGGTGGATGTGCCGGACACGGTGGGAGCGAATGAGCGCGTGGCCGCGCTGGAGCTGCGGCGCGCCGGCCTTGAGGTGGGCGAGACTGCGCGGCTGCCGTATGGCTCAGCTGCGGAGGGAACCGTGCTGGCGCAGGACCCGCCGCCGCATGCACAGGGCATTGAGCAACCCAGCGTCAATCTGCTGGTAGCCGCGCCGGACGATGAGACTCCCGACGGGTATGTGATGCCTGACCTGACTGGCTGGCAACTTGCGAGCGCGCAAGCGGCGCTGAAGAAAGTCGGAATCAAAGCCGCGCCGCCGAGTTTCGTCGATGTGCCGGTGGCGCCAGTAGGCAGCGGGGACGCGCCGCTGAAGCTGCCAGTAAGGCCAGGCGAAGTGCTGACGCAATCGCCCGGCGCGGGCACGCGCGTGGACCAGAGCACCGTGGTGAAGCTGACCGTGGTGAGATAGGCGGGAACGGGAGGCAAACCTGATGGGATTGAGCGAGGATTTGGAAAGAATCGCGTTGCAGGAGCGCGAGCTGAGGTTGCCGCGGCTGGATGCGCGCGTGGCGTGGGAGCTTGGCTCGCGGATTCGAACGATGGCGCTGGAACGCGGACTGACCCTGGTGGTCGACGTGCGGCGCTTCGGACAGCCGCTGTTCTATGCCGCGCTCGACGGGACCACGCCAGAAAATCCCGAATGGGTGCGCCGCAAAAGCAACGTGGTGGCGCGCTTTCATCGCAGCTCGTATGGTGTTGGGATCGCGCAGAAGTTGAAGGGCACAACGCTGCTCGAGCGCCAAGGGCTGCCGGTGGCGGACTACGCGGCGGATGGCGGATCGTTTCCGCTGTGCGTTGAGGGAGCGGGCGTGGTGGGCAGCGTGACGGTTTCGGGACTGCCACAGCGCGACGACCACAACCTGGTGGTCGAGGCATTGTGCGCGATGCTGGGGCGGGACTTTGCCGCGCTAAAGCTGGAGCTGGAGCAGACGTAGAGACGAATCAGCAATTGTGGTTGCACGCTAGGCGTTTTTCTCGATCAGCGCGACATAGAAGCCGTCAGTGGGCACTGCGCCGGGCAACAGGCGCAGTGCGCCGTCGGGAGTAAGGCAATCGCGCAGCCGTTCCGCGCCGGCGCGGGTGAGGATTCCGGATCTTCGCAGGGTTTCGATGCGCGAGGCAAGCGAGATCTGCCGTGCACTTCGGTTTTCGGCCAGGACGGCGGCGACAACCTGCTCGTCTTCTTCGGGCTCGAGCGAGCAGGTGGAATAGACGATGCGGCCGCCGGGGCGCGCCGAGCGCAATGCGGCGGAGAGAATCGCGTACTGGCGGTCGGCGTGGCGCGGCAAATCCTCCGGACCCAGGCGATGACGGATTTCAGGGTTGCGGCCCAGAGTGCCGGTGCCGCTGCAGGGCACATCGGCCAGCACAAGATCAAAGGCTGATTCTCCGTTAAGCGCGGTCGCATCGGCGAGGCGGCATTCAACACGGCCGGCGTAGGCAGCGAGACGCGTAGTCAACTCGGCGAGCCGTTTTGGACTTGACTCACAGGCCAGAATGCGAGCCTGGGGATTGCGCTCGGCGAGGATGAGCGTTTTTCCGCCGGGCGCGGCGCATGCATCGAGAATGGATTCGATCTTGCGGCTGGAATCTTCAGAGGCACATGCGGCGAGCTCGGCGATCAACTGCGATCCCTCATCCTGCACGCGCACACGACCCTCGCGATAGGCCGGGCTGGTGGTGAGATCGCCGGAAATAACTGCGCCCGCAGCAGCGAGTAAGGCTCCGAGTTCCAAACGAAAACCGGCTTCGATCAACTCGGCTTCGACGGCGGCAGCTTCGACAGCGGCAAGGGGGAAGCGCACGATTCGCGGAGGCTGGGCCTGGCCGTGGCGGCAAATGGCGCGTGTTGCGTCCAGGCCATAGAAATGGGTCCAGCGCTCGACCATCCATGCGGGGTGAGCCTGAGCCAATGCGAGGTCACCTGCGCACAGCTCAGGGAGGTTGCCGGACGGACCAGCAGCTGCCAACTTGCGCAGGACCGCGTTGACCAGTCCGGAGGCGAAGCGGTGGCCGGATTGCTTGGTCAGCTCGACGCTTTCGTCGATGGCGGCGTGGGCGGGAACCCGATCGAGAAACTGAAGCTGAAAGGCGCCCATGCGAAGAGCGATCGAAACCTCGGGATCGAGTTTGGCTCCGGGCTTCCTGATTAGGAGCTTGAGTTGCTCGTCG
>Ga0187891_1002785_pt1 | contig 12871 bp, 10 predicted proteins | sample June2016WEW_21_4_FD_132990 | JGI IMG/M metagenome (GOLD analysis project Ga0187891, IMG submission 132990) | Peatland microbial communities from SPRUCE experiment site at the Marcell Experimental Forest, Minnesota, USA - June2016WEW_21_40 | ecosystem: Environmental > Terrestrial > Soil >... | reverse complement strand
TTCCGGAACCGGGTCTCGCGCATCCAGTCCAGGAGCCATCCCAGGCCGGCATTGACGCAGTACCCCGCGCGATGCGAACCGTAGTCGGGGTAGTGCCGGAAGAAGTGCTCGAACCTGGCGCGCTTCTCGTGCAGGCCCTTCCGGAAGTAGAGCTGCGCCATGGTCAGCTCGTACATGTCCGTGAAGAGGATGCCTTCGGCCATGCGCCGGTCAGCCGAGTTCATGGCGCGGAGCCCTTCCGGCCAAGAACCTCTCCGGTCTGCACGAACACGGCGCCGGCCCGCGCCATCTCCTCTCGGGCGGCGGCGATGTCGCCGGGCTTGACTTCGATGCCGCGGATAGCGTCCTCGATTACAAAAACGTCGAAGCCCAGCTTTCGCGCGTCCAGCACAGTGGCTTTCACGCAGTACTCCGTCGCGAGGCCGCCGATCCAGAGCCGCCGGATTCCCCGGGCCTTCAGCGCCGCCGGCAACTCCGGCGCGTCAAAAGCCGAGTAGGCCTCTTTGGCCGGATCGGTCGCCTTGGAGACCACCAGGTCAATCGCCCGAGTATTAAGATCGGGATGAAAGTCGGCGCCCGGCGTGTTCTGCACACAGTGGTCCGGCCACGGCCCGCCGGCGCGTTTGAATGAGCAGTGATCGGCCGGATGCCAGTCGCGCGTGGCCACGCGGAACAGCTTCTTCACGCGCAGCCACTGGTTCAGCGGCGGCACAACCTCGTCGCCGCGCGGCACCGGCAGCGCTCCGCCGGGGCAGAAATCCCGCTGCACGTCCTCGAGGACCAGAGCATCGGTCGCCGTGTTGATCCGCGCAGTTCCGGCGGTCTGCCGAATATGTTCCGGCCGGCCGGTCGCGCCGGCGGCGGGGTTTTCCGACGCGCCCTGATGGTCCGGCACGCCGGACGCATGCAACCGTATGGCGGCGATCAAGTCCTCGGACGGTCCTCCTTTAGTCAGGTAGGCAACCGCGCCGGCGTCGCGCAGCGCCGTCGCCACGTCGTTGTCCGTGTGCATGGACAGCCCGATCACCTTGATGTTCGGGCTCGCGGCCAGAATTCGCTTCGTGGCTTCCACGCCGTTCATCCCAGCGCCGAGGTTGATGTCCATGATGATGACGTCGGGCTGAAGTTTCGCGGCCAGTTCGACAGCGACGGGGCCGTCGGCGGCCTGGCCAACGACCTCGATATCCGGCTCAAACTGGATGATGCCCGCGAGTCCTTCGCGCATGATCTTGTGATCGTCAACAATGAGGACGTGGCGAACGGCTGTCTTATCGCGCACGATGATCTTGCCGGCTTGCTCTTCCGTTCCAGCCGTCTCATCCCCAATCCGGGCGTGCGGTTGCGCGGCACCGACGGGGATCGTCAAGGTGATCGTGGTTCCTTTGCCCGGCGCGGTCGCGATGTACATCTCGCCGCCGATGTGGGCCAGCCTCTGCTCGATGCTGAACAGGCCGAAGCTGATCTCGTCGGCGCGGCGTTTCTTGAGCAGGTCGGGATCGAACCCCTTGCCCTGATCGCGGACGATCAGTTTGATGCGGTCGTCTTTCGTCCGCAGCAGCATCACCTGCGCTTCCAGGACGCCGGAATGTTTGACGGCGTTCAGGAGCAGTTCGCGCACGCACTCGAAGAGGAGAAACCGCGTCGCTTCCGTGGCCGGCTCGGCCTTGTTGTCCGCGTGCAGATGGACTGCGAACTGATTCGTTTGCTGCGTGCGGGAGGCCAGCCAGTTCAGGGCGCCGATCAACCCCGCCGTGTGGAGCACGGGCGGGCTCAATTCGACCGCCAGCGAGCGGGACGCCTCCAGGGCTTCCTTGAGAATGCCGTCCAGACCCTTTGCCGCGGCTTGTCTCCGATCCGGATTGTTGTCGCGCTTCAGCCACTCCACCTGCATTCGTGCCGCGACCAGCAATTGCTGGATGTGGTCGTGCAGAATGGTGGACAAGCGCTTGCGCTCGCGTTGCTCCGCCTGGGTCAGTTCCGTCGCCAGCGCGCGGAGTTGGTCGGCCTGCTGTCGCACTTCTGCGGTTCGTTCAACCACACGCTGTTCGAGCGATTGATTCAACTCGCGCAACTTCTCCTCGATCTGTTTGCGTTCGATCGCGTAGCGTATGGCGCTGGCGACGGACCGGGCATCGGCGCTCCCCTTGATGAGGTAATCCTGCGCTCCCTGGCGGATCGCCTCGGCGCCGGTCGTCTCATCGTCGGCGCCGGTCATGATGACGATGGGCAGTCCGGGGAATTCGGTCTGAACGCGCGTGAAAGTGGCAAGGCCCGTGCTGTCCGGTAACCCCAGGTCCAGCAATACCACGTCGAACTTCTGTTCGCGCAGTTTCGCCATCGCCGTGTCGAGCCGTTCCGCCACCATCACCTCATAGCGCGCACCGCGACCCTGGCGCAGGCCGTGCTGGATAAGATGGGCGTCCGAGGGGCTATCTTCGACGAGCAGTACTTTGGCCGTCATAGTGTCCAATTCAGCGGCATCCTTCAACGTCTGGCGGGCAGCGCCACGACCGTGAGCCAGAAACTCTCGATGGATTTCACGATTTCCAGAAAGCGCTCGAAGTTAACCGGTTTGGTGACATAGCAGTTGGCGTGAAGCTTGTAGGAACGAATGATGTCCTCTTCAGCCTTGGAGGTCGTCAGGACGACCACCGGAATCATTTTGAGGTCCGGGTCGTCCTTCAGCTCTGCGAGGACTTCGCGCCCGTCTTTACGCGGGAGGTTCAGGTCGAGCAGGATCAGGTCCGGCTGCTCCGCCTGCGAATAGGCGCCCTGGCGCCGCAGGAACTCCATGGCCTGGACGCCGTCCTGCACGTGGAAGACCTTGTTGGCCATCTTGGCCGTTTTCAACGCGGTCAGAGTCAGCTCGGCGTCGGTGGGGCTGTCCTCGACCAGCAGAATCTGAATCGGTCGCACGGTTGTCGGCGTCATTCGTCGCTCCTCTTGTCAAAAATGGTGAAGAAGAAAGTCGTTCCCTCTCCGGGCTGCGACTCAAACCAGATTCTACCAGAATGCCGTTCAACAATCTTCTTGCACACGGCAAGGCCGATCCCCGTGCCGGGATACTCAAGGCGCGAATGGAGTCGCTGAAAGATCAGAAAAATCCGGTCATGATACTTCGGCTCGATGCCGATCCCGTTGTCGCGGACGCTGAATACCCATGCGTCTTTCTCCCGCCTGGCCCCGATGTGGATGTCCGGCGCGCGTGGACCGTGGAACTTGATGGCGTTGCCGACGAGGTTCTGCAGCAATTGAACCATTTGGGACGGGTCGGCCGCGATCGTCGGCAGCGGATCGCTGCGAATGACCGCGCGGCTCGCCTCGATGGCGGCGCTCAGGTTGCCCACGGCGTCGTCCAGCGCCTGCTTCATGTCCACAGGCGTGCGGGCTCCGCCCCGGGAGCCTACGCGCGAGTAGGTCAGCAGGTCGTTGATCAGCGCCTGCATCCGTTCGGCCCCCTCGACGACATGGCCGATGTACTTCTGGCCGTCGGCATCCAGCCTGTCCTTAAGCTGCTGCTTGAGAAGGGACGCGAAGCCACCCACGGCCCTGAGCGGCTCCTGGAGGTCATGGGAGGCGACGTAGGCAAACTGCTCAAGGTCCTTGTTGGAGCGCGACAACTCGGCCGCGGTCTTCTCCAGTTCCGAGGTCCGCTGCTTGACCAGTTCCTCCAGTTGAAGGCGGTATCGGGCCAACTCCTGTTCCATCTTGTTCCGCTCTGTGACATCGCGGGCGGCGGCGAAAACGCCTTGCACTTCGCCGGCCTCATTCCGGTAAATCGTGGCGTTGTACAGGACATCGGCGGTGCGGCCGGCACTGTGACGGACCGTCAGAGGGTAGTCGCGCACAAAACCGTCCGATAGCACCTTCCGATACCCCGCGCCGGCCCTTTCGGGATCGGTGAAGTAGCTGGAGAAATCGGTGCCGATCAGACGCTGGCGCGGAATGCCCGTGGCTTCCTCCGTCGCCTTGTTCACGTCGGTGATCTTTCCGTCAGGGCTGATGGTGACCAGCGGGTCGAGGCTGGCTTCGAGCAGGCTGCGGGCGTAGAGCGAGGCGACGCGCAGTTGGGCCTCCATCCGGTTGTGTTCAGTCACGTCGCGGGCGGCGGCGAACACGCCCTGCACCGCGCCCGCTTCGTTGCGATAAACCGTGGCGTTATACAGCACGTCGGTGGTGCGGCCGGAGGCGTGGCGGACGGTCAGCGGATAATCGCGCACCGTGCCGTCGCGCAGCACTTGCTGGTAACCGGCGTTGGCCTTCGATGGCTCGGTGAAGTAGTCGGAGAAGTGGGTGCCGACGAGTTGCGCGCGTGGCACACCCGTCGCCGACTCCGTCGCCGCGTTGACGTCGGTGACGTTTCCATCGGGGCTGATGGTGACCAGCGGGTCAAGGCTGGCTTCGAGCAGGCTGCGGGCGTAAAGGGCTGTCGCGCGCAACTCCTCCGTGCGCTCAACCACACGCTTTTCGAGCGTCAGGTTCATCTCGCGCAACGCCTCCTCGGCGGACTTTTGCCGGGTGATGTCGGTGCTGACTTCCAGGATGTCCAGCGGCTTGCCGCGTTCATCGCGGCGCAGTGCCCAGAGGAGCGCCACAGGAATCCGGGTCCCGTCCTTGGTGCGGCGAGTCACTTCGCCTTCCCAGCGGCCGTTCAACTCCAGATCGGCGTGAATCTGCTCCAGCGGCCGGTCGAAATGCGTCTGCAGCAATTCTGAAGCAGGCTTGCCCTCGGTCTCCTCGGCATCATAGCCATAAAGCCTGCGGTTACCATCGCTCCAGCGGATGATGCGGTCATCCAGACTCCGGGCCAACAGGTTGCCGAGGTTCACCAGGGCCAGTTCCTTTTCCTGCGCGGCGCCGACGACTTCGGCTACGCGGGCGCGGCGCAAGCGCTCCGCCAGGAGGCTCAGGAAAATGCCTGCGCCGGCAAAGATGCCCAACGATACAGCGTCGGCCGCATGGGCGATACTGAACGACCCTGTCGGCGCAACGAACCAATAGTCGGCTGCCAGCACGGTCAGGACCGTGGCCACGACTCCTGGTCCGCCGCCGGCGACCGTCGCCGCCAGGAGGACCGCCGGATAGAAGGTGATGAACATGGGCACAGGCCCGACATGCTGCTCCAACCAGCTTTTCAGCCAGGCGGCCAGGGCAATGACCGCCGCCGCGAAGGCGTACCGGACGGCGGTTCCGGGCCATTTCCTGCCGGCGCCGCCTAATCGCAGATTACGATCTGCCAGCCGCACCGTGCGTATGAGGATGACCCCCGCAACCCCCAGAATGGCCAGCGACAGCAGCACGCCCAAGCCCAGCGTCAGCATGCTTTGCCGGGCGACCTTGCCGGCATCGCGACTCCGCGCGTCCAGCAAACGGTTCTCACGCTGCTCCATCACCGCGACGAGGTCCCGGATTTCGTCCGTGATGCGCTCGCCTTTCCCGCTGCTAATGATCGGCAAGGCCGCCTCCAAGCCGCCTTCCCTGCGATGCTGGATGAAATCCTTAAGAATATCGAGTTTTTCGCTGCAAAGCTTCTGAAGTTGCTCAAGGTCTCTCTGTTGATCGGGGTTGTCCCGGGTCAAGTATTTGACCGAGGCGACGTCGTTCTGAAACTCCGCGATGGCCGAGTCATACGGCGCCAGGAATTGCGCATCGCCGGTCAGAACAAAGCCTCGCGCGCCGGTTTCGGCCATCATGACCACCGATTGAACGCGCTCCAGGTTCTGCAGCACCTCGTGAGTATGGTCCACCCAGTCCTTGCTCTCGGTCAACCGCTGGATAACCAGGTAGGATCGGACGCCCACGAAGCTGATGATCAGCAGCCCCAGGATTAACGCGACGGTGATTTTCGCTCCAAGTTTCATTTAGAGTTCTCCAAGGCCATCGAACTCCTCTCTAACGTCCAGACCTGCGCTGCGACAAACGACGAGGGGTTGTACGGTCGCTGATTTCGCGCATGGTCATGCGGTCCTCGTTCTTTCCGGACGGGCGCCACAGTTTCCCGCCGGAAGATTGCGTGATACCGCGACGCTTTCCGCCAGCACGCGGAAGCTTTTTTCACTGCCTGGCGCGGACGCGCAAGATCCGGTTTTTACGTTCGCTGCCTTCGCACGCGCGCCATTCCTGGACTTGTTCGTTTGCATGGCTGGGTTCTCCTTTCAGGCGCTTCACATTGCTGAATGTGCCGATGCCACGAGCTTTCCCCTGCCCGGCGACGCCGACGTCAGCGCGATTATCCCACAATTGCGTTCGTTGATCCAACATGGAAGGCGGCCTCATCGGCGTCATGCCGGCGCCTCGCAGCGGGGTTTGTCCTATGCGAAGAGCGGGGAGACACCCGATTGTTTGCCGCCGTCGCTCTGCTAGAATGCCGGACGTGGGGCGAGAACTGGACGTCGGGGAATGCGGGGGCAAACCCGGACGGCCGGATAAAAGCAAGACGGCTCGACGTGAAGACGTCGAGCCGTCTTGCCTTCCAGGATAAGGAAAAGGGCACTCGCGTCAGCAAGCGCCCTTCTCGCATTGGTGGAGGCGGGGGGAATCGAACCCCCGTGCCGTGGCACTTCAACAGAAGCTTCTACGTGTGTGTTCCATCATTTGTCTTTTCTAGACCCTCAGGACTCCGATGGACAGGATTCCAGTTGGACCCGGGCCCGGACTTATCATTTCCCCGCAACCCCGCCAGGCAGAAGGTTGCAGGTAGCCTGCTCTTGTCGCCCATTCCGGCCTCGCAGGCAAGACCGGATGAGCGTCGCAGCTAATTAGGCTGCGAGAGAGTAGTGCGTTTCAGCACTTAGTGTTTTTGCCGGGTGTTTAACGAGGCCTCCCGACAACCTCGACACGCCACTCCTGCATCATATTGCCCGGTCGAAGCCTTTCGCCCCCGGACAACCCGCAGAGGATCCGCTGCTGAAGCGAAAATTCCTCAACAGCGGTCTTGATCTGATTATATAGCGCCGCGACAGTTTTTGCAAAAGCGCCGGCCCGTTTTCGCGAGCGCGGAAGAGCTTTCGCGGTCACTCGAGGAGCACGTTCAGCTTCTGGAGAACGTCCTGCACGGCGGCTTCGGGCAACTCACAGCAGAGGGTTGCTCTTCTGGCGTGCCAGTCGAGACTCTTGACCTGATCGGAAAGCACGACTCCCGTGAGCTTGAGGCCGGTCGGTATTTGGACTTCAAACGGATAGCCCTTGGCGTGACTGGTCACAGGGCAAAACAAAGCCAGGCCGACCTTTCGGTTGTACGCCTCGGGCGACAGAACTAATGCGGGACGACGCCCTACCTGCTCGTGACCCGCTTGAGGATCGAATGCCAGCCAGACTATGTCGCCCCGTTTCGGACAATAGGCGGCCATTACAACGTCTCCCGGCCCACAGGCATGCCCGCATCAATTTCTCGGTGCAGATTCTTCTTCGTCACATTCTTGAGCAATTCATCAAGCCGATAACGCCCGCGTCGAGTCCGGGCGACCACGATCTTTCCGTCTCGAACCGAGATGTCCACCGCGGAACCGGAGGTCAGCCGGGCATCCCTCGCGTACGAGCGGGGAATCCGCACCGCCAGACTATTACCCCATTTCTGAACTTTCGCAACCATGTCTGTCCTCAATAATGTATCTACAATGAGGATACACTACGCATCGCGATAACGCAAGCCGCGCCGGCCCGCCACTGTCGCCTGCCGCGCCTCCGCCGCCCTACTGGGCCGCCTTGACGCGCTGGTCCTGAACTTCGACCGGACAGCCGGTGAAGGTGTTGCCCTCCAGCGTGATGGCCTCCGCCACCGGGCTGATGCGGATGGCGATCTTTTGCTTTCCATCCCTGCTGTTCTCGAAGCGGCAGTTGACGATGGTGAGTTGGCGGGTTTTCCCCCTGATGTCCACGCCGTACTCCCCTTCCGCGCCGCCATTGTCGCGAATCAAACAGCCTTCGATGCGATTGCGGTCGCCCTGGCGATTCTCACCGGGCTCTTCGCGGAATAGCACGCCCACCTCGCCGTTGCGCTCGATGATGCAGTTGCGCATGACGTTGTCCGTGTCCCGGTGGCCGAAGTTCGTGCCGAACTTGAGGTTCTCGGACAACGTGCAGTCCTCGGCCAGGCCGTCGCAGGCCGCCCAGCACCAGTAGAGTCCCTGCGAGTTGCGTTTCGCGATGCAGCCCTTGAAGACCGGCCGCTGCGAGCCGCTGCCCGGATGGAAACCCAGGTCGCCGTTGTTGAGCGCCTGGCAGTTCTCGAAGTGCCAGTCGTCGCAGACCTGGAAGCTGAACCCGTCGCCGTTGAAGTCGCGAGCGGTCACGTTCCGGAACGTCCAGTGATTGCAGTACAGCCCGTAGCAGGCCCCGCCGTAGTTGTCGTTCAGCCGCGCATTCCCTGCGCGGTTTCCGTCGAGGACGATATCCTCGACCGTCACGTTATCCACGCTGCGCCCGTACAGGATGGAAAAGAGCGTCTCGACCTTCGCCCCTTCCTCCATCCAGAAATCCTTCTCGGTGCGCCGGTCCAGGTACAGAACGTTCTCGCGGATCGCCGTGACCGTGAAGAGCTGCACCTCGGTCACGTCATGCTCCGAGTCCGCCTGCTTATTTTGGACGGCGATCCCGCAGCCGACGGTGAACCCTTTCGGGTCGGCCACCTGGAGGCAGTACTCGAACCAGTCGGCTTCGCGGACGACCGGCGAAGTGACGCTGGGCGCTTTTTTCAGGACGGTCGTGTCGCCGGACCCGCGCAGCGTGATGCCCGGATGCAGGAAGATGGAGTTGCGCATCGTGTATGTGCCGGGAAGGACGCGGACGGTGCCGCCGCCGAGGCGGTAGACGTAGTCCATCGCGGCCTGGATGACCTTGTCGTCATTGCCCTGCAAGTCGCCTTCTCCCTGGCCGACCGTGACCTCCATTCGCTGCGGGTTGCGGATCGGCCGCATCGTGTTGAAATCAGCGGGCAGGTTCCGGGACATTCCTTTGGACTCCTTCATATCGGCCGCCATCACGCTCGCCTGCGCGCCGGCGCAGAACAGTGCAAGCGCCAGCCATCCAATGCGTCTCGCGTCAATACTCGACTTCATGGACACTTTCCTCTCCAACGCACAACTTTCGTGTGGGCCGTTGCCGCTTCAGCCGGGATTCCTCGTTTGACCGTCCAACAAAGGGCAGTCAGTTTTCGTGCGTGAGACTACGCTGTCGAGTTGCCCCTGTCAAGCAGCTTCCCGTCAGCCCGCCGCTTCTCCTGTCATTCCCGCGAAGGCGGGAATCCAGGCGTTTCCGTGCGCGGCTTGCCGGCCGAAGGAGAGTTCCGGATTCCCGTTTCGGTGAAATGGCCTAATTCATTGCAGTAACATCTCTTGTGACACACTGGGTTCGTTTTTTTCAAATCGTCTTTTGCGCATCATCTCTCCGCCCCTCAGCAGGTTGCGACTTCTCATCTCGCATATCAGAAAGAAAGGTCTCTCGCAAAGACGCAAGGAGCGCCAAGAACGGCATATTCAGGTTGTTTTTAGTTCTTTGTGCTCTTAGCGTCTTGGCGAGATCATTCCGTTCTTCATGCGGACGTCAATCGCAATTGAGCAGGCGTTATTATAACACCGGATATTCGGCGCGGAGCGGTCAGGGCAAATGAGTGCGCCTGCGAGCGGTTTCAGTGCGCTTGGAAGCGGTTTAAGTGCGCTTCAGTGCGCTTCGGAGCGGGTTGAGTGCGCTTTTTCCGGCGAGTTCCGTTTGACAGAGCCGCAACTCGTCAGCGACGGCCCCGTACTTCCGCGACTGGCACGCGATCAATGCTCTTGACGAGTTAAATTGATGGTGATATGCTCCTTTCTGTAGTTTGCGGGAAAGTCTCGTGGTCAGATCGGCCTTGTTGCGAGGCGGGGTTCTTGGACCTTCAGGGCGTTCTTGAGGCGTTGCGACGGCAGCCGTTTGAGCCTTTTGCAATCTCATTGGCTGACGGCCGCAGTCTGCGCGTCACGCATCCCGAGGCTGTAGCGGTTGGAAGGCGCCGCATTATCGTTGTCAACCCGGACGACTCGTGGACGGTCATCGAGCCTTTGCTGATCGAGTCGTTGGATTACAACGGCGCTCACCGCAAGCGGCGAAATTAATGGCCCTCGCACTTGCCGGCGGGGCCTGAGCCTGTCGCCCTCGTCCTCGGTCGTGCAGATGAGCAGTTCGAGGACGACGACGACGACGAGGACGCGTACGATGCGATTCCCGCCTGGTCATTCATACCTGTATACGCCCCGCTGTGCTACTTGGCCGGTTTGACGCGCTGATCCAGGACCTCGACGGGGCAATCGGTAAAGGTGTTGCCTTCCAGCGTGATTCGTTCCGCCTCGGGGCTGATGCGGATGGCGACTTTTTGCTTGCCGTCCTTGCTGTTCTTGAAGCGGCAGTTGACGATGGTGATGTCGCGCGTCCTGCCCTGAATGTCCACGCCGCAGTCGCCCAGGGCGCCGCCGTTGTCGCTGATCGCGCAGCCCTCGAGGCGGTTGCGGTCGCCCTGGCGGTTCTCGCCCTGTTCGATCCGGAAATTGACGCCCGATTTGCCGTTGCGCTCGATGGCGCAATTGCGGAGGACGTTGTCGGTGTCCCTGTGGCCGAAGTTCGTCCCGTACCGGATGTTGTCGGACAATGTGCAGTCCTCGGCCAGGCCGTCGCAGGCCGACCAGCACCAGTAGAGCCCCTCGTAGTTCCCCTTCGCGACGCAGCTCTTGAAGGTCGGCCGCTGCGATCCGCTGCCGGGATGGAAGCCCAGGACCGTGTTGTTGAGCGACCGGCAGTTCTCGAAACGGAAGTCGTTGCTGCCCTGGAAGCTGAATCCGTCGCCGTTGAAGTCGTGCGCGATCACGTTCCGGAAGCTCCAGCGATTGCAGTTCTGCGCGAAAGCGGCGCAGCCGTAGTTGTCGTCCAGTTTCGCATTCTCGGCGCGGCTTCCGTCGAGGACGATGTCCTCGACCGATACGTCATTCACGTCGCGCCCGTAAAGGATGGAGAAGAGCGTCTGGACCTTGGCCTCGGTCTCCATCCAGTAATCCTTCTCGCAGTGGCGGTCGAGGTACAGGACATTTCCCTGGATCGCCGTGACGGTGTAGAAGGCGATCTCCGTTATGTCATGCTCCGCGGCCGACGGCTTGTTCTGGACGCAAATCCCGCAGCCGACGGTGAACCCTTTCGGGTCGGCCACCTGGAGGCAGTACTCGAACGCGTCGGCGTCGCGGGTGAGCGACGTGCTGACGCTGGGCGCTTTCTTGAGGATGGTCTTGTCGCCGGAGCCGCGCAAGGTGATGCCCGGCCGGAGGAAGATGGAGTTGCGCATCATGTACGAGCCGGGGAGCACGCGGACCGCGCCGCCGCCCAGGCGGAAAACGTAGTCCACCGCCGCCTGGATGACCTTGTCGTCATTGCCCTGCAGGTCTCCTTCACCCTGGCCGACGGTGATCTCCATTCGCTGCGGCTTGCGGATCGGGCGCATAGTGCTGAAATCGGCGGGCAGGTTCTGTGACATTCCTTTGGGCTCCTTCATATCGGCTGCCATCGCGTCCACCGGCGCGCCGGCGCACACAAACGCTAGCGCCAGCCATCCGATAGGCCTCGCGACTCTGCTCGATTTCATGGACCGCTTCCTCTCCAACACTTCAGCCGCGATTTCCCGTCCAACCGTCCTCCAAAGCCCGGCCTCCTTTGGAGCGCGAGATTACATGGTCGAATTACCGCTGTCAAGCAGCTTGCGTCAGTGGGCTTTTTCCGGCGAACTGCACTTGACAGGCTGATGTGATATCCGACTTGTCCGCCGTAGCCCTGAGCGCAGCCGAAGGGGCGAAGACGGATTAGCGAGTCCGGCGGCGAACTGTCAAGATGCGGACAATAGCCGGCGATGCGTACAGGAAAAAGGCCGAGAAAACGCGGCCCACGCTTGCTTCACACATCGTATTGTGTTATGCTGTGTGTGGAGGTGATGACCATGGCAACCAATCTGCAGCTCGATGACCGACTCATCCGGAAGGCCGTCATGCTGGGCGGGCACAGGACGAAGAAGGCCGCTGTCACCCAGGCGTTGACGGACTACGTGCGCCATCTTCAGCAGGAGAAGATTCTCTCGCTGTTCGGTAAGGTGGATTTCGACCCTGATTACGACTACAAGAAACAAAGGGCGAAGGGGTGAGAGTGCTCGTAGATACGAGCGTGTGGTCGCTGGCCTTGCGGCGCGGGCAACAGAGAGAACGGCCCGAAGCAGCGGAGCTTCGCCGCCTGATTGCCGATCACCGCGTGGAAATCATCGGCCCTGTCCGGCAGGAGATTCTTTCGGGAATTCGTGAGCCTTCTCACTTTGAAAAGCTCGAAGAGCGTCTTGCGGATTTCCCGGACTCGCCTATCAGGACTGAAGACTATGTAACCGCTGCCAAGTTCTTCAATCTGTGTCGTTCGAAAGGCGTCCAGGGAGCAAACACTGATTTCCTGATTTGCGCCTTGGCCGTGCGAAACGAATTCGCCATTTTTACGACCGACAAAGACTTCGCGCTTTTCGCCAAGTGCCTGCCGATTGTGCTGCATAAAAATGCAGAAGATGGGTAAATATGGTCCTTTGAAAAGTGCTTCTGGAGCTTTTCGGCAAGATGCACCGGATTCTTATTGAAACTGTGACAGCATAAGTGTTATGTCGTTGTATCGAGCCTCTGTTGGGCGTGTCGTTGGATTAGATTACAAAGGCGCTCGGCGCGTGCGAGGAGATTCTTAACCTTCGCAGGTATCAGCAAAGTCACAGCCAATCGTCCTCGTCGTCGTCCTCGCTCTCGGTCGTGAAGGTGAACGGTTCGAGGACGAGGCAGTTCTCGCCTGGGCGTTTATGCCTTCACCCGCCCGCCGCACTCGACGACTCTCGCCGAAGGAC
>Ga0187891_1002783_pt1 | contig 12875 bp, 7 predicted proteins | sample June2016WEW_21_4_FD_132990 | JGI IMG/M metagenome (GOLD analysis project Ga0187891, IMG submission 132990) | Peatland microbial communities from SPRUCE experiment site at the Marcell Experimental Forest, Minnesota, USA - June2016WEW_21_40 | ecosystem: Environmental > Terrestrial > Soil > Wetlands... | reverse complement strand
GCTTTGGCCATGGAGCGCACACTGTCTTCGATCAACGTGGGAAGCCCGTAGGCCTCCTCTAGGATCCCTTTGAGGGGAACGTCATTCCAGCCGCTAACTTTGGGCCAGAAGAGTACCTTCCCAACCTGTTGGTCAATCACCCCGGAATGTGAAACTCCAATCGCGGCAATCTCAGAGTACTGTGAGAGTGCGCGCTTAAGCTCCACATGAACCAGTCTGAGCAAATGATCCTTTCCTTTGGAAGCTTCTGAGGGAAGGCAACGGTGGGTCAGGGCCTTGCCAGCGAAATCAGCTACGACGAGGCGAAGGTTAGCCGTACCCATATCGATTCCCACCAGTTGAGCAAGGCATGGGTTCAGTTCGAAAAGTACCCGGCGTCGGCCACCGGCGGATGGGGCGAATCCTCGCTCTACCACGAATCCCCGGTTTTGAGCCTCACGGACGATAGCCCCGACGTAGCTTTGCGCAGACCTCGTTTGCCGGGCTATTTCGACGCGAGATATGGGCCCGCGTCGGCAGATCAGCTTAAGTACATCGCAAATGTCATCGGTGCGCATGCAAAGCCCCCGATGCGAGCAAGCCCTGTCCGGGCTTGGGTCCGCAGCAGACCTTCGTAAATTACCACGGGGGCGGAAAGAAGTCAACTTACATCACATGCGCATTAATGATCGTATCGACTCGGGTGAAATACCCATGGTTGGGGGGCATCACCACGTAACTACGCAGCATGGGCCCCGAATGGCGCAGGTAATTGCTGGGAACAAACAAGTTGTTGCCAACAAAGGCGGCCTTGCACTCGCGTGTTAGTCGACTTACGCCACAAGCGAATTAAGCTGCAGATTAAACCGGCTGAAACATCCACTGTTAGGTCTAAGGAGCGCGTATTAGACCAATTTGCCTAGATAAGCTCACATGTAATTAGTTACAGAAAAAAAGTTCTTGACAACAACCGCGTTATTGCGCTAGCGTCCTGTCCCGATGTATGTGTTTATAGGCCCTCATTGGATTGCCTGGTTCGGTGTAGTCAACGAGGAGGTATTCCATGAGGGGAGTTTCTTGGCTGGCCCCCGTTGAGGGTGGCAATTCACCCCCCCCGGACTGCCGGACAACATAGCCAATGGGTCAGACGGGAAATTGGAAGGCTGGAGGTTCTGCTTTGCGCGCTAGCCAGGCCGATACGGCTGCGGCCTTGGTCGGTACCGCTTGGCAAGACTGATTGTGTGATCTGCGTCGGATCTTGGGAACTTCAGGAAAAGGAGAACACGAAGATGGATAAACGGATGTGCCAGTTTCTCGGTCTGACTTTGTTGAGCTTACTAGTTTGCTTCTTGCTTAGGCCGGGGAGCCCGGCGTTCGCTCAAAGCGGGAATGCCCAGCTCAGCGGTTTGATAACTGACAGCTCTGGCGCCAGTATTCCCGGCGCGAAGGTGGCCGCCGTCAACACCGCTACCAACGTCACCCTCGCAACCGAGACCAACACCGGCGGGATCTATGAGGTCCCACAGTTGATCCCGGGCCCTTACAAAGTGACCGTCAGCAAAGCCGGCTTCAAGACTATCGAGCGATTAAATGTGGTCCTGCACAATGGGGACCGCCTGTCGTTGGATTTTACCTTGCAGGTGGGCACGCACGCCGAGATGATCACGGTAACGGCCGAAGCGCCGTTACTGCCAGTGTCCGATACCCGCAGTGCCAACGTGATTGATAACAAGCTGATCACCGAGTTACCTCAGCTCACCCGTTACACCACGGACTACATGGGCCTGAATCCGTCAGTCATCATTGGTCCAGTTGGTGGGCCTAAGTTGCTTGGTAATGCAACTTACATGGTAGGGCTGCAGGGGGCACAGTACAGCATTGGTGCTGGCCTGCCGAACGGGACCACGTTCTCGGTAGATGGCGCCAATATGAATGAGGGCGACTCGAACGTGATCAACCGTGCCATTCCCACACCCGATGCCATCGCGGAGTTGCGCGTGCAGAGCGGCGCTTTAACTGCCGATTCAGGCCGCTACTCAGGCGGGACCGTTACCATGTCCACCTTGAGCGGCACCAGCGCTTTTCATGGCAAGCTCTTCGAGTACTTCCGCAATCAGAGCCTGAACGCCAATTCCTGGTTCAACAATAATCACGACATTGCAACGACCCCCTACCATCAAAACAACTTCGGGGCCGCCATCGGCGGACCAGTCTGGATTCCGAAGCTATACAACGGACGCAACCGAACCTTCTTCTTCGTCTCCTGGGAAGCGCAACGCTTTAACAGTGGCACCGTGTCGGAGAGTACCGTTCCCACCGCGGAGGAAAGGCAAGGAATCTTCACCAACGTCCTCGCCAACTATGGCGAAAATGGGCAACCTGTACCGATGCAAATCTTCGACCCGTACAATGGTTACACCGACCCCAGTGGAAATTGGGTGCGCCCGCAGTTCGCCAACGCGGTAATTCCTTCGAAAGACTGGGACCCATTTGGCCATTCCGTGATTAACGCGTTTCCTTTGCCCAACCATGCGCCCCTTGCTAACACCTCCAACGAGGACAACTATTTTGCCACCGTCAAAAATTCTCTCCCCCTTGATCTGCTGACGTTCAGAGTGGATGAGAATATTAGCCCAATGCACCGGGTGAACCTGCGAGCCACGCGCTACCATGCCTCCGACGACACGTCAGCCCCCTTCAAGTGGGGGCAGGGTCAAATTGAGGACGATAAGAACTGGTCGGGAAGCTTGCAGTACGTCTGGACTCCTTCACCCACTTCGATTTTTGAAGCACGGGCGGGGTTCAGCATCTCTGACCTCCTCATTGCGACGGGTATGACACCCGATCCTAGCCTCGATGAGACCACCTTGGGCTTGGATCCCATGGCCTTCGGGACTGGGGTTGTAATGAATAAGCACATTCTCCCCGGCGGCGATTTTTGCAGTTACTGGTACACATGTATCGGCGGCTATTACCCCGACCACATGCCCGCGTCGAACTACAACGCCACATTTGCCTACACCAAAATCCTGGGCCGGCATACCCTTAAGGGGGGGGTCGAGTATTACCACACGGCGATGCACGAACGTGCTGGCGACCCAAGTGGGATTAATTATCTCTACGCGGGTACTGGGCCGGCTTCGTCGATCGCGGCGCCTCTTGGGACATGGCAGTATCCTTCCACAAACAACAATACCGGCTACGCGCCGGCTGACTTGCTTTTAGGTTCAGCGACGCTAGTTTCTGCGGGTATCGGTGACTACTCACCCTTCATGAGAAGCTTCGCAGGCTACGTGATGGATGATTGGAAGGTGAACAGTAAGCTCACGGTTCAGATGGGGCTGCGCATCGATCGCGATGGGCCTAAGAGGATGCATTATGCCGATACCGCGCTCAGGTTGGACATGACTGCCAAGAATGTGCTTACCCCCAACCCTGGTTGGAGTTGGGGTCAGGTGCAGGCAGCCGTGCCCGGGCTATCAAGCTACCCCGATCCGGCGTGGCTTACCAGTGGCATAAACGGACGCGTGACGATGCTGGGTAGTCCGGAATCGCCGGGTGACGTGATCTGGGATAGTCCGGGACCCGTTTGGCAGCCACGCTTGGGTATTTCTTACGCCCTCGACAAGCAAACGGTGATCCATTTAACCGGCGGCGTTATTTACCAGGGCATGTATGGAATGGGAGTCGACGCTAGCAATAGCATCACGATTTTACAAGATAGTTTTAGTTCAGTCTTAACTCTGGATGGGATGCGTTGGATAAGCGAGCTAGGCCTCGAGCGTGGTTTCGGTTTATTCCCACTCCAGCCTGATGGAAGCCATCTGGGCTACACACCGGCTATAAAGAACAATAAACAGTTTTGGTATGACACCTTGGGGGGGGATGCCGGACCTTTCTATGCTACCCAACAGAGTGCCCCGCAGGAATACGATTGGGGAGCAAGCTTCCAGCGGCAGATCGGGAATGCCTGGGTGGCTACCGCCGAGTATCAAGGCATTCGGGGGATTCACATGGTGACGCCATCAAATGGTTTCAAATTGAACGCCCTTCCCATAGATTACTACAGCCTTGGGGCGACGATGTTTACGCCGGTTCCGAACCCGTTCAACGGCCAGACGCAGGCTTTCGCTGGCGCGCCAACCATTCCGTTATGGAGGCTTCTGAGCCGTATGCCGCAATACAACCCGATTACCTACGAAGAGACCACCTGGGGGTATATGATGGCCCATTATCTCAACTTCCAGATCCAATCCCGTGGCTGGCACGGCTTGGGGCTGCTGGCCTCCTATCAGAACCGGCATACGTATACCACCAATAGTGCCAAGGACGCGCGCGAAAGCGGGCCGGCTAATTGGGGATATCAGAACCCGTACAACTTCAGTGAAGCCTATGGGCCGGCTAATTATGAGATCCCTCAAAGACTGATGTTCGAGTACTCCTATGATTTGCCCGTCGGTCGCGGCAGGTACTTCATGAGCAATCCCGCGAGCTTCGCGGGCAAGGTCCTCGACAAGGTTATTGGGGGATGGGGCCTCGCCGGAGTTAGCATGTTTTGGCCCCACGGAACAGTCATACAGATGCCCAGGCCGGCGAACGCTAACACTGCTCCAGGTGCGTCTCTTTTCTATACGCTCATTCCTGGCCAATACAAGAGCGGCAACTATAAGCCCTCCTGCGCCCTGGTTAATAACAATCAGTTCGTCAGCTCGAATCCATGTTCCTACTTCAATCGCGATGGGTTCTTTAGGACTCCGAATTATGGCTTTGGGACAATGGGCCGGAATTTTATTGACGCCCGTCAACCTGGCGGATTCTCGACCGACGCCTCGATCCTGAAGAACTTCTACTTCAGTGCGGAGCATTCGCGTTACTTCCAAATTCGCGCCGAGGCAACCGACTTCCTCAATCATCCACTTTATGGCACCATCTTCGCCAGTCCCTCTTCCCCGGTTTTCGGGGGAATCAATGGCAAGTCGGGCAGCCGCATCATGCAGATCGGAGCACGTATTTACTTTTAACCATGGATAGCGGCTGTCCTGCTATCTGCTAACTACCAGGAAACACATGAGTAACTCATGTGTTTCCTGGAGAGGAGCTATCGAGGAATAGGTTTTGACAGAAATCCTCCGTGCGCTGAGAGGGGGGCATATCTAGCGCCAGCGTCGGCTGGCGGCGTCACCCTGAAAGGAGCGCCGCTGGCTGTCGGTGGTCTTTTCCGCTGAGGCGGAGCCAAACTGCATCATGCACTTCCCGATTTTCCCTTACCCAGAGGGGACAGAACTGGCCCCTTTCCGGGCCCCGAACTCGCTCGGGAGAGGCAGGATGCAGGTTCCACGGAAGCCGCTGGGCGTAAAATGGATGGCAACCAGGATGCGAAAAAGGAAATCCTGCGTGTAGACCGTGGGATCGTGACGATGGGGAATGCGCAGTGACCAGCCCCCCTTAGACCGGTCCAGCTGGTAAGTTAGGATTTGGAGGTCAACGGCGTACGCACTAACATAGAAAGTAGTACGACAATTGGGGGCAGGTCAGTGGCGCCGACGAACTGGAGTTCTCCAAGATCGACTGCGTCGAATTCCGGGGCGAGCAAATGCAATTGACCCTGCGCGATGGCTCGCCGGTGAATGCCCGCTTCCTGATGCCTACTGGGCAGCCGGCCGAGGCGGGCCTCCTGGGGACCACGGATCAGCACGACGCTTCGAGCCCCGAGGTGTTTGGTTTTTGCCTACCTATCGACCGCCTGAAGGAGATCCGGTTCGAAGCGTAGATTCCCTTTGTCGTATCGGTTCTCCTGCCTCTTTTCGCCACGTGACGAATGACAAGGGGAGAGTTGCAAGTTAAGCTCGCCTGCTTGTCGTGGAGCACTCATCACCTGATCTTGGGGGAAGAGTCATGCTTCGTGTGTCAAAGGCTGTTCTGGCGGGTTGGGTGTTGGCTCTTGGCGTAGCGGCGTCGGCTCAGACCGGCGGGCTCAGGGCCGGAGTCGCCAAGGTGGAGATCACGCCGCCTCCGGGCAAGAAGATGTGGGGGTATTTTGATCGGCAGGCCGGCGCCACGGGAACCTTGGATCCGCTTTTCGCTCGGGTTCTGGTACTGGAGGCAGGAGAAAGGCGGCTGGCGCTGGTAGTACTGGATTTGGGGCGAGCGTTCGGGCCGGCCCAGCTCGAGCGCCTGCGGGATACTGCCCGCCGGGCAAGCGGGATTTCCTATGTGCTCGTGCAGGCCACGCACACCCATGCGGGCCCCGTGATCCTGGATGAGTATCCCGGTAACGCCATTCCTGCCTGGGAAACCGCGGCTCTGGAGAAAGTCGCCAAAGCCATCGACGAAGCGCGCCAGCGCACGGTGGATGCGAAACTCGGCACAGGCAATGGTGTCGCCTACATCGGCTACAACCGGATTCGAGTGAACCCGGACGCAAGGGTCACCATGTTTTGGACCAATCCTATGCGCGTGCCCACGACGCCCGTCGATCCCACAGTCTCGGTGCTGCGCGTGGATGCGGCAGATGGGAAGCCCCTGGCAATTCTAGTGAACTACGCTTGCCATCCCGTCGTGTTTGGGCCCGATAACCTGCAATACTCTGCCGACTTCCCGGGCGTGACGACTAAGACGGTCGAGCAGGCCTTCGACGGCGGACCGCTTTGTCTCTTCTTGCAGGGGGCGGCCGGCGACGTCAACGTTTACGATGCCACAACACCGCTGGGACAGGACGCTGTGAAGAAGCGCGACTGGAGCGGCGAGCGCTTGGGCCAGGAAGCCATCCGTGTCGCCAAGAGAATCCAAACCCACGTTGACCCTCAGGCGAGCCTGGATTTCGCCGAAGATGTAACGACGTTTCGTCTCCGCTGGGATCTGGCCAGGTTCCGGCAAGCGCTCTTGGCGGCCTATGGGCAGAAGATTTTCGACACGTTTGCCGCTGGCATTACGGAAGAAGTCAAGGCGCCCGTCGCCACGGTGCTCATTAACAAGCGCATTGCGCTGATGACCATGCCCGGTGAGCCTTTCGTCGATTTCCAGATTAACTGGCGGGACCGCTGTCCGGTACGCGATGCTTTCTTCCTCGGCTATGCCAACGGCTATGTTGGGTACTTCCCGACGATCCGCGCCGCCTCGCTGGGCGGCTATGGGGCTGCCAGCGCCACCAGCTGGGTCGAAGTGGGCGCTGGGGAACGCATGGTGGACCATGCCGTGGCGAGAGTCTATGAAATGCTCGGCCGGTTGAGCGATGTCCCCGAGGAGCTGAAGGAGAAGTGACGGGGCCGACCCGTCTGGCGGCCGATGGCTGCCGCAAAGACGGGCCTCTGGAACGCTTCCTTTCTGAAGCCGGCCCCTTGGGCCGTCTGAACATCGATCTTCTGCGAGGTGTCGAAGATGAACCAAGAGAAGCTGGCGATTGATGGAGGCAAGCCGGTCCGACGGAAACCTCTGCCGCTGGAATTCCCCGGGGTGCACCACATGGACACCAAGGAAATCCAGGCAGCAGTCCGACTGCTACGGGCTCGCTCGCCTTTCCGGTACTACGGAATCAAATTGAAGAAGGAAGTTGAGAAATTGGAGTCGGAGCTGGCGCGCTTCCTCGGCGTCAAGCACACCATTGCGGTGTCGAGCGGCACCGGCGCGCTGCACGTGGCACTCTCGGCGTTGGGAGTAGGGCCTGGACAGGAGGTCATCGTCCCGGCCTATCTGTGGGTCTCGGTGGTGGCCGCGGTGGTTGCCCACGGGGCGATCCCGGTGCTCGCGGATATCGACGACACGTTCTGCCTGGACCCCGCCGACGTCGAGAAGAAGATAACACCGAAGACCACGGGCATCATCATCGTCCACATGAGCGGCGCGCCGGGCAGCGTCGAAGCCGTGCAGAAAATCGCCCGCGCCCGCAAGCTCTGGCTGCTGGAGGACTGCGCCCAGTGCAACGGCGGGAGCTTGGGCGGCCGGAGAGTCGGCAGCTTCGGTGACCTGGGAATCTTCAGCTTCCAGATGAACAAGAACATGACGGCGGGCGAAGGCGGCTGCGTGGCCACCAATGATTTCCGCCTCTATCGCCGCGCCTTTGCCTGCCACGACCTGGGCTACGCGCGCGACGAAAACGGTCGCCTGATCTTCACCGTTCCGGACCTCTGCCTGTGGGGGAAGGGCTACCGGCTGGACGAACTCCGCGCTGCGGTTCTGAGGGTGCAGCTCAAGAAGTTGCCCCGCATCATCCAGAACATGCGCCGCAGCAAGTATCGCATCCGACAGGGGTTGGAGAAGTTCCCCCGCGTGCAGTTGCGCAAGATCCTCGACCCGAGCGGCGATACCGGTTGTTTCCTCATCACCACTTATCCTGACGCGGACACGGCGAAGCGGGTCAATCGCGCCTTGCGCGCGGAAGGGATTGTCACTTTTCCCCAGGGCATCTCGGACATTGTCATGACCGATTGGGGGTTGCACCTGTACTACAACAACATCAGCCTGGTGAATCGCAGCAGCGTGGACGGTCGAGGCTTCCCCTGGAACCTGGCGGAGAACGCGGGGCTGGGAGGCAACTACAGCAAGGGCGCCTGTCCTCATGCCGATTCTCTGTTCGAACGCAGCATTCTGCTGCCCATACCTTCTTGTTTGACCAAGCGCGACGAAGACGAAATCATCGGCGCTTTTGAAAAAGTGCTGCGGGTGCTTCTACCGCAGTGAGCTTCAAGCGAGGAGGAGCGGTTTCCATCAGCACACTTCAGTGGAAGCCGTGAGGCTTCCTAATCTGCCGAGCCGTAGGGAGGAATCGTGTCGCGAATACTGATGGGCATTTGCATGCTCTGTCTGCTGGTTCTGGCCTTGCCGCTGTTTCTCGTGGGCGCTGGATTGAAAGCCGGCGTGGCGAAAGTGGAAATCACGCCGCCCACCGGTCTGCGCATGTATGGCTATGCCCAGCGCAAGGAGGGCGTGGCAACAAGTGTGCTGGACCCGCTGTTCGCTCGCGTGCTGGTTCTGGAGACAGGTGGGAAGCGGCTGGCGTTAGTAGTCATGGATTTGGGCCGGGTGCCGGCGCCCGCGTGGATCGAGCGCCTGCGCGAGGACGTCAAGAAGACCAGCGGGATTCCTTACGTGTTGATTGCCGCCACGCACACGCATTCAGGCCCTGCCGTCCGGGACGAGTATCCCCCCAGAGAGGCTCCCGACTGGGAAACGGGAGTACTGGACAAGGTCGAGAAAGCCATCACCGACGCGCACCAGCGCGCTATGGAGGCGCGCCTGGGGACCGGTTACGGGACGGTGGACATCGGCCACAACCGGATTCGAGTGATGCCCGACGGAACAGTCACTATGCTTTGGAACAATCCTACGCGCGTGCCCACGGCGCCCGTCGATCCTACGGTCTCGGTCCTGCGCGTGGACACGGCGGAGGGGAAGCCCTTGGCCATTCTGGTGAACTACGCCTGCCACCCGGTCGTATTCGGCCCGGACAACATGCAGTATTCCGCTGACTATCCGGGAGTGATGATCAATATCGTCGAGCAGGCGTTCGGCGGCAAGCCGCTGGGCATGTTCCTGCAAGGCGGCGGTGGCGATATCGACCCGTATTATGCCGTGCATCCGTTGCAGCAGGACGCTGTGAAGATGCGCGATTGGACCGGTGAGCGTCTAGGCCAGGAAGCCGCCCGCGTGGCGAAGAGCATCCAGACCGCGGCGGTTCCCGACGCGACGCTGGATGTTGCCGAGGATTTGCTGGAGGTCCACATGCGGTGGAATCCGGAGAAGTTTCGGGAAGCGGTGGTGAAATCCTGGGGGCCTGAGGCCGCCGAAACCTTCGATCGGCAAAGCAAAAAAGTGCTGCGCCTGCCCGTCGCCACCGTGCTCATCAACAAGCGGATTGCGCTGATGACCCTGCCGGGCGAGCCGTTTGTGGAACTGCAAATGGCATGGCGGAGCCGCTGCCCGGTCCGCGACGCTTTCTTCCTGGGCTATTGCAACGGATCCTTCGACTACTTCCCGACCATTCGTGCGGCTTCCCTGGGCGGCTACGGCGCGGCCAACAGCAGCACCTGGGTTGAGCTGGGCGCGGGCGAGCGCATGGTGGACCACGCCATCATTAAAGTGTACGAAATGCTGGGCCTCTTGGCCGACACACCGGAGGACCTGAAAAACTAGCGCGACATTCGCTCTTCAATGTTGCGGCCTTTCCATCTCGTCTGCCGGGAGGAGGCAGATAAGATCAGGCGGGCTGGCACTGTACCACCTATCCCGACAGGTCGGCATGGGTCGTCCCTCTCGTCGCAATCGTCGCACCGGCATCCTGCCGGCATCTTGCTCTTGTCCTGCCGCCGAGACGGCGGCGCCGGAGAAGCCACTGCAATCTACTTCCCTCGCCAAGTGGGGGAAGGGGCCGGGCCAAGTAACAACGCCACATGGCTTCTGTTCAACTCGACCAGAGTTAGCGTGGAAGGCGACCGTAAACGAAAGGGGAGCACAGCATGGACAAGAGAATCTCTCGGCGGTCTTTTAATCTACTCGCGGCCAATCTGCTCGCCGGGGGCGCGGTTCTTGGCGGCGCGAAAGGGAGCAAGGATCTGTTTGCTTTTCCCGCCCCCGCCGCCGATGGCAACGGGAACACTATTTTCCCGTACGGCACGCATGTGTATCGCGAGCCGCACCTGCCGCTGGAGCAACTTCGGAAAGACTTTCCCATCCTAAGGCGTCTCGGCTTCAACATGATAAAGATTCAGGAAGTCTGGGCTTTCGATGAGAAACGCGAAGGGCAGATCGACCTCTCCAACGTTTCGCAGGTGGTGTCGGATGCTCGGCAGAATGGTCTGGTGGTCTATTTTGGGTTGACAATGGAGGAGACTCCGAAATGGCTGTGGAAGAAGTATCCCGACGTCAGCATGGTTTATGAGACGGGAGAGCCTCACAATGATCCTACCCCGTACAACGCGCCTGCCGATGGTAAGCCGGGCCCTTGCTGGCACCATCCCGGCGCGCGCGCGGCCGGGATTCGGTTCGTGGAGGCGGTGGGGAGAGAGATCGGAAAGTACGACAATATTCTGGTGTGGAACCTCTTCCAGGAAATCGGGCTCTGGCCGATGCGCCCCGGGCACCAGCGTACGTGCTACTGTCCTTACACCATTCGAGAGTTTCGCAACTGGCTGCGGACGCGTTACAAGTCGCTGGACGAGTTGAATGAAGCCTGGCGAGTCCCTTTCGGTGACTGGGACGAAATCGAGCCCCCGCGCTTCTTCTCCACGGTTCCGGCCACGATCGACTGGCGCTACTTCATGGACGACGTCTACCTGGCCGACGTCCTCAAATGGAAGGCGGACGCGTTTCGTCGCAGCGACCCGTTGCACCATACTATCATTGCTCACGTGGGTGAGGTCGTCCCCGGCAGCACGCGGGAATGGCGGTACGCAGAGCAGCTTGAGATCATCGGGTCATCCTGCTACCCCGCATGGCGCGCTGCCGATCCTTGGGAGGCGAACGCGCGGTCTGCTGATGAGCCGCTCACCGAAGCTGCGGTCGTCAACCACGAACAGGAAGGCATTTTGATGAATTTGGACCACCTACGTTCTTGCAGCCGCAACGGGCAGATCTGGACAGCGGAATTGCAGGGTGGGCCGATTGTCGAAGGGTTAAGGCGTCAAAGAGTGCCGGACCCGGGGGATATCCGGCGCTGGGTCATGACTTGCCTCGCTGCCGGCGTCCGGGGCATTTGCTTCTGGAATCACCGACCCGAGATCTTCTGGAGTGAAGGATACGGCTTCAGCTTGCTCGATTGGGGTGCGGATACCTCTGCGCGCGCCGAGGAGGCAGGCCGCATTGGCCGGGCTTTGAACGCCCATGTGGACCTCTTTACCAAGGGCGTGCATCCGCAGCCGGGCGTCGCCATCGTCCTGAACGAGGACTTGTATCACTTTGCGGAGGGCTCGTCCCCTGAAGTAAGCCACCACCTCAGGTTCACCATTCAAGGGATGTGGAAGTCACTTTGGATCAAAGGTATTCCCTCCGGCTTTGTGGAGGCTACGGCCCTTCCCAATGATGCCAGTAAGATCAAGGCGCTGATTCTTCCGTTCCCGTTGGCGCTCAGCCCTAGTGTGATTGAATCCCTCAAGGCCTATGTCAGCAACGGGGGTACGGTCATTTCCGAGGCCTGTCCGGGACGGTTTGACAATCACGGAATTGGCACCATAGGCGATATGATGCCGGGGGTGGCCGAACTATTCGGCGCGCAGCATCAGGGCGTCTTTCTGCTTCACGAACCGGGTAAGGGCACTAAGTGGACCTCCCCGGCGCTTGCCCCGCGGGATTACCTTGAGTACCGGGACCTAGCGGGGCTTGGGGAATTCGCGCAGGCCTCGCTGTTTCCCGCCTATTACTTGCAGACCCTCTCCCCCACCACGGGCATGCCCATCTTCAAGTACGGTGACGAAGTGGTCGGCTGTGTGAACACTTACGGGCAGGGGCAAACCTACTTGGTGGGCACGTTGTTGGGACATGGCGTTCTGGCATATGACGACTTGCGGAACGCGGATTTCCTCGCGGCAGTGCTGAAGCGGGTTGGAGTAGCGTCCGAGAGCATGGGCAAGCTCCAACGGCGCCGCCGAGTGCTGGGCAAGCAAGAGGCGTGGTTCCTATTCAATACGAGCGAAGCGCCCATCGAGGAAGCGGTCACCGTAGCAGGATTCAAGTCCGCAAAGGACCTGCTCGGAGGAGAGTTGCCGGTTACTGGAGGGAGCGTCCGACTCAGCGTGAAACCTTTCGATATTCGCTGCCTAGTTCTGGAGGCGCGAACGGATCGAAGGTCGATCTGAGATTCAGGCAGCGGGGATGACCCGCACCGGAAAAGGTGACGTATCTGCAAGGGTTTGCAATATCGAGAACAGGAACCGAGCGCTTACAGCGGGTATTTCGGGTCGGTCTGC
>Ga0187891_1002780_pt1 | contig 12885 bp, 5 predicted proteins | sample June2016WEW_21_4_FD_132990 | JGI IMG/M metagenome (GOLD analysis project Ga0187891, IMG submission 132990) | Peatland microbial communities from SPRUCE experiment site at the Marcell Experimental Forest, Minnesota, USA - June2016WEW_21_40 | ecosystem: Environmental > Terrestrial > Soil > Wetlands... | reverse complement strand
TTCGTGGATACATGCCAGTGCGGCGATTATCACTACACCATCGACCGCAGCGAGAAAGACGCGCTGAAGATGGTGCCCGGCGCAGGCCTGACGCAATTCGAAGAGATGAACCACCAGGGAAAGGAAGACCGGTTCAAGGGTAATGGCCTGGAACAGCTCGGTGCCGGCCCGGCGAGTCAGGGCCAGCAAGGCAAGGAATTCGACCGCATTGAGTTGGCCTCCAAGCTGTTCGCCCCGCCACCCATCAAGTTCAGCGATCTTGACGCAGCCCTCGACGCCTTCAGCTCATCCCACAAGCTGCTGAGCGGCCCGCCGTTCCCGTTCGATGTGCGCACGGATTTCGTGAAGGTGACCGACAGCATGGACTTGGTGCCGATCACGATTCAGTTGCGCAATCGCGATATCACGTTTGAGACCAAGGACGGAGTGTCGAAGGGAGTTGTGAACATCCTGGGCAAAGTGACCACGATCATGCACAAGACAGTGCAGACCTTCGAGGATACGGTCGAAGTCGAAGAGCCGGCCGAGCTGTTGGAAAAAAGCCTCGATCGGCGGTCGCTCTATTGGAAGTCACTTCCGCTGCAACCGGGACTCTACCGCCTGGACATCGCAATTAAGGACGTACACAATCCGGATCACATTGGAATCTACGGAAGAGCGCTCAATGTTCCAACGTACGAGGACGACAAGCTCGGGGCCTCGTCGCTGATTCTTGCCGACCAGATGAACACCGTCTCCTCGCGACAGATCGGGAGCGGCAACTTCATCATCAGCAATATGTATATTCGGCCGCGTGTGGCGACGGGCCTCACTGCGCCGGTGACCTTCAAACGTACCCAGGACCTGAATTTCTGGATGCAGTTTTATAACCTCGGCATTAACGAGGCTACCAAGAGTAACTCAGCGACGGTTACCTACCAGATTACGGATGCATCGGGAAATGTAATTCTAGAGAAACAACTGGAATCAAAGGATTTAGGGGAACACAGCGATCAGTTGACGGTGGAGAAGTCTCTACCCATTGCTGGCCTGGAGCCCGGCAAGTACACAGTGACGGTGAAGATCGACGATGCGATCTCGAAACAAGAGATTGCACAATCGGCTCCTTTTGTCGTCGAATAGGTATCAATCCGTGCAGACGCCAGCTGAACTTGAGAATTCAGGAGCTTGCGCGGTTTGTGATTTAGGAAAGAAAGCCAGGGACGCGGTGGGGTTTCAGATCTGCTGATGAAGCGAATTGCCCATCTCACCGGTTTGGCCGTGCTGATTGTCTTTGGTGCCGCTCCAACCTTTGGAGCGGCGTTGGCGTCGGTGTCCGGCTTGGTCCGCGACTCGGCTGGCGTGCCGCAGATCGGTGCAGAAGTCCAGCTTCTGCGCTCCGACCAGAGCGTGGTGATCAGCGTCTACACGGACAGTGCAGGCCGCTTTGCCATCTTGGCACTTGCGCCCGGCCGCTATGCGCTTAAGGCAATGGGCCCCTACTTCCTGCCTTCTCTCAGGGAAAACATCAGAATCCAGGGCGCGGTGGTCGTCAATCTCACGCTGAATACTTTGTATGAAGTCATCCAATGGCTTCCAGCGCAACCGCGCGCCGGCAATTCCCAGAAGGACGACTGGGCCTGGACGTTGCGCTCCGCGGCGAACCGGCCGCTACTGCGCTGGCTTCAAGACGGGCCGCTGGTTGTAGTTTCGGACGGCACGGGCACCAGGCCGAAGCTCAAGGCCCGCCTGATGGCGACCGGCCAGGCCGGAACCTTCGGCGAGAGCGGCGAGCGCTTCTCAACAGCTGTGGAAGACACACCGGCGGACAGCCGGGAGTTGCTGGCGCGAGTTGATTTTGCGCCCGGCACCGATGGCAGCATGGAATCGATGCTGGGCTTCCGGCAGGATCTGGGCATGGCCGGATCGGTGCAGTCGGTTGCCGCCGTCAATGTGGCGCCCGGGATAGAGGGCGCAGGAGATCAAGGTCTGGATGAAGCCGCAGTGCGCAGCTTCGAGACGCTGCATTTCGGACCGGCGATCGATGCGGAGGTGGGTTCGACCGCGGTCATCGGGCGGCTCGGCGGAGACTCGCCAAGCACGGTAACCGCGATGCTTCCGTATGCCGACGTTGAGTGGCGCCGTGGCGCCAACACGTTGCGCTACCGGTTGGCCACAATGGCGCCGGATCGGATTTCCGGCGAGGATGAATCTGAGGCAACGGCGTGGTTGCCGGTAATGTCGATGCGCGACGGTAGCCTTGCCATCGAGCATGGAGTTCACCAGGAGATCGGTTGGGAACGGCAGACTGACGCTTCCGGTGTGGCCGTGCTGGTTTACTCTGATCGCATCGACAATCCCGTACTCGAGGCCCTCGATCACTTTGCCGAGGACGGGTCTCCCGCGGCGGCAGGGATCCTTTTCGATCCGGCGAGCAGTTTGCTGCGCGCCGCCGGGCCGTCGTTCTCATCCACAGGCGTCGAGGCCAGCGTGGAGCGCCGGTTGACCAGCAACAACCGCATGCGCGTGAGCTATGCGAGCGGAGCCGCGCTGGTGATGCCCACTTTGCCGCAGGCAACTCCACTGGCCGAAGTGCTCGCCTCTGCCCATCCACGGCACGCCCAGACATACGCGATTTCGCTCTCGGGAACGCTGGACGGCACTGGAACCCACTGGAGTGCGAGCTATCGCTGGCAGCCTGACGGCACTGTGACTGAAGTCGCACGCTTCGCGGAGGACGCCGCATCGCCATTCCTCAATGTCCGGCTCAGACAGCCCATTCACATCACGCGCGACGGATCTGGAGGCCTGGAGGCATTGCTCGAAGTGAGGAATCTGCTCGCCGAGGGCTATCGGCCATATATTCTGAGCGACGGTTCGCTGCTTCTGTTCGCGGACGATCAGCGCAGCCTGCGCGCCGGCCTCGCATTCACTTTCTAGGCTCTCCGCCCCCACATTCAATCGAGTGCATAGATCCCTTCAGCATCCTGCGCGCAAGCGCGGTTCGGTTTGGAGGGCGCAATCTTCGTCAACTCGCCGCGCGCCTGCCGCTTCCGCGAAGCAATCGCGAGCGAGGGCGTCGGCTTCTCCTTATGACGCAGCGAATCTACAATGGGTCCTTATGAAGAATCATCGTTCTATTCTTGCTGCTTTCGTTTGCGCCGCTTGCGCGACGAGCTTCCCGGTTCGGGCGCAAGTCCCCGCCAATCCGCAAGCGGCCGCAGCTTCCCACAACGATCCGTTGCTGAAAGGATTTCTCGATCCGCCCAACGGAGCGCGGCCGCGCGTATGGTGGCACTGGATGAACGGCAACATCTCGGACCAAGGAATTGAGCTCGATCTCGAATGGATGCACCGGGTGGGCCTGGGCGGGGTGACGATCTTTGAGGGCGCAATTAACACGCCGCAGGTGGTTCCACAGCGGCTGATCTATATGACGCCGGAGTGGAAGCAGGCGTTCAGAACAGCGGTCGCCACGGCGCGAGGCATGGGCATGGAGGTGGCCATCGCCAGCTCGCCGGGTTGGAGCGAAACCGGCGGACCATGGGTGACTGCGGCGCAAGGGATGAAGAAGATGGTGTGGACTGCCACGCGCATAAAAGGAGGGCAACCGTTTATCGGCAAGCTGCCCCATCCGCCCGAAGTTGATGGAATTTTCCAGAACTTCGCGGTCTCGGGGCGGCGCGCGGCGGACGGAACGATTGTGACTCCTCCCGAGTTCTATGCCGACTCGGAGGTCATCGCGTACAAGATTCCCGGCGGAGACGAGGCACAGGTGGAGCTGAATCCGCAAGTCACTTCGAGCGGCGGGACGGCGAATGTGGCTGCGCTTTCCGATGGCGATGTGAATAAGGTGGCGCTCGATCTGCCCATGGATGTGGCGCCCAGTGCAGCGTGGGTGCAGTTCGACTATGGCCATCCGCAGATGATTCAAGCGGTGACTCTGGCCAGCCTGAACGACGCGATTAGCGTCTTCGATCACGACAGCAATGCAGTTCCGCCGTTCATCGAGGCCGGCGACGACGGCGTGAACTTCAAAAAAGTGGCCGACATTCCCTTCAGCAGCCTGGTGCAGCGGACGGTGGCATTCGACGCGGTGACGGCGCGGTATTTCCGCATTGTCTATCTCGCGCAGCCGGACGGCCCGCCGGCGCACGACCACAAAATCACGGAGCTGGTGCTGGCGAGCGGCGCGCGCATGAACCAATGGGAGCAGCGCGCCGGATATGCCAATGCGCGAGACTTCTACGCCATTCGCGATCCGCATGTCGAGCCTCAGTTCGTCGTCTCGCCGGTCAACGTAATTGATCTGACCGGAAGAATGACCGCCGATGGAACGCTCGACTGGACGCCGCCGGATGGAAACTGGATGGTCCTCCGCATTGGTTACTCGCTCACCGGCCATGAGAACGGCCCGGCTCCGGCGGAGGCTACGGGCCTTGAAGTGGATAAGCTGAACCGCGAGTATGTGAAGAACTATGTCGACGGCTATCTCAAGATGTATGCTGACACAGTTGGGCCGGAGAACATAGGCAGGGACGGCATTTCGTACTTACTCACCGACAGCATCGAGGTGGGACCGCAAAACTGGACGGATAACATTCTGGAGGAATTCAAGCAACGGCGCGGATACGATGCACGTTCATGGTTGCCGGCACTTACAGGCGTAGTCATTAAGAGCACGGAAGATACCGACCGCTTTCTTTGGGATTTTCGACGCACGCTCGGCCAGCTTCTCGCGGAAAACCATTACGGCGAGATTGCTGACGACTTACACTCCCACGGGGTGAGTTATTACGGTGAAGCACTGGAATATCATCGCCCATCTCTCGGCGACGATATGGAGATGCGCAGCAAGACCGATGTTCCCATGGGAGCGATGTGGACCTGGGCGGGCAGCCCCGACCCCGATTTCGATTACATCGCCGACCTGCGCGGCGCCGCATCCGTCGCTCATATTTACGGGCAGAATCTGGTTGGCGCTGAGTCCATGACCTCGCGCGGTCCAGCGTGGGCCTTCTCGCCCAACGGCCTGAAGAAAGTTGCGGATCTGGAGTTTGCGCTGGGCGTGAACCGCTTCGAGATTCACGAGTCGACGCATCAACCGGTGCCCGAGATGGCGCCCGGTCTGACTCTCGGGCCTTACGGGCTCTGGTTCAATCGCAACGACACCTGGGCCGATGAGGCCGGACCATGGGTGACTTATCTTGCTCGCTGCTCCTACTTGCTCCAGCAGGGCCATTTCTCCGCCGATGTCGCGTATTTCTATGGCGAGGAGGGTCCGCTGACAGCGGTCTTCGGGTGGACGCCGATCGGGAATGCGCCGGATGGTTATGGTTTCGACTTTGTGAACAGCGACGTGGTGCTTCACGAATTGTCATTCAAGGATGGGCGGCTTGTAGCTCCGGGTGGCACGAGCTATCGGATTCTCTACCTAGGCGGGCGGAGCCAGCGCATGACGTTGCCGGTGTTGCGCCAGATCAAAAGTCTGGTTACGCAAGGCGCGGTTCTGGTAGGCAGCAGACCAACGGATTCGCCGAGTCTGGCCGATGATGAGAAGGAGTTTCAGCGCGTAGCGGATCAGCTATGGGGAAGACGGCCCGCGGCTGAGAAGCGGGCGCGGAAAGTGGGGAAGGGCAGAGTTTACACGGGCATGAGCGCGAACGATGTTCTTGCGGCGCTCGGCGTGGCGCGCGACTGGGAGTACACGAAACCGGAGCCCGATTCCACATTAATGTTTGTGCATCGAAAACTCGGCGATGGCGACCTCTATTTCGTCGACAACCGCCAGGACCGCGCCGAAAACGTCGACACAACCTTCCGGGTGGAAGGGAAGGTGCCGGAGTTATGGGATCCTGCGACGGGCGCAACACAGCCGGTTTCGTATCGGATCGCAGAGGGCCGCACGACGATTCCGCTACATCTTGATCCGTATGGAACTACGTTCGTGGTCTTTCGCGCGCCAGCTCCGCAAACCACTTTGGAGCTGCCTGTGGCACGCGAAACCGTGGTCGACGGCCTCAATGAGGCACTCAACCGCGATTGGAGCGTCAGCTTCCAGCAGGGCAGAGGTGTTCCTGAGGCCGTCGGCTTCCATCACCTCGTCTCCTGGACCGAATTGCCACTTCCAACTTCGGACGACGGCGTCAAGTATTTCTCGGGCACAGCCACTTACTCGGAGACGATCGAAGTGCCGGCGGACGATTTTGTGAAGGGCGCACATCTCTGGCTCGATCTGGGCGACGTTCGCGAGCTCGCCGAGGTGAAGGTGAATGGCGTGGACCTTGGCATCTTATGGAAGACGCCGTTCAAGGTCGATGTTACCGGCGAGATCAAACCGGGTCGCAATCAGCTTGAGATCCGAGTGACGAATCTCTGGGTGAACCGAATGATCGGCGACCAGCAGCAGTGGGCATTGAAGAAGTATGCGTTCGCTGATTTCACACCCTACAAGGCTGATTCGCCACTGCTGCCTTCGGGGCTGCTCGGGCCGGTGCGCTTGATTTCTGCGACCGCCCAATAGCAACGCGGACCGAGAGGCGTCAGTTACGCCGACGCAGGCGCAGCGTGTGCCTGCAATGGGAAACCCTACTCAACGGTTAGGCTGACGGGCGTGGTAACGGTTGTCGATCCCGATGTTGCTGTCACTGTGATGGTGTAGGCGCCGCTTGTGGTTCCGGAGTTGCCGCCCCCACCTGTAACGCTGCTGCTGCCTCCGCAAGCCAGCAGCCCGCCTCCAAGCGCAACGAACAGGGCGACGATCGTCAGCATATTGCGCAATCCGCGCCGGCGCGAGGGAATCCAGAGCAACGCGACGCAGGCGAGCACCGCGCCGCTTGTGCCGTACCAGCGTGCCGCAGGATTTGCCGGCCGTTGATTCGCGCTGACAGACGAAGGCGTCGTGACAATCATGAGCGTCGCGTTGGCGGGGCTGGATCCGGATATTGCGATCTGCACATTGGAAGGAGTCCAGTTAAAGGTAGGCAAATCCTGTGCACTGGCAGGGCTGTTTGTTACAGCAGCACTCAGCGAGACTGTGCCGGAGAATCCGCCAGTCGGCGTGACGGTGATGGTCGATGTATTGCCGGTGCTGGAGCCCTTTGCCAGCGTTACAGCGGTGCCGGTGATTGTGTATGCAGGCGCCGCGGCGGTGGTGAAGCTCTGGATGCTTCCCAGAGTGGTGCCAGCGCTGTTCTGTGCGACCGCCTGGAAGAAGTACGTGGTGCCCGCGCTGAGGCCGGAGACGCCGGCATTGGTATTCACGCCTGCGTTTCCGGAGCCAAGGTCCTGCGAAGCCGTCTGAGTCGCTCCGCTCAGCGTGCTGCTCGTTCCATAGAGGAACCAGGCGTGAGTGTCGGACCCATTCGGCGTGACCTGCCCATTCAAGGTTGCGGAATTCGCCGCGACGGAAGTGGCGCCGGCCGTTGTCACGCTGGGAGTTACCGTTGCCGGTGTCACCGTGAGCACCACAGAGGCGCTGGCCAGTCCGTAGTCGGTGGAGTCAACGGGATCAAACGAAACAGAGAGCCCGAAGTTCCCGGGCGCCGAAAAGAGAGTGCCGGCGGCAGGGCTGTAGGTGAATGTGCCGGGCACATTGGCCGTGGCGTTCAATTGTGTTGCGCCCAATAAGGTTCCCGTCGGAACTGTCGCCGGAGTGGGCCAGGACACGACAGGCGTAGCGCGGCTGACGGTCAGCACGACGGAGGCGACCGCACTGCTGTAATCGGTTGTATCGTTCGGCGTGAAGACTGCGGAGAGCGTGTGCTGGCCGGCCGTGAATACAGTGCCTGCCGCGGGCGAATAGATGAACGTTCCGGGGACACTGGCTGTCGCATCGAGCTGAGTTGCGCCCAGCGCCGTACCGTAGATGATCGCGGCGGGCGTGGCCCAAGTGATCGTAGGCACGGGTTTTGTCGTAGTTACAACGATCGACGTCGATCCGGATGCGTTGCCGTAATTCAAAGAAGTCGATGTGTAGGATGCCGTGAGCGTGTCGGTTCCGAGTGCAAGCGCGCCGCTGGGAATCACAATATAGACGCCATTGCTGCCGGGGCCGGGGATATCGAGCGTGGTGGCGGCCGAGGCGTAAGAGCCGCTGGAGAGCGTCACCGTGCCGGTAGGGGGAGTGCCGCCGTTCCCGGTCACGGTGACCAAGACCGACGCTGACTGAGCCGTCGTGACCGTGGGCTGGGCTAATAACGTGACTGTGGGCGCGGGTTTGGAAGAACCGGAGTTGGTGTAACCATTGATAAACTGACCGATGTCGAGCGACCCGAGGCCGGTGACCAGGCTGAAGCCGCCGGATTGGCCCAATTGATAACCCGCTTGACCGCCGCTGAGCCCGGTTGGGCCGGGAATGCTGTTGTTGCACATACTTGGGGTGGCCGTGGTGCAATTCGACACGCCGCTTGAGGCAACGGACACCTGATGAAACGCGGCCGGAGTACCGGCTGCCATGGCGTAGAGCGAAGGATTGAGGTTGCCCTGCGCGGCGCGCGATTGCTGGTCGATTAGCGCGGCGACGCCTGCCATCCCTGGGGCGGCCGCCGATGTACCCGAAAAGACAGTGAACGGAGTTCCGCCGGAACCGCTGACGCAGCTGCCGTTGCCGGCTGCGAAACATCCGAAGTAGCCGTCGTGGTCCGCAGCAGAGAAAGAGACGTCGGGCGTGTAGCGCCCCGAGCGTGCAGAGGGCACGCCCGTGCCGGTTTGCCAGCTCGGCGTGAGGATATACGCGCTCACTCCTCCGCCTGAGGCTGCAACCTCTGAAGTTGAACCCGAGGTCAGTGGCTCGTTCCAGCCGCCTTCGGGAATATAGCTGAGAGCCGATGCAAGGCCAATGCCGTTGTTCGAATTCCAGTAAATGGACGGGTTGCTCGAGTCGTTAAATTCGGTTCCACCCACGCAGGTAGAGTAGCTGGAAGAGCAAATGTAATTAGGGCTGTCTGGATCGGGGTTCGCGGGAGGAGTGGTGAAGGCGATATCGCACCCCGAGGCGCCGGAGTCGCCGGAGGAGACGAAGACAGAGATTCCTTCGCCGGCAGCCTGCTGAAACAGGGCGTCCCAGTAATCCACTCCCGACGGTCCGGCCGCAAGCTCGCAGGCGCCGAAGCTGATTGTCATCACCTGGGCGGGAGCTGGATTGGACTGGACGAGGTACTGTGCGTCGACTCCGATGCCGCCGCTGGCGCTCGAGGCAGCGACCAGAAGCAGCGATGCGCCGGGGGCGACGCTGCCCGCGCGCAACACATCGAGCGTCGCTTCTCCCTGGTCGTCCAGCAGTTCGCAGGAGGTGCCGCAGCTTTGCGGCGTGGTATATGCCGGCCCCGGATCGACCCCACCAAATGCTGTGGGAATTACCTCAGTGGGGTTGCTAAATGTGGAACCCGTGAGGCTTTTGAAGTTGTTGAAGTCGGCTGCATCGGTGCGTGCCTCGGCCACGATTCCGATTGCCGTTCCGGCGCCGGTGACACCCGCCGGCAGATCGTAGATAGTCGCAAAATCGTCCGGTCCGAGAAAGTGATACGTTGTGCCGCCGCTGGAGATGGTCAGGTTGGGCGAGATTGCTTCCTCGGGTGTCGCGAAATGGAACGGGCGCTCTTCGATCGTGAAAAGCCCACGGACGGACCGGATGGCAGGTGCCAACGCCGCGGGAATCGTGGGATCGGACGATACAGAAAGGAGCTCTTTGCCGTTCACCTTGTAGTAGTGGAGTTCGGTCCCGAAGGCCCGGCCCACGTTTGCCGCCGTTCCTGTGAACCCGACGAAGATGCGGCTCGGTGACACCCAGGTCACCTGCAGACCATGAGACTGCAGCCAGCCGCTGAGCGCAGCAATGTCGTTGTCGGATAATCCGAAGCGCTGGCCAATTTCGTCGGGCGTGAGCCAGTGGTGGTAATCCGGCGATGTGGGGTCCTGTTGATCCCGCAGCAACTGCTCGAAAGCCTGTTCCTGTTGAGAAGAGCGGGCAAGAACCAGCGTAATGTTCTCAGTCTTGAGATTGGCAGGAACAGCTCCTGCGTCGTTGGCGGGAACCGCCCACCGAGGACGATTATGGGCCAACGTCTGCACCTGCGCAGAATCAACTACGCGCGGAAGCAGATCAGGCGCCTGAGCGCCTGCCGCGCTTCCGACGAAGACTGCGGTTGCAAGCGGAAGGAGAATCGCGAGTTGCAAACCATTGCGCGGAGTCATCTTCTTTGACGTCTCCTTCACCCGGGAAGCATGAAAAGGTGATCAATCCGAATGCGCCCCAAGTAACTGACAACTGTGCGCGGATTTTCGATTGAGGCCGTAACAATTGTCGGCTGGATGTGACAGGCGTTCAATAACAAATCAGTGTTATATCAAGGCTTAGGCACAGGAAATGAAATTCGCTTGCAAATTGCAAGGAGAATTAGGATAAATGACGAAGTGGCGTTCCCCCGGATTCGGGTCTCAGTGCCTGAAGCGCCGACGGAAAGGATTTGAATGGCTGCGGTAAGCAGGAGGTCGAGATGAGCAGTGTGCGGGTGCTTGTAGGGACGCGGAAGGGTGCGTTCATTCTCAACTCCGACGGCAAGCGAAAAGACTGGACGGTGAGCGGGCCGTTCTTCACCGGCTGGGAAATCTATCACATGAAAGGCTCGCCGGTGGATCCCAACCGGATTTACGTGTCGCAGACGAGCGGTTGGTTCGGGCAACTCATCCAGCGATCGGATGATGGCGGCAAGACCTGGCACCAGCCCGGATTGCCTAATGAAGCGATTCCCGCTCCCGGCCCGCCAACGGCGCTGCCCAATAGGTTCGTATATGATTCGTCGCCGGAGACGGGAAAGCCATTGACTACACATCAGTGGTACGACGGCACACAGCATCCATGGGAGTTCAAGCGCGTGTGGCACATCGAACCCTCGCTCACCGATTCGGAAACTGTTTATGCGGGCGTGGAAGACGCGGCGCTGTTTCGTTCGACAGACGGAGGCGAGAATTGGAGCGAGCTCTCCGGCCTGCGCGGGCACGGCACCGGTCCCAAGTGGCAGCCGGGCGCTGGCGGCATGGGGCTGCACACCATCCTTCTCGATTCCAGCGATCTGAAGCGAATGTACATTGCTATCTCAGCCGCAGGCGCGTTCCGCACCAACGACGGCGGCGCAACGTGGAAGCCGATCAATAAAGGGTTGGTATCGGAATTCATGCCCGATCCGGCAGCCGAAATCGGCCACTGCGTGCATCACTTGGCCATGCACCCCTCGCGTCCGGATGTGCTGTTTATGCAGAAGCACTGGGACGTGATGCGCACCGACGACGCCGGTGAGAACTGGCGCGAAGTCAGCGGCAACCTTCCCACCGACTTCGGATTCGCGATCGACGTGCATGCGCACGAGCCGGAGACGCTCTACGTGGTACCGATCAAGAGCGACTCGGAGCATTTTCCGCTGGACGGCAAGCTGCGCGTCTACCGCAGCCGCACGGGCGGCAACGAGTGGGAGCCGCTCGCCAAAGGGCTGCCGGAAAAAGATTGCTACGTGAACGTGCTGCGCGACGCAATGGCTGTGGATACGCTCGACGATTGCGGAGTTTACTTTGGCACCACGGGCGGGCAGGTGTACGTGTCGGCCGATGCGGGCGACAGTTGGGCGCCGATCGTGCGCGACTTGCCGGCCGTGCTCTCGGTTGAAGTGCAAACGCTTAACTAGAGATTAGAGAATAGAGACCAGAGAACAGTGAACAGAGATTATGAAGACAAGAGCGAGAAGGCAGCGATGAGGAGATCTGTGCGTTGAGCGAGACGGCGAAGACGAGGGCGGCAACGGTACGCGTGGCGCTGCCATATCATCTGCGCAACCTGACGCACGTCGAGGGCGATGTGCTGCTTGAGGTTTCCGCGCCGGTCACGATTCGTGCCATCCTCGATGCACTCGAAGCGCGCTATCCCATGCTGCGTGGGACGATCCGTGAATACGAAACCGGGCAGCGGCGCGCATTTCTGCGCTTCTTTGCCTGCGAAGAAGACTGGTCGCTCGAATCACCGGACAAAGCTTTGCCCGGCGCAGTGGCAGCGGGGCAAGAGCCGCTGCTGATTCTGGGCGCGATTGCGGGCGGGTGAAAGAAGCAGGGAACAGGAAGCAGGGAACAGGGAATAGGGAACAGGGAATAGAGAATAGGGAATAGAGAATAGGGGATAAAGATCGCTCGTCGGTGCAAAGACGCCTAACCATCCAAACCCACAAACCTCTTGATTTGCGCGGCTGGGGCGCGTATGGTGCTCTTTTGCCGTCGCCTGTTGCGCGCTTTCGCGCGCCGGGGTGTGAACCGTGTCACTGCGCGGGATTGCGGATGGAGCCAACAAGCGCAAAGAGATGGTCCACGCAGGTGAAACTGAAGTTCTGGAGATGATTCGTGGAAGACCGAATTGAATACCAGGCTGTTGCCAAGATGATCGATCACTCGCTGCTGAACCCGACGCTGACCGATCGGGAACTTGAAGACGGCTGCGATTTGGCGGTTCGCTACAACGTTGCAAGCATCTGCATTGTGCCCTACTATCTGGCGCGTGGCGTCGAGCTGCTGAGCGGGTCCACGGTCCTTGCCACCACGACCATAGGCTTTCCGCATGGCGGGCACACGGCGGCGATCAAGCTCGCCGAGGTGCGGCAATCGCTGAGAGACGGTGGGCAGGAGCTGGATGCGGTCATCAACATTAGCAAGGCCAGGAGCGGGGATTGGCACTACGTGCGAGATGAGCTGCTGGCGCTTACCGAGGCCACGCATGCGGGCGGAGCCAAGATCAAAGTGATCTTCGAGAATGCCTACCTGGACGACGACGCCAAGATTCGTTTGTGCGAGATTTGCGCGGAGATCGGGGCCGATTGGGTGAAGACCTCAACCGGATATGCGCCCAGTGGAGCGACCGTCGCCGATCTT
>Ga0187891_1002770_pt1 | contig 12927 bp, 12 predicted proteins | sample June2016WEW_21_4_FD_132990 | JGI IMG/M metagenome (GOLD analysis project Ga0187891, IMG submission 132990) | Peatland microbial communities from SPRUCE experiment site at the Marcell Experimental Forest, Minnesota, USA - June2016WEW_21_40 | ecosystem: Environmental > Terrestrial > Soil >... | reverse complement strand
TATTGCGTAGTGCCGAGGCGCGCGTTGGAGCCCAGCGCATCCACGCGCCCGCCGACGACGACCGTGGGATCGAGGCCGCCTGCCGAGAGCACCGCGGCCACCATTGACGTGGTCGTCGTCTTGCCATGCATGCCAGCGATGGCGATGCCGTACTTCAGCCGCATCAGCTCGGCCAGCATCTCCGCGCGTTGGATGACGGGAATCTTCCGCGCTTGCGCCTCGCGCACCTCGGGATTGCTTGCGGTGACGGCGGAGCTCGTCACGACCACCGTCGCTCCGGCCACGTTGGCCGCGTTATGGCCCTCGTAGATCGTAGCTCCCAGTTGCACCAGCCGGTCGGTCACCGCACTGCGCTTCAGATCGGAGCCCGACACCTTGATGCCCAGGTTGAGCATGATCTCGGCGATGCCGCTCATGCCGATGCCGCCAATTCCGATGAAGTGCGCGTGCTGCGAGGTGGCAAACATTGGGTTGAAGGATCAGGGTAGCAGACATCGGACATCAGAGAGCAGAGAGCAGAGATCAGCGACCGGATGCCTGGAGCTTTGAGGCGGTTCAGAAGAGACAGGCGCGTGGTGTCACCTGCGGTTGGCTGCAGCACGGGAAAACTGATCTCCGATCTCTGAGCGCTGATCTCTGTTTTACTCCGGCAACGCGTACTCGAATTCGTAGAAGTGGTGCCCATTCTCGACGCGAATCGTGAACGTGCCCTCGATGCCCTTGAGCTCGCCCGTTCCCGATCCCGGCACCGCGATCACCTGCATGTTGGGGCCGTTGCCATCCATGGTGGCAGAGTGCTGCAGCGCAAAGCTGCCTTGCTTGCCGCTGAGCATGCCTGTGACGAGCTCGATCGCCACGTATCCCGCAGCGCCGACCTTGGGATCGCCACTGGTAAACATCTCACCGATGGTTGTCGCTTCCAACTCGCCATGGATCTTCTTGTTGATGGAGAAGCGCCCGATTCCTTCAGCGGGAGAAGGGACAAGTGGATGAATGTCGACAGTGAACGTACCTTGGGCGTGGTTCATCAAGATCTCCTTTAGCCGGGCGGTGGCGTGTGGCGAGATTTGCGCCGGCCGTGCAGCAGTGGTCACCGGTATCAATCGTTTCTCAGGATATCGCGGCGGCCCGGAAAGGGCGTTTTTCAGCGAAAAAGCACGCGCCATAAACCCAACCGCGACGGAAAGTTGCGCCGTTTTAATTTCGCGCTGCGCCGCAACCTTCCGCCGCTCTGGTGTTTGCATTGGACAGAACCGGCGAGCCTAGGGGGCGGCAAGGACCAAGCCCCAAGGTGGTGGCGAGCCGAGGGCGGACAAGAAAACGGTCCGCACGGAATGGAGGGATTATGGGCAGCATGAAGAAGTGCCTGAAGAAGTGTTTGTTAGGAGCGGCACTTGCAGCCGGTGCTCTGGCGTTGAGCGCGGCGCCTGCTCAGGCAGCTCGAATCGGCGTTTATGTTGGCGCGGGTGCAGTTGCAGCTCCGCCATGCCCCGGACCGGGATACGTGTGGGTTGACGGCTACTGGGACAACGGCTACTGAGTGCCCGGCTACTGGAACTTCGTCGGGGTTCGCTTTGGCGGCCCAGTCTTCCGCGGCGGCATCGTTGTGGACCGCGGGCCGGTCTTCTACCACCGCGACTTCGACCGGCATTTCGCCCCTGAACGTTTTCGCAGGTAGCTCCGCCTTCTGCTGCCTGCACCATGCGGCCTCTCCAAACTGGAGGGGCCGTTTTTTTAGGCCGTTTCGCGGTTTCAAGCGTCTCTTAGGGTGTGGCGTAACTCCCTTTGGGGTGAAGACCAAGGCGAGGCAAATGGGAAAGTTGTTGCTCTTTCGGGCGGGATGACGGATTCTCTCATCGGACCGCAACAAAAGGGCGAAAACGGCGTTTAATGAATTGAAGGCCGGCCAGAAGACGAAATGAGAGAGGCCGGGTGGTGCTGAGACCGGAGGCGACTCCGGGTTCCAGTCCGGGCAAGGCGAGGACGGGCCAGCACAAGGAGGATGTCATGCGGAAACTTTCGTTGGTTGTGTTGGCAATGCTTGTGGTTCTGCCGTTCGCCGCTGTCTCTGCGAACGCCCAGGTCGCGGTAGGGGTGGGCATCGGGCCCGCGCTAGTTGATCCCGGATATTACGGTTATTACGGTCCCCCGGATTGCTCGTGGGGCTATTACCCGTATTACCCCTATGCCTGCGCGCCTTATGGCTATTACGGTCCTAACTGGTTTGTCGGCGGCCTCTTTATCGGCGCCGGGCCGTGGTACGGACGGGGCTGGGGCGGCAGATACGGCTACCGCGGCGGATATGGCTACCGTGGCGGATACGCTTACGGCGGACGCGGCGCCTATGCTGGTCGCGGCTATGCAGGCGGTGGCGTAGCACGCGGATATGCCGGCGGCGGAGCACGCGGGTACACCGGTGGCGGAGTGGCACGCGGTTATAGCGGCGGCGGATACAGTGGCGGCTCACGCGGCGGATTCAGCGGCGGCGGTGGGGGCGGCTTCCACGGCGGAGGCGGCGGCCACGGCGGCGGTGGACACCGGTAATTCCGGCTTACGGCGGAGAATTAAAGATCCGCTGATTGATGACGAAGCCCGCTTGCCTCGGCAGGCGGGCTTTTTCTTTGTGCTGCCAGACGAACCGTGCCAGCAGCTCCGCGACGATCAAATCCAGCCTCTACAACTCAGCTCCGCTATGATGATCACGCGGGGGCTGCTATGCACTTGATAATCTGGGTTCTCGTCCTTGTTCCGCCTTGTGTGGCATTCGTTTTATGGCAAGGGATCAAGAACCGTTCCAGGACTGGATTCCCGTGGCAACCCGTACGGTTGGGTAGGTATGGCTTTTGGATAACCTTGACAATTGTTTACATCGCGATGATCTCGGCCGCCCTGATCGAGCACAAGATTTAGAACCGTAGGCGTCACTTCTAGCTCCGCTAATTCCGACAACTCCGCTAGCTCCGCTGCTTCCCCGCCAGTTCCGCCAGTTTGTCGGCGATGCGCTCAGCCGCGCCCGGATGCGCTTGCGTGCGCGCGGCAGCGGCCATCGCAGCCAGGCGGCCGGAATCGGTGACCAAGCCGGCGAGGATCCAGAGCAGTTTGTCGGGAATCCCCAGATCGTTTTCATCGAGCATGACAGCGGCCTTGGCTGCCACCATGGCTTCGGCGTTGCGGCGTTGGTGCTGGTCGGTTGCGGCGGCAAATGGAACCAGCAGCGCGGGCTTGCCGGCCGCCGCTTCCTCTGCCACAGTCGACGCGCCGCTGCGCGACATGATCAGGTGCGCCCGGGCAAACTCCTCCGCCATATCGTCGAGGAACGGCCGCACCAGCCAGCGCGCAGGGTCGGCCCCACTAGCTGCGTAAGCGGCATGAGTGGCATCAAAGTTGCGCTCTCCGCTCTGATGCAGAACCGTGAGTCCCGGAACCGCTTCAAGCAGAGCTTTGATGATGTGCGGCAGATTCATGTTGAAAATCCGCGCGCCCTGCGAGCCGCCGAAGACGAGCAGGTGCGGCGCGCCGGCCGGCGCTTCAAGCGAAAAGAACTCCTGCCGGACCGGAACGCCCGTGACTTCCGCGTTGCGGAACCATTTTGCCGCGGCGGGGAAGTTGATAGCCGCTGCCTGCGCCCACTTGCCAACGAGCCGGTTGGCCAGGCCCGGCATCGCGTTCGGCTCAAAGGCCATGACGGGAATCTTAAGCCGCAGCGCGGCGAACATCGCCGGGCCGGAGGCGTAGCCACCGACGCCCAGCACGGCGCCGGGGCGGAACTCGTGCATCAGGCGTTTGCAGTCGCCAATGCTGCGCGGCAAACGGGAGAGGGTCTGCAGCCGAGTCACGAGCGAAACGCTTTTGAGCGGACCCACATCGATCAACCGTAGCGGGAACCCGGCCTCAGGCACGAGGCGCGACTCGAGACCGCGCGCGGTGCCAACCAGAAGAACTTCAGCTCCATACCGTTCGACCAGCGCACGCGCCACTGCCAACGCCGGAATGATGTGCCCGCCCGTGCCACCACCGGAAATGAGAATTCGCAACTTCGTCACGCTCGGCCCTTTCAAGAGGGACTGCCGTTCGATTCCGACTCATCTAAACCGCGGTCAACATAGATCCATCGTTTCTCCGCAACGCCAATTGCCAAGATACAGAAGATGCATAGGAGTTCGAAGAAAGAGTGCCTCACCCCGGCCTTGCCAGGAATGCTTAGTTCCGTGAACCCGGTTGGCAAAGATGGATAGAAACGCAATGCCATCTGTGCCAGGATAACGAGAATCAGGAGAAAGGTTGTGTGCCCACAAATCACCGACAGCATCGATCTCGAATTGCGCTTCGAAAAGATGGGTGCCTTCTCCGCGAGGAAGCACCAACCGAAGAAGCTGACGGAGTAGACGACGGGCAGCGCAACGAAGATCAGCAACGCTTGGTGCATTCGTGCTCCCAGATTCGTCTCACACCGCGCCTGTTCCCCGTTCCCTATTCCCTGTTCCCTGCCTTTTCACTCCGCCCGCCGGCTTATGTTCAGCAGAATTCCAATGCTGGCCAGCGTGCAGAAGAGCGAAGTACCTCCATGCGAGATCAGCGGCAGGGGGATGCCTTTGTTGGGAACAAGCGAAAGCACCACGCTGATGTTGAAGAAGGCCTGCAACAGAATCGTAATGGTGATGCCGAAGGCGGCCAACCGCGCAAAGGGATCGCTGCACCGGAAGGCCGTACGCAATCCGCGGACGCCAAACAGGCCAAACAGCAGTACGATGAACATGGCCCCAACGAAGCCCAGCTCCTCGGCGATGTTGGCGAAGATAAAGTCGGTCGCAGCCTCAGGCAGGAAAAACAATTTCTGCATCCCTTCCATATAGCCGTGGCCCGTTAGCCCGCCTGTGCCCACGGCGATCAGCGATTGATAGATGTGATAGCCGGCGCCCTGCGGATCGGATTCGGGATTGAGAAAGACCAGCATGCGCGCCCGCCGCCACGGAACCATGAGCAGCAACGCGGCCAGCGCGGGTAACGCGGCGGCGACAGCGCCCAGAAGTACCTTCCATTCCATCCCCGCCAGCACCAGAATCATTGCCGTCACCCCCGCCAGCACCAGCGCCGTTCCCAGGTCAGGTTGCGCCGCCACAAGCACGACAAACAGGCCGGGAATCAGAGCTGCGGGCAGCAGCGTCCGCTTCCAGTCGCGCATGGCGCCGAGGCGCGTCTGCAAAAACCATGCCAGAAACAGCACCAGCACCGGCTTGGCGATTTCGGAGGGTTGGAGAGTAAAAAAATCGCCGAAGCGAATCCAGCGATGCGTGTGGTGGGAGCCGGGCATGAGAAAGACGAGCACCAGCAATACGGTCGTAATCGAGAGGGCGGGATAGATAAAGCGCGGCGAATTGTAGCGGCTCACGTCCACGTTCATCAGCACCAGCATTGCCACTACACCCACCGCAGCCCAAATGGCCTGCGTAAGGATGAAGGTGTAGGCCGAGTGATACTTTTCCTGATCGACGACGGCTGAAGCCGAGAAGACCATCACCAGCCCGCTGACCACCAGCACCAGCGTGGTGAAGAACAGCCATTTGTCAACGCCAACTCGCTTCGCCATGTTTTTCTCTCAGCCGATCCTCGAATCCCTCAACCCGCTTGTATCCGTTGCCACTCTGCTGCACGACTGAAAGGGGCGACCTGATCCTCACCCTCGGCGCCTACGCGTTCTGCTTTGCCTTCCAATCTCTCTGTTCCGCGACAAGCTGCTTGAAGACGCGCCCGCGGTGTTCGTAGTTCTCAAACTGATCGAAGCTCGAGCAGGCCGGCGCCAGCAGCACCACGTCCCCGGGCCGCGCCGCAGCGGCCGCAGCGCTTACCGCGTTGGCCAGCGTTTCGCATGAGTGAATAGGCACCACGCCACGGAGATGCGACTCGATTTTGGCCGCCGCCGCGCCGATGGTGTAAGCGGCGCGTACCCGCTCGCGCAGCAGTGGCGAGAGCGTGGTGTAGTCCGAACCCTTGTCCTTGCCGCCCAGAATCAAATGAATCCCGCCCGGAAACGAAGCCACGGCTTTGGCGGTTGCATCCACATTGGTAGCCTTCGAGTCGTTGTAGAACTCAACGCCATTGACGGTTGCGACGTACTCCAGACGATGCTCCACCGCGTGGAACCGCTCGATGGCGCGGGCGATCACAGTGGGGGGCACGCCGGCCAGGCGCGCCGCGCACACCGCAGCCAGCACGTTTTCCACGTTGTGCTCACCCTTGAGCGAAATGTTGTTGAGCGGCAGGATGGTCTCGATCGCCGCCTCCGGCGCCGAACGGTAGACTACGGTCCCGTTTTGCGCCCACGCGCCCCGGTTCACCTCGTGTTTGGCAGAGAACCAGTAGACCGGCGCGTGCGAGCGGGCCTCGGCCTCGGCGGTGCGAGCATTGTCGGCGTTCAGCACAACGCTGTCGTTTGTGTCCTGCATTGCGAAGATGCGCTCCTTGGCCAGCGCATAGTTCTCGAAGGTTCCGTGCCGGTCGAGGTGATCGGGCGTGATGTTCAGAATGACGGCAATCCTGGGATGGAATTCTTCCGTGCTCTCCAGTTGGAAGCTCGATACTTCGAGCACTGACCAGGTGTCGTCCGTGCTCTCTTCGATCACGCCGACTACCGGCACACCTATGTTGCCGGCAACAAGCGTAGGATGGCCGGCCTCCCTCAGAATCTCGCCCGCGAGCGCCGTCGTCGTCGTCTTGCCATTCGATCCGGTGATGGCCAGAATCCTGCCTTTCAGGAATCTTGCCGCCAGTTCCAGTTCGCCAATCACCGGACGGCCGAAGTTCCGGGCCTGCACCAGCTCTGGTGTATTCAGCGGCACGCCGGGGCTCACCACAATCAGGTCCTGACGGCGGAAGGTCAACAGTCCATGCCCGCCCGCCTCCACCATGATCCCCTCGTCGAGCAGCGCCGGAATCTCCTTGGCCAGCGACTCGGCCGAGCGAATATCGGAAACCGTCACTTGCGCGCCCTTGTGGCGCAAGAACAGCGCCGCCGCCAGTCCCGACTTTCCCAGGCCCACAACCAGGACCTTTTTGCCTTTCAACTCCATCATCTCGACCGTTCCTTGCGATTGGCGCGACAACTTTATTGTGCACCTCGCGTGGCAAGGCGCGAGGTGCCTCTAGCGCAATTTCAGCGTAGTGAGTGCAAACAATGCAAACACCAGGGCGCCGATCCAGAAGCGCGCGATCACTTTCGACTCGCTCCAGCCCAGCTGTTCGAAGTGGTGATGCAGCGGCGCCATCTTGAAGATTCGCTTCTTGCGCAACTTGTAGCTGCCCACCTGCAGGATCACCGAGACCGCTTCCAGAATGAAGATGCCGCCGATGAACGGCAGCAGCAACTCCTGCCGGATAATGATGGCCACGGTGCCGATGGCTCCGCCCAGCGCCAGCGAGCCGACGTCGCCCATGAAGATCTCCGCCGGATGCGCGTTGTACCAGAGAAAGCCGATCGACGCGCCCACCATCGACCCGCAGAAGACCGTCAGCTCGCCCACCATGGGCATGCGCTGCAGCTCCAGGTAATCTGCGAAGACCACGTGGCCGCTGATGTAGGTGAGCACCGCGAGCGCGCCGGCGGCGATGATGGTGCAGCCGATGGCCAGCCCGTCGAGGCCGTCGGTCAGGTTCACAGCGTTCGACGTTCCCACCAGCCACAGCACCACCCACACCACGAAAGGCACAAACGCGAACAAGGCCAGATGCGGGAGCGTTGCGGGCCACCCATGCCACAGCAGATCGGGGTGCAGGCTCTTCATGAAGGGCACAGAGAGATGTGTCGAAAACACATCGAACTCGTCCAGCACGATCAACGCTCCGGCCACCATCACTCCGGCCAGCGCCTGCCACAAAAGCTTTGCCCGCACCGTCAATCCCAGGCTGCGCCGCTGCACCACCTTGATGTAGTCATCGGCAAACCCGATGGCGCCATACGCAAGCGTGGAGAAGACTGTGATCCACACCAGCGGATTCGCCGGGTCAGACCACAGCACGGTAGGCAGCAGAATGGCGATGCAGATGAGCACGCCGCCCATGGTCGGCGTTCCAGTCTTCTTCATGTGCGACTGCGGCCCGTCCTCGCGCACAAACTGGCCGATCTGGAACTCCCTCAGCTTCTGGATCACGTATGGCCCGATGAAAAGCGCGATGAGCAGCGCCGTAAGCGATGCAAACGCAGTACGAAACGTCAGGTAGCGGAAGATCCGGAACGGGTGGAAGAACGGAAACAGCTTTTCGTAGAGCAGCCAGTAAAGCAAGGAGCCTCCAAGGGCCGAGTGAGGAGGATTTCAGCTTGATTCTACAGTGTTACGGGATCGGCCGAGCGGTGGGCCACGTGACGAGTTCGATTCACTTCCAGCCGCGGAACAGGCCAGCGCTCAGGCGCGTATGCTTTCTAAGACTCGAAAACAGCCGGCAACTACGGGGAGGAACCGGAATGAGACATGGAATCTCGTGTGCCGTATGTGTGTGCACTTTGACGTGTGCGATAGGAAACGCCCAGAACACGAATGAGGCGGCGTTGACGGCGCGACTGGACCAGGTGGCCGGCTCACACACGGCGGGCAACGCATTTATGGGCACGGTGCTGGTGGTGGAAGGCGACCGCGTTCTCTTGGATAAGGGATACGGCATGGCGGACCTCGAATGGAACAATGCCAATGCTCCGGATGTGAAGTTCCGGCTCGGCTCGCTCACGAAACAATTCACCGCTGCCCTGGTGCTGCAGCTACAGGATGAAGGCAAGCTGAAGATCGAGGACCCGGTTAGTAAGTATCTGCCGGATGCGCCGGCCGCATGGGCCAAGATCACGCTGGCCGAGCTGCTGGGACACACGTCGGGCATCCCGAGTTTCACCGGCCTTAAGGAGTTCCAGGTTTGGAGCATGAGCCCCCATACCACTGTGGAGGAGCTGGCGCTGTTCCGCGACAAGCCGCTGGAATTCGAGCCGGGCAGCAAATTCGAATACAGCAACTCGAATTTTGAGGTGCTGGGCGCGATTGTGGAGAAGGTGAGCGGCAAGAAGTATGGCGACCTGCTGCGCGAGCGCATATTCGGCCCGTTGGACATGAAAGATACGGGATTGGATACCGACGCGTTGATCCTGCCCAAACGCGCGCAGGGTTACATGCCAGGCAAAGGCGGCTTAGAGCTAGCGCGCAGCGAGTCGATGACGGTGCCATGGGCCGCCGGTTCCATCTACTCGACCACCGGCGACTTGCTCAAGTGGGAACACGGGCTATTTGGCGGCAAAGTCATGTCAGCGGAATCGCTGAAGGAAATGACCACGCCAGGCAAGGGGAACTACGGACTAGGAGTCTTTGTGCAGGAACAGGACGGCCTCGAAGTGGTGACTCACGGAGGCGGTATCGAGGGTTTCAATACGCAGTTGACCTACGTTCCGGACCGGCGCATCGCGGTGATTGTGTTGAGCAATGTGAACGGCGCTGCACCGGGAGTGATGGGCAGCCAGCTGCTGGATGTTGTTCTCGGCAAGCCAGTCGTCTTGGCGAGTGAACGGAAATCCGTGTCAATTGAAAAATCCGCGCTCGCCAAATTCGTGGGAGTGTACGACCTGACGCCGGCGTTTTCATTGACCATTGCGGTGTCGGACGACGGCCTGACCGCGCAGGGAACCGGACAGCCCGCCATACCTATCCTCTACGAAGGAGCGGCGGATGGGCATCCGAGGTTCTTTTCCCCTCAGGTCGATGCGGAGATCGAATTTGTTCCCGATGCGAGCGGCGCAATCACTTCGCTTGTCCTGCACCAAGGCGGCCAAGACGTACCGGCAAAGCGACACTAGCCGATGGAAAGACCCGCTACACGACTTCAAAGGCGCGCCTCCAGCTAGAAGCTAGGAGCTGGAAGCTGCTTTTTACCGCGTCTTCGCCACTTCCTCTACCGTCACCGGATCGAGGAACGGCATCGCCGCGCGCAGTTTCTTGCCGACGATCTCGACTGGATGCTTAGCCTCAGCCTCGCGGAAGGCCAGAAACTCCTTCTTCCCCGAGTTCTGGTCGGCGAGAAACTTCTTCGCGAAGGTCCCGTCCTGAATCTCGGCAAGAATCTGCTTCATCGCCTTCTTGCTCTCGGCGCCGATCACGCGCGGTCCAGAGACGTAGTCGCCGTACTCGGCAGTGTCCGAAATCGAGTAGCGCATGTAGGCCAGGCCGCCGCGATAAATCAGGTCGACAATCAGCTTGAGCTCGTGCAGGCATTCGAAGTAGGCGCTCTCCGGCTGGTAGCCGGCTTCGACGAGCGTCTCGTACCCAGCTTTGATCAGCGCGCTTACGCCGCCGCACAGCACAGCCTGCTCGCCGAAGAGATCGGTTTCGGTCTCTTCCTTGAAGGTGGTCTCCAAAGCCCCGGCGCGGGTGCAGCCGATGCCCTTGAGGTAGCTGAGCGAGAGAGCGTGCGCGTTGCCTGTCGCGTCCTGGTGGACGGCGATGAGGCCGGGGACGCCGCCGCCTTCAATGAAGACTTCGCGCACGCGATGGCCGGGCGCCTTGGGCGCGGCCATGCCCACGTCGATGCCCGCGGCGGGCACAATCGTCTTGAAGTGAATGTTGAAGCCGTGCGCGAACATCAGCAGCTTGCCGGCGCTGAGGTTCGGCCCGATCTCCTCGGCATACAATTTGGCCGCGGTTTGATCGGGAACGAGCACCATCACGACGTCTGCCCAAGTCGTGGCCTCGGCGACGGTGGTCACTTCAAGTCCCGCCTTTTGCGCCTTGGCAATCGATTTTGAATTCGCCGCCAGGCCCACCTTCACCTGCACGCCCGAATCTTTGAGGTTGAGAGCATGCGCATGCCCCTGCGAGCCGTAACCGATGATGGCCACCTTTTTGGCCTGGATCAATGAGAGGTCGGCATCGTGATCGTAATAAGTCTTCGCCATGTTTTGTCCGATTCTTCCTTTGTGTGATTGGGATTCAATGTTCCGGATGGCCGGCTTTGCGGGTGCCCCATCCTAGCCGCGTTCTTGTATTTGCGGCTAGGGTGGGATGGTTATGCGATCAGCACCAGCCCCAAACCGCCGTCCCTTATTGCGCTTCGTCTGCCGCGCTTTCCTCCGCAGGCTCCTCTTCCTCCTCCGCGGATTCGCCCTCAACGACGCCCATGGCCTTGACCACGCTGCTCACATGGTGGCCGCGCCGCATGGTCATCTTGCCGCTGCGGCAGATCTCCAGAATCCGCCCATCGTCCTCGCGCAGCACTTCGATGAGCCCTTCAATCTTGCTCTCCACGCCGGTCATCTCGATCATAAGCGACTCCGAGGTGAGATCGACGATGCGGGCGCGAAAGACCTCGACCAGGTCGAAGATCTGCGCCCGGTTGCGCGGCGAGGCTGCAACTTTGATGAGCGCCAGCTCGCGCGTGACCGACGGCGCCTGGGCGATGTCGTCCACATCGACGACGTTTTCCAGTTTAAACAGGCTGGCGCGGATGCGATGTCCGGCCTCGGCCGAGGCCTCGCAGGTGAGCGTGAGCCGGGACAGGCCCGGCCGCTCGCTACGCCCCACGGTAAGCGAATTGATGTTGATGTTCAGGCGCCGGAATAGCGACGCCACGCGCGTCAGCACGCCCGGCAGATCTTCAACGTATGCGACGAATGTGTGCAACATCGCGGTAACTGGTTCCTTTCTGTGCGGCTTCCGCGTCGCTGGATTCCGGGGCTCGCAGTGATCGCGCATTCACCGGACCTTGCGACGTAAATCCAAGTCAGACTCCTTTGCGAACAATCGTCGTGGGCAGCCCGGAATAATGAACATGCACCAGCCGCCAAGCACCCTTTTCGCGCACCATCACCTGGGTTTCGCGGCCTTGTGTCGTGAGCGGTTCGCCTTTATCCTTCCAGACTGCATGAAAAGTCCACGTGATTTCGACCCAAGCAGAATCGCCATTCACGTGAATGACGGTGGTATCGAAATTCAAATCGCGCTTAGAGAACATCCCCATGACTTTGCCGTAGATGTCAGCCTTGATCTGATCGAGATTCTCGTCCGTTCCCAGCGGATGAATAAACGAGACCGGCAAATCGCTTGACCAAACCTCTGAGATCAGGGCGGGATCGAGGGTATCGACAGACTGGCGATACTTAGCAAGGACCGAGCGAATCTGAATTTCGTCGGAGGCTGGTGACTTTCCGTACGCTGCGCTGAGAAATACGAATAGCATCGCGAACAGCACACCTGCCGCCAAGCGGCTAGACTGAAGAATTCTGTGTTTCATCGTCAGATTCTCTTCCCATTGCGTCATGACTTCGACATTCGCTTTCAGCTAGTCGTCCGCTTTCTCTTCCAGCGGATCGTGATCGGGCCGGCGGATCATCTCGTGCAGCGCACTGCCCGCGGGAATCATCGGGTACACCGAGTCTTCCTTCTCCACCATGAAGTTGAGCAGATACGCACCCGGCGCCGAGCGCGCCGCCTTCACTGCTTCCTCTACCTCGCTTCGTTTGCGCACCGCGCGTCCCGGGATCCCGTGCGCATCGGCCAGCTTCACAAAGTCCGGGCTCACCAGCGGCGTGGCCTCGTAGTTGCGCTCGTAGAAAAACTCCTGCCACTGCCGCACCATTCCCAGGTAGCCGTTGTTGATGATGGCGATGTTGATCTTGATTCTTTCCTGCACAATGGTGGCCAGTTCCGCCGCCGTCATCTGGAAGCCGCCATCGCCGGCTACAACCCACACTTCTTTTTCCGGGCAGGCAAACTTGGCGCCAATGGCCGCGGGCAGCGCGAATCCCATCGTGCCCAGCCCGCCTGAGGTGATGAGCGTGCGCGGCTGTTCGTGGCGGAAGTACTGCGCCTCCCACATCTGGTGCTGGCCTACGTCGGTCACAATCACAGCGTTGCCGCCGGTCATGCGCCACAGGTCGTGCATCACGTGCGCCGCGTACAAATGACC
>Ga0187891_1002769_pt1 | contig 12931 bp, 11 predicted proteins | sample June2016WEW_21_4_FD_132990 | JGI IMG/M metagenome (GOLD analysis project Ga0187891, IMG submission 132990) | Peatland microbial communities from SPRUCE experiment site at the Marcell Experimental Forest, Minnesota, USA - June2016WEW_21_40 | ecosystem: Environmental > Terrestrial > Soil >... | reverse complement strand
ATCACCCCGCCGCTGTAAAGGAAGGCATCCTCGTTACCGTTAGAGAGGACGGAATCGCCGACGACATCCCCGTCGTTGTTGATAGCCAACGCTTCGCTGTTGCGACCAAGAGTCCCCAGGTCGGTCATCACCCCGCCGCTGTAAAGGAAAGCATGCGACGCTGCATTGCCGGTGAGGTTGGAGGCTCCGACGACCTGCCCGCTGTCGTTGATAGCGTTCGCCCAGCTATCGCCGCCGCCCAGTGTGCCCAAGGGGCTCATCGTGCCGCCGCTGTACAGGAAGGCAACTTGACCGTAGGTGGCGTTGTCGCCATAGCCGACGATCTGCCCGCCGGCGTTGATACCGTTCGCAACGCTGTGGCTGCCGCCTGGCAGGGTGCCCAAGTCGATCATCGTGGGCGTTGCCGAGCCGCTGTTGTACAGGAAGGCATCGTAGTTGGGGGCGGTGGCGGTGGCGGCGTAGCCGACGATCTGCCCGCTGGCGTTGATACCGTTCGCAACGCTGAAGTTGCCGCCTGGTAGGTTGCCCAAGCCGGTCATCGGCCCGCTGCCGCTGTAAAGAAAAGCAGTGTTAGAGGAAAAGCCGGAGTATCCGACGATCTGCCCGCCAGCGTTGATACCATACGCAACACTGAGGCTGGGCAAGGCGAGGGGGTTCAGAGTGCCCAAGTCGGTCGTCGTCCCGCCGCTGTAAAGGAAAGCATGGCCGGCACCGCCGGTGGTGTAAGAATATCCGACGACCTGCCCGCTGGCGTTGATACCGTACGCCCAGCTGTAGGCGCCGCCCAGGGTGATGTCGGTGACGGTATAAGTTCCCGCCTCTCCGACGTTCCCCGCGACCCAGAGCATGGCTACGATAGCGCACGCCCCACCAAGCCACGAACTTTTTTTGCCCTTCATTCTACCGCCTCCTCATTCGGCTAAACTCATTCACCTTTCACTGGCTGCTCACGCCTTGCGCAGCATCCTTCTCCGTGACACGTACCCGCTCACCGCGACCAGCCCGGTGCCGAAGAAGATCATGCTGATCGGCTCGGGGAGGACTGGTGAGGTGATTTGCCGGGATTGCGGGCCACCAGGGTCGGCGATTTGCCAACCGCTCCCCGTCCAGCCAGCGATGGCTGAATCCACCAGATTACTGCCGTCGTAAGCCTGGAAATAGAATGTCAGCGGCGTTGAGGACGGTCCGGCAAAGTTGATGTACCAATCCAAGTTGGTGCTGGCCGGTCCGCTGTAAGCCACGTCCGTAACCTCATCACCGGCTGCATACAACCAACCCGGGCTGGAGAAGCCGGTGAATGCCGGGTTTACCAGAGAGCCAGTGACCATCTCAACCTGCAGCCAGTTGAAATTGCCGACGCCGCTCTCATTGAATTCTTGGGACCAGTCGCTACCCACCGCGCCGCCGACGGGGACAAGCCCCACCGTGCCTGCTCTGACGATACTGGCGGTCGCCAAGAGGCAGACCGCCGCCCAAACGAGTATAAGTTTTTTCATCATCATCTCACTCCCAACAAGGAATGTCGCCAACTAAATGTGCGCCTTAGCCCGGCATAATACCCGCTGCCGGGAAACTGAGACACACCCGATAGATGCCAGAAATTGCCCCAGTTGAATCCACCATACCCGTTCGGGATGGCCCCCGCTGGGTATGACGGTTCGCCAGGCGTCGGATTCGGCAGGTCATCGAACGTCAAGACCGTCGCCCGGGCGACACCGGGTCCCAACGCCAGCAGCAACGCCACAATGAACGCGCACCACACAATTTTCTTCATCGCGACCGCCTCTCCCTTGTTCTGACCTCGCCTTCCCCAGGAGCCATTGCCGCTCTGGCTGGAAAGGCATTCCTCCAATGCGAGGGCTAGAGGCACAAGTCCAACAGCATCATTACGTCAAGCCCCAACTGCAACATGCGCTAAATTCACGTTTTATCCTTTCTTCCCAATAATACATGACAAAGTTTATAGCCTAATCGAGTAAATTGAAGCAATTATTGTACCGCCGATGCGTCCATGCCACAGAATTCTCACCCAAGGCTTTAAGCGGTCTTCTTGTAATGCCTTATGCCCAGAGGAATGCATATCTGTTCCACCCAAAGCGGGCCCATGTGGCGACACCTTGCAACACGCGATATTCGTTATATGCAAGATATGCAACACGTGATTCGGCGTTCAAGAAACTCAACACTTCAACGCAGACTTTGCGCACCTCAAGATGACGACGCCTGATTTCGAAAAAGGCACTCGACAGCGACACCTTCAGAGCACTCTTTTATGACATCATCTCGCCCCACGTATCGCGTTCCCTAGCCGGAGATCAGCGTCCGCCGTTGCAGCCTTCTTCATGCTTTCCACTCCTCGTCTTCGCATGCATTTTCCCGAACTGGTCCGCAGAGCCGAAGCAATCGGACATTTTCTGTAAAGCCCAAACGGGGGCTGATACGCCGTGCGGCATTGAGAACTGTCCACCATGTCACGTAGACGGCGGCGACAGACCGCCACGGCCTCGTGCATCTGTTCAACCGTCGGACGGACGCAGATTTGACCCGGTAGCGGGATATAGCCGCAGACATGGACGTGGAACTCGGCGAGTCAATTCCGACGGTCAACGGGCAATGTTCTCAGGCGAGGTCTGCGAGGTCAGGGGCGTAGACGACAGCTTCGTGCTAATAGCAGGTCGTAACTAGCAGAGAATTATGCCGTTATGATAGTTTGCTATAAGTTAGTTAGCAATAATGGAAACGATTCGTGCATTTCGTAACGCAAGCGATTGGCGTACTTGAAGAAAAACTTTTTTCTGCGAGTAATACTTGATTTTATTGATGATTTGTGCATAGGCGAAATTTTCCTCTTGACATCGGGACATTCCCTGATATCATGAGGCTTCCGCGCAAATCCGGAGGGATCTGTGAGCTTCGCGCGGTTGGTAGCTTTTACGGTCCTGTCGCCTCTCGGAAGGGATTCCCCGAAGCGCGGAGTTGCATAGTATAGCGGGGAGTGTGTGTCGAGTTATTTGGACACGTCGCTGAATCGGAGCGAGCTGTCAACAGCATAGGATAAGTTCCTACGATAGCGTAGGTTAAACGCTGAGGCATGATAATGGACGCAAATAGGTGTCGAGCAGGCTCGACACTAGGGGTCTCAGGCGTAGGTTGCAGAGTAGCAGTACGGTTGTTGATAACATCTTGCTGAACACCACGTTAGCGTCGAACATCCGATGCGATGGCTTTATGCGGCTTCTTGGTATACGGATTGCTGTAATTACAGAGTTTAGCGTAAGCGGTGTCTGTAGATTGCGTTGGGAGCGATCGGGGGAACAAAGGGGTCGCAGGGAAGCGGGGCGTGAGGAAGAGGTCCAAATATGAAGGTCTCTGGGCGCACGGCGTGGTCGCCTGCACCCGAAGCGCGCGTGTCTTGCACGCGTGCTGTGTCGCTCCCTATTCCCACCTGCCGTAACGTCGCACCAGCATTTCCAACCCTCGAGAATTTCTGGCACGATTCCGTCTGTCTGGTCCTTTATCTGTTCCGGCGGACGTTCTGCCCCTTGGTTGACGTCCGGTTGCAGCCATGCACTGTTGCTGCCCCGGGAGTTTACGGGAAATTAGCCGGAATCGAGCAGAGTCGGAACAGTCCGACGGTAGGCTGTTCATACTTGCAAAATACTTTGCTGCCGGACCCGGTCCCCGAGCCGATCAGCATGATCTTCTTCGGCACCGGTCTGGTCGCGGTTGGCGGGTATGTCTCGAGAAGGCGGATGCTGCGCAAGGTGTAAGCAACGGGCTTGAAGGAGAATTGATAAGCTGCGTGGAGTGGAGTCCGCTTGACGGCCCTTGGCGTGCATCGGCGCGGCGGGGCCGCCGCCACGGGCAACGTTGCAGTAGTCGGCGGACGTGCAAACAAGAAAACAAAGAGATCGAAAGGAGGAGCAGCGCAAGGAAGTCTGTCCTCAAGGTCTCTTTCTTTTGCCATCTTTGCAGGGCAACCGTCTCTCGGACCGTGCTCCGCGGAGACGGACGACGCGAAGTGAAAGGGATGTGTCAGCGAAGATCGTAGCTTAGGGGCGTTGTCCCCGTGTGATGGAGCGTGGATTCAGGAGTCGGCTTTCAGGAAGAAGGAGCGATGACTTGAGAACCAGAAAAGCACTCGTTGGAGTATGGCCGGCCTTGGGCGCCTTGGCCTTGGCCGTCTTTTGCGCGGCGCCGGTCCTGGCAGGGACCGAATACGTCGTCACCGATCTTGGCCCTCTCGTCGGCCCGTGGAGCAGTGCGAATGCCGTCAACGACCTGGGTCAGGTCGTGGGCTACGGCTCCGTGAGCGGATTCGAGTGGTCCAGCAGCGGCGGCCTCATTAATTTGAACACTCCCGGTATAGGTAGTGGGGCGTGGAGTGACCCGCTGGCGATCAACGACAGCGGTCTGATTGCGGGCGCCATTTTGCCGGCAGGGGGCGGCGCAGGCGGCACGTACGCAGCCGTTTGGGCGAACGGCCCCACCAATGCCCCGACGGACATTGCTCCGGTATCGCCCACAGCCGCAGCCAAAGGCGCTTACAGTTGGGCCAGCGCCGAGAACGCTTCCGGCGAGGTCATCGGCGACTATATATCGTCGTCCGGCAACGCGTATGCGTTCAGTTGGACCAGCACGGGCGGCCTGGCGCGCTTGAACACGGCAGGAACCGCCAGCCAAGGCTGGGTACTGCAGTACGCCACCGGCATCAACGCCCACGGCGCGATCGTCGGCATAGGAACCTATAACGGGAAATCTGAATCATTCCTCGACACCGGTGGAGCGATCACCGATCTCGGCCCGGCAGCCCTTTTAGGGTGGGGCGCCCAGGCCATCAACAACAGCGGCTTGATCGTTGGCGGCGTTGGTCAGGGGGCTAACAATAGCAACCTCGTGCAAGGCGCCATTTGGACAACTCCGAACACCAACCCGACGATCGTTCCCCCGCTGAGCGGGGGTGACCCGAACCCGAGCATCGGGTCCGCGGGCGGGACCGACGGCGTCACCGTTGACAACACCGACGGCCTGGTCGCCGTGAATTCGCAGGGCACCATCATCGGCGACTCCGGCTGGCAATATGTGCCGTATCAATCGGATGAGCCATGGGGCGGGCGCCCGACCATCATCCCGGTCGGCGGACAGATGACCGATTTGAACACCCTGCTCGTACCGGCCGACATCGCGCTCGGCGATACAGTATGGGGCGTCTCCGGCATAAGCGACACCGGCCTGATCGCCGGATACGCTTATACCCCGTTAGCCGCACCGGGTACTTGGGAAGACGCCGTACTGCTCACCCCCACCCCCGAGCCGATCAGCATGATCTTTTTTGCGACCGGGCTCGTCGCGGTCGGCGGATTTGTGGCGCGGAGGAAGATGCTGCGCACCGCGTGAGCAGCCAGTGAAAGGTGAATGGGTTCGGCCGGCAGAGCGAAATGGCGCTCTGCCGGCCGGAAGTTCCCGGCGCGCGCATTCAGAGAAGTGGAAGGAAGGACAAGAGGAGATGCTCTCTCAGAGAGCCGTGTCGCCTGCGTGAAGGGATGCATATTCAGGCGTCGAGTTTCAGGAAGAAGGAACGGTCAGATGCGAACCAGAAAAGCATTTATCGAAGTCTCGGCGGCCTTGAGCGCCATGGCCTTGGTCATGTGTTGCGCGGCGCCGGTCCTGGCCGGGACCCAATACGGAATCACCGACCTCGGCCCCGTATTCGCGAGCGGCCTCAACAACGCGGGCCAGGTCGTGGGCGGCTCTGACGCGTGGTATTCGCCGGGCAGCACCCTGAGCGAAACCACCTTGGCCGGTGGGTCGAGTTATGCTGCTGCCATCAACGGCGACGGTCTCATTGTGGGCTCTGTGAACTCCACGTACGCGGCCATTTGGACGAGCGCGAGCGCGCTGACCCCGACGCTGATTACCCCGGGACAACCCGCAGGCGCCTCCAGTTATGCGAACGCCGTTAACACTGTCAGCGGCGTCGACACGGTGGTCGGCAACTATATCACGCCGGCGGCCAACTCGTATGCCTTCAGTTACACTCAGGCCGGCGGCCCGGCGCGCTTGAACAATGCGACGACCATCGGCGAAGGTTGGGTACTACAGACAGCCGACGGCATCAACGCCTCCGGTCTGATCACCGGCATCGGGTCATACCGCGGCACCGCCAACGAGATATTCCTGTTGAACCCCGTTACCAACGTCGTGACCGATATCGGTAACGCGGGCCTCGCGGGGGTGTCCTCGGGTATCAACAACAGCGGCGAGGTCGTGGGCGCGATAGACACGCAGAACATAAACGCTTATACGGACAACACAAGCGCCTTCAGTTGGACCAGCGGCGGCGGCTTGCAGACGTTGGGCGTTTTGGATGGTTACTCCCAGGCGAACGCCGTGAATTCGGAGGGCGTCATCGTCGGGTTCGCGGGCTCTACTTATAGCGATGGCATGCCGCAGGCGGTTATTTTCTCGGCCAGCGGGCAGCCGATCCCCTTGAGCAGCCTGATTCCCGCCGACTCCGGTTGGACAGAACTGAATTGGGCCGTCGGCATCAACGACAACGGCCAGATTGCTGGAAGCGGGCTCTACAACGGTGTTCAGCAAGCCTTCCTGCTCGACCCCGTCCCCGAGCCGGTCAGCATGATCTTCTTCGGGACCGGCCTGATCGGCGTGGTCGGCTATGTCGCGCGGAGGAGGATGCAGACGAGATGAACTGGCAGCACAAACGCGCCGGCCTGACGCAATCCGCTTTTGGGGCGCTCGCCGGCGCTGGAAAGGAGGCAAAGTGGTTCGCAGCGTGCGCGTTGAAGCGATGCGTTCAGAATGGCATTTTTTAGGAGTGAAAACTGAATGAGTGTATTAACGCGATGGGCGGCGATCGGCAGCGTTGCGATTCTCGGCTTCATGGCGAGGCCAAGCGCCGCCGCTCCTGTCCTCTCCAACTGGGGAGTCACACTCTCGACGCAGAACACGACCGATCCCGGTACCGGGTACACGATCAACAGCATTTCCGGGACCTACAACTACCTTACGATCAACCCCAATGGTAATCCCGCCGATACTTATGTGATCGGTTCGGGTTCGGGCTTGCCGGTCACCGGCACGAATCCCTTCGGCGTCGATTACGCCGTAAAAGCGACTCCCCTCGATGAGCTCAATGGCGGCGGGTTCTGCCAAGTAGACGCGGTCTTCGCCACGTTCAAGGGCACCGGTGCGAACGCGACCGCGTATTTTGCCGTCGTCACAAACTCCAATCCCAATGGCACCAGTTGGGACGGTTACACGCCCGCGCGCTTCGGCCCCGGCGACCTGAGCCTGACGGTTGCCAATGGTCCGATGACGACCCAATTCGGGATCGGAGCAAGGCCGATTAACCTCGATACACCAGGGTATGGCGCAATCAACTACGGAACGACCGATACGCGCAACCCTGCCTCGTGGGGGAACGCATATACCCCGAGCCTGACGAACTACACGTCCTTTGCCACTACTTCCGCAGACGTAGTGGCGGGCCCAACCTGGTCGCACGTGGATAACGAAGGCGGGGACGAGTCGAATATGACCCAGAATGCCTATTTCATCGCCAACACGGGCACGTCGGTTGGCTCCGCGACGGCCACCTGGCAGCAACTCGTGATCGGTGGAAATCCTTACGTCGGCTACGATCAGGCCGAAAGTCAGTACGGCGATGCCAATATGCAGCCTTATTCGACCTGGGTCTATGAGGTCGCGGTGCCGTTCAGCGACCTCGGGCTTTCATACGGCGACGCGTTCAGAGTTGTCTTCGCCCCCGACTGCGGTAACGACAGCCTCGCCCTGACCGGTATCGTCCTGCCTGGCACTGTCACAAGCCCGGGTCCGGTGGTTCCTGAGCCGATCAGCATGATCTTCTTCGGCACCGGGCTGGTGGCCGTAGGCGGCTATGTGACGCGGAGGAAGATGCTGGCCAAAGCGTAAGCGGCCCACGCCGGCCGAACGCCACAGCAACAGTCTTCGGCCGGCAAAGGCGGTGGAATGTGAATCCATGCATCAGGCAACGGGAAGTCCTGAGTAAGAAGGATTTCCCCCGCCAACAAGGAGACAAAGAACGATGATGCGCACGGGAGTTGTGGCGTGTGCCGTTGCGGCAATTGTCGTCAGCATGCTGATGAGCGGTGGTGCGCTTGCCGACACCGTTCAGACTTTTGACACCGCCGGCAGTATCACGTTGGCGTCAAGCGAGACACCCGGAGCTTGGTATGTGGACCGCTATCCGCCAAGCGTCTTTGCTGCCGGGCAAACTGCTCCTGGCGACCCGACCGGAGTGCTTGAGGAGGGTGTCGCAGGGACCGATTATCAATCAGACTCGTTCTACAACTACCAGGGTCGGAAATATGACGTAAACCTGTTAGGCCCGACGCAGTCAATTTCGATCGATCTCTACGTCTCAAATTACATGCTCACGAACTGGACGGATGTGGGCATTTGGGCCACAGGTGTTAACTCGACCCTGCCCGCGACGGACCCTAATTATATTTCCGCTTACCCTATCATCGAGTTTCAAACCCCGCCGCCGTTCGATCCGGACTCCGCGTTTTACACTTTTGACTACAATGGCTACAGCAATCCTAACGGAGCTTGGATTGACGGAACGTCCGTCAGCAACGCCGGCTGGTACAACCTTGAGATGGTTCTGACCGTCGGAACCGGTATGCAGTACTACCTGAACGGCAGCCTCTTTGCGACGTACGGGGACCCCTACACTACGAATCTGTCAAACGTCATGCTTGAAGTTGGCAACTTCGGTTTCGATTACGACGTCTCTTGGGACAATCTTGCGGCCTTGTCAACCCCCGAACCGATCAGCATGATCTTCTTCGGCACCGGCCTGGTCGCGGTGAGCGGCTATGTGGCGCGGAAGAAGATGCAAAGGAAGACGGCCGCAGGATGAAACTCAAAGGGGTCTTTTCATGGTCGAGGACGAGATGAAAGGGGGTGCGGACGACAAGCGGCGGCGTTCCTTCGTAGCGGCTCCGCGTTGAGCAATGACGCGTGGGCTTGCCGGCTTCTTTAACAGATAGGAGGCATGCGTAGCATGAGAAAAGTGTTGGTTTTGTTTAGCGTGTTGATAGGGCTGGCTTTGCTTGTGACAGCGGCCAGCGCAGGCACCGCGCCGTATCCGCGCTCGCCGGAGGATTGGACCATCGCCGATGGCGGAGCAGGCGTCGCGCCAAACGAGAGTGCACCTCTTGGGTGGGGGCCGATCTACAACAACGCTCCTCAAGTGGGTGACGAGGACCGTACGCTTTTCAACATAGAAGGCGTGGCGGACCAGTCGTCTGGTAGCAGCTTGAGTTTCAGTTCAATCGCCGGACCAAACTACGGGTCGTTGACCGGGCTTGCGTACGGCCTCAAAGTCGTTGCTGAGAATACCACGACTGTGGCTGGCGTTACGACCCTCTATGTCTACCTTGGAAGCTTCACCGGGAATCCTAATACGTCCGGGTCGTGGGTCGTCTATAACAACGGAGCCACCACGGCGGGAAGCGAAAAGAACCTGTTCAACCCCGGCGGCACCGGCTTAGCGCCCACGTATTGGGCAAGTCATGCAGGACTCGCCACGTATCCGGGCGCGGGTTCCAGCGCCACCAGCAGCCTTTTCCTTGATGGCACTTTTGTAAATGAAGGTACCATCGGCGGGCAGGCATACTGCGCGGTGGAAACGCTTACCCTGACCGGCCCGGACGCCGGCGAAGGGGAGATTGGATCGGCTCCCGACCTGAAGAATGGCATTACGCTCTCAATCACGGGCGGGAACCCTAATGCGGTGGCCACCTTCGGTGGTGTCGGGAACACAATTACTTTCAAACCCGACCTTTATTTTCCCCCCGAGGCGCCGGATTACGAGGGTTCTAGCCAGGATGCAGGCAGCTGGCAGGTCGAAAGCGACGATAGCTTTGGCTTCACTGTCCCTGGCACGGCAACCGGCGGCACGGTGACTGTGGCCGGTCAGACCTTCACCACTCTGCCGGGCGACACGGTCAAGGGAAGCACCCAGGATGCGTCATCGCTTTATGTCCCCGAGCCGATGGCAGCGATCTTCTTCGGCACCGGGCTGGTGGGGATCGCCGGTTATCTCTCGAGAAGGAGAATGCTGCGCCAGGCGTAAGCAACCAGAAACCAGTGATGGGTGAGTGACCACGGCCGGCGGAGCGAATGGCGCTCTGCCGGCCGTAAGGTTCTGGCGCGCGCATTCAGATTGAAAGGATGAAGAGCGTAAGGAAAGCGAAGTGAAAAATGAGTTGGCGTCCGGCCGATGGGGTTGGGCGCAGTTTGAAAGCTTCGCGCTGACTTGCTTGCGGAAAGGGGAACGCACAATGAACGGCAAGGAAAGCTCGCGGGTTGTGTCGGCGTGTGCTATCGTTGCCATGCTCTGGATTGCGGGGAGCGTCGGAGAGGCGGCAACTTATACCGTGACTGCCCTCGGCACCCTGGGCGGCAGCTGGGACGTGCCCTTTGGTATCAACAACAGCGGGCAGGTCGTCGGCCAGGCCGCCACCGCCGGTAATGCCGGGGAAGCTGCTTTCTTGTGGAGCAGCTCGACAGGGATGATCGACTTGGGGCCCACGCTGGCTGCCACATTGGGCGGCCCTGCAACTAATAGCTCTTCACAGGCTATCAACGACAGCGGGCAGGTGGTTGGCGTCACATGGAACGCCAACGGTACTGCCGAGGATGCCTTCCTGATCAGCGGCTCGACGGTAACTTACCTCGGCAATCTGGGCGGTAGCATGAGCGGAGCGTACGCTATCAACAAAAGCGGGCTGATCGCGGGCTATACAGAGGCCCCCGGAATGTCCCAAGAGGCCTTCCTGTACAGCGGCGGGACGATGGCAGGCTTGGGCACGCTGGGCGGAGGAACCAGCTTCGCACAGGGTATCAACAACAGCGGTCAAGTCGTCGGCATTGCCTCGTACCATGCCTTCTTGTGGAGCAGTTCGACCGGGATGACCGACCTCGGCACCCTGTTCGGTCAATCGGGCAGCGATGCGGAAGCTATCAACAGCAGCGGGCAGGTCGCCGGAAGCTGCTTCACCGTCGGCGGCAATGGTTCCGACGATCATGCCTTCCTGTGGAGCAGTTCGACAGGGATGACCTACTTGGGCACCCTGGGCGGTGCCTACAGTACTGCGTACGCTATCAACGATATGGGGATGGTCGTAGGGGATTCCGAGACCGCCGCTGGCCAGGAGCATGCCTTCCTCTACAGCGGCGGGACCATGTACGATTTAAACACGCTGATCAGCCCACTCTCGGGCTGGACACTGACATACGCGGATGGCATCAACGATCAGGGCCAAATCATCGGCTTCGGCCTCTACGACGGCTCTACGCGCTCGTTCCTGCTCACGCCGAACGCCGTTCCCGAACCGATCAGCATGATCTTCTTCGGCACCGGGCTGGTCGCGGTCGGTGGTTATGTCGCACGGAGGAAGATGCTTCGCACCGCCTGAGCAGCCAGTGAAAGGTGAGTGGGTTTGGCCGGCGGAGCGAAATGGCGCTCCGCCGGCCGGGACGTCGCGGCGCGCAGATACGGATTGCAAGGAAGATGGGCGGAAGGCAGTCGGCTTTCGGTGGCTCTTTCTTCCACTCAGCGGGTAGCGCATTCGTCTGCGCACTGTGTTTCGCGGCGGCCCGCGCGAAGAGGAATGGAGGCGTTGAATGAGGCAGCGTTCGTGCGAGACCGAGCGCTGATTCTGGAGGGTTCAATTTCGTGGGAAGGATTGTGCAATGAAGCGATTGATGGTTTTCGGGCTTTGCGCAGCGGTAATGATGCTGGCAACAGGCGTGGCCGGGGCATCCACCGTGCAAGGCGCGTACTCGCTCGCGCCAGCGTCGCAGTTGTTACCGTATTCCTCAGACGACCCCAGCAACTCGATCTCAGGAGATACGTTGACCGCCACGCTGTGGACGCGGACGGACAACAGCTTGTCGCCCATCTACACCGCCGGCGTCTATGTCTTCACGTTCAACAGCCCGGTCCTGTTCTCCGCTGTTGACAGCGTCAGCGCCAGCTACAATGTACTGGCTGGTAACCTTGCGGACGGCGGGTCGCCGCGCTTCGTGTTTGACTTCGCGGATGGGGCCACCGCCAACATCCCTTGGCAGTTGGTTAACGGCGTGAACACGGGTAACATCAGTGCGGGCTTTCATCCCACAGGGGACGTTATCGGAACTGCTGACATTGGCTGGTCTTACGCGCCAGCGGTTGGATTGGGCAACGGTTACACGAACTACGCAACCGTACTTGCGGCGCTCGGCAATGATGAGGTCACGTCCATCTCGATCGTGGCAGATGGCGGATGGATGGCTACGCAGGGCTTGACCGTGACGAACTTCGACGTTGACGCCGTTCCTGAGCCGATCAGCATGATCTTCTTCGGCACCGGGCTGGTCGCGGTCGGTGGTTATGTTTCGAGGAGGCGGATGCTGCGCAGGGCGTAAGCAACGAGCTTGAAAGAGAATTAAGAGGCTGCGCGAAGTCCGTTTCGCGGTCCCTGGCGCGCGCAGGCGCCGCCGGGGATTGCTATCACGGGCTTGCAGTGCGCAGGTAATGAGAAGGCCCGTTCCCGAGCCGCGGATGATTTTCCGTGGCTCGGGGCGCGGCGTTTCCAGTCTTGCGGCGAGGAGAACGCTGCGCAGGGCGTAAGCGATCCGTGCCGGCCGAATGGCGATTGCCCGGCAAAGAAAGATTGCGGCATGAGTTAAGTATCAAGTGAGTCTTTTCGAGCTTGAGACAGAGATGAGAGGAGGTGCTGACGAGAAAAGCCGGCGTTCTTGGCGGCGCTACGCGCAATCGGACATCATAGAACTGGAAATCCTGAGCAAGAAAGATTTCCTCAGTCAACCAGGAGGTGATGAATATTATGCGCACAGGAATTGTAACTAGTGCCGT
>Ga0187891_1002765_pt1 | contig 12947 bp, 4 predicted proteins | sample June2016WEW_21_4_FD_132990 | JGI IMG/M metagenome (GOLD analysis project Ga0187891, IMG submission 132990) | Peatland microbial communities from SPRUCE experiment site at the Marcell Experimental Forest, Minnesota, USA - June2016WEW_21_40 | ecosystem: Environmental > Terrestrial > Soil > Wetlands... | reverse complement strand
GCTTTCTCCCCGGCCGGGGAACGTTGCACTTAGGTGGTACTGAACTTCCGGCGCCCCTTAAAGGCATGCGGGGTCCCCTACGGGTAGGACTCCCGACGGAAGACTTTGGATTCTGGAATCCATAACCGCCGGCGGTAAACGGATAGCTATTATTGCCGCCCGCCGGATAGCAGAGGGTAAGGAACGAATCGACCTGATATTGTCCGCCATATAGCGGGCTCACATCAACGTAGTTTCTACTCGAATCATTGGGTGGCCGCACGCACGGCGATAAGTCCGAAGCCCGGCCACCCGCAACGTCTTACTTCTTCTTACTCACCTCTCTCGCCCGTAGTGTCTCCAGCCTCATTACATCGTCCGGCCGATATATACTGCGCACACATGCGAGCCACAACTCACTGCTCCGTCTTATATTCCACCTTCGCTCGCGGCGGATACACATATGCCGCCACCAGGCTTTCAGTCCCGTCGTTGCCGATCGCTTTGACGCCGAACCTGGTTGAGTCGATCGACACTCCTTCGAGCGTGAACTCGGTAACCTTGCCGACGAAAATTTCCTGCTCCCAGGCTGGCGCCGCCGTCGGCTTCATCACCACCGCGTAGCCCTTCAGGTTCGCGTCCGCGGCCGCCGCATGCCAGCGCAGCACGGCATCGTAGCCTTTGCCGCGCGAGATCATCGGCAGCTTTCGCGGCAGAGCGGGCGGCGTTGCCGCCGCGGTTTCGGCCGGCTTCGCTGTAGCGCCGGCCGCCGCGCTCTTCCCGCCATCGGTCTCGCTGCCGCTGCTGGTCTTCGCTGTAATCGAGATGTCCGGTGTCCGCGGCGCCATCGCCAACGCGGCTGCCGCGGCCGCATTCAGCCGGGCCACGCGTGTGGTGTACGGCACCGACATATTCTCCAGCGTGTCCGTCTCGTGATGCTGGTTCGCATAAATCTCGTTAGGCGTGGTGATCCGCACCGCGCTGAAGCCCTGCTGCTGAAACGGCGTCTGGTCGCCGCCGCGCCCCAGCCGGTCCTGCGCGAATTGCACATTCACCTTCAGGCTGGGCAGATAGCGCGCGCCCGCCCACTCCACGTAGCGCGCCAGCTCCTGCGGCCGGCTGTCGGCCTGGTCGTCGCTATAGACATTCACCTCGCTGTTGCCGGTGCGCCCGTTGCCCGTTACGTCGGTGCCGATGATGTCGTTGTTGAGCACGGCTTCGATGGCGGTGCCGTCCTGCTTCGCCTTGGCCGCCTCCAGCGTGCTGCCCACCAGCCCCTGCTCTTCGCCGGCAAAGGCAATGAAGACCAGCGTCTTCGAAAACTCGTACCGGCTCATCACCCGCGCCAGCTCCATCACCGCCGCAATGCCGCTGCCATCGTCGCAAGCGCCCGGAGCGGGCAGCTCCGCGCTCTTCGCCCAATCCACCTTCAGCGGCCGTTCGCCCACCGCGTTGTCGCTCGCGCCTTTGGCCGGTTGCGCCGGCGCCTTGCCTATGTTGATGGAATCGTAGTGCGCGCTCACCACCACCTCCACCTCCGGCATGGTCTTGCCCGGCAGCACCGCGATCACGTTATACAGGTCGGCGTCTTTGAAGATGCGCCCGGTCTTCTTCACCCGCCAGTGGTCGTAGCGCACCTGCAAGCGCGGGCTGTAGCTTTGGAACTCGGCGAAGATCCACTTCCGCGCCGCGCCGACGCCGTGCTCCGGGTCGTCCTGCGCCGAAAGCGTGTTGCGCGTGCCGAAGCTCACCAGTTTGGCGACCGTGTCGTGGATGCGCTCCGCGGAGATTTCCTCCACGATCTTTTGCACCTGGGGGCGGATGGCGCCCTCAACCGCCGGATCCGCTGCCGCGGCCATCGCCGGCGTCATCATCAATGCGCACAAAAACAAGCCAATGGATTTCATGGGAATCCAGCATATCGTATTTGCCACAGCCGCACCTCAGCCTGCCCGCGTGGCGCGGGCTGTCGAGCCTGCTGTGTCGAGATTCCTCTCGACATTTCTTTTTGGGGTGAGCCCTTGAAGCCGCGCGCCTACGAACCTATCTGGAAGGTTCCGGCCACTTGCAGGCTGGATTGCGCCGACGAGTCGCCCAGGTACACGGTGTAAGTGCCCGGCGCGACCTGCCAACTGTCTGAGTTAGTGTCCCAATAGGACAGTGGATGCGAAGAATCGTTCTCATCCACTTCCACCGTCACGCTCTGTTGCTGGCCGGGCGTGAGCGCAACCTTCTGCCATCCCACCAGGCGCTTGGGCGGCTCGCCCGTGGCCGGCACCGCCAGGTAAACCTGCGCCACTTCGGCGCCGGCCACTGAGCCGGTGTTCTTCAGGCCGAACGTTACCTGGATATTCGGATTACTCGAACTTAGGTTGTTCACCAGCTCCGCGTTGGAAAACTGAAAGGTGGTGTAAGAGAGTCCAAAGCCGAAAGGAAACTCCGGAGTGTAGCCCTTGGAGTCATACCACTTATAGCCGACGTTCAGGCCTTCAGTGGTGTAGTCCGTTGTAAAGGGGGTCTGTGCATCGTTCGATCCGGGAGGCGTCTGGCGCGGCAACTGGTCCACGCTGGCGGGAAACGTGATCGGCAGCTTGCCTGAAGGGTTCACGGCGCCGAACAGGATATTGGCGATCGCCTGCCCGCCACGTATGCCGGGAAACCACGCCTCCAGCACCGCACTCACATTACTCAGCCACGGCATCACCTGCGCGCCGCCATTCTCCATCACTACGATGGTGTGCGGATTGGCCGCAGCCACCGCGCTCACCAGCGCGTCCTGATCTACGGGCGTCGGGTCGTTCAGGTCGGTGAAATTCAGGCTCGGCATGTCCATGCCTTCGCTGGTCCACTGGCTGACGAACACGATCACTACGTTATAAGATGCGGCCTGCGTCGCCGCCGCGGTGGCAATGGTCCCGTCGTTGTAAGTCACCGCGGCGCCGGGCGCCGCCTGGCGAATGTACTGTACGGGCGGAGATGGATCCCAGATCACCGGCGACCAACCGGGCACCGCGGGGTTGGGTTGACTGAGCGCCACGGCGCCTTCGGTTGGGTACACCTGCGCCGAGCCGCCGCCGGAAATCACGCCGAGATTGGCGTGCGAGCCGACCACCAGGATCGAGCCGACCGTGGACGCATTCAGCGGCAGTATGCCGGAGTTCTTCAGCAGCACCGCGCCCTGCTCCTCGACGGTTTGCGCGATGTTCTCGTCATTGCTGACGGTGGTGGGATCGAGCGTGGTCACGCCGGCGGGCTGATTGAAAACTCCCACCTGGTACATGGCGCTCAGAACCCGCGTGGCCATGTCGTCGATGCGCCATTGAGGGATCTCGCCGGCCGCCACGGCCGCGCTCAGCGCGTTGGGGCTGAAGAACGCGTCATCCGGCTGCTCCTGATCGAGCCCGGCATTCGCCGCTGTCCACGTCGTCGATGCGGGTCCTCCCGCAGGCAGCGCCCACCAATCCGACATGACGAATCCGGTGAAGCCCCAACCGGTCTTCAGCACCTGGGTGAGTAAGTATGGGTCTTCGCAGGCCCAAGTGCCGTTTAGCAGGTTATAGGAGCACATCACCGACTGCACGTCGGAATCCTTGGCGGCAATCTCAAACGCCAGCAGGTCGCTTTCGCGCCCGCTGCGGTCGTCGATGAGGACGTTACTCTCCGTGCGGCCTGTCTCCTGGTCGTTGAACGCATAGTGCTTGATGCATCCAATCACGTGCTGACTCTGCACGCCCTCGATGTGAGCAGCGGCGATCTTGCCCGCCAGAATCGGATCTTCGCCCTTGGTCTCGAAGGTGCGGCCGTCGCGCGGCTCGCGGCCAATCATGTTGGTATTGCCGCCCAGGTTCACGTTCAGCCCGTGTTGGTAAGTCTCGGCGCCGATCACCGTTCCGAACTGATACGCCAGGTTCAGGTCCCAGGTGGCCGCGCTGGCGATCGAGGAAGGCAGCGCGGTCGATGGCGCCTTGCTATCGGCCACGCCCAGGCTGCCATCGACAAAATAAAGAGCCGGAATGCCCAGCGACGGAATGCCCTTTATATAGCCACCCGCGCCCAACGGCAGTTGGGGTATGGCGTCAACGGGCCCACCCTCTCCGGTCACCAGTTGCAATTTCTGCGCCTGCGTCATCGTCGCCAGCATCTTCGCGGCGGAGAGTTGCGCCGCGGTTGCCGCCGGCGCGGGCAGCCAGAATCTTCCCGTGGCGCCGTTGATGGTCAGCACCGCCTCGACCGGCGCGCCCGGCGGAACGCCGTTCGGATATTGGAAGTTCAACTGGTCGATGATCTCGCCCGGCGCCGCGCCGCAGTAGATCACAGTGGCGGAGATGCCGCCGATCGTCAACTGGCAGCTCGCCGCGCCGCCCATCACCCACACAGGCGTGCCGGGAACCGAGACCACCCCATCCTGCTCGGCCGGGCTTTTCGGCCCCAGCCCGTTGGCCCAAAGGGTATAGTAGTTGCCCGCCTGCACCGCGCACTGCGAGGCCGTGCAGCCTTCGTCCGCGGTGCCTCCCGTTATCCACGCCACTCCGGTCGTGTAGTTGTTGAGGAACATGGAGGGCGAAGCCGCCGATGCAATCGTAACCAGCTCGGTGTTACTTGTCGCGCTGCCGCGCGCCACCTGCACATTCACTGCCGTGCCGGTCGGGGTTTCCCAAGGAACCTGAAAATTGATCTGCGTCGGGCTGACGTAGATCAGCGGCGCGTTCATTCCTTTGACGCTGACGCTGGTGCCGCCCACCGAGGTGAGAAAGTTGCCGCTGCTGTCTTGCACCTGCGGGACCTGATAAATGCCATCGGCGAGATTGTTGCCGAACAGCGAAACCAGGCTACCGGGCGCGATGTCGCCCAAATAAGACGCACCGTTCAGTATCCCTGAAGGCGTGATGAGGGGCGTGGTGGAGGTGACGGTCGCCGGCTGGTAGACGCGCACGTAATCCACCAGCATGTCCTGGTTCGGGAACGGCGCGTTGGGATCGGGCGTGCCGAGAAACGTGGTAGGGCCGCCGATGGCCAGGTTCAGCAGAAGGAAAAATGGATTGTTGAATTCCCAATATCCCGGCGGGACCTTGTCCGGCGTAGCCGTGTAATAGAGAACGTCATCGACATAAAACGCCACCGAGTCTTGGGACCACTGGACGGCATAGACGTGATAGTCGTCGTAGACGGTCTCGCCCAGCGGCAGCGTATACGGGCCACCGGCGCTGTAATCGTTGTAATTGCCGGAGCCAACCGGCGTTATCGGCCCGTGCGCGGTGCCGTTGTTAGTGGACGCATCATTGACATTGTTGTAGGTCCCGAAGTTCTCCATGATGTCGACTTCGCCGCACCAGGGCCAGCCGATCGCTCCGATATTCTCGCCCAGCATCCAGAACGCGGGCCAAACGCCGTGGCCGAACGGCAGTTTGATCCTGGCTTCCACCAGGCCATACTGCCAGCTCAGATCCGCGGTGCCCTGGGAAGATCCGGGAAGTCCGGTCTGCAGGCGCGCCGATGTGAAATTGCCGTTGGCGTCGCGGATGGCGCGGATAACTAAATTGCCGTTGCCATCTTGAAAAGCGTTGGCGGTGGAACTGGTGTAGTTCTCGAGTTCGCCGTTGCCCCAGCCGTACGGGTTGCCGTGGCCGGTATCGTAGTTCCAGTTGGCCGGATCCGGCGGCGTGCCGGCCGCGCCGTTGAACTCATCGCTCCACACAAGCTGCCAGCCGGTGGTTGTCTGAGACGCTGCCGCAAACGCGGCCAAAAAAGTTAAGGTTGTAACCCAAAGGAGACGCATAGCCATGTTGATCATGGATCAATCGGGGCGGAGATTCAAGGTCGCCCGGCGAGCCGAGGCGCACGCACGGCGGGGGCCAAACCGCGTCCTCGAGCACGCCGCGCCAGAAACAAGAGTTCACAACCGCATGCATGGCATCTCAGACGGTTGATTCCAAGACATTTGGCTATTAAACTCCAGGTGCGCAAACGAGGCCGCTTCACGCTCGCCGATTTCGGTAACATCTGTAAGATTCATCCAGTTCCTGGTCGGTACGAAAAGTGACACCAGTACCAGGTGTACACAGTGCCGAACCGCGATCGCCCGATAACGGACCCCAATCTCCGATAAATGGAACCCGCGAACTCAGATTCATCAGTTTTATTCCATTTTTTGTATCCCTTGGAAGGGAGGCGGCGGGCCGAAACCGGGCGCAGCAACGCCAATCGCCGATCCTTTTGACCGCCAAGGATTAACACCCTTGACATGGTGGTTGAAACGTAATATTCTGCTGCGGACAGGGTTTTCAGGTATTAGAGCGTTAGAGTCTCGTTCTGCCGTCGCGCAGAAGCGTGAAACTAGCGTAAGTTTGGTGTATTGAAGCGAAACAAAGAGGAGATCTCGCTAAATGGGTTACACGTATAATCCAAAGGCAAGGGGTCCGGTCCTACAGGGGTGTAGGGGCCGAGCCGCGAACCTCATTTTATTTGGGCTGCTAGTCGCAGTCCTCATCCTTTGTCAATTGCCGGCCCTCGCGCAGCACGCGGCCGGTTCAATCGCCGGCACAGTAGCCGATAAGTCGGGCGCTGTGATTCCAGGCGCCAAAGTGATACTGAAGAACGAAGCCAACAACAACACGTTCGACGGCATTACCAACGGCTCCGGCATCTTTAGCTTCCCGACGGTGCTGCCTGGTAGTTACTCGGTGACGGTTTCGGCTCCGGGTCTTCAGACCTATGAGATCCAGCACATCGTAGTAACGCAGGGCGCCGCGGTGGGCATTCCGACCATCACGTTGCAGGTCGCCACGACCAAGGAGCAAATTGAAATCGTGGCTACCGGCGATGTGGCGGTCCCCATCGATTCGCCACAAGCCAGCCAGACCTTGAACCAGACCATGATCACCGATCTTTCGATCGTCGGCCGCGACGCGGCTGAGCTGATGAAGATCATGCCCGGCATGGCTATGACGGGCGGTCTGAGCCAGAGTATGTGGAACAGCTACACGACCCAGATCAACAATGGACCGATCGGCCAATTTTCCGCCAATGGCACGCAGGCCAATGGCGCCGTGACCATGACCTCGGACGGCGCGAACCTGCTCGACCCAGGCAACCAGGGAACGCAGACCGCCAACATCAACCAGAACCAGGTGGCGGAAGTATCGATCCTGACATCGGCCTACGATGCATCTTTCGCTAAAGGGCCGGTGACGTTCCAGGCATACGGCAAGAGCGGCAGCGCCCAGTTCCATGGGCAGGCTTATCTCTATGCTCGCAATGGCGAGTTCAATGCGATTGACGCCTATGACAAGTCGCAGGGCCTCAAGCCGATCAGCGACAGCTTCTATTATCCGGGCGGCGATTTCGGCGGCCCGGTGCTGATCCCCGGCACGAAATTCAATCGCAACCGCGACAAGCTGTTTTTCTACGGCGCGTACGAGTACATGAAACAGCAGCCCGCGGGTTCGTCCTACCAGTTCGTCATTCCCACTGCCCAGATGCAGCAGGGCAATTTCAGCCCGGCTTACCTCGCCAGCTTCGGCTCTGGCTATGCCAACGCCCGTTCCGCCGGCGCGGTGGTTCCCTGCGTCAACGGCACCAGCACCGGATCCGGCTGCGGCAGCCTCACCAACATCGTGGGCGGCATGATTCCGCAGAGCCTGATCGATCCGAATTCGCTGGCTTACCTGAAGACGTTTCCAGCGCCGAACGAGAATCCGGCCAGCAACGGCTCGGGCAGCAACTACGACTACTTCCTGGGCCCGCCCGTAAACCGCTGGGAACTCCGGCTCCGCGGCGATTACAACATCAGCGACAAGACGAAGCTGTATTTCAGTTGGAATCACCAGCACGAGATCGACCAGAGCCCGTTCTACCTCTGGTGGTGGGGATCTCCCGCGACGCTGCCTTATCCGTCGCCGCAGGTTGCGGTCCAGCTCGCCAACGTGTATAGCGCGAACCTGGTTCACGTGTTCAGCCCCACGCTGACCAATGAATTCGTATTCGCGGATGCCGTGTTCGACAACCCCTCCATGCTGACCCAACCGAGCGCGGTGGATCCTTCCAAATTGAACTTCAGCTATACGGGCTTCTTCAAGAACCCGTTCACACCGCAGTTGCCGGACCTTTATGGCTGGAACAACACCACCGCCGGCTACTATTCGCAACAGTACGGTACGGTGTTCAAAGGCCTGAACAACACCTTCGGCAAGGATTCAGCCACGCCGAACGTTTCCGACAACGTCAACTACGTGGTCGGGAAGCACACCTTTAAGGTCGGCTTCTATTGGGACTACGCCCAGAACTATCAGAGCGACGCGGGCGCCGGTTCCACCATGGGTGTTGCGGAATTCGACCCCTGGGGCGCCACCACCACCGGCAATCCGTTGGCGGATGAAGTTATTGCACACGCAGATAACTTCGGCCAAGCGAACGGCGCGGTGACGAATAACTTCAAATACTACACTTACGGGTTCTACATCAACGACTCGTGGAAGGCGGGCCGCCGGCTTACCCTGACTTTGGGTGTCCGGTTCGACCACCTTGGCAACTGGGTCGAGGCGAATTGCCCTGGTTTGCCCCTGGGCACGCAACAGATTTCGCCGTGTCCCGGTCTCGCAGTTTGGGATCCGGCCACTTACGTGAACTCGGCCAGCAGCACGCTTCCATGGGACGGCTTGTCATGGCACGCGATCAATTCGTCGATCCCGATGTCCGGCTTCCCCTCGAAGCCGCTTTTCGTCCTGCCTCGCGTCGGCGCCGCGTATGACATATTCGGCGACGGCAAGACCGTGGTGCGTGGCGGCATCGGCTTGTACCGCTACCAGATCGCCTATAACAGCGCCAGCAGCGGTGCGTTCAGCGCTCCTGTCAATGTGGAAAGTCTCGGAACCACTTGGGGCTGTTGCGTCGGCTGGAACAACTTCGCGGCGTACGCTCCCGGAAGCGGCATAGCGGGTTCGGGTACCAATGCATCCGGCATCATGCAGATGGGTGATGAGCGGGTGCCATACACCTGGACCTACAACGTGACCATCGACCAACGGCTGCCGGGACGCAGCGTACTCGAATTCCAGTACACCGGCAACCGTTCGTATAACGAGCTGAACCAGAGCAACAACGGAAACCTGTCGAACCTCGACGTGGTTCCGCTGGGCGGTTACTTCCAGGCGGATCCGTTGACGGGCGTGGTAAATACCACGATCAACCAGCCGCTTCCGACCAACTTCCCCACCAACGATTACTACCCGCTCCATTTCTACACGGGTATGACCCTGGTGTCGCACGGCAGCTACTCCAACTACAACGGGTTCATCGTTTCGTGGCAGAAGCAAACCGGCCGCGTGACGTTTACCACCAATTACACCTTCAGCAAGGTGATGGGCGTCCGCGACGGTGAGACCGTCAACGGCAACGGCGACGGTTACGATGTGTGGCCGTACAACTTCGCCAACAACTACGGTGTCCTGGCCTGGGATCACACCCACATCTTCAACGCCGCATACGTGTTCAACCTGCCGAGTCCGGTAAAGGGGAACGCGTTCCTGGGCGGCGCTATCAATGGCTGGGTGCTTTCCGGCATCACGCAGTTGCAATCGGGCGCGCCGATTCAGCCCAACACGCAAGGCGACCTGAACGTAACCTGGCCGGCAAACTTCTCAGCCTCGACGGAGCTCGGCACCAACGCGGTGCAACTGACTCCGCTGCTGACTTGCGATCCGCGCAAGGGCGGCGGAAAGTACTTCAATCCGAGTTGCTTCACTCCTCCGCCTCCGGGGATGGAGGGCGACATTATCTGGCCCTACATCAAAGGTCCGGCGTTCTTCAACAGCGACCTGGCGATTTACAAGCGGTTTGCATTCAAGGAGCATCAGAGAGTCGAGCTTCGGTTCTCTGCATTCAACTTCCTGAATCACCCGCTGCCGCAGTTCGGGGTTGGCGGATCCAACGATATCAACCTCAACTTCGGCATGCCGGGAACCAACGCGTTCTCGTCAAGCAACACGAACAAGAACACCTCGGGCACGCCCTATTACGATTCCAACGGGGTACGCCGCGTGGTTGAGTTCGCGCTCAAGTATAACTTCTAAGTCTCGCAGTGTGAGGCTTACCTAACCCAAAAGGGGCGGCCGCAAGCCGCCCCTTTTTTTTTGTCTGGTCAGATTACGGCGCCGCTGGCGATCGTTTTCACTTGCCCCGCCTCAGCCGCCTCAACCTACAATTCCCCCCCCGTTCGCGGTATGGTGTGCGACACAGAAGTGGATCTCACGTTGCAGAATCGGGTGCTGGGTGAAGCTCCGGAGGAGCGAAAGATGGTAGCCCACGGCGTGAGCCGCCGGGAAAAGGGGGATTGCGCATAGCCCCGGGAGCCAATGAATGCTCCGCTAATTGCTATCATCGAGTATTCTCCGCCATGCCGCCTCGCAAAAAAGCCCGCAGGCGAGGCGCCCAAGCGCCTCCGCCGATTGCGGCTGGGCGCCCGCTGCTCGAAGAGACCGCGCAGTGGCTGGCAGCCCATCAGAGACTGGTCCTCATTCTACTACTGGCGCTCTCGGTCCTGATCCGCGCCGGCTACTATCTGGAAGCCAGAGACGGCCCTCTGCTTTACGGACACCGGTGGTCTGAAGCCGACATGAGTTTTTTTGACCACTGGGCCAAGGCGATCGTCCACCGCGATCCGCTGGGCAGGCAGCCACTGCAGCCGTTCTACTCCTGGCAGGTGGCGCCGGCCGAAGCGCATTTCCGCGCTCATCCCGAACAGATCGCGCAATACGAGGCCGCCGGCGTGCCACACGGCAACACCAACGCGCTTTACCGCGCGCTGTGGGAGCGTTGGACCCACGGCAAGGAATACTACCAGGAACCGCTCTACGTTTACTTGATTGCGCTTACCTACTGGCTGGCGGGCCCGGCGGTCAGCGCCGTCTTCGCCTGGCAGATGCTGCTGGGCGTCGCCACCAACCTGCTGGTCTACCTTCTTGCCCGGCACTATTTCGGCGAACTGGCGGCCGCCCTCTCCGGCGTGCTCATCCTGTTCTACTCGCCGCTGTTTATCTACGAGCTCACGCTGCTGCGAACCACTCTGACGGCGTTCCTGGCGGCGGCGGCGGTGGCGGCCCTCGAGTGGGCGCTTGCCGGCGATTCCTGGCGCCGCTGGGGGATCGCCGGCGCCGCAGTGGGAATCGCGATGGCGTGCCAGTCTACGTTCAGCGTTTTCCTCGCCGGCTGCCTGGGGCTTCTCTGGCTAAGATTTCGAGCATCCCCGCGGGCTGTGCTGCGCCCGGCGGCGGCGATACTCTGCGGCGCAGCGCTGGCGGTTTCTCCGATCGTCGCCCGCAACCTTGCCGTGGGCGCTCCGCCATTAGGCTGGAACGGCGCCGGCGTCTGGACGTTCGTCCGGTTCAACACGCCCTCCGAGGATCCACGGCTGGGACCGGTGCTGCCGGTATTCCCCGACCATCTCCGCGTTCTGGCCGCGAGCGACGCGAAGGCGATTCCGGCGGTGCTGGCCACACTGCGCGAACACACACCGGCCAGCCTGGCGGAGCTGATCCTGCTGAAATTCCAAAAGACCTGGAACTGGTACGAGGAGGGGGATAATGTCAACTTCTATTTCTCCCGCATCTATTCCTCGGTGCTTCGATACGCGCCAGTCACCAACACACTCATCTCGCCGCTGCTGCTGGTCGGATTGGCGATCTTTATCAAACAGTGGAAGCGCCTGGCGCCGTTGTACCTGTTGGCCGCGAACGGCATTCTGGTGATGCTGGCAGCCTTCCCGACAGACCGGTACCGCGCGGCTTACTTTGCCGTCCTCATCCCGCTGGGCGCCGCGGTTGTGGTGCGAGCGTTGGAATGGATTGCATCGCGCCAATTCAGAAAGGCGCTGGTACTTTCACTGGCGCTGGCGGTGGTGTTCCTTTGGACCTCGCTCCCCTTGCCCGCGTCGCAGGCGCTGATTCCAAGCTCTTATTATTGGGCCCCCTTATCTTACTATTGGAAGCCGCTGCACGATGCCGCGGTCGATAAGCGGGACTGGCGCGGGGCGGCGCGGATTTGGGAGCAATTTCTGCGATCGGAGCCGGAGGACTTCGGCGCTGTCGACAATCCGCAATTGATCCGAACTTTCGCGGCGGTTCACGCGACGCTGGGCAGCGAATTGCAGAAAGCCGGCGACCCGGTCAGGGCATCGATGGAATTCGCCCGCGCCAATGTACTGCGTGCTGAGATGCGGAGGTGAAGCCGCCATGCTTGGTGAATTGGCGCGGGCCGCGGCGCATCCGCCGTTCTCAAACGCGCACCCGGTGAACGCCGTTCACGACTCCTATTTTCCGATCCGTGTTACTCTGCGTTCATCGGCGGCTAGGTCATCTCTTTTGCGGCCGGTCAGGTTTGAAAAATGGGGACAAAAAGATTACAGGGCCGGCGCTGCGAGGTTCTTTTGGCGGCGCTTGTGTGCGCGGCGGCGCTGGTTGCGCCGCACCTGGCGGGGGGCGCGGCTTCGCCAATCCAATTCGAGCTGAAGGCGATTGATTTCCAGCACCAGAGCGGCGAGGACGCGGGCCGCAGGCAGGCGCCGGCGACCATGGCGGGCGGGGTGGCCGTGTTCGATTACAACCGGGACGGGCGTCCCGACATCTATTTCACCAACGGCGCCCGGCTGGCGACCTTGCAGAAGGACGACCCGAAATATTACAACCGGCTGTTCCGTAACGACGGCAACGGCGTGTTCACCGACGTCACCGCCAAGGCCGGCCTGGCAGGGACCGGCTACGACGAAGCCGTGGCCGCGGGCGACTACGATAACGACGGCTACCCCGATCTTTTCGTCGCCGGCGTGCACCGCAACACGCTCTACCACAACAACGGCGACGGCACCTTCACCGACGTCACCGTGAAGGCCGGAATCAAGACCGGGCCGGACCCGGAATACGGGCCGCTGTGGGCGGTGGGCGCGGTGTGGGTGGACGTGAACAACGACGGGCTGCTGG
>Ga0187891_1002756_pt1 | contig 12971 bp, 9 predicted proteins | sample June2016WEW_21_4_FD_132990 | JGI IMG/M metagenome (GOLD analysis project Ga0187891, IMG submission 132990) | Peatland microbial communities from SPRUCE experiment site at the Marcell Experimental Forest, Minnesota, USA - June2016WEW_21_40 | ecosystem: Environmental > Terrestrial > Soil > Wetlands... | reverse complement strand
CCCGAACCCAGGTCTGCAAGTCCTCGGCCGACAACCAAGCTTTGATCGAAGCTGGTCTTCGCATCCGTTTTGCACCCCGGTCCGATCATAATATACTCTATGTTTGATGTCAATGTCGTATCAGAACCCGCCGGCCGGCTACGGCGAAATGGCGTTCTACTGGTGGGTGGGCGATCCGCTCACCAAGGAGCGGATCTTATGGGAGTTGGACCAACTGACCGGCAAGGGAATCAGCTCCTTGCAGGTCAACTATGGGCACACTGACATAGTTACCAAGAGTGCGTACCTGACGATCCCCAGCGATCCCCCACTTTTTTCGGCCGACTGGTGGAATCTTTACGACTGGTTTCTGAAACAGGCGAAGCAGCGCGGCATGGCGGTCAGCTTGAGCGATTATACGATCTGCTGGGCGGGAAACGGCACCTACACAGACGAGATGCTGCATGAGTATCCCGAGATGCATGGGGCTGTACTCAAGGACCGAGTTCACGATTGCTCCGGCCCTCAGATCTGCACGTTCGAGGCAGCTTCTACGACGCTGGCCGTCGTTGCGTACAAGCTGCGCGGGAGCAGCGTCGTGCCCGGCTCCGGAATCGACGTGCGTCCTTACATCTCCGGTGGGCAGTTGCGCTGGCCAGCGCGGCAAGGCAACTGGCGGGTCGTTGAGGTCTTCGTTGCGCCGGAGCCCATCTCCCTTGATCCCATGAATCCGCTCAGCGGCAAACAGTTGATCGCGAAATTCTATCAGCGCTTCGAAGACCACAATGCCGGCGAAAGCGGACGAGGGCTCAACTTCTTCTTCTCGGATGAGCTGCAATTCGGAGTGCGCGGCTGGTTATGGAACCAGTACTTCGCCGATGAATTCCGCCGACGGAAAGGATACGACATCGTCCCGGAATTGCCGGCGCTGTTCGAGGACACAGGCCCGAGGACGCCGAAGGTGCGGCTCGACTACTCGGATGTGATGGTCTCCCTGGAGGAAGAAAATTACTTCCGCCCCGTTTACGAATGGCACCGCAGCCGTGGCATGTTGTACGGCTGTGATCGCGGCGGGAGAGGCGAGGACCTGACCGAGTTCGGCGACTATTTTCGCGCGTGCCGATGGATGACAGCGCCCGGCAACGACCAGCCCGGTCTGGCTTCCAACCTGATCAAGAACAAGGTGGCCAGTTCCATGGCCCATCTCTATCAACGACAGCGCTGCTGGCTGGAGGGGTACTACGGCAGTGGGTGGGGCACCACGAGCGCGCAGTTGGTGGATGCCACCTGGCGCAATTTCGTCCAGGGGAAAACCTGCTGACGCTTCACGGGCTCTATTACACAACCCACGGCGGTTGGTGGGAATGGGCGCCTCCCTGTAACCACTTCCGTATGCCGTACTGGAACCACATGGGCGAGTTCCTGCGTGCCGTGGAGCGGATGTCGTATGTGCTGAGCCAGGGATATCACCGCGCGGATGTTGCCATTATCTATCCGGTCGCTGCGATGGAGTCGGGGCTGAGCGGCAAGGAATCGGTAGATGTGGCTTTCAATCTGGCCCGGCACCTCTATGGTCAAGGCATCGACTTCGATTTCATGGATTTTGAGTCGCTGGCTCGGGCGACCGTTGACGACAGGCAACTGAAAGTCTCCGGAGAGGCATACCGTGTGCTCGTGCTCCCCGCCATGCGCGCCGTCCGGTACTCCACGCTGGAAAAGGCGCTGGAGTTCAAGCGCAAAGGGGGCATCGTGATCGCCGTTGGCGCTCTCCCGGAGGCCAGCGACCGGATGGGAGGCGAAGACGCCACCCTCAACAGCATGGTCCGAGAAATCTTTGGCAGTCCCGAGTCCCATGTGCAGACCGTCGAAGCGGTGGAACACCTCGTCAACGGCGCTTTCCCACGCGATTTCAGTTGCGGAGCATCGAACGGCGCCAGCCCTAATGTCTTGCATCAAAAGGTGGGTCCGCGGGATGTCTATATGGTTTATGGGGCCGAGCAAGGCTCTGAATGCCAGTTCCGCGCCATGGGCAAGGTGGAATTGTGGAATCCGTGGACCGGCACGGCATCGCCCCTGCCGGTGATCGCACAATCGGCGGGGATAACTCGCGTGCGCATGCCGCTCGAAAAAACCGAGGCGCAACTCATCGTTTTCAGCCCGGGGAAAGCGCAGATCGCCAAGAACGGGACCGTCCGGAAACCGGTGTTGTTGCCCGTCGAGGGGGTTTGGGAATTTGAGCTGAAGCCGACTCTGGATAACCGGTACGGCGATTTCCGGCTGCCCGCCAGCGAGCCCATGATTGGGGCCGAGGCACGCCGGTTCCGGTATGCCGATGAGACCTCCGCGACCAAGGATTGGAGCGATCCGCGAATCGACGACTCCGCCTGGGCCCAGACCACGTATTCGTATGGACCCCACTTCTGGAAACTCGGACCCCTCCCGGCGGATGCAGATCTTTGGCCACGATCTGAATCTCCTTCCTCTGAATTAGACGCACGCCTGTCCGGACTGGCCGGGGTCGATCCATCGGTTCCGGTCGCGGTAGGCGGCAGACAATACCGCTGGCAGCCCTATGAGTTCTCCATGCGCTGGGGCATTGAGAACGACCCTGGTCACCAGGGCTTTCACGGGCTGAAAGAGCAGATGCCGGACGACCTCGTGGGTCTCGGCACCATGACTCTCCTGGGTTACACGACCACCCTATACGTGCCCGAAAGCGGCGGCACACGCTACTATCTTTGGACCGCGGTCGCGGCGCCGCGCGATCTGGAAGCCCGAATCCTGCAGGGCGGTGATACACCCGCGGCCGTGTGGGTGAACGGCGCCCGCCTCATGCCCGCCGTTACTTCCGTAGTGCTCAAATCCGGGTCGAATTCGCTCCTGCTTCGATATGACAAACCTGGCCGTGGCTATTTTCTGTTTGCCGATCCAGCCAGCCCGCCCGACTGGAAGCAGACTTATCCTCTCGCCAGCGCGTGGTACAACCGCCCCGGCATACTGGCATTCGATACGCGCTCCCAAACGGCTCGGCCCGCGGGATGGTACAGGTTCATGGCGCCGCCCGGATTGCGCGCGATGAGAATCATTGCTCGCGGCCAACTGCAGGCCTGGGCCGGCGGATTACCGGTTACCCTATCGGCCGCGAACCGGCTAAACGACGGGACCTGTGAGTACCGGGCAACCCTTCGGCGCCCTTCTGCCGCTCCGGTAAAGGTTGCGATTCGAATCGAGCAAGAGCGTGGGTGGTATGCGGGAGCGGCAATTCCGGAACCGGTCTTCCTCGATTGCGGACCGGGTGAGATGGCGGCAGGCGACTGGGCGCAAATCGACGGCCTTTCGAGCTACTCCGGCGGCGCCTGGTATCGCAAAACGATCGACCTTCCGGCGAGCGCAAAAGGCAAGCGCGTCTGGCTGAATCTCGGCTCCGTCGCCGGCAGCCTGGAACTACACGTCAACGGGCGCTTGGCGGGCGTCCGGCTGGCCCCTCCCTGGAAGATAGACATCTCGCCGTTTGTGACGGTGGGAGCTAACAAGATCGAGGCCTTGATCTTCAACACCCTCGCGAACCATTACCAGACCATCCCTACGCGCTATCGGGGCTCCGCGGTATCCGGTCTGATCGGGCCTGTCGAAATCGAAATCGGTCCGCCGGACCTGCCGAGGGATTAATAGAGGCGTACCCTGGAAGATGCCTTACAAACTCGGCATCACGCGCTTCTGGCGGTGCATTTGCGCAGGCGGATCGGGCGAAACATAGCTTCGATTTCTCGAAAAGCGATCACCCCAGATTTCCAATTTGAATGGCGCCTATGGAGCGTAAGGTGTCTTCTGTTGTCTTGGTTCAGCGTGAAATGGAGTGAAGCCGTTTTTCCCTAGTGGGTGTTCGACCCCCTGGAGGCGAGTCATTATGCCTCTGAGGCTGGGTGGTGCGCGAGTTCTTGGCGAGCGTAGTCTTAGGCCAAGCCAGATCCTATTTATATTTCTCCTTGACCATCTGCAGCGGCGGGTCTATGAGGCGGCGCGCGCCCCGCTGGACCGGGCGCAGGCCACCAATGCTCCGCGCTGTGCAGGCGGCCGCTGGAGAACCCTCTACATTCAGAAGTAATCGAGGAGCGGGCGCTTTTCGAGGACGCTTTTCAACCCCAACAGCGGCAGTGACACACTGCCCAAAAACCGCTGCGCGCCCGCTGGATTTCCGTCCGGTCCGATCCACTCGGCGAAATTAATCTTGGGTAGATTCTGCACCAACTCCTCGGCGAGTAGAACCGCGAAGGTCGGATCTTGGTCCGCTAACGCCGGCAGCGCATAGCCGGTACCCGTCGCCCAAAAGCCCCCGTTTTGGTAGCTGTCACCGGGGCCGTTGCCGGCCCAACCCGGCTCGGCAATCTGCCGTGTGCAGCCGCGCAGGAAGATCGCCCTTTGATGGTCGCGGTAAAACTGGACGATTTTCGTTTTCGCTTCCGGCGTGGCCAACGAATAGATGAGTCCGTTGCCCCAAACGCTGAACTGATAGCCGATGCGTGAACCCTCGACGTAACCGCCAATCTTCGCATCGTAAAGGCGGTATAGGTTCGCCCTGATTGCCTTCGCCAGTTGCGCCCAGTGTTCGCGGACATCGGCCGGGATGTCGCCTTCGAACAGAACCACGGCCCGTTCGAGTCCGCGCATAAGCACCAGGCTGCTCATCAATTCCCAGCCGGCGATCTTGATGCTGTCGAAATAGCCAAACCCGATGGGCGGGTTCTGCGGGTCGGCGTAAGCCAGTCCGTTGGCGAACGGCACGTGGGCCAGGCTCCGCTCAATCAACTTTGCCCACGCTTTTTTCTGCGGAATTTCCACGCCGAAGTGTTGATAGTAATCCAGCACCCGAATCCAAGGCGCCGGCAGGTGCAGCGGCATCCTGTATGTCATCGGCGGTTTATCTGATGGGCCCGGCGAAAGGATCGGCAAACCGTCCGGCTCGACGCGATCCGGGACGCACTCCAATCCCAGCACGCTGCCGCTAAGAAATTGGATGGCTCCTTGAAGTTCTTCCTTGTTGGCCAGCGCAGGAAGCGCCATCAGCGGATAGAGGCTGTCATCAGGCCAGACGCCGTTGTAGCCACCGCCGGCCTGGGGCATCAGCAGTGTCGGGCCGTTGCCGAGCCGGAGCTTGGCCCCGGCGACCAGTTCGGTCAGGTACCCGGCCAGTCGGCCATGCGCCGATTTCAGGCGTGGTAAATAAGCGTCGAGCGATGGCCGCGACCGGCCAAGACAATCCCCAGCAAACGCGGTCATGATGGTCGCGATGCCGGTTAGCTTTAACATTTCGCGGCGCCGAAGCCGCCGTGTGGGGATGGTGGCCATTTCGAATATCATGCCAACACATGAGGGCGCACCTGTCAAGGCCGCTGATTCCAATTGTCGTAGGAAAGTGAGAAGATCCTGTTCTAGCAAAGTGGAAGGTTAATCTCCATACAGGAGAAATCCGTATGCTCCACCGACGAGTAAACCCCCGGAATATTTGCGACAACGCTCCCCTCGCCATTCTAGCCATGACAATTTCGCTGCTGGTCTCCTCGGTGGCAAGAGCTGCCCCCAGTGATCCATCCGTCCGCTACCTGCCTGCCTCGAAGATCTGGATCCTAGAGACCGACCACACCTCGTACGTTGTCGGCCTCAACGAGCAGAACGCGCTCCAGAACCTTTACTGGGGCAATAAAATCACCCGCGACCAGGACTTTGCCCCCGCCCACACTCGTGAAGCCTATGCTTTCGAAAGCCCTGAGGGCATGACGAATGAGGAATACCCTGGCTGGGGCGGCATGCGCTACACCGAACCGTGTCTGAAGGTGACTTTGGCCGATGGGGTGCGCGACTTGGTGTTGAAGTACGTGTCGCACCAAGTGAAGGGCGACACGCTCGAGGTGCGGACGAAGGACATCAACTACGACCTGTTCGTGACCTTGACTTACCGGGCGTTTCCCCGCTACGACATCATCCGCAAGAATACGCTTATTGAAAACCAAACGAAGCAGACAGTGATGATAGAGAGCGCGCAGTCAGGAGTGTGGTATGTTCCGCCGGGGGTTGGCTACCGGCTCACTTACCTGCCGGGGCGCTGGTCGGCGGAGAACCAAGTCACGCAAGAGGTGATTCACCAGGGCAAGAAAGTTCTGGAGAGCCGGCGGATGGTGACCAGCCACCAGATGAATCCCTATTTCGCCATTGACTACAAGGGGGAGGCCAACGAGGAGAGCGGACGTGTGTGGTTTGGGGCGCTGGGCTGGAGTGGCAACTGGAAGATTGTAGTGGAACAGACCCCCAACCAGCAGGTGCGGGTAGTGGGTGGTTATAACGACTTTGACTTTGGTTACCAATTGAAACCGGGGCAGAGTCTTTCGACGCCGGACTTCTATGGAGGCTACACGGAGCAAGGCTTTGGCGAAGCATCACGGCATTTACATCACCTTGAATTGGAGGAGATCCTGCCGCGCCAACCGGCGCCGCGCCTGCGTCCGGTTATTTTTTTCTCATATTACGTGACGGGATTTGCTGTTAGCGAGGAGAACCAGAAGCAGTTCGCGGCGATTGCCGCCAAGCTGGGCGTCGAACATTTCATGATGGACGACGGCTGGTTCGGGGCGCGCAAGACCGATCGGGCAGGCCTCGGGGACTGGTACCCGGACCCAGAAAAATTCCCGCACGGCCTGAAACCTTTGATCGATTACGTCCACAGCCTGGGGATGGAATTCGGGTTATGGTGGGAACCCGAGATGGTGAACCCTGACAGCAACCTCTATCGTGAGCACCCAGACTGGGCCATCAACTTTCCTGGGCGGCCGCGCAGTGAGGGAAGGAATCAATTGATGCTCAACCTGGCCCGCGAGGATGTGAAGGAATATCTGTTCAACGTCTTTGACAAGCTGCTTCAAGAGAACGATATCAAAATCGTGAAATGGGACATGAACCGTCACATCTCGGAGCCGGGCTGGCCGGAGGTTCCGGTGGCGGAACAGAAGCAGATCTGGGTCAAGTACGTGACCAACCTGTACGAATTGGTTGATCGACTGCGGACGAAGCATCCCACCGTCGAGTTCGAGACCAGCGAGGGCGGCGGAGGGCGTGTCGATGTTGAGTTCTTGAAGCGCATGGAGCAGATCAACCCGACTGATAATGGCGACGCTTTTGACCGTCTGCGGATCTGGGAAGGTTACACGTATGCCTACGCGCCTAAAATGATCAGAGGAGGGGTCATGGACAATCCCGGCCCAAACGACCGTAGTACACCCCTAAAGTTCCGCTTTCTGCAAGGAATGGAGATGGGAGGATCGTTCCGGGTCGGCGGTGATGTTCGGAAATGGCCCCAGGCAGACCTCGATTTCGCGAAGACGATGATTGCTTACTACAAGACCATCCGACGAACTCTCCAGGAAGGCGACCTCTATCGTCTGGCCTCGCTGCGGGAAGGGAACCTGGCCGCCGCAGAGTACGTGGCCCCGGATGGAAAGCAAGCCGTGCTGTTCGCATTTCTGCATTCCCAACAATTCCTCTACCAGGCACCAACCATCTACCTCCGCGGACTCGATGACCGCGCCCTCTATCGCCTCAACATCATCGATGACAAGCTGGTCGAAAAGCAGCGAGTTCTGAGCGGGTCGTATCTGATGAACCACGGTTTGGACTTCAACCTCGTGGGGGATTTTGACAGCACCTCAGTGCTGCTAGAAAGGGTGGAGTAACTATGGCTTTTAAATGGAGGTCAGGAATGGCAAGCCGCACCAGGTTTAGAACGGTTTTACTCTTCTTGGGGATGATCTTGATAGCCTGGTCAGCTCCAGCCCTCAGGGGGCAATCGGACGTCAAGCTCTGGGAAGAACCCCTGGTGATCCCAACCTATCAGATTGGGGCCCCGGAGAAGAACCCCATTTTCTACAGTGGCCGCGCCTACCAGGGTGCCAAGGGAGCGATCTACCCATATCCGATTCTGGATAAGCTGACCGACGTCCGCGAGAACAAAACGTATCATGCGGTTTACCTCGAAAACCAATACGTGAAGCTTTGTGTGCTGCCGGAAATCGGCGGGCGCATATTGTCGGCTGAGGACAAGACGGACAACTATGATTTCTTCTATCACCAGCACGTCATCAAGCCGGCGTTGATCGGCATGCTAGGCGCCTGGGTTTCGGGAGGGGCGGAGTGGGATATTCCCCACCACCACCGAGCCTCGACCTTTATGACCGTGGACCATTCGCTACAAGAAAATCCTGACGGCAGCAAGACCCTCTGGGTGGGTGAAATCGAACTGCGCCATCGCATGAAGTGGATCGTGGGCTTGACTCTCTATCCCGATAAGTCTTACATCGAGGCGACCGTCAAGGTCTTCAACCGAACCCCGCTGGCCCACTCTTTCCTCTACTTCGCCAATGTCGCGGTCCACGCCAACCAGAACTACCAGGTGATTTTCCCCCCGCGCACGGAGTTTGCCACTTATCACGGGAAGAACCAGTTCTCCCGCTGGCCCATCTCAACTAGCGTTTACAATGGCGTCGATTACACGCGTGGAGTGGACGCCAGTTGGTGGAAAAATCATCCCGCCCCCACCTCCTGGTTCTGCTGGAATTATGAGGAGGACTTCTACGGCGGATACGACCACGGCAAGCAGGCGGGAGTCGTCCATGTTGCGGACCATCACGTGGTTCCTGGAAAGAAGTTCTTCGAATGGGGCAATGGGCCGGAACAGCGCGTGTGGGACGAGATCCTGACCGATACCGACGGGCCTTATCTCGAGCTGATGGCTGGGGCTTACTCCGATAACCAGCCGGACTATAGCTGGATTCAGCCTTACGAAGTGAAAACGTGGAAACAATACTGGTACCCCATCCGACTCTTGGAAGGCATCAAGAATGCCAACCTCGACGCAGCCGTAAACCTCGAGGTAGACTCCAACCGCAACGCAAAGATCGCGCTCAATGCCACCGCAGAATTCCGCGATGCCAGGGTCGAGGTGAAAGCCGGAGACAGGATACTCTTCGAGCAGAAGTTGGACATCGGCCCCGAGAAACCCTTCACAACGCAAATCTCACTGCCCGCGGAGGTGAAAGAGGATGACCTGCGCGTGGCGCTGTTTTCTTCCGACCGCCGCGAGCTCATCTCTTACACTCCCGTGAAGCCCAAGCACTCCCCCATGCCTGAGCCGGTGAAACCTCCACCACCTCCCAAGAGTATCAAGACCACTGAAGAACTCTACTTCACCGGATTGCGGCTCGAACAGTTTTACAACCCTCGATTCGAACCCTATGCCTATTACGAAGAAGCGTTGAGAAGGGACCCGGGCGACTACCGGGTGAACACGCAACTGGGCATCCTCGATTGCCAACGCGGAATGTTCAAGGAAGCGGAAGAGAAACTGCGCACGGCTCTCCGCCGTTCCACGCACGACTACACGAGTCCCAAGGATGGGGAGGCGTTCTACTATCTGGGAGTGGCGCTAGAAGGCCAGGGCAAATATGAGGCTGCATACGATGCCTTTTATAAAGCCACATGGAGCAAAGCTTGGGATGCCGCGGGTTACTACGCCCTGGCGCAGATCGCCTGCCGCCGCGGCCAGTACACCCAGGCAGCGGACTTCCTTGATCGCTCTATTTCCTTGAACGCGTTAAACACCATGGCTCTTAACTTGAAGGCGGTTGCTTCAAGACATCTGGGCAAGGCTGACCAAGCAAAACTGCTTGCTTCCCAGGTGCTTTCCGTGGATCCCCTCGATTCCTGGGCTGGAAATGAGCACTATCTGGCGGAATTCGCCACCGGCCAAAAGAGCGAGGCCGACCGAGAACTGGCCGCGTTGAAGTCAAAGATGCGGGACGACACCCAGTCCTACCTTGAGTTGGCCACGGACTACGGCGACTGCGGTTTGTGGGACGAGGCAATTAACGTCCTGTCCAGGCTTGACGACGCCTCGAAGCCCGGCCAGGAGGCTTATCCGATGCTAGCCTACTACCTCGGGTATTTCTATGAAATGCAGGGTAACGCAGCAGAAGCCGCCGAGCATTACCGCCTGGCAAGCAAGATGCCGCCTGACTATTGCTTCCCCTTGCGCTGGGAATCAGCGGAAGTCCTCAACCACGCGATGAACAACAACCCTAAGGATGCGCGGGCGCCTTATTACCTCGGCAACCTTCTATTCGATCATCAACCGGAGAACGCCGTCCGCGCCTGGGAAACCTCGAGGGCTCTAGACGGCAGCTTCGTGACCGTGCATCGTAACCTCGGCTTGGCCTATGCGCGGGTCGAGAATAATCTTCCCAAGGCCATCGCCAGTATGGAAAAGGCCGTGGACTGCGACCACCAAGATCCGAGGCTCTTTTTTGAATTGGATCAGCTCTATGAACAAGCTGGAGTCGCTCCACAGAAAAGGCTGGTGAAGCTGGAAAGCAATCAGCAAACCGTTCTGGGGCGCGACGACGCCGTGCAGCAGGAGATTACCCTTTACGTCCAGTTGGGGCAGTACGACAAAGCCATCGATCTGCTCCGCCGGCGACACTTCCACGTCTGGGAAGGCGGGGGGGAGATCCACGACATCTACATCAATGCACACCTTCTGCGAGGCCAACAGTCTTTCAAGAACAAGAGGTATCGGGAAGCGCTTGCGGACTACGAGGCGGCGCTCGCGTATCCTGAGAACCTCGAGGTAGGAAAGCCTTATCTGGCCGAGCGGGACGCAGAAATCAACTACTTCATTGGGACAGCCTGGGAAGCTATGGGCGATGTCAAAGAGGCCCAAGCGTTTTACCAGAAGTCTGCAGCGCAGAAACTGGAGAGCGCTGAGATTCGGTATTTTCAGGCACTGTCATTAGAAAAGCTTGGTCAGGGTACGCAAGCCGCTGTCCTCTTTGACGAATTGCTCAAATCAGGCCGGGAGCAACTCGGTAGTTCTGTGGACTTGGGTTACTTCGCGAAGTTTGGGACCAGACGCTCCGAGGCGGCTCGCAAAGCCGAGGCTCATTACCTGATGGGGCTAGGATTACTGGGCAAGAACGATAGACAAGAGGCCAAGGCGGAATTCAAGCGGGTCCTTGAACTCGACCCCAATCATCTGCGGGCTGGTACACAGTTGTCTCTGTTAGAGTAGACGGCAAAATACTGTGTGGAGAGCAAGCATCGGACTCGTCGATCATAGTCCGGGCACGGCCGCCGTGGGACTCTGGCAGTGGCGGACAAACCCTTCGGCGAGTTCGCATCCACACTCCAAGCCGCGGAATCGATTCATCTTTTCATGGTAGGTTCCGTAAAAGCCATTCACAGGATTCTGGCTGGCATGGGCATAGCAGGCAGCCCGCTTGCGGCTCTCCGTTTGGGTGATATTGACGTAGTGTGTGGGGTGAAAGTTCTGGGTCTGTCCACCCTGATCGACTTCGAAATAATACAGCTCGAACTTCCTGCCGCTTCTCAACCAGGCATCGTAAACGAGGTAGGAAACGGCCCGGTGATCGCGGTGACTGTCGATCGGCCAGTGAGTAAAGACCATGTCGGGCTGCTCGGCTTCCAGAAGGCTTCGAAATTCATCGTACCTGGACGCATTCACTTCCGTGGAACCGTCAATCTGCCCGGCGAAGACCGGCTTTGCCTTTAGAATGTCACAGGCCTTCTGGCATTCGGCTGTGCGGATGGCGGCCGCTTCCTGAGCCGACTTCCCTTCGATCCCGGCCTCGCCTCGCGTCAGGTAGAGGACGACAACCCGGTGACTCAAGTCGGAATATCTGGCAATAGTTCCACCGCAACCCGATTCCGGATCGTCCGGGTGTCCTCCTGCAACCACCACCTTGAGTTGGCGATCCGCTAGCGCAGCCTTACCATCCGTATTCAGAGCGAGCAACGGCAATCCGATCCCCATCGCGCCTGCAAACCGCGCGGATCGGTCCAGCATACTTCTTCGCGTCATTCTTCGCATATGTCACGCCCTTCCTAACAAGGAATTCGGCGGGCATCATAGAGAACATGGGACGGTCCGGTCAAGCGGTAGCTACCGCCTCTGGCTGGCAGACGTGACAGACGTTGGCTTCGTAGGTGGTGCATCTATGAGGGGACCGTGGAGGCAAGCTGAACGGGCCGCCCGAAATCATCACCGCTCGGCGCCCTCCGCAACTGCACATGGAAGGCAATGCCCAGGAGGTTAGGCTTGGAGGAGAACCTGCGGATTGTTCTTCGCAATCGCCAGGAGCTTTAGCGCAGCCGCCCGAGGACGCCGCAAGCCCTGCTCCCAGCTTTGTACCGCCTTGGGGCTTACATTCAGCAGCAAGGCGAAGAGCACCTGACTCGCGTTCAAGGAATTCCGAATCTCTCTAATCTGGCGCGGCGCCATGCGCTCGGGCGGCCGGGGAATCTCAGTAACACGAAGATCAAGTGCCCTGCCCTTCTCAAAGGCAATCGCATCCTCAAGCGATTCCCGCAGTTGTTCGAAGATTCTTACCTTGCGCTTTGGCATGGGTTTTACCTTCCGATTCACAATTCTTTAATCTCCGCCACCAGTCGTCTTAGAATTCCTCGCTCCGCTGGGGTCAAATCCTCTTGCTCATCTTTATCAAAAAGGAACAAAAGGTGAAGGTGATCTTTGTAAGGTAGGAACAGATAAAGGTAGCGACACCCACCCCTTTTGCCTTTCGCACGGCTCGGATTCGCGCATCGTCCTTTCCTAATTCCTCCCAAACCTGGGATGACCCTTCGCGTGACGGCGAATCGAGCAGGTCATTTTGTATGGCACGAAGCACCTCGTAAGCTTTACCTCCGGCCAGTTCATGCAGACGCCTCGAAAACCACGCTGACTCGATGAATACCACGCCGTGGGATATACCACGCTGTAGGATGCTCTGTCAAGTGCAGGGGAAATAACAGCTGCGACTCAGACAGTACGGCTTAGAAATACCGGGGTTGGGGCGCGCGGCCTATCGGGTTGGTCAAGTGCGCAGCCGTTTGCAGAAAGAACGTTCTCTATGACGCTGATCCAGGGAAGGGGG
>Ga0187891_1002755_pt1 | contig 12977 bp, 11 predicted proteins | sample June2016WEW_21_4_FD_132990 | JGI IMG/M metagenome (GOLD analysis project Ga0187891, IMG submission 132990) | Peatland microbial communities from SPRUCE experiment site at the Marcell Experimental Forest, Minnesota, USA - June2016WEW_21_40 | ecosystem: Environmental > Terrestrial > Soil >... | reverse complement strand
GCCCGCTCGGTCGATGCCCTGAAAGGGAGGCCGTAACCATGGCTCTCAAAGATCAGATCACAGGACGCAGCGGGCGGAAGATCCTGGAAGGGGCGAACTTTGCCGTCTACACGGTGATCGTTATCGCCATCCTTGCCGTTGCCAACTGGTTTGTGACCAATCACGATCACAGTTGGGACCTGACACCGAACAAGAAATACAGCTTGTCGCCGCAGACCGCGAAGCTGCTGAAGGACTTGAACCAGGATGTAACGATTTACGTCTTCGACCGGGAGCGCAGCTTCGGGGAACGGCGCGACTTGCTGAACATGTTCACTTCGGCCTCGCACCGAGTCACGGTGCGCTACGTGGATGTGGACCGGCAACCTTCCCTCGCCAAGGAATACGGCGTGCGCAGCTATGGAACGATCGTGGTGGCTGCGGGTGGCCGCCACTTCGAGGCCCAGAGCGACTCGGAGGAAGCGATCAGCAACGCCGTGATCCGGTTGTTCAAGGGACAGCGGACCGCCTGCTTCATCGGTGGACACGGCGAACACGAACTTGACAACAGTGAGCGCGTCGGTTATTCGAAAATCAAGAAGGAATTCGAGAACGAGAACTTCCAGACCAAATCCATCACCCTGTTGCAGAAGATGGAGATTCCTTCCGACTGTTCGATGGTGGTCGTGGCCGGGCCCAAGAATGATTATCTTCCTCAGGAAGTTGACACCATACGCAAATATGTAACCGGAGGGGGCAGGGCCATGTTCCTGCTCGACCCGGGCGTGCAGTTCCCGGAACTGTCCAAGCTTTTGGCGGACTGGAACGTGACGGTCCGGAACGACCTGGTGATCGACGAAAATCCGGTGGCGCAGATTTTCGGGACGGAGCCCACCATGCCGCTCATTCTCAAGTACGGCTCCAGCCCGATCACGCAACCGCTTTCTGGCCGCGCTTCGTTGTTTCCTTACTCGCGCTCTTTCGCCATCGGCAAGGACGTCAAAGCAGGGGTGAGCGATTCGTCCCTCTGTGACACTCCCGATGCAAGCTTTGGCGTGGCGGATTTCAATCCCAATATGCACCAGGTTTCGTTCCGGGCGGGAAAGGACATTAAGGGTCCTTTGACTGTGGCGCTCTCCGGCACGCTAAGCGGGGAGGGCGAGAAAAAGAACGAGGGCCGATTCATCGCGATGGGCACTTCCTTGCTGGCCGCCAATGCTTTTCTGGGATTTCAGTCCAATCGCGACCTGTTTATGAACATGATCGACTGGCTGTCGGCGGATGTAGACCTGATTTCCGTTCGGCCCAAACCGCCCGAGTCTCAGCACCTGATGCTGAACGCCGCGCAAATGGGCAAGCTCCTCTGGCTGGGCGTCATTGGATTGCCGCTCCTGATCGTGCTGGCAGGTACTCTGGTTTGGTGGGAACGTCGATGAGAAAGAAATATATCAACACTCTGGTCGCACTGGTGATTCTTGGGGCACTCTGGGGAGCCTTCACTTACTACAACCGGCGCCAGAGCCGCCAAGCGTCGAAGGTCGAACCTTCCAAAGACGAGAAACTCTTCACCCTGGACAGCAAGCACATCACGGCCATTACCTTCCATCCTCGCTCGGGCGATGCGGTGGCCTGCGAACACGCGGGAGGCACCTGGGCGATCGTCGAACCCAAGAAGCTTTCCGCCGACCAGGGCACGCTCTCGACGGTGCTGAATAACCTGACCACGGCAACGGTGGATGAGGTGGTTGAGCCGCACGCTACCGATGTGAAGCAATTCGGCCTCGATCCTCCCACCTACTCCGTGGAAGTCGCGACGGACACCAACCCGCCCAAATTCACCCTGCTGCTCGGCGACGATACTCCCACCAGCAGCGGACTGTACGCGCAGGTGGCGGGCAATCCCCGCGTGGTCACCGTGGCGAGCTACTTGAAATCCAATCTCGAAAAGACTCTCTTCGATCTCCGCGACCGGCGCGCCCTGACGATCGAGGCGGACCAGCTTCGCAAGATGGAAGTGGATTCCAAAGGGAAGAAGTACACGCTGGAAAAGAATCCCGAAGGGGTCTGGGACCTGGTTCTGCCGCCCTCGGTGCGCGCCGACAAATTCGCGGTGGACGGCCTCCTCAACCAATTGCGCGGCCTCTCCATGCAATCCATCGCCGCCGAGGATAAGAAGAGCCAGGCAACGTATGGGTTGAGCTCTCCGGAGCTGAGGCTCGAGTTGACGGGGCCCAGTGGCGCGCAAACCTTGTTGCTCGGCAAGAAAGACAAGGAGGGCGATCGTTACTTCGCCGTGAACTCCGCGCTCCCGCCTGTTTTCACTCTCAATTCCTCCTTCCTGACCGACTTCCAGAAGGATCCCTCCGACTTTCGCGCTAAAGATCTTTTCTCCTTCTCGAGCTTCGACGTGAAACACCTCGAGATCACTTCTCCCAAGGGCCACAGCGTCTTCGAGCAGCAAAAAGACAATCAGTGGAAGCAGACGGAGGGTGGGTCGAAGACCGTCCCGTCCGCCAAAATGGACACCTTGCTCTCCCGCCTGCGGGATCTTCGTGCCACCACGTTTCCCAAGAGTTCTGACCTGGCGACATTGGGGCTTCACAAACCGGCCTATCAGTTCAACGTGCGGTTCGGTGACAAGAACCAGACGGAGATGCTGGAGATTTCAAAGGCCGGTGACCATGTTTACGCCCGGCTTTCCACCGACCTCTTGCCCTGTGAAGTGTCGAAATCCGCCTTTGATGACATGGAAAAAGCGCTGGGGGATATTGGTCTATAGGCTTCGCGGAACAGCGTCAATTCTTTACCCTTTCGGGTGGCGCTCGCTTTGAACGAAGGGTCCTATGCTTTGGGAGACTGCGTCGTGTTTGTTCTTCTTGTTCGATGTGCATTTGCGGCTTTGCCGCCCCGACTTGCGGAAAGGCTTTGCCTTTCCGGACCTCGCTAACTAACCGTAGGTTTTCCGGCGAGGCTGCGCCTCGCCGGTTGAGGCGTAGCCTCAACCTGGAAGTGAGGATTCACGCTTACACCGGAAAGGCGAAGCCTTTCCGCAAGTCGGGGCGGCAGAGCCGCTAACGAGAGGAGACTGTAACCATGGCTTGAAAAGGTATTATGAAATGTAAAAGTCAAGCGCCCAGTCGCAAAGGAAGATAGACCGCTCGAAAGGAAATCAGCATGGCGCATTTCATCTCCAGATCAACTCTTAACTGGACCTTAGTCCTGCTCTCCCTGCTTGTGACCCTTGCCGGACCGTGGCTGGACGCTCCTCGCGGAGTTTCTGCGACTGCGCTGGCAAGCCCCCTCCAGGCAAGGACTTCACCCGCCGGCTCGACTTCATCCGAAGCAGTTCAGGGCCTGCAGCCCAACCTGGAATCCCCACAGATCCCGCTCTCGGATAAGCAGAGGCGTGAAATGCTGAAGGCTAATTTTGATAGGATGAAGCGCGATGCCAAGGAGCTGGCAGACCTTGCCAAGAACCTCCAGGACCAGCTCGACAAGTCCAACGAGAATGTCCTCTCGCTGGGCATTGTCGATAAAGCGGACAAGATCGAAAAACTGGCCAGGAAGATCAAGAGCACGGCGCGAGGGTTCTAAAATGGTGAATAGTGAATGGTGAATTCACTATTCACCATTCACTATTCCTCTTTCTGCCCGCCAATGCGCATTCCGTAGAACGACCGATACACGAAAATATACGACACGACGAAGAATGCCGCCGCGAGACCATGCGCGAGAGTCGCGCCGCTGGTGGCGGTGAGTTTCACCGCGAGTTCAACGGCCAGCAACCCGAACAGGGTGGTGAACTTGATGACGGGGTTCAACGACACTGAAGAGGTGTCTTTGAACGGATCGCCCACCGTGTCGCCGATAACGGTCGCGTCGTGGAGGGGAGTGCCCTTTTGCTTTAACTCGACTTCGACAATTTTCTTGGCGTTGTCCCACGCTGCGCCCGCGTCGGCCATGAAAATGGCCTGATAGAGCCCGAAAATCGCTATCGAGATCAGGTAGCCGATAAAGAAGAACGGGTCGACGAAAGCGAATGCCAGGGTGACGAAGAAGACCGCGATGAAGATGTTCAACATGCCTTTCTGGGCATACTGCGTGCAGATTTCCACCACCTTCTTGCTATCGGCAATCGACGCTTTTTCCGCGCTCTCCAGCTTGATATGCGCTTTAATGAACTCCACCGCACGGTACGCGCCGGTGGTGACCGCCTGGGTCGAAGCCCCGGTAAACCAGTAAATAATGGCCCCACCGGAGACCAAGCCCAGCACGAAAGGCGCGTGCAACAGGGATAGCTTGTCCACGTTGGTCGTGAGGCGGTCCGTGAGGGCCATGATAATCGAGAAGATCATGGTGGTAGCGCCGACCACCGCCGTGCCGATCAGCACCGGCTTGGCTGTGGCTTTGAACGTGTTGCCCCCGCCGTCAGCGGCTTCCAGCATTTCTTTGGCGTGCTCGAAGTCCACGTCCACGTTGTATTCCTTCTTGATTTCCTGCACCACGGTCGGGTCCTGCTCGATGAGGGACAGCTCATAAATCGATTGGGCGTTGTCGGTCACCGGGCCGTAGGAATCCACTGCGATCGTCACCGGACCCATGCCCAGAAATCCAAAGGCCACAAGACCAAAGGCGAATACCGGCGCCGCCAGCATGAAGTTTCCCAAACCCTGGAGGCTGACCCACGAACCGATGGCCATGAGCACCATCATCGTCAGCCCCAAATAGTAGGCGGAGAAGTTGCCGGCTACAAAGCCCGAGAGGATGTCCAGCGACGCGCCGCCTTCCCTTGCCGAGGCCACCACCTCTTTGACGTGCCTCGACTCGGTGGAAGTGAACACTTTCACTAACTCCGGGATGAGGGCGCCGGCCAGAGTTCCGCAGGAGACGATCGTCGAGAGTTTCCACCACATCGAGGCATCGCCGCCCATGCTGGGAATGATCAGGTAAGAGGCGATATAGGTCAGCCCGATCGAAACCAGAGAGGTAATCCAAACCAGCGTCGTCAGCGGCGTCTCGAAGTTAAACTTCGCCACATTCCCGAACCGGGCCTTGGTGATGGCGCCGTTAAGGAAGTAGGCCGCGGCAGCAGCCACCAGCATGATGACGCGGATCACGAAGATCCACACCAGCAATTGCACCTGAATCATCGGGTCCTTCACACCCAGCAGGATAAAGGTGATGAGCGCCACGCCTGTAACGCCGTAGGTCTCAAAACCGTCGGCGGTCGGTCCCACCGAATCGCCCGCGTTGTCGCCCGTGCAATCGGCGATCACGCCCGGGTTGCGCGCGTCGTCTTCCTTGATTTTGAAGACGATTTTCATCAAGTCAGAGCCGATGTCCGCAATCTTGGTGAAGATGCCCCCGGCGATACGCAGGGCGGCCGCGCCCAGCGACTCGCCGATGGCGAAGCCGATGAAGCACGGTCCCGCATAGTCTCCCGGAACGAAGAGCAGGATAATGAGCATCATCAGAAGTTCCACCGAGATCAGCATCATGCCGACGCTCATTCCGGACATGAGGGGAATCTGAAGGACGGGATAGGGCTTGCCCCGAAGGCTGGCAAACGCCGTTCGCGAATTGGCGAAGGTGTTGACGCGAATGCCGAACCACGCGACCCCGTAGCTGCCGCAAATCCCGATCACGCTAAATGCCAGGATGACGACCACACGCAGGGCTTCATATTTCAGCAGCACGCCGAAGTACAGCAGAATGATGATGGCGATGAAAGCCCAAAGCAGCAGCAGGAACTTACCCTGCTGGATGATGTAGGTCTTGCACGTCTCCCAAATCAACTCGGACATCTCTCCCATCGCCCGGTGCACGGGCAGGTTTTTCAAGCGGCTGTAACTGACCAAGCCAAAGAGCAGCCCGAAGATACAGAACAGAATTCCGATCATCAGCAGATTGTGGCCATTGACGCCCAGGAATTGGACCTGATGCAGGTCCGGAAGCTTCAAACTAGCTTCGCCGGCGGGAGCCGCCTCCTGGGGGCCCGCAAAAGCCCCCACGGACCCGATCAGCATCAATGCCAAAGCGGCCGCGATTGTCTTGGCCCTTCGAATACTCATAAGTACGCCATGAAACATCGATTTCCTCCGTCGATCTGCTTGCATTTTTTATCATGTGCGAGGGTGGGACAGTATTTCCCCGTGGCATTTCTTCAGGTGAACTTCAGGTAAGGGAAGCCTACAGTCCACTTGCAAGAGCCACCCATTGTACCATCGGCAGAAATAGGGTCAAGGAGAGAACAACCGTCGAAATTCTTCGGAGGCCTTGCGGAGTTCCAGCCAGTCAAGAAACAGGTCGGGGGTTTCGAGCCAGATGCGGAACCACATAGCTATCTCGGCCTTTTCCGCGCGCTTTTGCGGGTTCACGCGGGGATTTGCCGCCAGGCTCGAGGCGCGAAGTTTCCCTTTCTGAAGCAGAGTGCGCACCCATCGCGTGCCGGCGCGGTCAGAGGCGTCGCGGTATTCGCGATAAATCTCGCCGAGTTTTCGGAGCGAAGCCTCAGCGCTCGCGAGGTCGTGGAACTCGAGGAGGTCGCGAAGGCGGCTGGCGTAGGGCTCCTCGATCGGCGGGTCTGTGAAGCGATCGTAATACTCGACATTCTTCCCCGCCGCGCGTAGAACCCCGGCAATGTAGGAAGGAGAAGTCTTCGCTCCCAGCCGCGCCCGCAGCTCATTCTCGAGGGCGCGAATTTCCTCGCGGCCGATCCGCTCCCACGCCTTCGCCCGGCAATACTCAAGGATGATTTGCTTTTTGGTTTCCGGCACGGTTCTTCGCCCCGGCAGCGCGGCGCTTTGTCCCCGGCGCCGGCTTGGAATTCTTACCCGCAGTCTCCGCTTCTTTGCGGTGCGACGCCGCTACTTCGCGACGATATCGCGCCACGTTGCGTTGATGTTCTTCAAGAGTCCGGGCGAAGACGTGCCCGCCTTGGTTGTTGGCGACAAAATAGAGCGCGTCCCCGGCGGGATAAAGCGCCGCGCGGATGGAGGCTTCTCCCGGGTTCGCAATGGGTCCGGGGGGCAGCCCCGCGTGGCGGTAGGTGTTGTAAGGGGAATTGAGTTGGAGATCGGTTTGGGTAATTGGTCCCATCGGGCGGTCCTCGAGTTGTGCCGCGTAGACCACCGTGGGATCGCACTGCAAAGGCATCCCCAGCGCCAGCCGCCTCTCGAAAACTCCCGCGACAAGTGGGCGTTCGGAAGCTTCCGGCGTCTCCTTCTCAACCAGCGAAGCCAGGGTGATGACGTCGTGCCAGCCCGTCAGCCCGCCCTGATGTAGGGGCGCCCCTCGTGGGCGCCCCTGGGCGACCACAAGGGTCGCCCCTACGTCAGCAAACCGCGTGGCCACAATGTGCCGGAACCGCGCCAGCATGGTCGTGACCACGGTTGCGGCACTCACCCCACGCGGGAACCGGTACGTGTCCGGGAAGAGGTAGCCCTCGAGCGACGGCGCCTTGGGATCCAGATCATGGATTTGCATGGTTTGCCGCGTTACGCGCAGGAACAGCCCGGGGTCAATGCCCAACCGCTGGTTGAGGATCCGTGCGATGTCAAACCGGTCTGAGCCTTCCGGGATGACCACAGGATGAAGGTAGACCTCACCCAAGACCAGTTTCCGGTAAACGTCAATGGGGCGGAGTGGCCGGTCAAACATGTACTCGCCGGCCCGCAAGGTGCGGCGAGGACGCCCAATCAGGTAGCGCAGCAAAAACGGCCAGCGATGCCTCAGAACTCCGCGTGCCGCCAGTGAATCCGCGATCTGGGAGGCGCGTGATCCGGGTGCGATTTCGAGTATTACGTTGCCGGCATACCCGCGATAGGGCGAGAGCAGGTCGAAAACCACCCAGGCCAGCCCCAGTGCGGCTGCGGCCAGCAGCAAAACCAGCAGCCGCTTCTTCATGGCGCCGACCTGGCGTCACGGCTTCGCTCGTTCGAGAGGTAGTCGAGGTAACCTTGCAAGAGCAGTGTTGCAGCCACGCGATCCACGGCTTGCTGGCGTTTGCCCAGGGTGAGCCCGGTCTCACGCAAGGCGCGGTTGGCTTCCACGGAGGTCAAGCGTTCGTCCCAGAGCTGCACCGGGCAGGTTAGACGCCGGCGCAGCTTTTCTGCAAACTCCGCCGCCTTGCGCGACATGGCCGTTTCCCCTCCGCCATGACCGAGAGGATTGCCCACCAGCACACGCTCGGTTGCGTACTCTTCCGTCAATTGCCGGATCTTTTCGAGATCATCATCCAGGCGGGTGCGCTGAAGTGTGCGAAGTCCCTGAGCGGTAATGCCCAGGGCATCCGACACCGCCAAGCCCATCCGCTTCATGCCAAAGTCGATTGCCAACACTCGCAACGGCGTTTCCAGTCACCTCGGGGCCACTCATGCGGTGCTTGGCGCAGTGGCTCAAGTCAGAAATGGATTCACGGCACGGACGGTGCCATAAAGCCGGTTATGCTCGAAGTCTTCGGAAAACAATTCGGAAAGCCCGTAGTATTCGGCGTAAGCCCACAAATGAGCGTCGTACCAGGCTAACCGATACGCTGCGGCGCCACGCAGGGCGGTTCGAACCAGGGCTTCGTTGGGGTAGAGAACCTCGAACGTGGCCAGCAACTCCTCGGCTTCGCGGGTGGCGGCTTCCGGCGTCAGGAGCGGTAACCTCGGGCTGCCACCCCGCGCGCGAGGACGGGTGGTGGCAGCCACAAATTCCACGATTGCCTGGTGAGGGATTTTCACCGAGTCGTCCTGCAGGCCCCGGTCGAGAAGTTCCGCCGCAATCCGCTGTTTGCGCGGGTCTCCCGGGTCGAACACGTACACGAGAACATTCGTGTCAATCAGAGCGGCCACGTGCGTAAAGGTCCTCACGTCTCCAGCCGCGCGCGATTTCGTGGGGCTTGGCTGGACGCTTACGATGAGCCTCCGCCTTGGGCGGATGGGCCTCCCGCTGCCGCTGACGCTCCAGCATTTGCCGGAATAGTTTCAAGCGCTCTTCTACGCTCCGCAGCGGAGCTCGGCTGCGCCGGGAATTCACAGGAATCACCCGGATGGCATCCCCGGCGGGAACCCACTCGAGCTGATCCCCGGCTTTGATAGCATACTGGTCGGCGATGAGCTTGGGGACGGTGAGTTGCCGTTTGCTAGTAACTTTGGCCATTACCTTACTATAGCAAGGATGGAATCCTTGTCAAGCAATGGTGCCAAGGATGGGATTTCGAGTCATCGGCGCGATGGGTAAATTCCCGCCGGAACCCAAGCCTTCCCGAATTCGGGCACGGTATCGCGCTTCACAAGGCGCTGATGCGCACGCTTCCGCCGTTGGTGTGGACTCGCAGGGTTTCTCCGCCCGAACCCAGTGTGCCGTGGAGCCGCGACGAGGAAATCTCTCCCGTCACCGACAGATGGGGAAGATTCGAGGTCACTTCACCGCTCGAGGTCGACGCATCCAGGCTCAGGTTTATGGCCGGATCCAGCCGCAGTTCGATGTCGCCGCCGGAGGTCTCGATTTCTCCCCCTTTAGCATTCCCGCGCGCCAACGATGCCGTTACATCTCCACCCGAGGTGCGGGCCTCAACACGCCCGTGCACGTTTTCCAGGGTAATATCTCCTCCGGAGGTTTTAATCGAGATGTCTCCCGTGAGGTCACGCAACTCCATGTCTCCGCCGGAAGTCCGTGCATTCAGGTTGCCCTTGAGCTCCGACGCTTTGACATCTCCACCCGAAGTCTCGAGGTTGGTTTCGCCTTCCAGATGGTTGACCTTTACGTCTCCCCCTCCCGTACGAATATCCAGATTCGTCCGGGTTGGGACTTCCACCTCCATGCGCACTTGCAGGTGCTTCGGCCAAAGCTGCAGGCTGTGTTTGTGCATCTCGATGCGGACCGCCCCCGGTTCCTCGCTGAAATGTAAGGTGAATAGTTCCTCCAGGTCATCTCGATTGGAGGTCACCACCACATGGGCGCCCGAGGCTGACCGGCCGGTCACAAACACATCGCTTGCCCCGGCATCAACCACTAATCTGCCGCCGGGTTCGAGTTTTAGATCCTTCTCGATGCGTGACGCGGAAAAGGCGAGAGTCCCTGCGGTGAGCAGGAATACCAGTGTGCATAAACCCAGACCAATCTTGCGGCTCATCTTGTCCTCCCTGAATTCGAGCGTGTTTTCTCTCCCTATTAGACGAGGATGGGGTAGTTTGGTAACTAAAGCAAGCGGCTATGCGGCGGCCCTCTCGACCTGGATCGACAGCCCTCCCCCCAACGAGGACTGACAGCCCTCCCCCTTGGGGAGAGGACTTTGCAGTCACTGAGGGAGAGGGCTTTAAACCTAGGGGTGAGCGACGCCTGCCCATTGCAGTGAAGACACGTTAGGCGTATCTTGCCAGTTTACCGGAGAAGGCGACGAAAGCTTCCGGTCAACACAGATCAGGAATCGCGAGTCTACAATTTCAGGAGCCCATCGATCATGCGAATCAAACCCGCCGTCGTTACATTTTCATTGCTGGCGCTGGTCTCGACCGCCGCGGCGCAATGGAATCCCCTGAACCCCGTCAAGAGCCAAGAGAAGCAGACCGATGGCGTGCTCTTGAGGATGCAAACTGGTTTGTTGCGGCTTCAGGTCTGCTCCGATTCCATCGTCCGCATTCTCTACACGCCCACGTCCTCGTTCCCGAAGGTGAAGCAGTACGCGGTGATCAAGACGAGTTGGCCCGCGACGCGCTTCTCCCTCGAGTCCACCGGCAAGGATGTGACGCTGAACACCTCGCAGCTTAAGGTCACGGTGGCGCGCAAGGACGGAGCGATCGTCTTCACGGACTCGGCGGGAAACAAGCTGATGCAGTCGAGCGACCGGAGGATGAGCCCGGTCGTGGTGAATGGCGAGCGGACTTACCGCGCGGAAGAGTTCATCACCACGTGGGGCTCGCCGGAGGGCTTCTTCGGCCTCGGCCAGCATCAGGCAGGCGTCTGGAACTACCGGGGAGAGTCCGTGGACATCTCCCAGGACAACTCGAACATTTCCATCCCCATGCTGCTTTCGACCAACGGCTACGGCCTTTTCTGGGACAACCCTTCCCGCAGCCGTTTCAACAACCGCTTCATGCAGTCGCTCTACATCAGCTCGGAAGTGGCCGACCAGATTGATTACTACTTCATTTACGGCCCTGAATTCGACAAGATCATCGGCGCTTACCGCGAGCTGACCGGCGCCGCTCCCCTCTTCGGCAAATGGGCCTACGGCTTCTGGCAATGCAAGAACCGCTACCCGTCGCAGCAGGAGCTGCTGGAAGTGGCGCACAAATACCGCGAGCTGCACATCCCTGTTGACAACATCGTGCAGGACTGGTTCTGGTGGAAGATCATGGGAGATTTTGAATTCAACAGCCACTATCCCGACCCCAAAGGCATGATCGACGATCTGCACGACAACCATTTTCACCTCATGATCTCGGTGTGGCCCTACTTCGATCCCGGCTCCGAGGTCTACCGGGAGATGGACAAGCTCGGCTATTTTATTGACCGCACCAAGACTGCCGCGTTTCATCCCGCGCGCATGGCTCTCTACGACGCTTTCAGCCCCGCCGCCCGCAAGTATTACTGGGGCTTGATGGAGAACGCGCTCTTCAACCTCGGCGCCGACGCCTGGTGGCTCGACACCACCGAACCGGAAACCGAGGGACGCGAAACCAACCTCCTGGCCACGAGCCAGGTTGCCATCGGCAACGGCGCCCGCTACGCCAATCTCTTTCCCCTGATGACCACGCAGGCCGTTTACGACGGCCAGCGCGCCGCCACCAGCCACGCGCGCGTCTTCATCCTCTCCCGCTCCGCCTACGCGGGCATTCAGCGCCACGGCACGGCGGCCTGGTCCGGCGACATCAATTCCGATTGGGAAACATTCAAGCGGCAGATTCCCGCCGGATTGAACCTGATGGTCTCCGGCGTCCCCTACTGGACAACCGATATCGGCGGGTTCACGGACGGCAATCCGGACGATCCCGCTTATCGCGAGCTCTTCATCCGCTGGTTCCAGTACGGAGCGTTCTGCCCCATCTTCCGCGTGCACGGCACCCGCGCCACCGGCCAGAACGAGTTGTGGTCTTACGGGGCCGAGGCGCAGGAGATCCTGACCCGCTACGACACGCTCCGCTACCGGCTGATGCCGTACATTTACTCGCTGGCGTGGCAGGTGACGAACGCCGGCTACACCTTCATGCGCCCCCTGGTGATGGATTATCGCGACGACGTAACCGCCCGGAACATCGGCGACCAGTTCATGTTCGGGCCGGCGCTGCTGGTCAGCCCCGTCACCGATCCCGGCGAGGTCCAAAGACGGGTCTACCTGCCGAATACCAACTGGACAAACTTCTGGACCGGTGAAAGCCAGCCCGGGGACCGGTTCGTCATGGCGGCGGCGCCGCTTGAAACCTTGCCGCTGTTCGTGCGCGCTGGTTCGATTGTCCCCATGGGGCCGGCGATGGAATACGCGAGCCAAAGCGCCGCGAACCCCATCGAACTGCGCGTCTACCCAGGTGCGGATGCGGAATTCACCCTCTACGAAGACGATGGGCTCACCTACGATTACGAGAAGGGGGATTATTCGACCATTCCTATTCGCTGGGATGATGCTGGACAGACGCTGACCCTCGGCGCGCGTCATGGAAGTTTTACGGGAATGCTCGCGACCCGCACTTTTGATATCGTCTGGGTCGGCCCCGACCACGGCGTGGGCGTGAATCCGTCCGGGACCGTCGATAAGACGATATCCTACGACGGCACCGCGGTCACCATCCAGCGCTGAACGGACTTTCTGCCTCTGGAATCTCGAACTTTGAATCTGGATCGCCGTCGAAGACCGCGCCTCAGCCCTACTGTCCGGTTGCAGCCGAGCAGAATTTGCTGTTGTACCTCGATGATAATGTCCCCTTTTCTCCTCGTTAGAAATGTCCCCTAATAGAGTCTCCGAAAGGAGGCAGATTGGGGCGAACCAGGATGAGTGAGAGGGAGTTGAGGCGGTG
>Ga0187891_1002751_pt1 | contig 13012 bp, 8 predicted proteins | sample June2016WEW_21_4_FD_132990 | JGI IMG/M metagenome (GOLD analysis project Ga0187891, IMG submission 132990) | Peatland microbial communities from SPRUCE experiment site at the Marcell Experimental Forest, Minnesota, USA - June2016WEW_21_40 | ecosystem: Environmental > Terrestrial > Soil > Wetlands... | reverse complement strand
CTTTTGACAATTATTCATTTTAACAATTTTTAATGCTCATTAACGGCAAGTCCTGGCACAGGATGCATTGAAATAGACGCGCGATGATAGATGCGCCATTCAAAGCCGTTCAGGTGAGACATCGGCAGCGGGCCGCCATCGGAACTCTGCACGCCGGAAATTTTCACCGGCACAAAGCCATCCACGTTTTTCAAGTCCACCTTGTCGGTGAGCGGGCGGTTGGAAAAATTGATGACGACGAGCAGTTCATCCTTATCGTCGGCGCGCAGAAAGGTGACGAGCTTGGTTTCGTCCGAGTTGTGCAGCCAATCCACGCGCGAATTGTGGAGTGCGGCGTATTGATGGCGGAGTTGAATCAGGTCGTGATAGATGCTGCGCAACTCCGGGCGTTCCTTCGGGTGCCAGAAAATGTTCTGCTTGTCGAAGAGCGCGTCGCCGCCGGATTCGGTGGCATCACCGACTTCCATGCCGTTGTAAATGAGCGGCACACCGTCGAGCGTGAACATGAGCACAGATGCGGCGAGCGCCCCATTAAGACCATAGCGAGCGACGGCGCGGGATTCGTCATGGTCGTCGGAAATCCGCATGTGCAACGCACCCTTGGGAAATCGCAGCCGGCTGTCCTCCCACGAACGCCGGATGTCCGACGCGGGCGCGTTGTGGATAAAAATGTCATTCATCGTTGAAAGCAATGGCCAGGAGTAATCAATGTCGAACACGTTCGTGAGCAATTCCGGTTTGCTGGCTTCGGCGAGCAGCATGATGTCCGGCTTGATTTTTTCCAGCGTAGCGCGCGCCTGCACCCAAAAACCCGTCGGTACCATTGCGGCAGCGTCGCAGCGAAATCCGTCCACGTCGCACGTTTGAATCCAGTATTTGAGCATCGCGATCATGTATTGGCGCAACGCCGGACTGCCATAATTTATAGCGGCCACATCCGTCCATTCCGGCACCGGTGGCATCATCTTTCCCTGGGCGTCATGTTTGTAAAATTCCGGGGACTTCATCATCACGCTGTCCCACGCGGTGTGGTCCGCGACCAGGTCCATGATGACTTTCATGCCACGTTTGTGCGCCTCGGAAACAAGCCGCTTGTAATCGTTCACCGTGCCATAATTTGGATCAACGGCGTAATAATCCTTGATGGAATAGGGACTGCCAAATTCGCCCTTGCGGAATTTTTCGCCGATGGGATGAATCGGCATCGTCCACAGGATGTTCACGCCGAGGCTGTGCAACTCGTCGAGTTTGGCGGTGACGCCGTTGAGGTTACCAGCCACGGAAAAATCGCGCGGAAAAATTTCGTAAATGGTGCCGCTGCGGAGCCAGTCGGGCGAAGGGCGGGCGGTGATGCCGGAAACATCCACCTCGGCCCAGACGCGCATTGAAACCAAAACGAGCGCGGCGGCGAATGTCACGGAGATTTTTCTCAAAGGGTGAAATTTCATAGTTGGAAGTTGAAGTTCAAAGAATTTTGCTGCAACCGCACGAATATACGAAAAAATTGGGGATAGCAAAATGAGACAGCACAAGCAAATCAATTTATCGGCGTGTGCGCAGCGAAATAAAGTATATCTGGGTCGTTTACACCAACTGGTGAAGTTTGTTGATTAATCCAAGTATTTGGTAGTAGAGTTAAGTCGACTGACTGGTGGGCGGCCATGAGCGGCCCGATCCATTTGTGAATTTCCGCGTGGCCGTCGGCAAAGGCCATTCCGCAGGCACCGCCATGTTGACAGCCGGGTAGTTCTACAAGTTCGGAAAATGGATAGGTAGCTGTATACATAATCGCATCGTCAATGCTGTCGGGATGCTCATCGGAGAACACCCAGACATCGCTTGGGCCGGGAGTGTGAAAGTCCGTGGATTTTTTTGCATAATAAAAGGATGTCCAACCAAAAGGGGGGCCACCGCCACCAGGAGGTGGTGCGCCAGGTGTTTGGCCGAATTTGTAACCATCTCCCACCGAGCCGTCCATAGCCACGCTCCGGGCGCGGTGATCCCAGCCAATCTTGCTCATATCTGAATTGACATAATTGGCCGCGGGACAGGCAAAAACCTTCGCCGACCGACCCAGATAGCTTCCCAAGAGTGAGTGTTTATCGTCTGTAAGATAAGTCGTGTTGGTATTTGCCTGGCTCGTGCTCCAATCCATCACGCCAGTAATCCAAGACTGCCCACCACTCGGATATGGGAACACCGTTGAACCCCCTGTCACTACGCGTGGGTCACAATTGATCGCCAAATGATCAGTGAAATCACCTGAATACATAACCCAAGCCAAATCAAGTTGTTTGTTATTGCTCATGCATTCAGCGGCCACGGCCCTTATCTTGGCCTTATTCAAAACCGGCAGCAACATGGCGGCCAGAATGGCAATGATGGCGATCACCACCAACAACTCTATCAACGTGAATCCTGCGCGACGACTTTTCATATATAGGCTGTTATCCTGTTTTATCGCCGAATCCTAAATCAAACCCGCCCAACCGTCCTTTCGCACGGTTGGGCGGACGTTGTCCATGCCCCTAACCAACCTTAAGGCTTAACCAAGCGGAAGAACGTATTACCGCTGGCCGGCCAGTTCGTGACACTTACGAAACCATTGGTTGAACTGGAGCCTGCAGTCCAAGTAGTGCCGTCGGTTGCCGGAATACTCTGCCAGGCACCGTTAAGGCTGCTCGCGAATTGCAACTGGGCACCCGGACGACCAAGCCACGTCACCGGCACGGCGCCGGCCACCGGTGCTCCCACAGTCAGATTGCCACCCGCAGTGCTGCCCCAGGCGCCAATGTTGCCGTTGCTGAAAATCGGCTCCTCATACGGAGTACTGGTAAACGTATCCGTCGCCATCACATACGGATTGAATTGCTGTGAACGCACCACGCGATAGTGAACAGTTCCTGCAGCCGCCTCGTCCTGTACTGGACCGCCGTTTTGGCTGCCAATATCTATGCCATACTGGTAGCTTAACCCCACCGGCGTTCCCGCAGGTATGATGATGGTGTTGGTATAAACTGTCGTTGACCCTACCTCCATCATTTGATATCCCGCCGGGGCCGAAACCGGATTGGCGCCGGATGTCCAAGCATACCAGTTTTGAAGAAAGCCGCCGATAGGCTCAGACTGTGGAACAGTGAACATGCCATTGATATAGAGACCATCGCTTGAAACGAACACATGCCCATCATTTCCGACCGCACCATTCATATCCACGCTGAACTGCACCGCCGTGGGAACTGTCAACACGTCGTTAGTGCTGATGTCATCAAAGAAAAAGCTAAAGTTGGTTGTCACGGGAGTGCTGGTAATCGGCACATAAAGGTTATGTCTAAAATTATTGTTGTTGGCAGGGTTTGGGCCGCCATCCTGGCCATAGTCATACACCCAGCCGCCGGTATAAGAGTTCGTATATCTAAATTGCGCAACATATGGAATGCCTTCGCTCATGGTGATGGTAGCCCGATACAAATTAGTGTTCGCGGCGAGCGGATTGTTGATCATTTGAACGCCACCAGACCAGCCGTTAAAGGTTCCCCATACAGTCACGGTGCCGGGCTCGAAGTTGAGATCAGCTTGAGCTACTTCCGACATGTCTAAATTAAGGTTCACTGTGGCAAGATAAGTAGGGACTGAATCATTAAAGTTTACCAACGGCAGGGTTTGGTTGCCGCTCATCGTGTAAAACCGGTTTCCACTATCAGGATCCTGATTGGGATATTGCGGACTATCCCAATTGTATTCCGGCATAATCACATATTTAAATTCCTGCCCACAATTGACTGTCGCCACTGGCCTGGACGAATCCGTGCTGATTGCAGCACTTCCCTCCCAGACGTTGGACTCAACCACTGGTGGATTGAAATTATTATTCGTTATTAGAATGTTTGGGTTGTTGGTTAACACCAATGCACTTGGACTCCCTGGAACAAAGTTCTGATAGCTACCCGCGACGACGACGTAGTCGCCACTGCTTGGGTGAAATTGGCCAAGCTGAATCTGTTCGGACATATCAACTTGAAACGTTATGATGTTTGTTGTAGCGGGTCCACCATCATTAAAAAATGCAGTTGGCAGCACAAGGCTGGCATTGTTGCCTTTAGGCAGATATGCCATTCGGTTTGCATAATCTGACGAGCCTTCATCGGTGAGAGCGCCGTTCTCGTAAGCATCATATTGCCAATTCATGTTCCCGTCACTTTGATCTTGTGCAGCGTTGTCATCCGTAGTGTTTGTATAAACCGCGCTGTTGCCGACTTGAAACAACTGTAACCCCGTATTAGCCCATCCGTTAAAAATTCCGCGGGCATAAACTGTATCCGATCCAGTCCCGCCGTATGGAGTCCCCCCAACATACGCCGGCACTGCCGGGTTGAAGGTTCCAGCGACGAGGTTCGAGGACATATCCACGCTGAAGGTGACATAGGTGTTTTGAGCCTGAGCGGTCATTATTCCGGCTGCGCAGAGCAAAAGCCCGGCCCAAGCGGAGGTTAGCAGGTTTCGTTTCATAATTTTACTCGGTTTGTTTTGTTCAGGTTTTTTGTTTTAGCGGCCTCACCGTGATCTTTGGGCTGGTTAAGCCGCCAAATCGCAATGGGATTACTGAAGAAATTTTACCACGGAAAAACTTGGGCTGCCATCGCATGAATTGTGCATGGCCAAAAATGGTCTCTGCAAGATTATTGCCCGTGTTGACCTTGATTTGCCTGCGGTCAAGAAACTTCAAAGAAGAACGCTTGAAGATTTATTACATTCGAAAAGGACGATTTCGGAAGTGACCCAAGCCACGCCAAATCAGTGTCCAAGGTATTTCGCTACCGCTTCGGTCCGCGACTGGACGTGAAGCTTCTCATAAATGTGCCGGAGGTGAGTGCGAATGGTGTTGATACTGATGTTGAGCTGGTCGCCGATTTGTTTGTAGGCCAGCCCCTGGGCCAAGCAATCCAGCACCGCCTGTTCGCGCGCCGTCAGCAAATTCTTGTTCTCACCAGCCACATTAGCTACCTGAAATGATGCCACCACTTTGCGGGCAATGGAGTTGGACATCGGGGAACCGCCGGCGTGAACGTCGCGAATGGCCTGAAGCAGTTCATCCGGCTCAAGCCGTTTCAGCAGATAACCCGTGGCACCCGCCGCCAAAGCCTTGAATATCTGCTCGGTATCCTCATAGACGGTGAGCATCAAGATCTGAATTTGCGGGGCCAGAACCTTGAGCTGCTTCACACATTCGATTCCATTCATGCCAGCCATGTTGATGTCCATCAACACAACGTCCGGTCTGTCCGCCGGCAGATGTTTCAGTGCGGCCTCGGCGCTTCCATAAATGCTGAGACAACGAAATCCCATTGAGCTGTCCAGAAAAGTAGCGATGGATTTGCAAAGCTTTTTTTCGTCATCAACGATTGAAACGGAAATCATTTTTTCATTCCTACTGTATCGAACCGTTCAAGGAAAGCACAAATTGGATTGTCGTCCCGTGACCAATCCGGGATTCCACCAGACAACGCCCGCCCAACTCGGTCAACCGCCGGCGCATGTTGCCCAAGCCGTTGCAAAATCCGTCGGCTGAACCCGGCGAACCGGATTCGCTGGACACCGGATCGAAACCCGCCCCGTTGTCCGAAATTAATATGGTAAAATCAGCGTGCTGGCAGACCATCGAGATTTTTGCCAGGGTGGCTCCCGAGTGTTTGAGGATGTTCGTGAGCGCTTCATGGACGGCTAAAAACAAGTGGTGGCGTGATTGCGATGAGAGTGGCTGCATGGGCACCTGGGCGGGGAATTCCAGTTGGCACTCGATGCCGGTTCTCCGAAAATATTCCTGGGCATATTGACCGATGTAGGAAACCAAATGATCGAGCGTGTCTTTTTCCGGATTAACCGCCCAGACCATTTCATCGAGCGACTGAAGCACTTCACGAGAATCGTCAGAAATGGAGCGTATCTCCTCTTGAAGTACGGCCGGCAATTCTTCGGAACGCCGGGCATGCTCGCTCAAAAAGGAAATCCGGCACAGCTTGGCGCCCATGATGTCGTGCAGGTCCTGGGCAATGCGCGTGCGCTCCCGTTCCAATACCCGCTCCTGTTCCAAGCGTTTAAGGTGCTGCTGCAATCTTCGCTTTTCCACGACACGAACACTTCCCGCAACCATTGTTATCATTCCTAAAGACAACACCCCGATAAACCACCATGACTGCCAATAATGGCGGCGCACCATAACCGATAGGCTGGCACCAGTTTCATTCCAAAGCCCATCCCCGTTACAAGCAATTACTTGAAAACGGTAGGTGCCAGAAGGCACAAAGCTGTAAGATGCCACCCGTCGAGATCCCGCCTCAACCCAGTCCTGATCCAGCCCTTCCAGCCGATAGCGGAAACGCACACGATCTGGCGTATCGAAACTTAAGCCGGTATAGCGGAATTCGAGCACATGTTTGCCTGGAGCCAGACTAAGAGATTTCATTGGCGATACTGCTATTTCTTGCTTGGCGCTTATGCGGTCGCTATCCCGATCAAGAACGGGAAGTTCAGGCACTCCATCAACCAACGTCTGCTCCAGCACCACGGCGGGAGCAGGCGAACTCACGGCATGATGAGGGTCAATCACCACGATGCCCTTGAGGGTCGGAAACCAAAGCAAACCGCCCTTGCTCCTCAACCCGGCAGGGGAAAAGCCACCCGAACATTCCTCGGACAACATGCCATCGGCGCGGCTGTAAACCAGCGGATAGACTGCCGGAATTTTATGCGCCACCAGATCGTCGAAATCGCGTTTTTTTACCCGGGCGATTCCACGGTTGCCGCCCAGCCACAAGTTGCCGTCATCATCTTCAAAAATCTGGGAAATCGTATTATCAGGCAGTCCTTCGCGCATGGTAAAAGTAGCAATGTGCTTGTCTTGCAACCGGCTTAAGCCGCCTCCGGCGGTGCCGATCCAGAGCGTTCGTCGAGAATCCAAGCATAGTGTGCGGATCCAACCACTGGGTAAGCCGCTCACCTTCTCACACTGCACGCTGGCTTCTTCGTCAAACCGAGACAGCCCATCACCTTCCGTGCCGATCCATAAAGCCCCATCCGCATCGGGCACAATTGCCGTAATAGCATGACCGCGTGGGCAATTGGTCTGGGCTTGCCATTTTCCATTTGATAGATGCCAAAGCTCACCTTCGCGCGTGCCCGCCCAAACTCCACCTTTTAGACCCTGCCCCAGCGCAGTGATGTTGAAATTCGTCAAGGCTGGAATTCCACCCTCCGCCTCGGCGGCTTGCGGATTTTTGAACTGAAGTAACCCACCTGCTCCTGCCACCCAGCAACTACCGTCTCGGCTTAACAACAGTGAGTTGACGCGTGGCTCCTGCGACGACAAGCCGCTGAGCATCAGCCGTCTGAACCTCTGGCCATCCCAGCAATACACACCTTCGTTTGGCACGGCGGCCCAAATTACACCGGGCCGGACTTCCGCCAATCCTTGCACCGAACCGTAACCTAGTCCCTCATTATGGCTCAAAACAGACAAGTTCCTGGTACTTATACGATTCAGCCCTCCGTGAGTGCCAACCCACAGTTTTCCTTCCCGATCTATCAATAGCGATTCCACAAGATTGTCGGACAATCCGCTACTGGCGTTGATTGCCACCAACTTGCCGAACTTGAACTGAAACAAGCCTTCGCCCACTGATCCCGCCCAAACTGTCCCATCCGGCTCTTCCGCCAATGCGCTGATCTGACGCGTGGCCAAATGCCGGGGGATCCCGAAGCGCCGCCACTGATCCCCTTCCCGGCATAGGACAAAAGAGTCGCCCGCCCCAATCCAAATTCGCCCCGCTTGATCCACCAGCAGGCAGTGGGGGTCTTGAAGCAGGTTGTCCAACGCCGGGTCTCGGAGTTGAGTGAACTTGTCCCCCAGATATGAGAAAACTCCCACCCCGGCCACCCCCACCCAGATCGTGTCTTTGCGATCACTGAAAAGCGTCGTGATGGGTTTGCCGGGAAAAATCGCCGCACCACTTAAACTCGTGAATCGCCCGTTTTGCAATACCGCCAAACCGGCCTGCGTGCCAACCCATAGCCTCCCCTTGGTATCTTCAGCCAGCGCGGTAATTGAGTCGGAAGGCAATCCATCGCGCACAGTAAATGTAATTAGTTTTCCCCCCTGCCAACAGCTCAACCCGCCGCCCTCACTCCCAATCCACAGAGCACCGCGGCTGTCACCAAACAGAACCTTCACAGGTCCGCTTTGAAATCCCTCCTGAAGACCAAGGGAAAAAAAACTCACGCCGTCAAATCGGCTCACGCCGTCATCGCTGCCCACCCAGAGGTAACCATCGCGCGTTTGCGCCAGGGCACGCACATAGTTCTCGGGCAACCCCTGTTCCCGCTGCCACGAACGAAACGTAAACGGCACTTCCCCATATCCAATACCTGGACCGTTCCCTTCAGTTGTTGATCCATTCCCATTGACGAAGTCGTCGAACGCAGTGGCGATGGCCATTTCACTGAATATCCACCCATCGCCACCACCGCCATGGCGGAGATGGATTTGATCAAAAGAGGCGTTGGCCTTGAACTGCGTGGTCAGGCTCTGCGGTTGATTGGCTTCGGTGGCACCCGGGCGCAAGTCCGGGTCCAGCCAGACCGTCACCAAATCGCCGCCGCCCGCCATATATTGAACCTTGAAAACAATAGTTCGTTCGATGCCCGAGTGGACGAGCTCGTAGATGTAAAAGGTCCCTATGCCGGACGGCTCAGGATTAGAGGACTTCAAGTCGATATACTCGATCACCTGGTTGGCCTGCCCGGTTTGTCCCGTAGCAAAGGCGCTGTAGGCAAAAGCATTCAGGGCATTCCCCACTGCCAGTCGTTCGTGGTTTCCTTCAAACAACTGGAATGCCGCAAAGTAGAGCTCGGTGCTGGCGTCCGACACCGGGTCCACATGAAACTTGAAATAGAGCGTATCAGTGGACGAATCATTTCGTTGCAAAACCCCGCCTAGAATGTCGGTGCCAGGTCCTGTCTCATGAACCTGAGTGGCACCCAAGTCGCTCCATAAAAGAACCGCTTGGCTCGAATCCGTCCATGCCAACATTGCGAAAGCTATCAGCGCGAGGGCTAAGGCGCGGCCACCTTCGTGGATGCCGATGCAGAAACTCATCCCTGCCTGCCTCTTAAGCAGTTCAGTCGGATAGCAAGTAACCGAGTTCCGAGTCATGCAATATGAATAGATAAGTTTTCTCGGGGACACAAGCATCGATTCCAACCGCGATCACTACTGTCCGGGTATTGGAGGAACGCACACCGGGTTAGCCCAATGTGGTTCCTCGACGTTTTTAATGGGTAAGGCGGGTGAAATGGGGTTTTCTGGTGGGGCTTATGATACCAGAAAAAGTGTTTCATCAGATATTGGCGCTGGGCGAGGCTTGGCGCCTGAGCCGGGTGGACTACGTTGAGAAAGAGAGCAAAGTGCTGATCCGGGTGGAGGAGATGCCTGCGCTGTGGGCCAGTGAGATTTGTCCGCATTGTGAGGCCGAGTCGGTGGGTGGATACGATCATGCGCCGGAGCGGCGATGGCGACATCTGTGGTGTCATCGTGAGCGTGCCAGTCTCTTTGGGACCTGTCCAGCACTTCGGTCCACTGTTCAAAGGGCAGATTGGTCGTCACGATCAGGCTGGTTTGTTCGTAAGCCCGGCCCACCACGTCAAAGAGCAACTCCGCCCCCGCTTTCGAGAAGGGGACATAGTCCAGTTCATCGAGGATCAGTAGGTTCTGCCGTTGGAGTTGTTTGTAGAGGCGTTGCAAGGTGCGGTTCTCCCGCTGCTCCAGCAACTGGGTCACCAGCGCGGTGGTGGTCATAAACCGCACCCGTTTGCCTTGGCTGCACGCGGCAAAGCCGGGCGGTGGCCAAGTGCGTCTTGCCGGTGCCGGGATTGCCAACCAACAGGATATTTTTCTTCTTCGGGATGTATTCACAGCACAACAACTCCCGGACCAGTGGCTCGTTGACCGAGGGCTGCGCCCCGAAGTCAAAACTGTCGATGGTCTTGAGGACCGGGAACTGGGCCTCCTTGATCCGGCGCTCGGTGGCCCGCCGCTCCCGATCAATCAACTCCCGTTCCGTCAGCCGCAACAGGTATTGGGGATAGTCGCACCGTTCCTGGGCGCACACCGCCGCCACGCTGGCGTAGTCGCGCAGCAGGGTCGGCAGCTTCAGCGCCTTGAGATGATGTTCCAGCAACAAAACCGCGGGATCTTTGCTCATGGCACTAGGCTTTAGCACTAGCCTGCTTTCAAAAAGCCAAAAACTCACAAAACCATTGATTTCATTGAACGAAATCAAGGTTGGAGCGGGTGAATGGAATCGAACCCTCATCTCAGGCTGACAAATTAGGGATCACCAAATGAAAGTAAACTCGGTAAATTTTTTGCCAGTTTCCAACATTATTATTCTTTTCCAAAGGCAGCAAGAGGGTTTCCTTTTCATTCCACCGTCACGCTCTTGGCCAGGTTGCGCGGCTTGTCCACGTCGCAGCCGCGCGTGACGGCGATGTGATAGGCGAACAACTGCAGTGGCACCGCCGCCAGAATCGGATTAATCGGTTCCAGCGCCTTGGGCAGATAAATCACGTCGTTGGCCACCTTCCCGATTTGTTTGTCGCCCTCGGTGGCCAGCGCGATGATGGGGCCTTTGCGGGCACGGATCATCGCCAGGTTCGCCATCGTCTTGTCATACATCGAATCCTGCGGTACCAGGAAAACCGTCGGCGTCTTCGGGTCAATCAACGCAATCGGGCCGTGCTTCATTTCCGCCGCCGAATAACCCTCGGCATGGATGTAGGAAATTTCCTTCAGCTTGAGCGCGCCTTCCAGCGCAATCGGGAACGTGTAGCCGCGGCTAAGGAAAAAGAAGTCATCGGCCTTCGCATATTTCTTCGCGATCTTTTTGAACGCGTTGTTTTGCGCGAGGATGGATTCGAGCTGTTTGGGCACGGCTTCGAGCGCGTGCAGGATTTCCAGCGCCCGGCGGGCGGAAAGATTTCGCAACCGGCCCAGATGCACGGCCAGCAGCGCCAGGATTGTGAGCGTGGAAACAAAGGCCTTGGTGGACGCCACGCCAATTTCCGGGCCGGCGTGCATGTAGATGCCGCCGTCGGATTCGCGGGCAATGGTGCTGCCGACGACGTTGACGATGGCGAGCGCGCGATGGCCGCGCCGCTTGGCTTCGCGGAGCGCAGCAAGTGTGTCGGCGGTCTCGCCGGATTGCGAGACGACGAGCAGCACGGTGCTTTTTTCGAGCGGCGCGTTGCGATAACAAAATTCGTGCGCGAACTCGACCTCGACGGGAATTTGTGCGAGTTCCTCGATCAGATATTCGCCTACCAGCGCCGCGTGCCAGCTCGTGCCGCTGGCGGCGATGACAATGCGGTCAATCGAACGCAACTCGGCGGACGTGAGATTCAGGCCGCCGAACTTGGCGGTGGCGCCCTCGTTGTCCACGCGGCCACGCAGGGCGTTTTCCACGGTGCGTGGCTGCTCGAAAATTTCCTTGAGCATGAAATGCTCGTATTTTCCGCGCACGGCGTCCTCCTGGCTGAACTCCAGCTTGCTGACTTGAACGTTCGCGGTGTCGGTGCCAAGGTTCAACACGTCGAAGCGCGCGCTCGTCACGGTCGCCACGTCGTAGTCATTGAGATAAACGACCTTTTTGGTGTGGGCGACAATGGCGTTGGCGTCGCTGGCCAGGAAATTCTCGCCGGTGCCGATGCCGATGATGAGCGGCGAACCACGCCGTGCACCGACAATCGTGTCGGGCTGGTCGGCGCAAATCACTGCAATGCCGTAGGTGCCGATGACTTCGCGCAGCGCATCGCAAACCGCCTGGGTGAGCGGGTTGGAACTGGGAGCGCCAGCGTCTCGCTGGCGTGTTGGGAGTTCGGCACGTGAATCTGCCGGCGGGACGCCGGCGCTCCCAGGCGTCCGCCGTTTTTCGTAATAATCACCAATCAAATGCGCAAGGACCTCGGTGTCGGTGCCGGATTTGAATTTGTGGCCGGTGGCGAGCAGTTTTTGCCGGAGCGCGTCGTAATTTTCGATGACGCCATTGTGGACGACGGCGATCCGGCCGGACTGATCCAAGTGCGGATGGGAATTGATATCCGACGGCGGGCCGTGCGTGGCCCAGCGGGTGTGGCCGATGCCGAGATTTCCCGCGACCGGTTGGGATTTCAAAAGACGGGCAAGGCCTTCGCTGATTTTCCCCTTTTTCTTGCGTACGAGCAGTTCGTCACCGTCCAGCACGGCCACGCCTGCGCTGTCATAGCCGCGATATTCCAGCCGCCGCAATCCTTCGAGCAGGATGGGCGAAACCGCCTTTTTACCGACGTATCCAATGATGCCGCACATAAATTAAAATTCTCTGGTAGAGCCGATCCCGCATTGCGGGACCAGGACGCACGGCAGCGCGTCCCTACCATTTCTGTTTCAAAATCCAATCCGCCGCGCCGTTCAAATCGTCCACAATCACCGCAAGTTTGAGTGGTTCCGGCGATTTCCGTTCAAGTTTTGCGCCGTAGCCGGTGCGGACCAGAATACTCGTTTTGACTCCGGCGTTCCAGCCGCATTCCAAGTCAATCAGCTTGTCGCCGATCATGAAACTTTGCGCCAGGTCCACACCGAACTCGTCGCGCGCGTCGAACAAAAACTGCGGTGATGGCTTGCGTCCACGGTTTGGCTGGCCGGGCGCTTCGGGCGCGATGTAAATTTTTTCCAGCCGCACGCCGGCCCGGGCCAGTTCGCGGCACAAATGCTTGTTCACGCGCTCCACGTCCGCAAGCGTGAAGTAGCCGCGCCCGACGCCGGACTGGTTTGAGACAATGAACAATTTGAACCCGGCATCCGAGAGACGCTTCAGCGCCACCGCCACCCTGGGGAGGAAGGCAACGTCCTCGACGCGGTGCAGATAATTCCTTTCCTCAATCAACACCCCGTCGCGGTCGAGAAAAACAGCCGGTTTCATTT
>Ga0187891_1002746_pt1 | contig 13036 bp, 12 predicted proteins | sample June2016WEW_21_4_FD_132990 | JGI IMG/M metagenome (GOLD analysis project Ga0187891, IMG submission 132990) | Peatland microbial communities from SPRUCE experiment site at the Marcell Experimental Forest, Minnesota, USA - June2016WEW_21_40 | ecosystem: Environmental > Terrestrial > Soil >... | reverse complement strand
AAGCTTGGTGAAGTCATAAAAAAGCGAAAACAAGTGACAAAGGATTCCGAGCAATAGCTTGAGCGCTAGATGCTTTTAGGCTTTAGCGCTGAGTTTTGACACAGTCTGATAATTAAACGAGTCCCAGAGACTTTTATGTGAACTTTCGGTGATGCCACTGCTTTGAGGTATTTCATGTGTTTAATACCGCTTTTTTTGAGGTTTATGGATCTTGCGCAGTTTTTCTGTTGATCCGTTGTACAGCTCTCTTTAAGCTAAATATATGTTTGAAATACTGATTTTTTAAGAGGTATTTTACGTATTGACATGCTTTTGTGTTCAACAATTGAGTCTCTCAGCACGTTTTGATATGCTTGCGCTATGTGCAAGGGTTTATGTGGCGGTTTTGGTACTATGATAACATGAGAAATGTGTCTTAAAATGACATATTGTACTTCTGCACAACACAACAGGAGAAAAAACTAGAAAATGAACAATAACTACCAAAAAGAAACCCAAACAAAACTCACTAAAGGACTCTTAGACATGATTATTCTTCAATATCTAGACAAAGAATCCATGCACGGATACCAGCTCATCACCAAAATCCGCAAAAGCTTCGGCGTCTACTTCGGACCAAGCACCGTCTACCCCATACTAGGACTAATGGAGAAAAAAGGCTATGTAAAGAGCGCCTGGAACATGAATACAGAGCGGCCGCGAAAAGTCTACAAGCTCACTAATGAAGGGAAAAATATTTTGAGCTTTACCGAAAGCTCACTCAACCTCATCTGCAAAAATATGGCGACCGACAGCGAAATTCGAATACAAGCAGCTCCGCTAATCTCGGCGAGATCAACTCTTCAAAGGGAAAACCCGCATTTGACAGTCCGCTGAGAAATCTTTATCCTCTTTAGGAAAAACAACTTGCATTCTTTGGAATCTGCAAAGTCACTGCATCAAGTTTCCGTTTTTTGCGTAGATTGCAGCCATTTTAAAGATTTTAAATGTAAATTAGGCTATAAAACTAACCCTCGAAATCGAGTTTGTTCTCAAGCTGTGAAGAGAATCAAGCCAAGTTATCCCACGAAAATTAACATGGAGAAAAATACAAAGAAAAACATCCCACGATAGTTAACAGTAAAAATCATCTAACGCAAACTTAACAGAACCTTCTTTTCCGTTACACCAGCTTTTCGCGCTGGTGATACAAAGTCTGGAAACATTCCCCGAAAAAAACAACTTCATTAAATAGGCCTACAATGGTGATTGCAACTATACTCATCGTTTTTAGGGCACGAAACCTTTTTGATTAAGCCACGATTTTCACTTGCAAATCCAATTTAACGAATGCCTTTTATTTATGAAGGTTCTACACATGAATTCCGTCTTTAAAACCAAGGAGACGAAAACATGGCAAAATGTCCACAGTGCGGAAAAGAAGTTCAACCTAAGAAAACCTGGAAGATGGCTGGCAGACCAGACAAAACAGGAAAAAGAACAGAACTAACAATCGGCCTTTGCGAATGCTGCGGCAAAACCTTCAGAACAACATTAGGCAAAAAGAAAATATAGCGCTCTGGAAAAATCGGCCCTTCTTCTTTTTTCTTTCCTATAGAAGATTGGATATTAGTTCCTAAAAGATAAATGATTTTTCTTTTTCGTTTTCAATAAGCGTCCTCGAACACTCGTTTAATGGAGCGCCCATTTTTCTGTTTTGATCCTCTTAGCACTTTCAAGAAATGTAATCCAAAAATGAGAAGCTCGACGTTTCTTACTATTTTTCAGTTAACTCCTTAAGCTGCTTTTTGTTTAAGCCAACACCCGGTTCTGCATCTAAACGCTTATGCACCTTTCCCTTTTTGAACACTATCACCGTTGGATAGTATTCTATGCCGTATTCTTCACAAATGTCAGGTTCCTCGTCTACAATAACGCTTAGGCACTCCTTCGGATTATTTTTTGAGTACTCTTCAAAGATTGGAAGGAATCGCTGGGAATGCGGACACCAGGTAGCGTAGAAGAGAACAACCGCTTTATCTTTGTTATCTATTTTATCATGCAAAATACTTTTCTTTTTGTTTTCAATCGGCGATTTTTTTCTTATTCTCATGATTATATCACCTCAATTTTTTGCTTTGGATTTAATGAATTTGTCGTTTTGATGAATGTCCCTGCTTCTAGTTCTTCGAAAGCTTGGTCCAGTTCTTCTTGGGTATTCATTACGATTGGACCTCTCCAAGCCACGGGCTCTTTCAAGGGTTCACCTGACACAAATAGAAAGCGACTGCCGTTTGCAGAGGCTATTTTGACGGAATCACCGTCACCAAAGACCGCGCACTGCCCTTGCAATATCTTTCTCTCATGAACCTCTATAGATCCGTCAACAACGTAGGCAAACACTGTATAATTACACGGAGTAGCATACTTGAACGCTTTTCCAGCTGCTAACTCTATATCAAAATATTCTATATCAATTGACAAGTCGCGAACCGGTCCCTCTGTCCCATCCACTTTACCAGCTATGACTTTGATCTTTAGGCCACCTTTCTGGATTGTTGGGATTTGTTTTCTTTCTATTCCTCGATATTTCGGGTCAATCATCTTCTTCTTTGCAGGTAAGTTTACCCATAGTTGAAAGCCCTGCATTAAGAAATTGTATTTTTGGGGCATTTCTTGATGGATTATGCCTGAGCCGGCAGTCATCCATTGTACGTCTCCAGACTTGATTACGCCTTTGTTTCCCATGCTATCGCCGTGTTCAACTTCGCCTGTCCACATGTAAGTTACTGTTTCCATTCCTCTGTGGGGGTGCCAAGGAAAACCTTTGATGTAATCTTCAGGGTTGTCTGATCCAAAGTGATCCAAAAGCAAGAAAGGATCAAGTGTAGAGCGTTTATCGTTACCCAAAACCCTTTTTAGTTTAACTCCTGCGCCCTCAAGAGTCAACTGACGTTCTAAAATCTTTTGCACTTTTCTTTCCAAAGAACATCGCCATATGTTATTTAATCATCAGAAGCAAATATATCCATTTTTGCTAACTTTAAAAAAAAAGATCAGGAAGTTTTTAGTGAAGTTTGGTTTACGCATCTCTTCTCATATTGCATTGGACGACGACTAGCTATTATGATAGGCCAAGCTGCTTCATGAAACCGACAACGTCATAGAACAGTCTTTCTTCCACGATTTCGCCGTTCTTCCACGTGGCAACTGTGCAGAATTCAAGCTTCGCTGTTTTTCCAGTGGGCGGGATCATGCTTCCGTCTGCACCTTTCATTGGTCCTTTCATAGTCACTGTCCAATCGGCGACCGTACACGTATGGTCTCCATCACCGAACGCGATTTTATATGGGTTGTTGACCAATCGATTGTCAAAGGTTTTAAAGAACTCCGTTGCCTCGACATCATGGTTGTGTCTTCCTCTTGTAGGTTCAGGTTGAGCTGGCCAATACACAACGACGTCTTCTCTATGACGCTTCTTAAAAGTCTCCCAAAGCGGACTCCCAGGTCCCGCATTCCAGGCATCATCAAGCGTTTTCATCAACACAAGGTTTTCTTTTATTCCCATATCGTTTACCTAACTTTCTATTTTCGTGTTTAGCGCTATTAAGCTTTTGACAACAAAGCTAAACAGCCAAAATTGTAATAGACAATTTTCCAACAAGGGTTTGCTATTAACCGCGCTTTCGACCATGGATTTTAATGAAGGATTCAAAAAAAAGAGAGCTAACGGGTAATGTCACGAAGAAGCCGTCGTTCAAATCCCCTGCAACTCCAGACTTCGGCGTAAGTAATTGCTACGTGGCTGAATCTTTTAGCTTGTTGTTTCTGACCGTGGTTCTCTTTCTTGAAGGTATAGTTAGAGGTTGCTTGACTTAACACCAAAATAATCGCGCGCGTTTTTTGCGCCTTGAAAAAAGTTTAAAGGACTGGGCTAATGCTAGTAAGGTAACAAGGCAAAAATATTTTTCGAGTCCGGAAGAATGGTACCATGAGAAAAATTATTGTTTTATCTTTTATAACATTAGACGGTGTCATGCAGGCTCCTGGCGGACCAACAGAGGATACAAGCGGCGGTTTCAAATATGGTGGATGGACAGTTCCGTATTTTGACGAGTTTAGTGGCAAAGTTATGAGCGAGCAGATGGGACATCCGTTTGATCTCTTGCTCGGTCGAAAGACCTATGACATCTTCGCCAACTATTGGCCAAACCATAATGACCCCAAAGATCCTATTGGCTCTGGAATCAACAAAGCGACAAAATTTGTGGCTTCCCATTCGCTCTTCAAATCAAACTGGGCAGGCACTGTAATATTACAAGGTGATGTTGCTGAAGCAATAAAGAAGCTGAAAAAGCAAGATGGGCCAGAGCTTCAAGTTCATGGAAGCGGCAATCTCATTCAGACGCTCCTGAAACAGGATCTGATTGATGAATTGTGGCTCAAAATCTTCCCAATAACGCTCGGCTCAGGAAAGCGCCTGTTTGCAGAGGGAACAATATCCGCCGCATTTACGCTCATAGAATCCAAAACGTCACCGAAGGGTGTGATCATAGTTTCCTATAAGCGAGCGGGAAAGGTCGAAACAGGATCTTTTTGAAGGAATTGATTTGTAACGCGCTGTTATCGCCCTCGCATTAGCCGCTGGCAACTAAAACGCTCACCGACCCCTCGTCAGGCGTTGGAATTGCGTTTCCAAGAATGAATAGTTGAAACTGCCGTCACTTAGTCCAACAGAATTGACATCGCTTCAAATTGTGACTTTTTTAGAAAGCTCCAGCAGCATTTGGCATACTTGGTAGTATCGTTTGTGTAATATCCCAATACTCGACGATTTTATCGCCTTTGAAACGGAAAAGATGAACCTGCCTCAGCCCTCCATCGCTGGGTTTAGATTTAGAGTTCAGAAATTCAGTATGCGCTGCAACTATGTCTCCGTCAACAAGGACATTCTTGACTAAAAATGCTGGTTCCATGTTCAGTGTATTTAGACCCTTACTTGCCGCGATCTGTGAATCGACCAATTTTTCTATGCTGCCAGAAGTGAATGGATTATGCGTTTTACAGTCAGGGGCGAAAAAGCGCAGGCCTTCCTTGAATTTTCCCGAGTCGACTAATTTAAAATACTCCTCAATAATTTTCTTACGGTCTTGCATTTTTTAACAGCCACCTAAAAATTAACAAATTAGTAAAAAGGGCATATTTTAATAAACCTTTTTGCCGAAATCAAGTTCTACCTCTAACTTAGCAGTATTCGCGCGCTGGCTTTTCCCTAAATATTGTTTTGCGCGCTTACACGCTGAATAAATGTACAATTTCTACAGACTTATCCCCATTGTATTAGACAAATGTAATTTTTAGTTGCTTTTTTTAGCGTTCGTGCAAAAATTTATTAGCGATTGACAACAGATAGAGATTCAGTGGTTAGATTACTCTTAAGCAAGAGGTATCTCGCTTGGATAATGAAAACGAAATATTGGAAGAGCTAAAGAAAATCAGAGAAGCTGTTGAAAAAGCTCCACCACCAGCACCGCCCAAAGGCATGTGGAACGAGTTCAAAGACTTTCTATCATCCTACAAAGTTCTTGGCTTAGCAGTTGCGTTCGTTTTAGGTTTGTATCTTGGAGCTTTGGTTAAGGCGCTTGTCCAAGACTTCATTATGCCGCTCTTAGGCTTAGCGATTCCAGGCTTGTCAAACTTAGCTACCTATGCGGTTACGGTTAGAAAGCAAAGTTTCACCGTCGGCGACTTCTTGATAGCTGCAATTACCTTCATCTTTGTGGCACTTGTCGTGTTCCTCATAGTGAAGGTAGCCAAAAGATGGAAAATAAGTTAACCCTTCCCTCCCTTTTTTTAACCCCAATTTTTTTAAAAAAAATATGTGTTTACTTGCAGATCAATTTACCGTTTTTGCTTTGAGGAGGGGGGCAAACGTACTATGAATATTGTTCCTTTACCCTCTTCGCTCTCAAAAGTTACTGTGCCGCCTAGTGCTTCAGTCATACGCTTAATCACTGCTAAACCGAAACCTTGACCCTTCGATTTGGTGGTGAACATGGGCGTAAACAATTTGTTTTTCAACGCTTCAGGAACGCCAACGCCCGTGTCTTTCACTGTTATTACATTATCGTTAGCCTCCCTGAAGGCATGTATCATCAATTTCCCTCCATTTGGCATAGCTTGAACAGCATTGTTAACTAGATTGGTCATAATGCGATTAATGTAAGAACTATCAGCCATTATTTTCCTAGCCTCAGTTTCCACGTTAACGCTTACATTAACATTCTTTGGCAAATCATTCTTTTTCAATAAGTCTTCAATTATGAATTTCAGATCGGCTTCTTCCGAATGAGGGTTAAGCGGTCGGGCAAAGTCTTGCAAGTCAGCCACAATCTTGTTAATATAATCAATGTTCTTTTCGATCCCATCTAAACTTTCTTTTACGAGATTTTTCTCTTCACCCTGAGGTAATGAGTCTAACTCTGACTTAAGCAAGTAAACGTCACTGGTAATTGCTTGTAATGGGTTGCGAATATCGTGACCAACCATACCTGCAGTAGCTCCGATAGCGGCTAAGCGTTCAGCGTCTTTAAGTTGTCTAGTTCGCTCGTCAACTAGATTTTCAAGATGCTTCGTATATTTCTCGACTTGTTGCTCCAAGTGTTTTTGCTCGGTAATATCATGCACCATTCCTATTGACCGAATTATGCGACCAGAGGGGTCGCGAATATGGACGCACTTTTCATGGACCACACGAATTTCGCCATTATCTTTTCTGACAACTCTATGCTCAACCTCATAAGAGTCCCTTCCATCAGCCAAAGAACCAGAGTATGCACGATCAACAACTGCTCGGTCATTAGGATGAACATAACTCAAAAAGGCCTCATAAGTTGCACCAAATTCCTGCGGTTTCAAACCAAAAATTCTGTAAACTTGATCAGACCAAGTTAGTTTGTCTGTTGTAAGGTCAAGTTCCCAACTTCCAAGGTTCGCAATTTCTTGGCTTCGCTTTAGCCTGTCTTGGTTTTCCATCAATGCTTCTTCTGTTTTCCTGCGTTTTGTAATGTCTCTGGCCACGTACACTGATCCAACCATATTTCCTTTTTCGTCTTTGAGAGGAGTAGTGCTCACCAAGAAATCTCCTCCGAGGCGAGGTTCATGCACTTCAGCCGTATGTTCTTTTACATCTTTTACGGTTCGCGCGTGGGGACAAAAATCAGGAGGATTATCTAACCCGTGAACACATTGGTAACAGAAAAGTCCGATAGCTTTTTCTGGAGTTACTCCCAGCTGTTGGGCCATGGCGCGGTTGGCTCGAACAATTCTGTATTGATTATCAAGGATCGCTACGAAGTCCGGAACACTGTCGAAAGTGCGTTCCCAATCATTCTTTGCCTTCCAAAGAGCTTCGTCCGCGTTCTTGCGTTCAGTAATGTCGCGATTGCTGGCACGACGACCCATCCATTTGCCGTTATCGTCGAAAACTGCTTTGCATGAATGCGATATCCAACGGGTCTCTCCATCGTGAGTTACAATTCGAAAATCAACTTCATGCAACTCGTCCGAGCTTACTAAATCAAAATGTGAACCGACAATTGATTTATCTTCAGAAAAAACGATTTTGGTGAGAAGTTGGGAATCTTTTATGAACTCATCAGCGTCATAGCCTGTTACCCTCTTGCATGAAGGCGAAACATAAATCATCTTCCCGTTGGGTGCAATCCAATATTCCCAATCATAAGTGAAATCAGCGACTGTTCGGAACTTAACCTCGCTCTCATGCAGTGCCTCTTCCACTTTTTTGCGTTCGGTGATGTCCTCGAAGACGGCTGCGAAATAGCCTTTTCTTGGACAATAAACTGAAATGGATAGCCACATGCTTAAAGGCTTGAAGAAAATCTCGAACTTCTCTTTCTGACATGAAGTAGCAACTCTTCCATAAATTTCAAAAAGTTCAGGATTGCCTTCTATAATTCCAGGTATCGCTTCCGTTACTTTCCTTCCAATAACTACGTCTCTTTTTAGACCGGTTATTCGTTCAAATGCATCGTTAATTTGAAGGTAAACAAAGTCAATGGGCTTGCTTTTCTTGTCAAATATCATTTGGCAATAAGCAAATCCATCCATCATGTTGGCGAAAAGAGAACTGTATTCTTCCTCACTTTTTCTAGCTGCTTCTTCAGCCTTCCTACGATGCACAACGTTTTCAACTAAAACCCATTTGTCACCTTGTTTTACCAATGTACCGACATGATTGCGCACCACGTCAAGGACGTCTGTACCTGAGCAGTTAGTTAGACAATAGGTGCAGAGGGCAAACATCTTGTGCTCACCGATGACAGAGTTGACGGCTTCTTCATAATCAACGAAGCTTTGCCAAAGGCTACGTTCAATCCAGAAAGTGTTTCCGGTAAGGCGTAAACCGTCAAGCCCACTCTTCAAAGCATTTTTCTCTTTCTCAACCCAACCCTGAAGCACTCGGTTACAGTCGAATTTGCCTCCTTGAAGGTACCAATCGCGGTAAGAGACGACTTCAAGTTGACCCTTGCGTAAATACTCATCAACTTCTGGAAGAGCTTTTACAAGTGCTTTTTTTGCTTCATCAACCTCTAGCGGCGGAGAAGTAACCCACATACAGAACTCATTGTTACGTAGCCCTTCGACAAAATATGGAATAAGAATATCGGTCAAATCTTGTTTAGACTCGTAAAACTGACAAAGATGTGTTCCCCACGGAACATCTCCTATAAGATCAATTCCGAATTTGCGTAAAATAACGTTTTCTTTTAACTCGGCTTCATCTAACATTGCAAAAAAATAGCTCGGAATTTACATAAAAACTTTATCTTTTTCCTTCGAATGCTTCCAAAATGTAAGCGCACTTAACAATAGACCATACCCCTCTGGAAAACTTCTTGATCAAGTTAAAATGACTCATCTCTATTTGAAAGTAAGCCCGGTCCGAATTAGCCTACATAACTTTTCACTGGTAAAAAGGTGCTGGGATCCCCCTTCATGTGCCATTTTACTATTAAATAGGCGCTATAATCTTCCAAGAAGACAGTGAATATAGTTTGATCATTTATTATGGTGCGCCTTGAGAGTTCAGTTAGTTTTAAGACATACTGTATGATATGCGTTAGAATGGTTGAGGGGTTGTCCGCTGCCATAGAAGAATGGTTTATTTTGAGCTCAAAAAAGAGGTCTAACCGATGCAGGAACGATTGAGCGGAAGCGCTGAGGCCGGTTCTCATGTTCAGAGTGGTCCAGTTGTGGCCGCTAAGACAAACCGTATCGCTTGGATAAACTCTGTGTTGCCAATTAGCATCGCTTTGGGGCCTGTTTCAACCATCATTCAACTCTTTATTTTAAACATGCATGGAACGGTTATTGAAGTAGGCCTTGCGGTGACACTGTATAATACTGTCAGTATTCCTGCGGCTATGTTTTGGGGGTTTGCTACTGATCGAGCCCACAAAAGGAAACTGATAATCATTGTAAGTTATCTGGCAACTGCCGGGGTTTTCATATTGTTTTTCGCTGCAAGAACCTTTTACTCCATCTCTTTGTTGTACGCCTTGTTCTCTTTTGCAACGACTGCTTCAACAACTCCTTTGAATCTTCTCATCATGGAAACAGAGCGAAAACAAAAGTGGGCAAGTGCATTTGCAAGATTATCTATGGTTTCCAGCATCGGCAACGCTGTGGGGCTGGTTCTATGCTTGGTTTGGTCTTTAGTTTTTTCGTTAACGTATATTGTTCTGGCTCTGGCAATTCTGTCGTTGATTTCTGCTGGTCTTTCGGTTCTGATGATAAGTGAGCCAAAAGTTGTTTTCGAGCGAAGTATAATAGCCTTGACTAAGCCCAGCTTCTTTCAGCGGCTTCAAACGATTCCGTATTTGTTCTTGCGGGTTCCAAGGTTAAAAGATTTCAGAAGAGTGTTCATAGGATTAAAATGCGAACTTACCAGACATGTACCGCTTCTTTATCTCTCCATCTTCGCGTTCTATCTTGGGTCGGGAATCTTCAACACTTCAATCGTTCCCTCTCTGAAGGCCAATCATGCTTCGAACCTGCTGATTTTCTTAGCCATAACAATCGGCATGGTGGTCCAGGTGGTTTCATTTAGGTTTGCGGGGCCATACACGGAGAAAAAATCACCTGCTAAGGCAACGGTCGCAAGCCTTATCCTGAGATCAACATGCTACGGACTATTGGGCGTTTCCGTATACCTCGTAGCCGGAATATGGTTCCTCGCGCCCGTACTAATTTTCTATCCCCTTGCCGCCGGACTTGCCTATTCAATATACTACACCGCATCGAATACCATGGTGTTCAACGCGCTTGGACAAACAAATCAGGGTTCTTCCCTAGGAGTATACAGTGCACTGGTGGCAATCGCCACAATGGTTGGCTCCCTAGTTTCAGGATTCTCCTCATTTTATCTCGGGTTCTATACAACTTTCATAACAGCCGCTACATGTTTGGCAGTTTCAGCCTGGCTTATTTTGCCATCGACTCACAATCAATCCGCTCAAATGCATTGCTAATGAGAGATGCGCGCGATTATGAACGAAACAATAGAGGAACTTGGGCAAAAAAATGAAGACACCGCTAAAGATCTTAAGGCAGATAAGACTAAACTAGTTGAACTTTATATCGAAACTCAAAAACTAAAAGCCATATTAGAACAGCAAAAAACAGATAACGAAAAAATAAATCTAGAAAATACTCAAGTCATAGATGTACAGCAAGTAAAAATTGAAGGACTGACCAGTCAATACAAAAAGATTAATGATAAAATGGAATTTCTTTACGTCAAAATATTGGACAGATTTGTTTGGAATGAGAAAGGAAATGAGATGGAACACATTCGAGAAGATTAACTGTTTAAGAGTGAATGATAGATTTAAGCATTTTATTGGTCATGATTTAGTTTATGCGCGGATGTAAACTGTTTGAGATTACTGATTTAAACTTAACAATACTTATATCTGAAGACACAAGTTACAACTTAACATAATAAAGTCGACAAAGAGCAGCAAAAGGGGAATTGAAAAACAAGATGCATCTCATCCACTCGAAATCAGGCGTAGCAAGAGTAGTTATCGCCTTAATAGTCATCATCGTTATAAGCGGCTCTGCGGTAGCCTACATAACTTTTAAACCGCACTCATCTTCACCTACACCTTCCCCTACCGCTACGCCGACCGCGTCGCCTGCCCCATCCACTTCTCCATCACCAAGCCCCACCCCAACCACGATTCCAGTATCAAACCCGACAGCAACACCAGCAACTACATCAAGTCCAACACAGAATCCTACTCCAACACCCACATCCTCGCCGACTCCAGCACCGACTCCCACACCCACACCAGCTCCAACGCCAACACCTAAACCACCAATTACCCACACAGTCTCTTACACAACAATGCAAAGTCCTGGAACAGACACTTGGAATCAAGCTTTTACAACTCCATACACGGTCACGCTAACCGATTCTATGACAGTAAGCAGTGGAAATCAGGAACTAGAAGTAAAAGCATATAATTCAACCGACTCAACTACTCAATGGTACATTTGGCAAGTGGAGTTCATAAATAGCACGTACATTCAGTTTACAGTTGATACTTTGGGTGGAGCCAATTATGAGCAAGGAAATCTTTTTTGCGTCAACGGCGTAATTCAGGTGGTTGTCACGCAAAGCTCTTTGACATTCATCGGCACGTCTTCTTATAGTGTAAACATGAATTTACAAAGTGTTGAGCAAATACAGACGATAAACGGAGACGGCCACTTTATTAGCGGAAATCTCCTCATTTCAGTAACAGACTAAGAACCGCAGACACGCCAGAAACAATCCCATTTCTCAGTTTCTCTGCTACCTCCTGTCTGGGAAGAGAAATGACAGATTTGCATTGAAAAAGGTCAGCTGATGCCTTGAGTCATAATCAAGCAGATTGCAATGTCCCAGTTGATACCTTAAAACAAGTGAACAAAAATATGGCGCAAGACTAAGAAAAACTGCAAACTTAGCTAAACAGGCGTATTTCCAACGATTTTCGTTGCTTATCTTCCAGCGTCTACTGGTAAAACAATTAGCTGAAACAATTCGGAAAGTTGCCAACCTCGATTCAATTAGACAACTCTAAAATAAAGAACACCATGGTAGCTCGGTTCAGAATTTCAAGCTTGCATTTTTAGGCTTTGAAGCAAGTTAACAACATTCTTTTTGAAGTTGGGTGAGAAAGAGTTTAACAAAAAACAAATAAAACAAAAAAAGAGTGGAAAGGAAAGTTATTATTATGCGGCTTTGATTGCAAATTCGATTATGCCCCAGCTGTTGCTCCCGCTCCAAGAGAACGATGTAGCCACATTTGATGGTGTCATTACGGTTTGGTACTCGACTGCTGTGTCTCTTCCACCGCTGCTGTCCATATAAGCCAATAACGTATTGCTACCTGTTGCCGATGGGGTAGCGCCGCTGGCGTCTAACCCAAGTACTCCAATAACTAGGTCGCTGCTGCTGGTTGTCGAAGCCGAAAGACTTGCTGAACTGCCGGCGCCTTTTCCAGTGCTTGCTGATCCATCGAACGGTGAAGCTGTGTTAGCGCCTAAAACGCTGAATGCGACAGCCGATGCACTGTGTGTGGTTCCTGCAAAGGTGATGGTTATTGATTGTGCAGATGCGGTAGTTGACACGCCCCACCATACCTCTTGGATAACATTTGAATCGACAGTATAGGTTTTGTCGAGCTGGAACTTATAGCCACTTGGGGTGATTGAACTCACTGATTCGCCACTTCCTTCGCTTACGGCGATTACTATGAGTTCGCCAGAACTGCTGGTTGCTGGGAAGTTTATGGTTAACGTGCTACTAGAGCCAGTTGCTGTGGCAGACTTATCTATGTGTGGTGGTGTTAAGCTAACTGTGAAGCTGTTGCTTGTGACGGTTGGTGCACTACCTGAGTTTACTGTTATGGTTACGCTTGAGCCTGTTCCAGTTATTGTGACAGTACCTGTCCAGACGCCATTAGACCAAATGCTGGTTGTT
>Ga0187891_1002738_pt1 | contig 13079 bp, 10 predicted proteins | sample June2016WEW_21_4_FD_132990 | JGI IMG/M metagenome (GOLD analysis project Ga0187891, IMG submission 132990) | Peatland microbial communities from SPRUCE experiment site at the Marcell Experimental Forest, Minnesota, USA - June2016WEW_21_40 | ecosystem: Environmental > Terrestrial > Soil >... | reverse complement strand
TCCTGAATTTTAAATAATTTCGTATTGAAGATTCATAAGGGAGTCACCGTTACCATAAGCCACAGCAATAGTTAATGCCCCAGTCATGTCCACATTTTTATCTTCAACAGGACTAAACAAAACCCATGTCCTCCACAAATGCGGACTCAAATACTGTCCACCCGCGTTATTCCCATTTGATGCAACAGCACCAATTGAGAAATAAATGTCAAAAAACACCGGGCCTATAACATCGTCAGTACTGGTACCAGAAGCACCTATAGCGTGCGACGCGCTACTATAATAAACATAGTTAACTAAATTTCCATCGGCCTGAGCAGCAAAATAATAACCATTTGTAGAATTTTTACATATAAGCAGCGAAGGATTATTACTAGTAGAAGACCGATAAAATACCGCCCTTACATGTAAAATATGATTAACCCCAGGTGTTACGGTTGTTGTTGCCGGATAAGCTCCAGTAATACCTAAATATGTTCCAGAAACTCCTACGGAAAGAGTATTCATACCTCCAGAACCAGTTGCACCGGTTGCGCCTGTTGCTCCCGTTACCCCGGCTCCTGTTGCTCCGGTTGCTCCTGTTGCTCCGGCGGGGCCAGTCGCGCCTGTTGCTCCCGTGGCTCCAGTAACGCCCGCTCCAGTAGCGCCTGTAGCACCTGTTGCTCCAGTGGCTCCAGTGGCTCCAACTGGTCCGGGTAAAGTGTTAAGCAATATTGCTGCTGAATTTGGTTGCAATGCCATAAGAAATCCTTATTCGTAAGTTACTCCAAAACCCATTGCCGCTGTTGAAATAACCACAGTCAATCCTAAAAAAAATGGTATCTCCACATTAACAGTAGTAGGTGGAATATTTCCTGGATTCTCCGCTGAGCATGTGTATGTCCAAATAACCGTGCCGGAAGCAGCCACATTATCATAAATAGTTACTACAGTGCTATCAGCAAAGTTTGTTAAATTAATAGTATGCAGAATTCCAGGGCCATTCTTCAGAACGGTACCCGAGCTAGTAGAACTAGTAAAAAAAGACTTTGGAGCACTTTCCAGTTTACCCAGTCTTGATATAGCCAACATTCCTAATTGTAGAGTAGCAGAAGCAGTTCCAGAAGCACTATTAGAGGAATACGCAGCGGCAGTCAACGTATACGTACTGGTAAGAGGTGCCGTAGTTTGCTTCATATTATGAATAAGTATTCCGTCCATGAAAAAGTATGCACCAAAAATACCAAACATAATATCATAATGATGCTGATTAGTGTCTAGAGCAACTTTAGATACCAAACCATTAAAACTTCCAGAAGCAACACTCGTCACCGATCCAGCGTTTGCACAATTTACAGACAGAGCACCAGAACCATTTACTGAGAAAAAGAAACCATCTTGAGGAGCAACAGTACTAAGATTCATAGCTCCCCATGCTCGCGTAGTATTAGCAACTATAACCGTTGTAAGCGTAGCATAACTATGAAATTTCAACGGAACGGAGGGCAAAAACCAGCACAGACGAACAGAGCTTATCTTTCCATAACCAGAGTTTGCCGTTCCAGAAGAAAATGTTGCATAGTTCGGGGTAGTAGCTCCTGTATCGGCAACTGACCCCGCCCCACTGTTTGCTACTGTCCAAAAAGCAGTATCAACAGTTGCTGTAAACAAATTTCCAACTAGGCGGGTTGGCTCCTGTACTGCCAACCTACCTTGAGGATCAAATGTTCCTATAAAACCATATTGATCGCTCAACTCATAAACGCCTACTTTAAGATTCTGGTATGGATCAAGAGAACGGGGCAACGGACTGCCAGCTGAAGCTAAAAGAGTATACAACCTAAGTACTGTAGTAGAACTAGCTCCAGTGTTAGTTACACGAACTCTATAAGAGACACCGGCAACTTGAACGGGTACACTAAAACCACCTACCGATGCTACGTAATAATAAGTATCGCTAATGTCATAATTTGTTCCGTCACCACTCTGATCCACGTACACTGTGCAATTCTGGTCGGCGTATAACATAACATTAATTATAGCCACTCCAGGAATTGATGTTCCTGTACCTGTAAACGTCGCTCCGCTGGACAAATTTGCTGTTGATTGATTATTAGTGTCGCTGCTGTTGTCCTGAATAACAGCAACACCCATATGATAATCACCATGAACGTCTTTTACAGAGTCATAGACGTTATTATTAGAATCCATCAATGTTGTACGATTAAGATATGCCATGTTCCCTCTTACTCAATGTTCCAATTTGTCCCGCCATCGGCATTCACTGTCATACTCGCGGGGCCAAATGAAATGATCCACGGAGTTTGTAAATCAATAGTGTCGCTTCCAGAGTTCGCAACAGTAACATTATTCGTATTCACATTGTCAGTCTTATTGACAATGATTACCGAGTCAGGATAAGACGCTGACAATGGCAAAGTAACTGTAATCGCTCCTGCCGTGCAATTGCAGTTACACACATCCCCAGGGTTGGCACTGTATGTAGTCGGACCTGTTAATTTTACTTGTCTGGTAGGAGAATTTCCAATCTCATTGGGTCGGAATGGCAACATTATTCCTGTGCTTGAAGATAACGCTAAAAACACAGGATTAGAATAACTAGTACTCGCGGTAGGTGGCGATGTAACTAGTAGTCCCGGAGTTGCGTCAGACACAAAGTAATAATAACCAGCAGTAAAACCACTTAGTCCTGAGACGAATCCATAGAAATACGCAGTAAAAGATGAACCCGATGGACTAGGCCCAACGATAGCTACACCAAGACTGTCAGCATTATTTGCTAATGCCAAATCCCAGTTAGTGCCATCAAAATAAATTGCTTGTCCGGCTGAAAAACTATTCGATTGTGTAACCGTCAAAAATCCAATAGCAGCGCCAGTTGAACCTGTTGCTCCCGTAGCTCCAGTAACTCCTGTTGCTCCTGTAGCGCCTGTGGCTCCTGCGGGTCCTGCTGATCCGGTAGCGCCTGTGGCTCCGGTTGCGCCCGTTGCTCCCGTGACCCCGGCTCCTGTTGCTCCAGTAGCGCCTGTTGCTCCAGTGGCTCCGGTAGCACCGGCTGATCCAGTTGGTCCTTGCAAACCTACTGCCGCAGTTTTAGATGGACCGGGAACAATGGTAGTACCAGTAACCGTGCCGGTAATCCCGTGACCACTCAAATCTGGCTCTGGAGATGTTCCCATGAACTTCCAATAAACTACCTCTGAGCCTGTCTCAACTAGGTTTGCAGACTGTCCGTTAGCTAGATTAGTAACATCTGCGGATGATAATGCTACGTTCCAAAATGCAACTTCAGCTATCTCATCTGACGAAAACTCAGAAATTCCACTTGAATTACTTCCATATGCCAATGCTGTCATAGGCCCAGTTGCCGTATGAGCCATTATACCTGACCAACCCGGCTGTGAATAGGATACTACTTGTGACCCATTCAAATAAATATAGAAATTACCAGCGCCATCGGAAACCAATGCTATGTGGTTCCATATTCCTACCATACCTGCCCATAAACTACTAGGGATTTGAACATAACCTAGTTCGTTAAAACCGGATTCTAAATATTCCCACTGAAATGTGGCGCGTTGTGCAAGCACACAATTCCAGATAAATGATACCACCGGCATAAGATTGGAACCATTGTACGAAACTACCGATGCAATACAAGAACCTGAAGATACACTACCAGTAGTAATAGGAGTCGCTGCTGGTTGGAACCAAAAAGACAAAGAAAAAGCACCAAACGAATAAGGAATATTGCCGGATGATTCTACATAATCAGTTGAACCATTACCTTTTCGTCCACTGTATGGGGCCGTCGCATTGGCTCCAGTTGCGCCTGTAGGTCCTGTAGCGCCTGTGGCTCCTGTAGTTCCCGTTCCTCCTCCTGAACCGGCTGCTCCCGTAGCTCCTGTTGCGCCAGTAGCCCCTGTTGCTCCTGTGGCTCCTGTGGCTCCTGTAGGTCCTGTAGCGCCTGTGGCTCCTGTTGCTCCTGCTGATCCGGTAGCGCCTGTGGAACCTGTAACTCCTGGCGCTCCGGGCGGGCCTGCGGCACCTGTGGCTCCTGTTGCTCCAGTGGCTCCTCCGGTTGCTCCCGCTTTGAGACTTTTAGCAGTCACGGAGTTTACCGCCACACCAGATTCAGTAACAGTTTTAACAACTGGCAGCGTACTTACTGCAACAGGGAATAGTCTACCGCGTGTCGGCAAACCTTCTGTACGTTGACTCCACAATTCAAGTGCGTCGGTATTAGCCGGAACAATAGTTGGAAACGGCGTGCGTATTCTAGTGGAGACAACGCTAGACGGTGGAACTGCTTGTGTGGGAGCACCACCATTTTGACTACCGATATTGCTAGATGAACCAGAAGTTCCGGGCATTATCTACCGCCCTCAGTTTTTTCTGCGTGCAACGCACCAAATATTGTCATAGAAAGAAGTTCGTTGGCTGTGCTTGTCTTGCCAAATGAAATCTTTATCATCATATTACGGCACCAAGAAGGTTTACCAGTTTGAACCAAGTAATAACGATTTGAAAATAGACTTCCGCTTTCTGGCAACTTAGGCGGGTCTTTTTCGTACTTACCAAGGTCCAGAAATTCTGGGCAACCTGGGTATCCGTAAATCTCGTTAAGTAGCACGCTTATTTGGGGCGTGACTCCAACGCGCAATGCTTCACAATGAATGAATCCAATTTCTGCCAATTGACCAGGGTGGCAAAGAACGTTAGACCCGACAATGCACCATGAATCGTATACCGCGCCAACATCGTCAGTGGCTTTAACGTCTCTGTAAAGAATAGGACCAGTCGTACCTTTCTTGGGGCCAACGAGCATTTGATATACCCCAGGAGAGGTTTCTACTGATTTGATAGCTGATATTCCAGCCGCGATCTGACGCTGAGTAGACCATACAGGTACTGGGTTTTCTGGAGCTATGCTGCTAGTCATTGTGTAATAACTTCCAGTTCCATCACCGACAATCAATCTTTGGTCAGTTCCGTTAACGTAGTAAGTTACGTAAGACGCAGAAGGATCAAATTTCATCAGCAAGTCTGCGATTGGCTGACCATCAACAGAAATTCCTGCACTAGGATCAATGCCTATAAGCTGATGATCTGCTGTTAGCAAATAAGGACATTGACCATTCAAAGAAAAACAATTTGGAGAGAGCATACCAATATCAGCAATTTTACTGACTCCAAATGGTGCAGCCGCTCCCGCAACTAACTGCAAACTGTCAACCAAAAATAGGTACAGACCATTGCTCGTGCTCCAACCAACTACCCCGTCGCTTTGAAAATTTATGTAGTTTACAGCCGGGAAGGACTCGAACCCACCCTGCATGTCAACAACATCTCCACCCGCTCCGTAATACAGCGTCTCTTTCACAAATCCCCAAATCGAATTCAAGTGGAAAGCAACCGGAACGAATCCAGAAGGAGGTGGTGCATTATAACTCACCAAGTCAGCAGGAAGAGAAAGATTCTGGGTAGAGCCTATGGCTCCTTGATCCCCAGACAAATCGTTGTAAATCCAAGTTGAAGTAGTTCCATTGTTTGGTATAGACGCAATGAAATAAGGTGTATCTCCACCAACTATCGTTCTAAATATGATGATAGCGCCAACACTGCTAAGATTAGTATAAGAACCGGATACCTGAATGAAGCTGTTATTTGCTTTACATATACCAACGCTAAGAGGAGTGTACGCCGGTCCTACTGAGCCCGTGGCAATGTCCATGTATGCGTAAGTGTACTTCCACGGCTGAGCATTGGACCCAGTTCCTCCAACCGATGCACTGTTTCCTTGATTGAGCCAAATAACCGGACCTGTTGGTGCAGTACCGTCTGTGGTTGAACCATTAGCAGTATCAACCCAAGAAAAATCTGTTGAAAGAGCGGAAGACTCTCCAGCTTGTGTGCATAGTTGACTGTTTCCTAATGGATCAACAACGTAGTTCGTGATAGCAACAAGTTGACTATCTCCAATATTTCCTAGAACAGCAGAAGAAGTACCGGGTTGAGGAGCAAGAGTACCCGTTCCATGAAGACGACTTACAGCCGCTCCAATATTAGTCCAAACCACACCTGTTGACTCAGTAATCGTAGAGCCTGTGGAAGATGGGTTTTGAACATTCGATCCACCAGGAGACACAGCTCCCCAAATGGCATTATCAGATAAAGAACTTGATGTTCCCGCAGTTGTGCATTGGAACAAGCAAGCATAATACGTAATAACTGTGGTTGTTACTGGATTAGGCTTCGTGTACCCAGGAGGATATCCCGCAGGAACAGTCGGTGGTTGGTATGTAGTATATGTTGAAGTTACAGACCACGCCTCATAAATTACATCTCCAACAGTGTACGCGTAATTAGTCTGTCTTGCCGAGGGTCCAGAGCACGTCCATTTAGCAGTTCCGTCAGTGATTTGTGTCGAAGGTGTCGCACTCCAAGAGGGTGTACCTGCCCCGGTTGTTCCCGCCTGAGTAAGTTGCTGAATCGTGCTGTTACTGGCAACATAAATATATGGAGCGGGTAGATAGTATGTATTCTCTGCCCAAGTAAGAGCAGAATTAACCTCTGTACTAGACTGGTTGGTAGTTGTTGGTTCCACTGTTGGTGCCGGTATTCCCCAAGGGCGTACAGCCGGACCTACGTACATCCACAGCAACGTTCCATCAATAGCCAGGGCTTGCCAAGTAAAAACCCACGTTGGCTCAGAACCAGAATTCGACTCACCAGTGATGTTGTTGTCTGTTATAAAACCAGCCTCGGCGGTAGATACCAAATCCGGAGCTTCGAATGATGCAGTTATTGTGCTTCCTGAAATTGTCCCAACTACCAATGGCACGGAATTCAGATAACTCTGCGTCATTCCGTACATCGTTATTACATCTCCCTGGCTGATTCCTTCTGTCGTTCCAAGTACTAAAGTTATTGTCCCTGAAGAAATAGTAACGTTGGTGCATACCGTCGCCCAACCAAGATTAAGCATAATCTGGTCAACTTTATTGGTGTCCTGAACAGCTATAGTTACGCCTGTCGGGAATTGGTAATTCTCCTGCCAAACAAAGAACGGGCTCAAATATTCAACTAGATCGACACCGTTTCCCATATACAGCGTGTTGCCAACTGACATGAATCTAGTCTGCCCAGAACCCGCGCTCTTTTTGAAGATCAACTTTTGGACGTTCCTATTTCCTCCGTAAGAACTTGCATCGTACACTGCTCCGTAAGTGGCTCCATCATTACCTGTCGGACCCTGCGTGTCAACCACTACTCTTATGAAGTTGTCAGCGTTCTGTAGGTCCACATGATAAGAATAAAAATCATTGATCCCTGGCCAACTTTCTCCATTAAAAACAGAATGTCCCGGTGCCCTAGCAAGAGTCATGCGAGGGGAAATCTCCATATTCTGTCCGGCCCAAATAGTCTCATAACGTGTCGCTGAATAAAACTTTGAATACACGTAGGAAGTCCAAGGATCACGTAGTGGATTGCGATTTGTATAAAGGCCACTAAAGAACTGGTTAGAATAGATAGGGGTCCATTGACTAACACCTTTAGGAGTTGCACCAGCCGCAAGTAAAGCGTTGCTCGTATAATTACCCTCTAAACCAAATATATGTGTAAAAAATTTTTATTACACATTCCTCGCTTGATGTCCCTGCTGAATCTTAAGTCCCATCGCTTGCATATCATAAATTTGTGAATACCAGTTAGTCAGGAAAATATTGCGTTGTGCGTCGTCAAGACCAGATTGAGCACCTAACAATGTGCTGATGAACTTTTGATTCAATTCCGCAAATCGTGAATCTTGGTCGTACAAAAAAGCCATAGCCAAAAATCCCCACTTAAAAACGTGCATCAGTTTGTCAGGAATCTCAATGACTGTTTTTGAAGATGTCAAGAACACTGGCGCTTTTTGAAATGTTACCGTAGCCACGTATGCTAAGTCAGGCGCTACAGGACCAACACGGAATGTAATGTTACCGGCTTGATCGTCAAGGTACACACAAAAAATATTTGGTCGGCCTTTCTGACTTGTAGAATTCACTTCAATCAGTTTGTTAGGCTGAAGTTGGTAGATCGTTCCAGCGTCAGCCGGAGCGCCGGTAGGAACTGCGATTCTACCTGATTCATTAAATCCAAAATTAGCAATAGCAACTGGGTAATCCGTAGGAACCGACTGCGACGGGTTCATCGTGAAATTGGCCGTAGTCCTATTCCACTCCCACACAAAGGGTGGCCCTAGCATGGTGCCAAGGACAAGATTAGCGTTTGTCAAGGCTGGCTCCAGGGTAGAGCCGATGGCACTATCGACGAACACAAACAAATTGGAAATGAACGGACGTGCCCATTCCACGACTTGAATCAGTTTAGTTGACATAGAATTCCTTTAAGAAGTACAAAGAACAATGCACCAAGTAAAATTAGGAATAGAAGCACCAGTAGTATTGTGTAAATTAATCCAACTCACGGGACCATCTAGACCACCCGAAAGTATTCCGCCAGTAAACTTTCCACCAGAAATCGGACCCTCAGAAAAAGTACTTGCTACACCAGAAGGTGAAAAAGAAGTTACTACCGACTCAAAATAATAAGAAAGACCTGCGAATATTGAAGGAATACCTGCTGCCACTATAGAGTTAGATTCAACAGTGACTGTACCATCAGGAGGACACCCAGTAGCGGTCTGACCAGAGTATGCTGCACAGGATGGTGTTCCAACTACTTCAACAACCAACCCAATAATATTCCCGTCGCCTTCCGTTACGGTATCTCCAGTAAACGTCCAGGTTTTACCATCCCCATTTTGAACTGTACGAAATCCAGCGATTACACTACCACCGTAAGCGGACCCTTTATAAGAGGCTAGTTGTGTCACTCCCGTTGGTAAATAAACATTAGGTTCATCATACGGATCAGTAATAATACCTATGAATATAAGTGTATTTCCTGGGGTAGGCGTTTGTGGTAATACCACGTTCGTTGTAGAACTTAATATGCTGGGGAATACAAAAATCAGTCCTCCCCAATTTTGATTAACTGTCTCAACCGGAGATGGAATGTGCTGCGGACCATATACATTAAAAATAGAACTTTGATCTGAACCAAGGGCCGGTGTAGGCGGTGGTGGTGTAACTGCCAAGGCATAGGTTACAGTAAGAGCAACCTGACGAACAGTAATATTCATCCCATTTCCAGGTTCTTGCGTACATGTTGCTCGTAATTGCCACCCAAAATCCACGCTGTTCATCATGTCCGGTGTTATTTGTGCAGCGTGCCACATCTGGTCTCCGCCAGTTCCACCAGTTCCAAACGTAAAATGGTAATCAGTATCGGACGATCCCCAAGGACCATTGTCTATATTCCATGTATTGGGAAGACCTAATAAACCGAATTCTCCGAATACTGCGGAATTTCCTGAGTTATAGGATACCCACACATCCATTTGAATTCCCATTATAATTGCATTTTCTGGGAAAGTAAAAGGATTATCATCACTGTCAAACCAGTTAAGGTTTGTACCTTGCAACCATTGAGAATAGTGGTTATTGTTATTAGTATAAGAAATATTATTTGCAAAACCACCATCTGTAAATGGCGTAGACGTATACGTAGACAACAAATCAGGCGATGAATTAACGTCACTTCCTGTCCAAACAGTTCCTCCGTACAATCCACCATTTCCTTGTACAGAAGCCTGTGACGTTACGCTAGCACAACTTGGACTTGTTTCTACATTTGCCATTAAGAAGTCACCGTCACAAAAATTGTCAAACACAGCCTAGTGCAAGTAGAGCAACTAACAAGATTAATTTGTAGTACATCCCCAGACGATAAACTTGACGCCCAAGCTGTTTCTGCAAAATTAGCATTTTTCTGTTCCGCAACTAGGGTTGGTGTGTCGGTACCAGTGATCGAAGCATTTGAAGGAAATAAATTATATGTTGATTTCAAAACATCAACTACTGCCGATCCTGTTTGGTCTGCAATCAAAGACCAACCTGTAACTGTTGCGTTCGTAGGAAGTTCCATTGTACCGCGTAGTCCAGTAGTCGGCGGTGCCCCATTACCGTCAATAACATAATAAAGAGCGCCATATGGCGAACCTATACCACTACCCGTAGCTCCGGTTGGTCCAGTTGGTCCTGCCGGACCTGGAACTGGAATAAACGGGTTGCCGCCGCCTGGAGGACTTCCACCCGAAGGTTGATTTCCAAGGTTAACACTACCACCCTGAACAACTTTGAATGCCGCAGCAATTATGGCCGCTTGATCTCCAGCTAAGGAATCAGTCATATCACACGCGACTGTTTGCGCGACTGTTTCGTTGATATACTCTACGTTCCAACCAGAACTTGGAAAATCCCAATCCAAATTCGTTCCGACAGAAAGCGTGCCGGTGATCGGATAACCAAACACCAAAATGAAGTCAGCCGTGGTAATTGTCAAGTTACAGTAAAGGTTGTTTTCCCCCGTGGGTGTTGTTATGTTTGATGCACCTGTGGAAGAATCCTGGACTGGCATTGTGCTTTCGCAGCCAACTACTTCCATCAATGTCATGTATAGACAGTTAGCCGAAGTCACCGTATCACTACCAGAAGATTTGGTTATAGTGTAGAACATACGAATGTAGCGTAGTGCAGACCCTGTACCCGCGCTCTTTGCCCCAGTAGTTACTTCATACCATGTGTTTCCGATAGTGTCTGTGGGAAGACCCGGAGATGCAGGACCACCCATTGCACAACAAATCAAAAGATCACCCACGGTTACTGGGTTAGGAAATGAAAGTGTTGGACCTGGACCATTCGTAATCTGTATTGGCTGACCTGCTCCGGCTGTGAAATCCCAAATAATAGGAGTCCTCAAAACAGGTACACCGTTTGAGTCAAAAAGATTCACAGTGTAATAGGTTGGAACATTAAGTTCCGCGTTAGACCAAATCTCAGTTGGTGGGGCATTGCCTGTGGAATCTAGTTGAATAATGATCGGTATGCCGGAAAGAATTGTACCTGCCGGTGAAGACACACTCTCGGTGCTGTCCCAAGAAAGGGTCATTGTTAGTGTTCCGTTGGCAAGAGGTGTGCCGTCTGGAGCCTGGAATGCGCCTCCCGATATAGTTATAATATGGATACCCTCTACTTTTCACTTCATACTACTTCTTAAACGTTAAAAAGATATTATTTTTCCAGTAAGTCCTGAATCAGAAGCCACAAGATACGCGTAAACACCATCGTAACTAACGGGTTCTTGGAACCATACCGCGCCACTACAAGTCATCTGAATGTTAACACAATTAGGAGTACCGCTAAATAGGTGGAGTACTGAAAAATTACCAGGAGATTCAGTTGTGAAAGATGCGGTAGAATAACTAATTGGCGGACCAGCTAGGCCGGTAGCTCCGGTTGCACCCGTTGCGCCTGTTGCTCCCGCTGAGCCTGTTGCTCCTGTTGCTCCGGTTGCGCCGGTTTCTCCCGCTGAGCCCGTTGCTCCCGTTGAGCCTGCTGCTCCTGTTGAGCCGGTTGCACCTGTTGCTCCCGTTGAGCCGGTTGCTCCCGTTGAGCCCGCTGAGCCCGCTGAGCCCGCTGAGCCGGTTGCGCCTGTTGCTCCCGTTGATCCGGTTGCGCCTGTTGAGCCTGTTGCTCCCGTTGAGCCGGTTGAGCCTGTTGCTCCCGTTGAGCCGGTTGAGCCTGTTGAGCCTGTTGCTCCCGTTGCTCCAGCATGACCGGTGCCTCCCGTTGCCCCTGTAGCTCCTGTTGCTCCGGTTGCTCCGGTTGCGCCTCTAATAATAGGGTTAACCATGTTAATAATTTTCTAAACCCAGTGTATTTAACGACGCGTAAAAACGGCTGTCCTTAGCAAAGACATCAACCAGTTGATATCTTCCATCTGTGCTTTGATGATGTAACCCTGGATCATGACCTGAAAAACTAGCCACATATCAGCCGCGACCAGAGCGTAAAACACTAGGCGGCTCGGAGCAGGGGAGAAAAGAAACTTTGCGATGACCTTGCATGACTCAAAAATTTTGCTCACATGATCTCACAGTCTTTTGAACTTACAAGTTCCACATTTAAAACTTTGTGTATGCGTTGCTTCCGGTTTAAATTCGTTGCAACACCCAAGTTGCAAACTGATACCACCAGGAACATTAACTTTGTGGCAATCAGCGCCCTTGTACGCACCTTCAAGTTCCATATACCCGGCTTCTTTAGGTGTCAGTCTAGTATCTTTCATTGAATATTCCGTCTTCGAAGAATCTCTTTATTCAATTGATAGTGTAACTAATTAATAAGCAGGTCCATAAGGTTGTGTAGCATTTGGATAATAGGTATCTCCGCCTTGCATAATACTAGAACCAGGAAACATAACAGCGCTATCTCGCGTTCGATCTTGAGAAACCTTGGATTCCTTCAAACTCTTTTCCCACAATTGCACAGCGTCAGCGTGCTTAGTTCTAATCCTTGGGTCTGTTACCTGAGCATAGAAATGAGCTACCATTCCATCCATGAACGATGGAGCAAAGTCATCAGGAATTGGATCAAGATATTGTTGAAGATTAACAAAGGTCGGCGGCCTCATCTGGTAAATGGGAAAGATTTGATAAGGAACACCCGTCTGGGGCGGCAAAGGATTTAGCCGGAATCCCCAATTATAAGGATTAACTGCCGTCCAAACACACGTTCCATCTGTGAGAGTTGTAGGTACAACAGTTGTATTCTGGAAAGAAGGGAATACAGGTGTAGCAGGCCAAGATGGTTGATTATTGACACCACCTGTTTGCCCGTAGTTTCCAGTCGTGCCAATCGTGGTCATGATCCACAAATTTCCAAGAGGGTCTTTGACCGAGAGAACTGGGTTAGCCGGAGCAATCGTTGTTCCTACTGGGTTGATTATGGTTTGATTAGGTTGAGGGTTCTGTATTCCGCCTGTTCCTATCCCTGTTGCTCCCCAGGTGCCATACTGAAGGTCTTTGTTTAATAGGGTGCAAATCTGACCGGGGCGGCCATACTGGTGTGTAGTCTCGGGGCTATTCTGTACTGCCTCAAGTGGCCAGATAGGGCGGGGATTAGCTGTGT
>Ga0187891_1002737_pt1 | contig 13079 bp, 11 predicted proteins | sample June2016WEW_21_4_FD_132990 | JGI IMG/M metagenome (GOLD analysis project Ga0187891, IMG submission 132990) | Peatland microbial communities from SPRUCE experiment site at the Marcell Experimental Forest, Minnesota, USA - June2016WEW_21_40 | ecosystem: Environmental > Terrestrial > Soil >... | reverse complement strand
TGGACAACTGGGTGGAAAACGCTCTCGACGGCATATTTGTCGAGATCTCGCGTGGAGCCACCATCGCCGGCAACGTGGTAGTGAATTCGAACCGCGGACTTCATGTGCTGAACTCGGCGGACGTGCATGCCTATAACAACACTTTTTTCAATGCGCGCGTAACCTTCGAGCGGACTGACCGCGTGGCCGCGGGCGACGTCTTCGACTGGCATGCCACCACGGGGCCGGGCCTGGACCAGCGCGAAGGCCATATCTTTCTCCATAACCTGATCGCGGCTTCGGATTCGTATCGCGATCCGCTGCTGGAGTTTGTGCAGAGGCCGTCCTCGCTCTGCGGCAAGCTCGATCATGCGCAGGCAACCGAAGTCGACGGAAACGTGTATATTCGCGCCGCGGCGGCGAAAGACCTTGGGGCCGTTTCTGGCAGCGATTCCGGCGCGCCGGCGCCGCTGATTGTTTATGCCCCGTCGGAAGGAGAGAACTGCACCTCGCGGCTTGCCTCGCTCGATGAGTTCCACAAGCTGGAGCCTGCGTTCGAAAAGAACGGCGTTGAGATCGATCGTTCTCCCCGCTCGGTTCTGAAAGGGCCCGATCTGGGGCATTTCGAGTTGCAAGGCGCGCTGCCGGATGCGCCGGCTGGGAACTTCCTGCCTTCGGAGGTTCGCGCGCTTCTGGGATGGAACGAAGCGGAGGCAAAGACGCCCGGCGCTTACCCATTGCGCTAAGGGCGGATGGCGCGCATGCCAATCTACCGCTTGAAGCTGATGGCCGGAAGCTATGAGCTACGGGCTGACGGCTGAAGTCCCGCCCCCGCCGTGATAAAACTGAGCGCGTGGACCACTTCCGCCGCATGGGCGCGCTGCGCCGCAGGCTGACTCGCGCCGGGCTCCCCGGACTTCTCGTTACACACCCTCCAGACGTTCGCTATCTTTGCGGATTTACCGGTTCGAGCGCCGCGCTGGCCGTGACGCGCAGAACGGCGCGACTGTTCACGGATGGGCGATACACGGCGCAGGCGGCCGAAGAGGTGAGTGCGGCACAGGTGCAGATTGCGTCGGGTTCGCCCGCGGTGGCGGCGGGGCAATGGCTGGCTGCGCAAGCGGGGCTGGCCGCGCAACCGGGCGTGGCGATGGCAGGGTTTGACCCGGCGAAAACCACTGTGGCGGAGCTGGCGCGATGGAAGAGTGAGCTGCCGAGCCGTTTGCGCAAAGGGTTTTTTCAGGCTGTGCCGGCGCCGTTGGTCGAGCTGCTGCGCTCGATTAAGGATGGGGATGAGCTGGCGCTGATGGCCGAAGCGGCGCTAGTAGGTTGCAAGCTGTTTGAGCACATTCTGGGCGTGCTGCGGCCGGGAATTGCCGAGGTTGAAGTGGCGGCCGAGCTGGAGCACCGGGCGCGGATATCGGGCGCCGAAGGAATGTCGTTTGAAACGATTGTGGCGTCGGGGTTGCGCTCGGCGATGCCGCACGGCCGAGCGACGAGTGCGCCGCTGCCGCGACGGGGGTTCGTGACGCTCGACTTCGGTATAATCCACAAGGGTTACTGTTCGGACATGACGCGGACGGTCTTCCTAGGCAAGCCAAAGCCCGAGGAGCGAAGGGCCTACGAGGCGGTGCTGGAGGCGCAGGAGACCGCGGTAAACGCAGTGGCTCCGGGTGCGAGTTGCGCAGAAGTGGACGAGGCCGCTCGCAGCGTGTTGCGCAGGGAAGGATTGGCTGAGGCGTTTACTCACTCCACCGGCCACGGGGTGGGACTGGAGATTCACGAGCCGCCGCGGGTTGGGGCAGGGCAGACGACGCGGTTGCAGCCGGGCATGGTGATCACCATCGAGCCGGGCATTTATTTGGCGGGCAAGTTTGGCATCCGCATCGAGGATATGGTGGCGGTAACGCGCAGCGGAGGGCAGGTGCTGACTCCGGCGCCGAAGGCGCTGATTGAACTTTGAAACGCGACTGAGGGCGGCGTTGGCTGAGGGAAGTGGAAGTGAAGGAACGAATGAAGCAACAAGACATTGAGGATCTGCGGCAACTGATTGAGTTTTTGAAGTCGCACGGTGTGTCCGAGTTCGACGTGGACCGCGGCGACCTGAAAATCCGTCTGAAATTCAATCCGCAACAGGGCGCGGCAACTGGGTTGAGCGACCTGGCGCGGCTGCTGCAGACGGCGCCGCAGAGCGTGGCTCAGGCTGCTGCGACTCAGGCGGGAGCGGGCACAGGAGCGGCTGCGGCAGAGCCGGCCGCGAACCCGGAGGCCGGATTGCACATGGTGAAGTCACCGATTGTAGGCACGTTTTATGGCTCACCGTCTCCGGGCGCAGCGCCGTTCGTGACTCCAGGCGATCACGTGGAGAAGGGCCAGGTGATCGGCATCATCGAGGCCATGAAGCTGATGAACGAGATCGAATCGGATGTGGCGGGCGAGGTGCTGAAGTGCCTGGTCTCGAACGGGCAGGCCATCGAGTTTGGCCAGCCGCTGTATTCAATCCGCCCGGCATAGCTGGGCGGAGCGGGGTTAGCGGAATCGATCGCTAACACTCCTCCCAAAGGTCATTCATGTTTCGTAAGGTACTGGTTGCCAATCGAGGCGAGATCGCGCTGCGCGTGTTGAACGCGTGCCGGGAACTGGGGATTCGCACGGTTGCCGTGTACAGCGAGGCCGACCGCAACTCGCTGCATGTGCGCTTCGCCGACGAGGCCATCTGCATCGGGCCGCCGCGGGCGTCGGATAGCTACCTGAATGTTCCGGCTGTGATTTCAGCGGCCGAGATTGCAGACGTAGAGGCGATCCACCCCGGATATGGACTGCTGAGCGAAAACGCGAACTTTGCCGAAGTTTGCCGCGCATCGAATATCAAGTTTATTGGGCCGCCGCCGGAAGTGACGCGGCTGATGGGCGAAAAGGAAAAGGCGCGGCAGGCGATGAAGAAGGCCAAGGTGCCGATTTTGCCGGGGTCGGACGGGATCCTGACGACGGCGGAAGAAGCGCGCGAGTGGGCCACGAAGGTGGGGTACCCGGTCATTCTAAAGGCCAAGGCGGGCGGTGGCGGACGCGGGATGAGAATTGTGCGCGACGCCGAGGATCTGCCCAATCTGTTTCATGCGGCCTTTACTGAAGCGGCAAACGCGTTCGGCAACGGCGAGCTTTACATGGAGAAGTTCATCGAGCAGCCGCGGCACATCGAGTTCCAGGTGCTGGCCGACGAGCATGGCAACGTGGCCTCGCTGTTTGAGCGCGAGTGCTCGATCCAGCGGCGGCACCAGAAGCTAATCGAGGAAGCGCCGAGCCTGCAAGTGACGCCGAAGATGCGCGATGAGGTAGGCCGCACACTGTGCCACTGCATGAAGGAGATCGGCTACCAGAATGCGGGGACGGTAGAGTTCCTGATGGACGCGAGTCATCACCTGTACTTCATCGAAATGAACACACGCATTCAGGTGGAGCATCCGGTGACGGAGGCGATTACTGGAGTGGACCTGGTGAAGGCGCAGTTGCGGATTGCGGCCGGCGAGCGGCTGGATGCGATTCTGCCGGCCAAGCTGGAGATGCGGGGACATGCGATCGAGTGCCGGATCAACGCGGAGCATCCGCAAAAATTCACGCCATCGGCGGGGAAGATTACCGCGTTCAACGTGCCGGGCGGGAACGGAATTCGCGTGGACACGGCGCTCTATGCCGAGGGAGTGATTCCGCCCTACTACGACTCGCTGATCGCGAAGCTGATCGCGCACGGTGTGGACCGCGCGGAGGCGATGGCCAAGATGGAGCGGGCACTGAACCAGTTCATCGTGCAAGGGATTGATACTTCGATTTCGCTGCACGAGGCGATTTTTCAGGATGCCGGGTTCAGGGCCGGCGATTTCGATACGGGGTATATGGAGCGGTTTCTAGCAGCTCGAGCCGAGGCGGAGAAGCAGACAGCCTAGATTCTCGCGCCAGCGGGACGGCCAGCAGGCGAATTAACGACCGAAGCCGCGAAATTTCTTTACCTCCCCCACTCTCCGCTGTATCGTGTCAGTCGAAGTCTCCGGAGGGCGAAAACCATGGATACAACCAGTGTGAATGCCGCGGTAACTCTGACGCTGCCGCAGGCAATCACGGCCATCGGCGGGCTGGGCACTGCCGCCTTTGGACTGCTCGAAGCTCTGAAACCGGTGTGCCCGTTCATTAACCACATCGGTTTCGGCGGCATCCGGAAAACCGTTTCTAGCCTGACGCCGCCCGAGGCCGGCGCGAAGGCCCCGATTAACGCGCTGCCAAGCGCCAAGGTGCTGGAGTCGCTGGATGCCAACTGGGTGAATGGCACCGACCTGGCGAGCCAGAAGGCGATTGCCAAATCGTTGATCAAACTGCACCTGAGCGTGGGCAACGCGGCGGCGCTGGCGGCAGCAACGAATGTCGATTCCACGCAATTGACCGCGGTGGCCACGAGTATGGCCTCCGGGACGGCGCTGACGCAGCAGCAGGGCGATGCTTACTCGCGGTTCGACCTGATCGTGACGGCAATGCTCGACGAGTGCTACCAGCGTTCGGACCAGATCTACCGCAACTGGACGCGCGGCCTGGCGGCGATGATCGCGATCGTTCTGGCTGCTGTGGGCGGGTCAATGCTGGAGCCAAGCAGCGTCACGTTTGGGAGCTACTTGACCAGCGTCGATTTCGGCCGCGCGATTCTGGTCGGAGTGCTGGCCACGCCGCTTGCGCCCATCGCCAAGGATCTTTCCAGCGCGCTGGCCGCCGCGGTGAACACCATGCAGCTGGTGAAGAAGCCATGACCCGCTTCCTCGACGTCCGCTATGCGCCGGTGGGCGGAGGCCTGGCAGCCCAGGTCAACTTGAACCAAACCACCGTTGCAGGCGATTACCAGAGCCTGAGCCTTAGCGACCTGCTGGCCGGCATCCGCGGTCGAAATGTTTTGATCGCCACGCACGGTTTCAACGTTGACCGCGCCAACGGAATTGCGAGCCTCTCCAATTGGGAGAGCCTGGTGCAGCGTTATTTTCCCGATCCCAATCCCTTCGCCTTCCTGGGCCTGCTGTGGCCGGGAGACTCGATTTGGGCGCACGGACTGGATTATCCCGACGAGCCCAAGATTGCCGATGAAGCCGCGACCACGCTTCTGGCGCCGTTTATCAATGCGAATTTTGGCGAGGCGGCCAGCGTGTCGTTTGCCTCGCACAGCCTGGGCGCGAGGGTGGTGCTGGCGACCATCGAGAAGATGAATCTGCGCGTGCGGCGGCTGACGTTGATGGCCGGCGCCATCGACGACAACTGCTTGAACACGGAGTTCGCAGCTGCGGCAAAGAATATCGATACCATTTCCGTTCTGGCTTCGAAAGAGGACACGGTGCTTTCGAGGTTGTTTCCGCTGGGCAACTTTGTGGGAGGGATTCTTACGGTTGGGCACCCGTGGTGGCACGCGGCCATTGGGCACCTCGGACCAGTGCAGACGTGGCCGGCGAACTTCAGGGCACCGTTTGAGATTCCGGACGGATGGAGTTTCGATCACGGCAATTATCTGCAGATTGACGAACCGCCGCCGGCGGTTCCGATTTTGCAGCTTCCTGTCGATGTGCCGCCCCAAGGCACGCCGCCGCCCGCTGGGGGCGCTCGAGGCTGGCAGGAGGCATTCACATCGGGGTTTGAATCGACCCGGTTCTCGTAGGGATGAGGTTAGGTTGGGGCACCAGGAGGCGAAATTTTATCGCTTTTTCTTCGCCTTTTGGGTTGAAATCGGCTATTCTGTGTGCGCAACGCGGAGGTTGCACAAATGGACTTTCAAAAGGACTTAATTGCTGAATTTGACAGTGAAACCGCAAAGACCCGCAAGATGCTCGATGCTATTCCGGCCGATGCCGACTGGAACTACAAACCACACGCCAAATCGATGAGCCTGGGGCGGCTGGCGGGGCATCTCACCGACTTTGCCGGGGAGTGGACCATGAGCACACTGACGAAGGACAGAGTGGAGTTTGGGCCGGACATGAAATGGGAGCCGTATGTGCCGGCGAGCAAACAGGCGCTGCTGGAGAAGTTCGACAAAGAGCTGGCTGCGAGCCGTGCGGCGCTGGTCGGCACGACAGGGGACGCGTGGGAGAGGAACTGGCAGTTTCTGTGGGCCGGAACTGCATACATCAACGATGCGAAGCACAAAGTGTTCCGCGGCACCGTGATGAACCACATGATTCACCATCGCGCACAGTTGAGCGTGTATCTGCGGCTCATGGGCGCGAAGGTGCCGGGAGTCTATGGGCCGTCGGCGGACGAGATGCCGGGAGCATAGGAAATCGGGGACGGCGAGCCGGGAAGCAGGCGCCACGGAGAGTCGGACTCGGGCCCAATTCGCCCGGTTCGCACGCGTCCGGTTTCTGGTCCTGTACTTTTCGGGACTAGTCTTTATGTATGCTGTTTTCCTTTCCGAAGGTGTATCCAATTCTTGATGCCGGAGTGTTTCCGCAGGCGGGGCGAGCAGAGTTCCTGCGGCGATTGTCGAGCGAGCTGGCTGAGGCTGGCGTGACGCTGCTCGAGTACCGCAACAAGACCGGGAGCAACGCCGACGTGCTGGCAGATGCGGCAATTCTTCGCGCGGCGCTGCCTGCGGGAACGGTGAAGCTGATTCTCGATGACCGGGTTGATCTCGTTGAGCGGGCCGGTTTTGACGGTGTGCATGTAGATGCGGGCGACGCGACGCCTGCCGAAGCTCGCCGGCTGCTGGGACCGGGCAGAATTGTGGGCACGTTTGGCGGGAGCGAGGCGCTGGTCGAGGAAATTCTGAAGGAGCCGGCGGATTATCTGTCGATCGGGCCGATTTTTCCCACGACAACAAAGCAGACGGCGAAGGCGCCGATCGGTGCGGAGGGCGTGCGCCGGTTGCGCGAGCAAGCAGGACGAAATGCGGTGCTGGTTGCGGTAGGAGGAGTCACGCTGGAAACGGCTCCCGCGGTTTTGGCGGCCGGAGCGAGCGTGGTGGGCGTTTCTGCCGCGATTTTTCGCGCCAAGGATCCGGCGGGCGAGTTTCGGCGGTGGATGACCGCGTTGGGCTAGGCGCGAATCGCGAGTGTCCGAAAACGAGACGGGGCTGCCCTGATCTGAGGCGGGGCGGCTGTGCGGGTTCGATACACAAGCTGGCCGGAGACAAGGCAATCTCTGTTTGAAATCGAGACATCGCCTGTCTGAAAACGAGACAATTCTCATGAGCGAGGGGCCTGCACAGGCGGCCTGCGCGAGGGATTTGCGCGGGCCGGACGGTGCTGTATCGTATGATTGCGTAACGAGTTCCGGCGGAGAAAGTCGGCTCCGTCCGGAGTTCCAGCCGATTCAGTTTCGCCTCTGCTGTTCCATTCATTCTCCAGGGAGGAAGTCGCTCATTGATATCCAAACTGCTGCGCGTTAAACCCATGTCGATGCTCACGCAGGAAGCGGGCGAGCAGGGTGAGCACACGCTGAAGCGCTCGCTGGGGGCCGTCAACCTGGTGACGCTGGGCATTGGGGCGGTGATCGGCGCGGGCATTTTTGTGCTGACGGGCCAGGCCGCCGCGCTGTACGCGGGACCGGCCGTGGCGCTGAGCTTTGTGCTGGCGGGCATCACCTGCGCTTTTGCCGGGTTGTGCTACGCCGAGTTCGCTTCCATTATTCCTATCGCCGGATCGGCGTATACATACGGCTATGCGACGCTGGGCGAGTTCGTGGCGTGGATTATCGGCTGGGACCTGGTGCTGGAGTATGCCTTCGGCGCATCCACGGTGGCTTCGGGATGGTCAGGGTACTTCAACAGTTTGCTGCAGCAATTTGGGATCGTCATCCCGCCGCAATTAACGGCGTCGACGGGAACGCAACTAGTGCTCTATCAGAATCTGTGGGGTCCAGTGACGTCTCTGCCGCCGGGTGTGAGCGATGCCGGGCTGCCGCACGTGACCGCAGCCTTCAATATGATTGCCATGGCGGTTGTCATGTTGATCACGGTGATCCTGGTGATCGGAATCAAGGAGTCAGCGAACTTCAACTCCGTGATTGTGTTCATCAAGCTGAGCGTGGTGGCGATTTTCCTGGTGGTCGGCGGGTACTTCCTGATTCGTCATCCGGGTTTGGCGAGGACAAATTGGCATCCTTTCGTTCCGCCGAAGGACGCAGCCGGAAACTTTGGTTGGGGTGGTATTTCGAAAGGCGCCTCGCGCATTTTCTTCGCCTACATTGGATTCGACGCGGTGTCGACGGCGGCGCAGGAGGCCAAGAAGCCGCAGCGCGATATGCCCATCGGCATTCTCGGGTCGCTGGCCATCTGCACCATCCTGTACATTCTGGTTTCGCTGGTTCTCACCGGCCTGGTCAGTTACACGAGGCTGAACGTTGGCGCTCCCGTGGCACTTGGCATTGACGCGACGGGCGTGAGCTGGGGCGCGCTGCTGGTGAAGATCGGCGCGGTCTTCGGGCTGGCCACGGTGATGCTGGTGATGTTGTTGGGTCAGACGCGCGTGTTTTATTCGATGTCAAAGGACGGCCTGCTGTGGAAGTGGGCCTCGGCGATTCATCCGAAGTTCCGCACGCCTTGGATCACCACGATTGTATTTGGAATTTTTGCGGCGCTGTTTCCCGCGTTCCTGCCCATCGGCAGGCTCGCCGACCTGGTGAACATCGGGACGCTGCTGGCGTTCACGATCGTGTGCGCTGGGGTTTGGGTGCTGCGCGTGCGCCATCCTGAGCTGCATCGGCCATTCAAGACGCCGCTGGTACCGCTGGTGCCGATACTGGGAATGGGGTCGGCGATCTACCTGATGTCGCGGCTGGCGCTGATTACGTGGGAAGTGATGATCGGCTGGCTGATCTTTGGGCTGATCATTTATTTCGGCTATTCCGTGCGTCACAGCAAGGTGCAAAAGCTGGCCAAGGCGCAAGTGGCGGACTGAGTGGAGAAATTTCGGAGCGAAAGCGACGGCCTCCCTGCGCGGGAGGCCGTTTGGTTTGCCGAGGTCTTGTTGAAGCGGCGCTACGCGGTAGTCTTGGCGCAGAATTCGTCGAAGGCGCGCGTGAGTTCAGAGGCGATGTGCTGCGCGGTGGACTGCTCGATGACGGAGCGCTGCATCAGGTAGACGAGCTTGCCGTCGCGCAGGATGGCGATGGCGGGCGAACTGGGCGGATAGCCCTCAAAGTAGCTGCGGGCGCGATCAGTGGCCTCGCGATCCTGGCCGGCAAAGACGGTGATCTTGCGATCGGGCTGGTTGGTGGTGCTCGAGAGCGCGAGGCGGATGCCGGGACGAGCCTTACCTGCCGCACAGCCGCAGATGGAGTTGACGACGACGAGGGTGGTTCCGGGCTCCGCCAGTGCCGCGTCCACTTCTTCGGCGGTGCGGGTTTCCTTGATTCCGGCGCGCACCAGTTCCTCGCGCATGGGAATCACCATCAATTCTGGATACATGTTCGCCTCCGGCAGGAGAAGCTGCCTATGCCCATTGTACGGGTTCGCGAAGCGCATGGCTACTGCTGGGCGACCACGGTTTACTCCGCAGGTGCGCAGCCACGATTGCGCTCGATGTTCTGAATCTGCATCAGCTCGCCGGTACGCTGCTGGGTGAGCATGGTGCCAAAGGCTGATTGATTGGCATTGGGAAAAACGGCGGCCATAAACGCGGTCCAGGCGTCCCGCATCGCGATCCAGGCTCGTTCTTCGGCGCGCAGCTTTTCCTCGCTCACGGGAGCGTTGGGCGGGTCGCCGGGGATCGGCTTGCTGAGGCAGGGCGACGAGATGACGGCGCGCCAGGTTTGATTCAGGTGCAGATCGGCTCCCTCGAAGTCATCCTGTGTGGGCACGCGGTTCTGCTGCTGAGCGCTCAGCTCGAACGCGAGCTGCTGCTCGGTCATGCGCACGAAGTTCTCGTTCTGATCGTTGGGTACCGATTCGGCGTGGGCTGCCCCGTAGGCGCGGATCGCGGCGTCGACTGGCTTGGCGGCGGCGTCTAACTGATCCGCGGTCATGCCTACTACGTACTGGGCAAGCAGTGGCTCGATGGATTCCTCAGGGACGCATCCGCGGTTGCGCTCGATGTTCTGAATTTGCTCCAGCTGGCCCGTGCGTTGTTGAGTGAGCATGGCACCCAGGGAGGCTTGGCTAGCGCCGGGAAAGACGGTCGCCAGAAATGTGGTCCACGCGTCGCGCATCGCAATCCACGCTTTTTCTTCAGCGCGCAGTTTCTCGTCGCTCACCGGGGCGTCAGGCGGATCGCCTGGAATGGGTTTTGTAAGGCAGGGTGAAGAGATTACGGAGCGAAAGACCAGATTGAGGCGCAGATCGGCCCCCTGGAACTGATTTTGCGGGAACCCGGGGTTGTGCTGCCGCATGTTCAGATCATTGGCCAACTGCTGCTCGATCATGCGCACGAAATCCTGGTTGCGGTCCCCGGGCTCGGCATCGGCGTGGGCTTTCGCGTAGTCGCTGATGGCCGCGTCGACCGGCTTGAGGGCGGCATCGAACTGATCGGCGGACATTCCCGTGACGTACCGGACCAGCATGGGCGCGATGGATTCCTCGGGGACGCAGCCGCGATTGCGCTCGATGTTTTGAAAGCGGCGCAGCTCGGAGTCACGTTCGTTGGTAATGGTCAAGCCAAGAGTGGCGGGGTCGCTTGCAGGGAAAAGTTTTGACAGAAATGTAACCCAGGCGCCGCGCAACGCGAGCCACGCGGTCTGCTCCTCGCGGAGGCCGTCGGCGCTGCCGGGAGCCGAGGGTGGATCGCCGGGCTGCGGCTTGTCGATGCATGGCGATGTGACCACCTCACGAAAAGTTTCGTTCATTCGCAGATCCGCGCCGGCAATTTGTGGTCCGCGCGAAAAGTCCGTCTGTTGCATCATACGCAGAGTGGACGAGAGCCGCGTGCGCAACTGGCCGGCGAAGGCCTGGCTGTCGTCCTTGGGCGCGGCGGCGGCATGCGCCTTGGCCAATGCGCCGATGGCGGCTTCGACGGGTGCGAGCGCGGTTGTGAGCTCGTCCGGCGAGATTCCGGAGACTTGCTTCTCAATCAGCGGCTCCAGTTCGGCGGGATAGACGGGATGCATGACGCCGCGTCCCGAGACAAGGCGATAACCGTCGGGCATGACGAACCACTCCGGTCCCGGCTCGCCCAACTTGAGGTCGGTCACTTCCAACTTCTGCGTGCCGTTGCGCGGATCGAGCCGCGTGACGGAGAGATTGAACTGGAGTTGGGGCGAGTACCAGATTTCCTTGGTGATGACGACGGGCTTGTCGTTGCCGAAAGCGCCGGGATTGAAGGTGCGCGTCTCGCGCGTGCCGATGACTTCGAGGCCGTCGATGGGCTTTTTGCCGAGGTCCTCGCGGGTGAGGACGGATTTGCCGTCGCTCGATGGGCCCACGGGCTCGTCGACGGGATGCTGCGTGGGATCGAAACTCATTTGACGGCAGACGCGCTGGTCGGGGTAGCAGTTTGTGATCAGCGAGGTCTTGGGATCGTAGACGATCGTGCGGATGAGGGGCGGATCAAGGTCAGAATCGGCTGGGATCACATCGCGGGCTTCGCGGTGCGCGCGTCCGGTGCTGTCGCGCGCGACGAGTGTGTAGTATTTCTGGTCGACCACGGTCCCGTCGGGCAGTTGGCGATGGATCTGGACCGCGACTTTGGCATGAAATGGCTGACCAGGCACGAGCGGGATGAAGAGGCCGTCGACATGGCCGGCCATGCCGCTGTCGGGATCGGGCGCGTGGATCGTGGCTGCGGCGGCCGGCGCGGGAGATTGACCCGTGTCCTGGGCAATGAGAGGGCGGAAGGAAACCAGGCAAGAAACAAGCAAGGCAACACGCAAAAATGCAGGATGCATGGATGTACTCCGCAAGTTGCGATAGCAGTATACAAAATACTTAGGCGACGTATTCTTAATTCGTTGTGTTCCTGTAGGCTTGCTTTTTGAAGATTTCCGAGAACATTTCGCTGGCGGCATTCACGACCTTTGGCATTGGCGGGCCTGCGCGGTGGTTTGTGGAGGCGACGAATGAAGAGGAGGTTGCGGAGGCGAGTGATTGGGCTCACAGGCGGGGTGCGCCGCTGTTAGTCCTGGGCGGCGGCAGCAACCTGCTCGTCGCCGATGAGGGATTCGCTGGGCTGGTGCTGCACGTTGGGCTGAAGGGAATCGAGCGGGACGGGGATCTGTTCCGCGTTGCAGCCGGGGAAGACTGGGACGGATTTGTCGGGTGGGCGGCTCGATTGGAGTTCGCGGGGATCGAGTGCATGGCGGGGATTCCGGGAACCGTGGGCGGAACGCCGGTGCAGAACGTGGGCGCGTACGGGCAGGAGGTGGCGTCGGTCATCGAGCGCGTGCGGGCGTTTGATTTGGGTGCGCGCGCGTTTGTGGAGTTTTCGAATGCGGAGTGCGGGTTTGCGTATCGGCGCAGCCGATTCAACACAACGGACCGCGGACGGTACATTGTGACGCGTGTCGACTACCGGCTGCGGCAGAATGGCGCGCCGCAGATTTCGTACCAGGATCTGAAGGCGCACTTTGCGGGGTCAGAAAAGGCGCCGACGCTTGCAGACGTTGCAGCGGCGGTGCGGAGCATCCGGAGGAGCAAGGGAATGCTGTTGGTTGACGGCGATCCGGATTGCCGGAGCGCTGGGAGCTTTTTCAAGAATCCCGCGGTCACCGAGGAAGTGGCGGAGCGCGTGCGAAAAGTTGCGGCGAGTGCAGGAGTTCAGGTCAGAGTTTTTCCGGCCGACGATGGGCTCGTGAAGATACCGGCGGCGTGGCTGATTGAGCAGGCGGGATTCGCCAAGGGGTACGCGATGGGCGCGGCGGGAATTTCATCGCGGCATACGCTGGCGCTGGTCAATAAGGGAAATGCGACGGCCGCGGAGATTCTGGCGCTGGCGGAGAAGATTCGAGCGGCAGTTGAAGCGCGGTTCGGCATCCGGTTGGAAGTGGAGCCGATGATGGTGGGGTTCACGTAAGACACAGCACCTGCACGCCGCAGCGCAAAAAACCGCTTTGGCGTAGAATCCTTGTGATTCCCCAATAAGATCGGAGAGAGCGTACTGGTATGCGACTGGCTTTTCCTTCTCTAGTGCGCTTGATTCGGCAGCAGATTG
>Ga0187891_1002735_pt1 | contig 13091 bp, 13 predicted proteins | sample June2016WEW_21_4_FD_132990 | JGI IMG/M metagenome (GOLD analysis project Ga0187891, IMG submission 132990) | Peatland microbial communities from SPRUCE experiment site at the Marcell Experimental Forest, Minnesota, USA - June2016WEW_21_40 | ecosystem: Environmental > Terrestrial > Soil >... | reverse complement strand
GCGACATCGTTCAGTCGCTCCGGTCAGGTGGCGTTTTTCTGCTTATGGAACCGGCAGGAGCCGAGCCGCCTTTTGCGCCCGGGTTCGACGCGTGGCAAAAGGAACAGCCCAGCCAGCACAAGTACGAAGATTGGCGGCGCTTCTGGTCGAGAGTGAATGCTCTATTGGGCTACGATTATGGCTTCCTCGGCGATCCTGACGATCAAAATCGCATCGGGGACGGGCTGTCTGCGATGCAGTGGGTTGGTCTGCTCACGGATGCTGGCTTTGAGTCTATCGATATCCTGCTGAGAGACGCTGAAAAAGTAGTCCTGGCAAGTGTCAAGCCTTGACCACCAGCCCGCACGAGCGATTTCGCCTGCACGGAGACGTTCATCGAGTGACCCTTGGGCGAGTTCGGGCAGTGCCGATTTTTATCCGAAGTCCGCTCGAGCCGAAGCCGTGGTGCTTCACCTGCGCATCCTTCCGCCAAAGCCTCGCCTCTCGCTGGAATCGTGGGGCAGATCACCGGTTTTCAGAGATTCCTCCCTCGATTACTACACCGACATCTACGAGATGCTCCGTCCGGATTGCTCCTGGATCACGCACCAACCGGAAGTTGGGCGAAAGGCGGTCAACTTGACGCAAAACGCCCGTTGCTGACATTTGCCGGGCACAGCGGGATAGATCTTCCCTGACGCCGTCGTGTTTACATACCCTCGCGTCGTTTTGTCGAACGCGAGGGTGGGGCGAGACCATTACGACCACTGCAACGTATGCACGGAATCGGCCGGTAAATCCACATCCAGAGCGCTCGTACCCATGAGCAGCTGGACGCGCTTCTCCGAACCCGTATTTGAGAGCACCACCACACAGCTCCCATCCGGATTGCGGAACCCAACGTGAGAGATGGGGCTCTGGGAGGCCGGCGCCGCGCTGTTGGCGCCTATGCCATCGGTCTGGAAGACCTTGGCTCCACGCTTCACGTGCTTCGAGTAATGCGCCAGCGCCCAGAACCGCGCGCTGCGCGTTACCTTGTGGTTCGCGTTCTCCACCGTGACGACGCCGGCACCCATCCTGGGCACCCGCCGCTGGTCCGCTGACGCAGCGGCCATTCCCCCCGGCCCTTCCCGGATACCGATGTACGGCGTGCCATACTCGTCGAGCGCGATATTCCACATGGTGATCGACCGGCACCAGTTTCGGCACACGTCGTTCGCCCATTGCGCCCACGAAGCCCAGGCCGTCATCTGGCTGTTGCCTGCTGCGGCGGCCTGTCCCGGAGCCCGGCGCGGTCCACCTTCGGTGAAGAAGGAGGACTTCTGCGGAAACGCGTTGTGTACCTGCGTCATAGCAGAAGGCTCGCCCGCATACCCGTGCCAGGCGATACCGTCGATGTACTCTTGGGCCTCCTGGTCGGCCAGTTCGGCGATCGCGCGGCCCCAGAGGTTGAAGTTGTGGTCCAGAACCCAGATCTTGGTCGGGATGTTGTTCTTGCGGAACAGAGGACCCAGGTACTTACCCACGAACAAGATCTCGTCTTCCTGCGACCACAGGCAGGCGGCATACCGGCCGTCCACCGTCGTGTCGGTTTCGTTCTGCACCGTGATCGCATTGACCGGTACGCCTTCGGCCTTGTAGGCCTCAAGGAACTTTAGAAAGTACCGCGAATACGGCTCCAGGGTGCTCTTCTTGATCGTCCCGCCCAGCATGGAACGGTTGAACTTCATCCATCCCGGAGGGCTCCACGGCGAGGAGAACAGGAACAGGTCCGGATTCTGCTTGCGCGCTTCCTTGAGCATGGGAAGAACGTAAGCCTTGTCGTGATTGATCGAGAACTTCTTCAGCTCCGGATCGTCCTGGTCGCTATCGTCGTAGCTGAAGAGTTCCGTCGAATAGTCGCTCGACCCGACGCACGTCCGGCAGACGTTCATCGCCATCTCTTCGGGAGCGAAAAGCTCGTGCATCAGGGCCGCCCGCTCCTCGGCGGGAATCTGGCTCAGCACCCAACAAGAGGCGTCCGTCATCGCGGCGCCAAAGCCCAGCATCTCCTGCCGGGTTGTTCCCGGATCGAGGGCGATCGCATCGGAGGCAACCTCGGTGACGGGTTTCCATGCGAGTGCGTCGCCCGCCGCATGACGCCGGTCCCGGAACGTGCTCCACATCCGCACCGGCCCCGAGGAGGCTGCGGCATTGGCCCAGGCCTGACCCTTGCTCGATACCGCCAATGCAGCAGCAGTCGCCGAAGCCGCCTTCAAGAATGCTCTGCGTGAACTATCCGCCATTCTCTCTCCTTTCAGACACACCATTGTTTCGTGGAGCGCTCAGAATACTCTGCAGCGACACAAAGCTCAAGCCCACCAGAGACGGCGGGCCTGTGTATGTCGCGCTTGGCGGCGAAGGTGAGGCGGCGGCATGGGTCATTGGAATCGTCAGATTCCATTGCTGTTGTCCTCGATGGCGAACGCCGTTTCAAAGAAGCCGTTTGCGAAGGAAGCCGTGGTCGCGTAGTCTATGAGTTTCGAGGGCCGCTTACTTTCAACGGACTTCGGACAATCACAGCATGAGCGATTGCCCCCGTGAGCCCTGGGAGGTGTAAAGGGTGGTCTTCGTCCAGGAACCGCCCAAAGTGGCCGGCCGCAAGAGCTCGAAGATGGTTCCGCAGTCCGGGCAATGTTCCGGCCCCCGTAGAAAGTCGCGCCATAGAGATTGCCGGCAGCATCGGCAATTCGCGCCGCCCTGGGCATCGAAATTCCGTTTTTCAGCAACCTGCTAAGCCATTATTGCCCGGCTTCAAAGCGGTAATTAGGCGTGCGGTTGGCCCGGCCCGATGACGGAAGTGGATGAATCTGGGCTAGCTCTTCTTATTAGATGCCGCAATAACGCCTATTGCACCACCCGCAACCGCGACGCCTCCGACGATGTAGAGTGTAGTATAGCTATGGTGAACGGCCCCAACGCCCCTGTTGGGAAGGGGATCAGCCTTAATCCGCTGGTCAAACGCAACGGCAGCACAGCCACCGACCGCAACGCGGGTTATTGTAATGTTTTGCAACACCTGGGCGGCGATATCCAGGGTTGGGCCCGCGACGACATCGCCAGTGACGGTCACGCGGTTGCCAACCTCACCCTCCCAATTGGTACCGCGAAGTTCCGCAACTTGGTATGTGTTCGGATCGACAAGGATCGGCTTGCCGCCCTTCATTAACAAGCAACCAGTCAGCGTGCTAGCGGTCGGGTCTCCGGCAAACGGATCGAAGCTTAAGGTTGCGCCGGCCCGCACCATTGCTACGGGGAGTCCGTTCCGGTTATAGACATTCACCGACGCCTCGAGTGCGGCCACCACGACGCGATGATCGCCTACGACCTGAACCTGAGCAATTGATTTCTTGTTAGCCGGCGCAATGCGTAATGTCTTCGCCGAAACGGAATAGTTGGGAGCGGCACCGATTTCAGCGATTCCTTCTGTGAGCGCGACGTTGTGCCCACTAATTATGGCGCTAGTGCCAGTACCAAAATGCATCCATGCCCCATCTTTCAAGTATACGCGCGGGGCCGTGTCACCGGTCTGGACCGCATTGCCATCAAACAGGGTGGCATGGTCGTTGACAGCGACGTTTTCAACACGAAAACTTCCTTCGGCGGAGATCACGCCAATGACATTACCGGCCCCGAGAAGGGTCGAACTCACTACTCCAACCATGATCAATACCAGGACCGACTGTGCCGGGAAGCGAGTCAAGCGAATTCTCCTCGAATCTGTGTTAGACTCCGACAGTATTATCGGGCAGGGAGTGTGAAAACGCAAGGGCAAGCAGAGCAAGTTCGCGTTCCGACTGCTACGTATTTCATATGTATTGCATTAGTGCTCAGCGTCTGTGTGGGTCTCGTTTATTGGACGCTCCGTCTGGCTTATGCAAACTTGGTGTCCACCAGCAAGGTCCCTGGGGCGATTCAACATGCCACCACGTTGGACCCATGGAACGCAGGTTACTTCGCGGAGTTGGCGATGCATTCCGATCCCAAGATCGGCGACGAAGCCTTGCGCCGAGCGACGGAACTTGATCCCCTAAATAGCGCCTACTGGATTCGCAGGGGAGTCCGAGCAGAATTCGCAGGTAATCCAAAGGCTGCGGAGTGGTTGTACCTGGAGGCGAGTCGGGTGAGCCGCCTGTTTGGCCCGCGGATTATGCTCATGAACTTCTACTTCCGTCAGGGCAACCAGGAGCAGTTTTGGAAATGGGCTAAGGCGGCCTTTGAGGTGAGCTACGGAGATCTCGACGGCACGTTCTTGCTCTGTTGGCAGATGGCGCCGGATGCCAAGGTGATTCTCGATCAGGCATTGCCAAAGAACCCAGCGATACGTGCTCAATTCCTGGGCTTTGTTGTCAGGCAGGCGGGTGTGGTGGCTGCCCGGCCCGTCGCGGACGAACTGCTAAGCCATGCCACCGTGGCCAACAGGGTTGCATTGTTGGACTATTGCGAGGAACTGCTCGTGGCGAAACGGCTCGCTGACGCGCGTGAGATTTGGCTGGGCTTGGCGCACCGCGGTTTGGTAGCCGCAATTGAGGCTGGCTCTCCGAAAAACCTTGTCTACAATGCAGCCCTCGATGCCAGTCCCCTTCAGCGCGGGTTCGATTGGAGAGTGATTTCTAACTCTGAAGTTGCAGTCGCTCCGGACGGCAATCCGGGTGAGATCGGGATGGTGCTATCCGGCAATCAGCCGGAAGAGACTGAAGTTCTGTCACAGGTCGTCGCGCTGGACGGTAGCGCTTCCTATCGGTTTTCCCTTATGGAGCGCACTTTGAGTCACTCCGATCCTGGCTTGACTTGGCAAATCGAAGACGTGGAGACCCGCCGCGAGTTGGCTCGGCTGCCGATCGGGGAGTCGGACGACTGGGCCGGCCAGGCGGTGCAGCTCAAAGCTCCCCAGGCGCCCTTCATCCGATTAGTCCTGAAGTACCAGCGAAGACCGGGCACAGTCCGATATGAAGGCCAGGTTCTAATCCGGCAACTGCAACTGGTCGGGGGGGAGTGATGGAAGACCTGCTTGCGGTAGGGCTCTTTCTTATTCTCGCGTGCGGCGTGATGACTGCTTGGATTGAGGATCCATGGGCGTTCTATGTCCTGTGGTCCCTGATCTTTGGGCTCGGTGGAGTGTGGGCGGCTGCGCGCACAATCGCTCCGAAGCCGGTCCGCTTCACTGTGCCGACAGTTTTGTTATGCGGGGTTGCTTGCTGGGGTGGGTTACAGCTGCTTTCGGGTTCAACCGTCAACCGCTGGGAGACCATGAACGATGCTCTGATGTGGGCCGCAAATGCCGTGGTGTACTTCGTCGCGTTGCAGCTCTTTTCGGCAACATCCCGCAGAGAGCGGTTTCTCCGCTGGTTGCTGTACGGAGGTGTCACCCTGGCCGTCGAAGCGCTGCTGCAATTATATACGGCAGACCGGAGGGTCTTTTGGGTTTTCAGGTTCCTGGATCAGCGGAAAGTCGTTATGGGTCCGGTGCCCTATCACAATCATTATGCGGCGATCATCGCACTGGTTTTACCAGTGGCCGCATATTCCGCATGTCGCAACGCCAAGAGTCTTCTTTTCCAGGGTTGGATGGTGGGGTTGCTAGCCGGATCGGTGTTCGCTTCCGAGTCGCGCTCCGGCTCGGCACTAGTTCTTCTGGAGCTGATCGTCCTGTGCGTATTTGTCGGAGAATCCCGAAAACCAAAAGTGCGACTCGCCATCGGTGCCGTCATCCTCGTGTTTGTGGCCCTCGGCGCTGCGATTGGGGGGTGGGAGCGACTTTGGGTACGGCTGCACGATTCCGATAACACACGGATCGTTGCCTCGATTACAAGTCTGGAGATGATTCGACGCGGTCCGATTGCCGGTTACGGCTTGGGGACATGGCCAACCGTCTATCCGATGTTCGCGCATTTCGACGATGGGCTATTCATGAATCAGGCTCACAACGACTGGTTGCAGTGGGCGGTTGAAGGTGGCTGGCCGCTTGCGATGCTACTGGCGTGCCTTGCCGCACGGATTTCGGTTCCAGCTTTGCGCTCCGGCTGGGGATTCGGGATCCCGGCAGTGCTCTTGCTGTGCTCTGTGGATTTTCCTCTACAGAAGCCCGCGGTTTCTATCCTGCTGTTCGCCTTGGCAGGTGCGGCCGAGACCGCTGGCCGGGTCGCCCCGCCACAACCACGAGTTCTAAACCACGTGGGTAGTAGCCGACGAATGATTTCCAAGGCCTAAATTTGCTCTTGCATTTTCGCAAACCAAATGTATACTATCTCGTAATCGACCTAATTCAGGTTATCTGGCATCCTCCCCCGTGAGTTCGATAGCGGAAGCTTTGTCCAATGAGTTCGATATTGTGTTTGTCCGCACATAAAAACTCCGCAACGGTTGTGTTTCTCCCTCGTAACTCCGTAATGCTTCGCGCATAAGGTGGCCTTTGCGTGCTCGAACTCTGCCATGAGGCGATCCGGCCGGCACCGCAGCGGCTGTCCGCTGCAGAGGCAGCCGTTATAGACCACGCATCAACTTCGGGGCGGTCCGCTCTGGACGATGCGCATTGGTACGCACTCGTTGTCCAGCCAAGACATGAGAAGGCTGTTGACGAGCACCTGCGCAGGCGGGGGTTGGCCGCTTTATGCCCCACTTACCAGGCCCGAAAGCGCTGGTCGGACCGGATCAAGGTCGTCGATCTCCCGCTGTTTGCGGGCTATGTGTTCGCCTGTTTTTCTTATGCTCAGCGGATTGCCGCCCTGGGCACGGGCGGAGTGCGTTCGATCGTAGGCTTCGGATCAACGCCCCAGCCAATACCGGAGGCGGAAATAGCCGCTTTGCGATCCATCCGGATCGCCGGCCTCCCGATGCGGCCCTGGCCGTTCTTGCAGGTGGGCCAGCGAGTGCAAGTGGTGAAAGGCTGTCTGGCTGGACTGGAAGGCATCCTGGCTCGGGAGAAAGATCTGTTCCGCGTTGTCGTCAGCGTGGAGATGCTGATGCGTTCGGTCGCCGTGGAAGTAGAGCGCGATTGTGTCGCGCCGGTCAAATAACGCGAGAGCCGTTAGAAATCTGGGGGACGAAGAATGTCCGTGTTGAAGCCCCGCAACCGGCTCTTCCTGATCCGGTTGACCCAAGAGGAATATGACACCTTAAAGACGGTCGGCAGGGACCGAGGTGCGCGCAGCACTTCGGATTTCGCACGGTCGTTGTTGCTCACGGCCGTCAGCCACGGCGATGGCCGTGGATCGTTGGTTGAGGTTTGCCGGACTCTGGCAGGTCTGCAGGAGGAAGTTGGCCGCATCGCCGAGAGAATCGACCGGGCGGCGCGCCGGGAACTACCGATGCGGGAGGCAAACGAAGCATGAAGACCGTCATCGCGATCTGTTTCGCAATCGGCGCCGCCTGGGGACAGGTGGGCTCGGGAGTGCTGGATTCCACCGTGGCCAGCGTTGCCAATCTGCCGGCGCAAAAGATCCAGGGCAACGATCTGATTGCCGTCTCGGTCTATGACGAGCCTGCGTTGACGCGGACCGTGCGGGTTGGCGCGGATGGGTATATTCGACTTCCCATGCTGCCGGCTCCCATGCAGGCCGTCGGTCTGTTGCCTGCCGAACTGGAGATCGCGATTGCCGGGGCCTTGCAGAAGAATGAGATCCTCGTGAAGCCAATCGTCACCGTGACCATGCTCGAGTACAACAGCACCCGAACCGTCAGCGTCATGGGGGCCGTGCACAAGCCTCTGACCTTCCCGGTGATTGGCACCGTGAAGCTACTGGACGCGCTGGCCAAAGCCGAAGGCTTAAGCGACGGCGCGGGGCCGTCGGTCCTGGTCACCCGGCCCGGGGACGATAAGTCGCAGCTCATCAATTTGCAGCAACTCCTGGACGGGGCCGATCTGAGTCTCAATGTTGTCCTCCATGGCGGAGAGGACATTCGAGTGCCTGAGGCCCGCAAGATCTATGTGGTGGGGAACGTGAAAAAGCCCGGAGCCATTCCCGTTCGCGACGGTTCGGAAAACACAGTGCTGAAGGTCCTCTCCATGGTGGAAGGCGTGGCACCCTACGCCACCAAGCAGGCCTACATCTATCGGTCCGCCGGAGAGGGCCAACCACGCCAGGAAATCACTATCGAGTTGAGTAAGATCCTGAAGCGGAAGATGCCGGACGTCCCTCTCTTCGCTGACGACCTGCTCTACGTTCCGGATGCTACCGGGAAGCGTGCGGCGCTGACATCCCTGGAGAAGACGGGCCTGGCCGGCACCTCGATCGCAGCGGCGCTGGTTTACGCCGGCGTCCATTAACACCGGGCATCAACCTCATGAGCGAACAGAACGGAAACGGAAACGGAAACGGAAACGGTAACCGCAATGCTCCCTTCGTGCAGGAGGCCGTCGAGCCGCTTCGCCAGCCCGCGCCGCCTCCTCTCGTCTGGGAAGACGAACCGGATGAGCCTTCCATCCCTCTCTCGCAGTATTTGTGGATTCTCAAACGCCATCGCTGGCATATCCTGGCATTTGTCGCCATCTGCGTCTTCGCCACCGCGATCGTCTCCCTGCGGCTGACGCCTATCTACGAAGGGACCACGACCATCGACATCGACCGCCGAATCCCGACCGGCATCCTGGGCCAGGAGGCCACCCAGGCGGCGACCAACGATGCCGATCAGTTCATGGCCACACAAGTGAAGCTGATCCAATCCGACTCCGTGCTCCGGCCGGTAGCGGAGAAATATCACCTGCGCGAGCGCGAGAAGTCGGGTTGGAGCCGGCAGGCAACCAATGCCGCCGAAGTGAAGCAGGCACCGGTGGTCCTGAAGAAACTGAACGTCAGCCGGCCTCCCAACACGTATCTGTTGCTGATTAGCTACCGGTCGACGGACCGGCAACTGTCGGCCGATGTAGCCAACGCCATCGGTGATTCCTATCTCGCCCACTCCTACAATATCCGCTACAAGGCCGCGGCCGGGTTGTCAGGATTCATGGAAAAGCAACTGGAAGAGCTGAAGGCAAAGATGGAGCGTTCGAGCGCGGCCCTCGCCCAATTCGAGCGCGAGCTGAACGTAATCGACCCGGAAGAGAAAACCAGCATTATTTCCGCGCGCCTGCTCCAGTTGAATACCGAGTACACCAGCGCCCAGGCCGACCGGGTGAAGAAGGAGGCGGCATTTACTTCGGTGAAGACCGGCAGCATGGAAGCAGCCGAAGTCTCCAGCCAGGGGGACGCGCTCAACAAACTGACCGAGGATGTCAACGATGCCCGGCAGAAGCTCGCTGACATCAAGACGCGCTACGGGGCCAAACATCCCGAGTTCCAGAAGGCGGACGCGCGCCTCCAGGAGGCCGAACGCCAGCTCGATCAGACCAAGAACAGCATTTCCCAGCGTGTCGAAATCGAGTATCAGGAGGCCCTGGCGCGCGAAGCTATGCTTGAGAAGGCCGTGCTCCAGAGCAAGGCCGAGTTCGACAGCCTAAACAGCCGGTCGTTTGAGTACCAGACCCTGAAGCGCGAAGCCGACACGGACAAGGGCTTATACGAAGAGTTGATCCGCAAGATCAAGGAGGCCGGCATCAACGCGAGCTTCCAAAGCAGCTCCATCCGCATCGCCGATCCGGCGCGCCCGCCCTATACGCCGGTCTTCCCCAACATCCCGCTCAACTTGGTCCTGGCCACCTTGCTTTCGGCGCTCCTGGCGGTTGGTGCCGCGGTGATGATGGATGCGCTCGACAATACCGTTCGCGATCCCGAGCAGGTGGCGCGCACTCTCAAGACCGTGGTGGTGGGCACGCTGCCAATGATCAAGAACTGGCGTGGGCTGCTCAAACCGGTCACCGCAAACGACAACGGCGCCCAGGATCCCGCGCTCAACGGCTCCAGAGATCGCAGCCTCACCGGCTTCGACGAGGCGGTGCGGACCCTGCGCAATTCGATTCTGCTGACGGATTTTGACAGGCGCTTGCGCAGCATCCTCATGACCAGCGCTTCGCCCTCGGAAGGGAAAACCACCGTGGCCGTGCACCTGGCGCTAGCTCATGCCGAACAAGGGCTCAAGACCCTCCTCATCGACGGCGATTTGCGGCGCCCCAGCGTACACAAGGTCTTCGAGCTTCCCAACACGGTCGGCCTCTCCAAGGTTCTCGTCTACGATTTTCCGTGGCAGGATGCCCTGCTCAAGCCACGAGAACATCTGAATCTGTCAGTGATGCCCGCGGGTTCCGCCACGCGACGGGCCGCCGACTTAGTCGGCCGCGGCCTCTCCCAGCTACTCGACGAGGTGTCGCAGGAGTTCGACCTGGTGATCCTTGACGCCCCACCCCTCTTGGGTTTCCCGGAACCCCTGCAAATGGCGGCCGCAGTGGACGGAGTGATCGTAGTAACCAGGGCAGGCCAGACCAATCGATCCGCGGTGGCCTCGGTATTGAGCACGCTGACAAGGCTGCGAGCGAATGTGGTGGGCCTGGTGCTGAATGAGGTACACAAAGAGCTGAGTCATAGTTATTATTACTACGGATATTATGGGAAGTATTATCGGGCATCTGGGGCCTCGCAGGATGGCCCAAGTCAATGATTGCCGTCGGTGGTGAGTTTCGGCCCACCAACTAATCACGTGAACAACCGCGGCGCATGGGCCTCCAAGAGCATACTGAGTGTAGCCGACCATGCGCTCTTTTCGGGGACCACCTTCCTGCTCAACTTCCTTCTTGCTGGATTCCTTCCAACGGCCCAGTACGGAGCGTTCTCTGTCGCGTTTGCCGTGTTCCTCTTCCTTGCGGGTTTCGACAACTCACTGGTCCTGGAACCGGTCAGTGTGTTTGCACCCTCCAGGTATAAAGGCAGGGCCCCCGCTTATCTGGTGAGCGCAGTTCGGATTCACCTGATTGTCGCCGGCCTGGTCGCCATCGTCGCGTGGTTCTCGGCACTGTGGGTCAAAGATTCACTGCTTTCGGAGGCCCTGCGGGCGATGGCGTTAAGCACTCCGTTCGTCCTGACGCTGTGGTTCCTGCGTAGAACCGCCTATGCCTTTATGGACCCCGCTGGCGCAATTCTGTCGAGCGTCGTGTACCTGGGCACGAGCCTGTGCGCACTCCTGGTGCTGAGATCGCACGTTCCGCTGTCGCCGGGAACCGGGTTTTTGGCCCTTGCGTGCGGCAGCACCGTCGCGGTGTGCGCAAACTGGCGACACACCCGAATGCCCACCCCGGCCAAGTGCGTGACCGACGGCTCTGGGCTCTTCTTCCGTGCGTTGCGGGAGCATTGGGCCTATGGTAAATGGGCGATGTTGGGATCGACACTATTCATCGTGATTGGGCAGGTTCAGATCTTTTTTGCGGCGTTTCTAGGGCTGGAGTCCGCCGGTGTGTTACGGGCGCTGCTGAACTTTGTTCTCCCCATGACGCAGATTGCAACGGCAATCTCAACGTTCGCAATTCCAGCCCTCTCGCAGGAGTTCGGCGCGGGGTGCATCGAGGCGCTGAAGAGCAAAGCGCATTGGATGACATTCGGGCTAACCGCGATGGCGGTTATATATACCGGCATCCTATGGCTTGGCAGCGCACAAATCGGACAGTTGTGCTATCACGGCAAATTCGCAGACCACGCGTGGCTGCTTCCGGTGTTAGCCCTGCAGACCGTGTTCAACGCGTTTGCAACCGGGCACGCGGTGGTTCTGCGGGCAACTCAGCGACCCAGGGACTATCTACTGGCCATCGCCGCAGCCGCGCCTGTTGCGCTGCTTATCGCGGCGGTCTGCGTGAAGCTATGGGGCCTTACGGGCGCTGCAGTCAGTATGCCCTTGGCGGCACTTGCGATGGCGGTTACCACGTATCACTTTAGCAGGCGGGCTTTAGCTCTGGAAGTGCGCCGTGGCCTCAACCCCGGTCTCGCCATGTCCGCTGGCTTGGCAGGCAACATCTAACTCACTGGCGATTGCTGAGATGGTAGTTTATCTAAGCCCTGCTTACCGCCCATATCGCATCCCTGTTTTTCAGGCGATTTCCCGCGGACTTCGCAGCCCACTGCACGTCATCTCTCTTAACACGCGCGAGCAGCTACCCATAGTGCAGCGCCACTCGAGACTGGGATACATACAGCACTTTGTACGCGGCGCTCAAGTCACACTAACGGGGGCCGATTCGGGTACCCGGACTCCCTGCATGCCGCCGATCTCCTGGGATCTCTACCACCGCCTGAAAAGCATGCATCCCGAAGCCGTAATCAGCAACAACCTCGGCGTCTGGACTGCGACGAGCATCTTCCTGGGCATACCGACCGTCGTCTTTTGGGAGGGTACGCCGCATACGGAGCGCACCGTTGGAACCCTCAGGCATCTTTTGAGAAGGTGGATCGTCCGGCGAGCCAGGGCCTTCATAGTGAACGGCATGCTGGCAAAGCGATACCTGATCGACAGGTACGGCGTCCCAGAAGGGCAAATCCTCACTGGCGGCATGTGCGCCTCGCCGCCTCCGCCTGGGCAGGCGGCCGCGTCCCTACTTCTCAAAACGGAGGTCCAACACCCGGTGCGGTTTCTCTTTGTCGGAGCCCTGACGCCCCTTAAGCAGCCAGGAATCCTCGTGCAGGCGGCAGCGGCATTGAGATCTACGCTTCGGGCCCCCAAATCATTCGCCGTTACAATTCTCGGCCAGGGGCGCCTGGATAGAGAATTGAGAGAGCTGATCTCGCGGCTAAGCCTATCGGATCTAATCGCCCTTCCCGGCGGGTGCCCGCCGGAGCAGGTATGGGATTACTATCGCGATAACCACGTGCTGGTACACCCCACGCTGCACGATAACTGGCCGTTGGTGGTCCACGAGGCGATGAGTATGGCACTGCCGGTGTTGCTGTCGAGCAGGAGCGGAAATGTACCTGACCTATTGGGGGAAGGTGAGAATGGGTTCACCTTCGACCCAACCAGCGCTTCCCAATTGTCTGGGCGAATGCGCGTGTACGTTGAATCGCCAACGCTGGTCAATACGCACGGGGTGGCTGGGCTGCGTTTGGCAACTGCTTTTGGCCCATTTCGGCAGTTTTTTCTGGCCCACCCTCGAAGTTAACGGTTTTAGGCTCGGCCGTAAGGCCGGCCTTGCTTAGTCTTTCCTTTATATAGGGACCAGT
>Ga0187891_1002734_pt1 | contig 13092 bp, 14 predicted proteins | sample June2016WEW_21_4_FD_132990 | JGI IMG/M metagenome (GOLD analysis project Ga0187891, IMG submission 132990) | Peatland microbial communities from SPRUCE experiment site at the Marcell Experimental Forest, Minnesota, USA - June2016WEW_21_40 | ecosystem: Environmental > Terrestrial > Soil >... | reverse complement strand
GCGGTCACGCTGCAAGGCGCCGATAAGGGCGACACGACCACGCTGGATGAGACGCTGTGCGCGGCCGGGATGGCAGTGGCGGAGCAGATCGGGCGCGAGGCGGAGTTGCGGCCCAACGCGTTCCACAACGGGCCGGTGCGACCAGGTGAAGAAGTTCGAAGAGGCAGTTGATCGCCTCGCCTCCCATGATCGGTGGGTGTGGCGGAACGTATGGGAACTGACGTGGCTGATGCCAGCCCTTGCCGCTGCTTTCTTGAATGCTGCCACACTCCCGCGTAAGAGATCGGCAGCCGCCCGATCTTCACCGGGCTTGCAAACATCCAGTCATCGCTGTGGACAAACCTAAGAGCGACAAAGAGTGATTTTCGCGCTCACATTCGCTCACGATTCATTGTTCCCGAGCGTTCACGAGCGTGATTTTCAAGACCTGTAAGGCATCGCCCAGGCCCCACATTCAACAAGATAGAAACATCTGTCTGCACTCATAATGCAACGAGATGCTTAAAGTGCGACAGTAAGGGGCTGTCCTCAGCGATTTAGCCCGCACCAGAGCCAGAGCCACGCTGGGCGACTTCGGACCCAGTCGGCTAAAATGTCGTTGAGGTTCCCACGATGACAACTCCAGCCACTGCCATCAAAGATGAAGTGCGGACGCTGATTGAGATTCAAATCGAAACATTCGGACAGCCGGCACCTTTGTCACCTTCTCAACTCCGCGAATTTCACGACCGCTCAGAAACAATCAGGACGCTTTGCCAAGAACTGAATCGGATCGGCACAAGCAGCGTTATGAAACGGCGGTTAGAGAGGGCGTCATAGCTCAGCGTTTCCAAGCAGCCCGTGACATCCTCGTCCTTTACACGAGACGCGGCATGATGGCAAACACAACGAGCATCAGGTAATAGGCTGCTCCCGCCACAGGGTCTCGCGTGGCAAAATACTCCTTGATCGAGAGACCCCGAATCCAGAGCACGAACCCAAACTCCGCAATGAGCATGAGGACTAGTGCGATGCAGGCCATCTCAAGTCGGGCGGACCAGAACATCGGCACCGACAAGTGCAGAACTGTCCAACGAACTGCCACAATGGTGACCACGAGCATGATGGGCATCTCCATCAGTTCGGCTGTTCTCGTGCCGACGTGAGGGACAACCCACAGCGTGCGGACCGCTCCAAGCACAAAACCCACTGTGAAAACGATTGCGAAATAGAGTGCGCCCCCCTTCAACACCAGCATCATAAGGTGCCGCCGTTGTTGGCTGAAGGTAATCGCGCTCGCTTCAGCCAACACCACAGCACTATCAATTCGTTGACGACAAACAGAGTTCCGAAGATTGTTTTGTTGCGGCTAGCCAGCCAGTTCGGGAGATAGATGTCGAAGTTGCTCGCTCGCTCGTCGGTGTATCGGGCTGCCAAATCGGACATTGGACATCTGCCTCCATTGGCAGCCAGCACCCCGCACTCCAACAGAACAATCACGCTGAGGATCGCAGCCCAACGGAATCGGCCCAACACGCCCGCGACGGGCAAGACGAGAATGCTTGCCGCCAGAAATGCCCAAATCACCGTGTGCAAGAGCTTAATCGCCATTAACACTGAGACCCTCTCACGGCTTTGACCTTCCGGTGCTTCTGCGCTCCGAGAATCTCGCATTCCGCTTTGAGCCAGTCGTCCAAGGCGAAGCCGTCAACCCTGCCGCGCTGCTCATACAATTCGTATGCACGTCGGCGGATGCGTCCGTCAATGTCCGTCGGAAGATTCGCCTTCCCTGATCGAGGTTGCCGAGATTTCGACTTGAGGGCCACGGGCGTCCCTCCTCAATGGGCTTAGTATGCGAGCAGAGGCAATCTCGAAGCAGTGATGGTAGTCACCCCTGCGCGTCCATGGTGTTATAAGAGCTTAGATCGCTGATGGAACGGGCAGGAAGAATGTCTTGCAGGAGGGACCCGATGAGTCCAATTGGACACTTCGCGGTAGGACTAGCATCCAAACCTACGGCTCCGAAAGTGCCGCTTGGCGTTTTGTTCTTAGCCACGTGGCTACTGGATGTTCTCGCCATCGCGTTCGCCTTCGCAGGCATCGAGGGTGTCAAGAGAGGAATCCCTTGGTCGCATGGGCTCTTCATGTCCGTAATCTGGTCTCTGGTCGCCGCTCTCTTGACCGCACGCATCTATCGTGAATACCGCGCAGGTGCAGTTGTTGGACTTCTGGTTTTTAGCCACTGGGTGCTGGACTTCATTTCCCATCCCATCCCCTTTTCCAGCTTTTCTTGGCCTTCGTGGCAATGGAGCTTCGGACATCCCCTGCTACCCGACTTGCCACTTCTTTTCGGTGGCTCGCCGAAAGTGGGACTCGGCTTATACAACTCCATCAGCGCGGTTGAAGCCACCGCGTTGGAGGTTGGACTGTTCATTCTGGGGGGTGCAGTCTACGCAACATTTGTTTTCAAGAAGAGAAAAGCTGGAAGATCACAGCCTGGATGAATCGACGAACCGCCCACCGCGTCCCTCACCACCTGCCACGTGTCAGAAGGTAAATAGCCCAAGACGTGATAATGACCGTAAGAAGCGAGCCTACCTTATGAAGGGTCAGTATTTCGTCGTTTCTTGCTTTGCCGAGGCTCAACAAACTGCCAGAAACGACCATGAGCACAAAAAGCAATCCGGCGATGATAACGGCAGTGAATTCGATGCTTCTGAACTCAATACCTCTGTGCAGGTTGCGAATGGTCACCCCTGCGATAATCCCCATCGCAAACGCGGAGAGTTCATGGACAGCGGAGTCCGCCCCCGTGAGTGGCTTCCCGGAGGGCCTTGGGTCGTTTAGCCTGAGATTTCGACTCAACCAGACGCCAGACAGGAGTGCGATGAGAAGGAGTAGTCCGGTAATAGCGATTCTGGACACGGGAGTTCCCCTTTCAACGTCTTGGTAGCTTGATCCTCGCAAGTGCCAGCCTTCACATTTGCTTCCACAATGCAGAAACTGCGCTTCCTACATCGTGCCGCCCCTCTCCGTAACCTGCCGCACATTCAGTTCCTTTTCGAAGCTATGGCAGGTCGCATCGCTGGTTCGCCGAATGCAACAAACTGTGCGATCAGGGCAAGCACCCAGATGTACCACGGAATCGTGTCATGATAATGAAATTGCAGGATGACACACACCACGAAGAGCAGACCTCCCAACATAATTTCCTCCTATCCAACGTCGAGATTACAAGCAGCGTCTATCGAGTCGCAATGCCCGGTCGTCATGGTTCCCGCACCTGGCCGCCAAGCTGGTCACAAAGGCTTCTACACCTCTGAAATAGTGGTGTGCCAAGCAACTTACTGGTATTGCGCACTCGTTTGTGTACGGCAGAAGCCGTGAGAGCCAATTCCTCAGCGGCGGCAGGTATCGCCTTTTTCCGCGCGACCGCAATAACCGCCGCAAGCATGTCCATCGTCAATCTGGGCACTCGCATCTAACTTCTCAAACCCGTTGGCGAGGCCAGAACACCGAAGGGCTGGAGACTCCAGCCAGTCTGCGTTGGCAGGGCACCCTGCGTCGACTAGCTACTCCTTTGGAACTACTCCCTCTGCATTCGTGGCGGAGCACGAATTTGTACCATCACGAAGAACAAGAACTTTGCGTTTCGTGCGAAAGCCGGAATCTATACCACCAAACCGCAAGATTATTTTTCGGGAAAACCACCCGAAACCCCTTTACTTTCGGTGTCCCACCGTCAACAATCCTCTCATCACGAGCGCGACTGAGCATCCACTGTCAGACGCGCTGTCGGCCACTGCTTGTCTAGCGATGCGTCAGAACGGGTGCTTAACCTACCGCTCTTGCGGGCGGAACGTACTCTTGCGCCCGAACATGCAGGCATCGTTCAATCTCACGACTGCTCTGACGAAGAGCTCCTTGTCCGCATCCAGAATCGGGATGAAGCGTCGCTTCTGACGCTTTTTCATCGCTACAACAAGCTGGCCTTTTCCATCGGACTCCGAGTTCTCCACGACGACGGCGAAGCAGAAGATTTCGTGCAGGAGGTTTTCCTTCGCCTCTGCGCCGAAAACCATTCATTTGACAGCAAAAAGGGATCGGCAAGGACGTGGATTATCCAGATGATCTACCGCCGCGCATTTGATCGGCGGGCGTACCTGCACCGGCGACACTTTTACAGTGATACAGATCGCCAAGAACGCACGAATGCTGTTGCGGAAGGAAACAAACCAGAGATTCGCATGATCGAACGGCTGACGGCCCAGCAGTTGAAAGCAGCTTTCAGCCACCTAAACGACAAGCAGCGAAAGACATTGGAGCTGTTCTTTTTTGAAGGATTGACGCTGACGGAGATTGCCGAACGATCAAACGAGGATGTGAAGAATGTCCGCCATCACTACTATCGCGGACTCGAACAGTTACGACAATTGGCTCGTCAAATGACGCGGAATGAAAAGGTTGACTGATGAGCAACGACATTCAATATCCAGCCGGATGTAGCGAAGAATTTGCGGAGCTTTGCGCGCTCTCCACGAGCGGCGAGCTTAATGCCCAGGAATCAGAAAGACTGCGTGAGCATGTCGCGATCTGCGACGCATGTGCAATGCTTTTGCGAGAATATACGAGCCTCGCGCAAGTCGGCATGGTAGAGGTAGCGGCTGAATTGGCGCCAGAAATGCAGGTTCCCGCACGATATTCTGAAAAGAAGGCAGAGCGACGTTTCGTTTCCGCTCTACATAGTGCTCGACCGAACGGACAACCCCAGCTACGTTCGGGACTCCATTGGCCCGATCTTGCCGGTTATTGGGAACGGAACCTGCGGTTCACGCCCTCGATGGCATTCGGGGCCGCAGCAATCCTATTGCTTTTAATTGGGGGAGCTTTTGAATTCGGTCGGAGAATAGAAGCTCACTCTCCCAACGTTATGCCAGTCGCAGCCGCACTTCCCCTATCCAGCCCTCCTCCGTCCACAGCCCCGAACGCGGAGAACTCCGAACTGCGAAAGGGGTTGGCAGCCGCGCAGAAGTCCGTCGACAGGATGACTGCACAATCCGCCGAGGCCGAGAAGCGCGTAGCGGAACTGTCCAACGCGCGGGCCGCGCTCCTAGAGCAGCTCAATGAGCTTGGGAAAAAGGATCAAACAACGGCGGAATCGTTGATTGCGATCACCGGACAACGGGACGCTTTGCAACACCAGTTGGATGATGTGTCGAAATCGTTAGACGAAGTAAAGCAAGATTTGAGCCGCGCCGAGCACGACCGACAAGGGGCCTTGCTACGTGCTGCTGCCCTTGAAACAGAGGTCAACGATCTGCATAGCGAGGTGTCGAAAGCGAGCTCGGCCGCCACAAACAACGAGGAGTTTCTCGCCGAAGATCGCGACATCCGCGAACTGATGGGTGCCCGCCAGCTCTACATCGCCGATGTATTCGACGTACAGCATGATGGCCGGCGGAGCAAACCTTTTGGGCGCGTCTTCTATACGAAGGGAAGATCGCTGATCTTCTACGCCTTCGACCTCCAGTCGCAACCCGGCTATCACGAAGCCAAAGCATTTCAGGCCTGGGGCAAGCCGGACGCTGCCGCAGCCAAGCCTGTGAGCTTGGGGATTTTTTATCTGGATAGTGAGAAAAACCGACGTTGGGTAGTCAAAGCCGACAACCCGGATCTGCTAGCGCGGATCAATGCCGTCTTTGTTACCGTTGAACCTCGCGGGGGGAGCGAGAAACCCACCGGCAAGCCCTTTCTTGAGGCATACCTGCACTCCCTTTCCCCGAATCACCCGTGAACGAGCTGCCGACCGTTTGTGAAAAAATCACTAATCTTTCGCAGAAATTCTATAGAAAGTTGGTAAAGATCGTTTGTGGCAGACGAATGCTCATCGGACCGCTGAGTACGTATGCAGTTCCCAGGAGCTGGTGATGAGAATCTGCCGATCTCTGTTATTAACCGTTTCTCTTGTATTCCCTTGCTTTTTCTTTGGCCAGTCTACCAATGCTTCGCTCACCGGTGTCGTGGATGATCCGTCGAAAGCGGTGATTCCGAATGTCTCTGTTACGGCAATCAATACGCAGACGGGCGTGAAGACGCAGACCTTCACCAACAGCGACGGTCAGTACGTGATTCCCAGTCTTTTGCCGGGCACTTACCGCGTAGAGGTAGACAAGCAGGGCTTCAAGGGGATCATAGAAGCTGGAATCGTGCTGCATGTTCAGGATGTCCTGCAGGTCAACTTCCACATGGCTGTTGGGTCCGTGAGCGAAACGGTCACCGTCAACGCGAATGATGTGAACGTCAACACCACGGACGCTTCTGTGAGTACGGTGGTGGATCGACGGTTTGCGGAGAACCTGCCGCTCAATGGCCGGAGTTTCAATACGTTGCTAGAGTTGACTCCTGGAGCCGTTATCGCTCCTTCCAATGGATTCTCTTCACCGGGTCAATTCAGCATCGCCGGGCAAAGGACGGATGCGAACAACCTTACGGTAGACGGCGTATCCGCAAACTTCGGTGTGGTAGCCGGCTTGGGCGCAGGCTCATCTGGCGGTGGCACAGCTCAGGCGTTCAGTGCTCTGGGAGGGACGAGTAGCCTGGTGTCTGTAGATGCTCTCCAAGAATTCAGGATCGACACTTCTTCCTCTGCGGCACCGCTTGGTCGCAACTCAGGAGGGCAGATAGCCCTTTCCACGCGCTCGGGGACAAATGAATTTCATGGCGGGGTCTTCGATTACTTCCGCAATACGGTATTGGACGCCAACAACTGGTTCAATGATGCGGCCGCTCTTCCAAAGTCACCGGAACATCACAACGATTTTGGTGGTTTCTTTGGCGGTCCAATCATCAAGGATAAGCTGTTCTACTTTTTTTCCTACGAAGGGGCGCGGTTGGTCCAGCCTAGCACCCAAATACTAACGGTGCCTTCTGAGTATGCCCGTGCGATCGCTCCGACTGAGCTAGCACCGTATCTCGACGCATTTCCGCTGCCAGACGATAAGACAAACACGCCCGGCGTCTATACCTCTCCGTCAACCCAGTCCTACTCGAACCCGGCCACGTTGGATGCGTTCAGTTTTCGCGGCGACTACGTTATCAATAAGAAATACTCGATTTTCGGCCGATACAATGACGCGCCATCAGAACTTAAGTCAGGTGGATTTGATTTGAGCGTGGAGACCGTCAATACCCGCACTTTGACTCTAGGCCTGAACGCGTTGTTCAGCACTAATTTGGTAAACACGTTTCGCGGCAACTATTCCACGCAGACTGCTGGTTTGGGTTACTCACTGAAGCCCTTGGGTGGAGCGGTCGTGCCTGATTCGCAGCTTTACTTGGGAACACTGCCCGACACAAACGAATTCAGTTTCTACGTGGGTCCTGGAATGTATTATGGTGGTGGTCCGATCGGCAAGAACCGAACCAGTCAGATGAACTTTGTCGATGATGCCACCGTTACGCTACGTAACCACGAGTTCAGGTTCGGAGCGGATTATCGGGCTATTTTCCTAAATGTGAATCCGAGTAACTACATCATCGCGTACTCGGTATCGAGTGTTCAAGACTTTATCGCATCATCAGCAGGTGCGACTTCTCTTTCCCCTTCAACTCAGCTTCCAGCACAACTGTTGTCGCAATCGCTTTCGCTTTATGCTCAAGACACGTGGAAGGCTTCGCGGAGACTGACGGCCACATTTGGAGTGCGGTGGGAATTGGTCCCGGCACCCACCGCCAGAGGCGCAACTCAATTGGCGTCCTGGATGAATGTGGACGTGGACAATCTGTCTCAACTAACATTGGCTCCAGCGGGAACAGCGCTGTGGCACACGCAATTCACAAACTTCGCTCCTAGATTTGGCCTAGCCTACAGTTTGACTGACAAGCAGGATCTAGTGTTACGGGTTGGGGGAGGGATTTTCTACGATTTGGGAATGGGTGAGGTCACAACGCTGCCGTCGTATTTTCCGAATAGTGCCTCTGGATACTATTCTGGCATTTCGCTTCCCTTGACGGATCTGACGCCTTATCTTGTTGCGCCATCCCGCCAGCCACCCTATGGGCTTACCTATGCCTTTTCTCCAGACTTAGTGCTCCCGCGTTCGTACCAGTGGAACGTTGCTTTGGAAAAGGCGTTCGGAGGCCACCAGTCGATTTCTCTCACATATTTGGGGCAGGCCGGAAGGGACCTTCTGAGAGAGGAAGCATACTACGAACCAAACTCAAACTTCAGTAGTGAGTTTCTTCTCAACCGGAATGATGCTTTTTCCAATTACGATGCGCTGCAGGTCCAGTATCGCTTGCGCGTTTCCGCGCGCCTTCAGGGCTTAATGAATTATTCCTGGTCGCACTCTCTGGATAATGCTTCCGATGATGTGACAGCAGGACTACCGAGCAATATTATTTCTGGGGCAACCGACTATTCTTCTTCCGATTTTGATATCCGCAATAGTCTTTCAGGCGCCCTGACTTATGCCTTACCCGCAGCAACAAGTTCGGGACCGCTGAATCTGCTGACTCGAGACTGGTCCATAAACGCAGTGGTTGCTGCCCGTAGCGGGTTTCCCTTTAACGCGCTTCTTCTCTTTTTGTCCCCGGATCCCGGAGGCTACGCCTACACTCGCCCGGACCTCGTACCTGGGCAGCCGTTTTACATTTCAAATCCAACTGCACCTGGCGGGAAAAGCGTAAACCCCAATGCATTTTCGATTCCCGCCACCATCCGGCAGGGAACTGAGGGACGAAATGACATACCTGGTTTTGGTTTCACACAGGTTGACCTCTCCGTTAGCCGAAGGCTCCCGATCGGTGATCGGCTGAATCTTGACTTCCGCGCAGACGCCTTCAATGTTTTGAATCACCCGAATTTCGTCAACCCGCAGGCATTTCCCCAATTTGACCTGTGGACTTCTTACGAAACGCTAAATCAAGGCCTTGGAGGGTTGAGTCCGCTCTTTCAACAAGGTGGCCCGCGCTCTCTTCAACTTTCATTGAAGTTGACATTCTGAGTCTCTCCGCGAGGGTGAACAGGCGCTCGGTTATACCTTTTTGAGGGAAAAGAGATGAGTCCGGAACTATGGTTGCGCAATATCTGTGTGTCCACTTCGCTTGTCTGGTGCCTTTGTGGGCCGGCGGCAGCTCAACTGCCCTCAGGCACGGGTTTTGACTCGACGCCATTGCAGTTGCCCAGTGTGCCGCTGAAGGGAGTAAAGCGTTCAATCACCACGATGGATTTGCTAACGCTCAGGGACATCGTCGGCGTGAGCATTTCACCTGATGCAAAGCAGGTTGCGTTCGTGGTTCAGGAAGCAGTCTATCAGACCAATAGTTATCGCACCGGACTGTTTATGGTGAGTACAGACAATCAGGATGTCGTGAAGAACTTGGGTAGTGTGGGCATGCCCCACTGGGGAGAGATTAACCAAATCATCCCTGAAGCACCACAGTGGTCTCCCGACAGCCGATACATCACGTACAGGGCGCGCTGGAACTCGGCTTCCACGTGGCAGGTTTGGCGATGGAGTGTGAATGGAGGATCGCCAATTCAACTGACGCGTGTTCCTGGTGATGTAGAAGGTTACGAATGGACAGCCGACGGCAGCAAAATTCTGTTAGATACAAAACAAAGGCCTGATCCGTCGTTCGTTCAACAGCTCAACGAGCACGGCATTTTGTATGACGGAAGCATCTATGCATGGCAAGGGCTTCCAATCGTGACGGAAGTTGTGGAGAGTAAACCAACCGATGAAGTGACATGGATGCACGACAACAATTCGGGAGAAGAGACAAGAGCGACTCCTGAGGAGGTTAGTCGATATCACCCCGCCGTTGAGGCTGAAGGGCAAGGAAGTCACGCCGGAATTCCAGGGAAAGCAAAAGATCAGCTTCTTGACATGAAAGTGTCACCAGACGGGCGTTTCGTCGTGCGCCGGTACGTTGTTGAAGATATAAGGAAGGCGAAGTTTAGCTCAACGCGACTTTTCGTAAAATCGCTGGGAGGTAACCGCCAGGAGGTGGATCTGACGCCGACGGCTTACTACGTTGAGCAATACTGGTGGAGCGACGACGGGAGCAAGATTTTCTACACCGAGTACAAAGGAGACGGCCGTTCAGAAGAATTCGATGTAGTCCCCGTGCAAGGTGGTACACCGAGAAGATTATATGCTGGGCATGACTACCTTTCGGGATACAGCATGGATCCAAGTGGGGCTTACGTGGCATGCACACGGGAAACGAACGTTACCCCCGCGCAAATTGCTCTGCTCAGTCTGCGGGACGGTACCCTTCGCACACTAGTCGACGTTAATCCTGAGTTCGGCAAAATCCGACTGAGCAATCCTGAACGAATCGAAGGCGTCAACAAGTATGGAGACCCGTGGTTCGGGCATGTGGTGAAGCCTCTCGACTACATCCCCGGCAAACAATATCCTCTCATCGTAACTTCCTACCGAAGTGGCGACTGGTTCCTTCGCGGTGCCTCGGGGAACGAAAATCCTATTCAGGTCTATGCCGCCAACGGTTTTGTTGTTCTCAACATGGACGTCGGCAAGAACCCAAATGTGCCGGATGGGGATTTTGCAGCCGCATTGCGGATATGGTCCTCTCCGACTGCGAGTATTGAGCAGGCCGTCCAGGAACTATGCAATTCAGGGATTGTGGACCCGAAGAGAGTCGGAATAACGGGCTATAGTCACGGCTCGGAGATTATGGCCTATGCGATTAGCCACACAGACCTCTTTAGGGCCGCCATCGGGGGTTCTGGAGCGCGCGACCCCTACTTCTACTACATGGCTGGTAAGACTTGGCACGACATTTTTCTTACATGGGGACTGGGCGGCTGGCCTGAAGGTGAATCGCGAAGAAGATGGAAGGTGCTGTCTCCCACGCTTAACGCAAATCACATTCATGTTCCTTTGATGGAGAATGCTGCTGACTCCGAATTCATTGGGGATTTGGCCTTATTCACTTCCCTTCAGGAATTGAGAAGGCCAGCCGAACTGTTCATCTATGCAAATGAACTTCACGTAAAGAACCAACCGAAGCACCGGCTTGAGATCTACGAACGCAATCTCGATTGGTTTCGATTCTGGCTGAAGGGTGAAGAAGATCCCGATCCCGCCAAGAAAGAGCAATACAAGCGCTGGGAGCATCTGCGGGAGTTGCAGGAGAAGGAAAATGATACCGTCAAAAAGTAAATAGGAGCACTGCATCACTTAGGTTTGCAGCTTTGACATTTTCGGATGGAGAAATTTACAGATGTGTCTACTCCTTCGCCTCTTCGGCGCACGCCAAGTTGAAGTGTACCTGGGTATTCCGGTGAAGGTGAACGCCGATTCCGGAAGGAAGCCGAACGGCGTTCCGGAGCGAAGATGAACAGCAGTCGGAGCGAAGCGACGCTGGCATGGTGATTGTGGAGTATGTGTTCGGAATCGTCAAGCGAAATTGTCCGGAGCGAAGCGAAGGCAGGTTCGGCGGGGATTGGGGGTGCAGGGGAAAGGGGCGGCAGCCCCTTTCCCCTGCTTCCTCGCTGTAGAAGAAGGAATTCATGCGGGCGCTCCCAACACAAGCGACATCCGGCTGTGGCATCATTGGGCAGTAATGTTTGCGATTCGACACGAAAGGAACTAGCGAAGTGGTGACCCTAAACACCGAGCAGCTTTCCTCCCGACTGCGCGAACGGCTATCCGAGCCAGCGATGCTGGATCTTACGAAGCGGTTGATTGCGATTCCATCGGAGAATTCACCCGGGAATCACTACGAGGAATGCGCCCGCACTCTCTTCGACGAATTGGACAGGCTCGGCTTCGATGATGTGAGACGTGAAGGCGCGTGTGTACTCGCGTCGGCCGGAACTGGCCCGCGAACGCTTTATTTCAGTGGTCACTACGATGTTGTTCCGGCGCAGAGCCGCGATCAGTTTCAGCCCCGTGTCGAAGGCGCAAATCTGTTCGGTCGCGGCTCGTCGGACATGAAGAGCGGCCTGGCAGCGATGATTCACGCAGCGGCCGCGGCGCGTGATGAAGGGCTTCTTAAAACCGGCCGTATTGGAATCGTGCTAGTACCCGATGAAGAAACCGCCGGTCCACGAGGGTCCCGCGATCTGGATGCACGCGGGCTACTTGGGAGAGACGGAGTCGGTATGCTAACGCCGGAGCCCACCGGCGGCGTCATTTGGAACGCCAACCGCGGAGCCATTACGCTGCGCGCCACCATGCGCGGGAAGGCAGCGCACGTCGGCCGGCAGTTCGAAGGCGTGAACGCGTTCGAACGCGCGGTGCCGGCCATGGCGCGGCTTCTCGAAATCAAGAAGGAAGTGGAGCTTCGCGAAACGCAACACAACATCGCTCCGGCGGCGGCGCGCAAATCCATTCTGATGCTGGGCGGGCGGGCTGAGGCAGGTACAAATTTCAACGTGACGCCCGATTTCTATTCTTTCACAATTGACCGCCGCATCAATCCCGAAGAAAACCTCGAAGAAGAAAAGCGCCGATTGCGCGATACGCTAGAAGGTTTCGAAATCGAGACGCTTCAGGAGGAACCTGCAGCGGCAACTCCGGCGCGAGATCCGCTTGGCGTAATTCTGTCACGGCACATAGCGAGTGTGACCGGCGAAGAACCCGCATTCGAGATGTGTCCAGGCTTGCTTGAAACGCGATTCTATGCGGCGCATGGCATTCCAGCGTTCGCTTACGGACCGGGATTGCTGACCGTGTCCCATGGACCGAACGAGTTCGTTCCCATCCGGAACATTGCCCAGTGCGCGGCGATTTACGCGCTCACGGCGGCGGAGATGTTAGGCTAATCGACCTTTCTAGTCCTGGGTCGTATAGTCATCTCGTAGTTGTGGGTTCGATCCAATTCGAAAGAACTCCCGAGTAACGAACAAACCGTCAATTATCGGCGGATGCGGTTCGGCGTGCGACTCATCGGCTATTGAACAGCCACCCGCACCGGAAGCTGGCTCCGGAAGTTGTCCCGCAGTCCGGTTCTGGGAAGTTGGTGCCATAACGCAGACATCTTACCGAAACTGGCTTTGGTTCATTCCTTCTTCTCGTCCTGTGGCGGATTGCGTTTCTTGCGCATGGACTCGCCGCGCATTTCGATGCGGTGGGCGTT
>Ga0187891_1002733_pt1 | contig 13092 bp, 16 predicted proteins | sample June2016WEW_21_4_FD_132990 | JGI IMG/M metagenome (GOLD analysis project Ga0187891, IMG submission 132990) | Peatland microbial communities from SPRUCE experiment site at the Marcell Experimental Forest, Minnesota, USA - June2016WEW_21_40 | ecosystem: Environmental > Terrestrial > Soil >... | reverse complement strand
TTAACGTAATTAGCTGTTGCTCCAACTACCACAGCAAATCCAATCGGGTCTCTTGTAAGATAGCTTGTCTCTACTACGTTCCAAACTGTATTACTTGAGTTCATTACCCGAATCATGCCAGTAGTAGTATCAATGTAAAACATACCAGCTACAGTATCCGTTCCAATGACAGGTGTATAAGTACCAGAAGGAATAACTAAGTTAGTCTTAGTATTCATAGCGGTCTTACCAATAACATCACCGCTATTCCATGTACCTCCCGAAGAACTTGCTGGCATCGGCAACTTAGTTTCCACCACCTAAAGTTTTCATTCCATAGGCAATAGCAGCACTGCCCGTTCCACCACCGAAGATCAAGGGTAAAAGACTTGCTCCCATTGTCTCTGGGGCTTCTGCTAACTCTGCTGCTTTCATAACGAAGTTAATTGTAATGCCTATCTTGGAAACCATCATCATTATGTACTCTAAGTCTCTAATGAGTTTCTTCTGGTCTTTGCTTAACCCGAGTTGATCGAGCAGCATTAAGTATCCTCTCATTGAGTGTGCTGCTTCTCTAAACGTATAAGTTGCATTGATAAGGTCTTCTTGAGTGAAGCCGCCAGAGGACTCTTCTTCTGGGCTTGCTCCGTACATTCCCCCTCTAAGAGCATCCTGACCACCCGCTCCCGCAAAGGGTAATGCGCCTGTTAGTTTATCACTGCTCTCTGATTCGTAAGGCGCTCGTTCTCCTATAGGAGTATATTCATTATGAGTTGCGGTACTACCACCAGATTGTGTAGGCTGTTGTATCCGCATAGCTAACATGTTAAGCTGCGCTCGAATAAGCTCTAAGTTTCTGTCAATGCTGTCTATCGTTGCGTTTCCCATTACTTAAGCGCCCTCATTAGATTAATGATTGCCTTTTGAATAGCCTGTACTTCCCAATTAACCTTCTCTTGCCATGACTTGAATTGATGATCACGGTAGTCAATATCCCCCAAGAGCGGGTGATACTTACCCATCGTAGCCCCCTCAGAGAATCCTACATCGGTAGGCTGATCTGTTTCTTCTGACATGATTAGTCCCGCTTTCTTAATTCTTTAGCCATAAACTATCATACTCCTGTAGAGGGTACGGGATATATATAATCTGCCATAAACGTCACTTCCCATTGAACGGGCTGTGTACCCGAGGTTGTTGCTCTTATCTGTCTGATCTTCTTTATCCTCACATTGATAAAGTTGTACACATCAATGTTCCCTGAACTATCTTCCATAGCTATTACGAGTTGCGGACTTGCTGGATTAGTGCTGAATAGAGTCTTACTATTATCTACCATTACGGGGTAAAGATTAGTTCCAACTCCATTGATCGGGATTGTGTATAGCAGATTATAAAGGCTATGAAAGTCGTGAGTAGTAAACTTCCCCATCATGTGTGGTCCGAGTAAGTGCTGTTCTAAGATAGGTCCTTTAGGAACTTGCAATTCAACCCAAGGGTCAGTATCATCCCAATCGCTATCCATAGCTCCCAAGAGATTACTTCCCATTATCTGAATGTAAGCTATCCGTGTCCCAATGTCTGTGCTTCCATCGTCCACTGAATACCAATGAATCTGTACCCGTGTGCTGGTATCGAAACTTAGCGGTTCTGGTTCATTACCGAATCCGTGAGGGAACTTCTTGTCTACCCATTGAGAATGATTGATTGTAGTGAAGAGGTTAACCTGTCCTAAACTATCGAATCTCTCCACGTTAAAGATTCTTGATAGCTCTTTCTTAATAGAAAGCAACTGCGCCCTGTAGTTATTAGGGCTACCATTAGCCCCTACAAGATCGTCTGGTTGATAGTGGACTAACTTAGTGTAAACTTGAACGAGAATGTCTATCTCATGCTTCTGTACATTAGGAGCAACGTAGAAGACTCTCTCAGGACTATTAATTAGGACTATCTGAAAGTCTGGGTGTTCTGGGTTAAACTCGTCCATTGAAATGAGCATTGTAGGAGCTACAGGAGCAGAAGCAGTCTGTAATGTGAAATCGTCTACGAATACATCTATCACGTAACTTAGTTGTGTATTAGCAACTGTGACATAAGAGACACTCTTCCCTGATACACAATGTGCTTTAAGATCGAGAAAGGTCCAAGAAGTGTAACCAGCTAACCACCCGAAATCTACGAAGGTAGAAGTTGCATCACTGTAATGGATTGTTGCTCCAACTGCTGAGCCACTACCAGCGTGATAAGCGCTCGTCATTACCCAGAAGCCGAAAGTTGTAATATTAGCTACGGGAATAGCTGTTCCAAAAGGTACTGAACTAACACTGCCCTCATAGAAGATGTCATCCGAGTGTGTACCCGAATGTGCTTGTGCAGTGGTTATGTTGCTACTATTCCATCCTGTACTACCGCTCTCAAATCCACCGTTAACCATATTCTCTACAGGAGCGGGAGTTATTACGTAACCATCTGGTCCAACTGTTACGTTAAGTGCTGTACCTATCAGTGGTACATTAGCAGCGTTCCAATTGTTAACAATTAAAGAAAGAATCTGTTGAGCATCAAGGATAGCACCCATTTAGGTATCCCCTTATCCTTGTTTGTATTGCACTTTAACAGTTACTTGAAGTGTGTCCCCTTGGTCCCAATTCATTACATCGGAAGGACTGTAGACTTGGTGAAGCAGTATTATGCTTGTACCGTTGATAGTACCATTAAAGACTCCTACCTCGGTAACTGCTACTGCTGTACCTGTTAGACTTGGATTGTTAGCGTGAGAAAAGGTGTAGATCAACTGCAACGTATCATTCGTGTAGGCTGTGTTTACTCTACTAACTACAGCGTTAGCAATCACTAATGGAGTCTGTAACTGTGAATCCCCAACTGCTGAGGGAGAAGTGCCTGTCCCTATGCCTATCGAGTTCATGGCTACTACTGAACCTGTATTCCCTACCAGACCAGCTTCCGCAGCGAACCCGTACTCACTCATAGTGTTATGCCATATCTTCAAGGCAACTAAAAGATCGTGTGTAAAGTTTCTGAATCGTGTCTTGAGGGTGTTCTTTCTTGGAACAATAGTACCGTCTGCTTTACGGTGAACAACCTCGATAATGTCTACGGTCTTAGAGCCTTCTCTTATTAAACGTCCCATAATCATCACTCAATTAATGTAATAGAAGTTGCCAAGGAAACTTAAGTATTATGGTAGTAACTGAAACAGCTATACCAGCTACTAAAGAAAAGTCTCTAAGTTTCCTATACAACTTATTAGAACAATCTTCGTTCTTTGTCTTCTGTGCTAAGTTGATAGCATCCTGTATTACGAACTTCTGCTTAACCTTGTTAACTTCCTCTGTTAGAAGTTCTATCTCATGGTTACAATGCTTCGTTAACTCTACCATCTGAGTAGTAAGCCCGGCGTGTGCCTTGTTGTTAGAATCTATTAAGTTCCCTACTCTTTCTACCAATACTGCAACTGATTCCCTGAGAGTAGGCTTCTGAGTCATCTTAAGTCCCCTTGAATAAGAACAATGAGAAGTAGTTAGGACCTGCCACTGCACTTGCCTGTATAGCTAAGTATTGCCCGTTAGGACTTACAGCCATCGAGTAAATAGTAAAGTTCGGTATCGTGATAGTCTGTAACAGAACGCCGTTCTTGTAAACTTTGTTTCCTATTGTGAAGTATGTCCCTAACACACTTGCTTGAAAGTAGTATATGTTAGTCATTGGTGATTCTGTAAGAAGACTTGGAACGACTGTACTAAGGGGGGCTATGTAAGTGCCACCGTTAGGATTAGTAAATAACAAGAAGCTACCAGAGAACATTATATTGTAGGTATCATTGTTTACACCGAAAGGCATCGGTGAACCTACCTGTGCATAAGAAGAGACATTCACTTCTATTGTGATAGGAACTATAGACTTAGAATTAAGAAAGGCAGTAGTTATTTCTTCTACTGTGCCTAAGTTCTCCATTTCCTGTGCGCTGTCGTTTATCGGATTATCTTCGCTCATTGGTTATCCTGTCCTTCGTAACCACCATTTGTATCCCAGACATTACTCTTGCCCTTTATGAACCCGAAGCTATTTTGTTTCTTAGTAATGTAGATTCTGTGAGTGGTTAATTTAGTTAGGCTTTCCATGTCTAACTTTGTCGTTGTAAAAACTTTATCGAGTGCTTCTCTAACGGTAGATGTGGCATTAGCCATGTACTGCCTTGCTTCTTGCAAAGTAAGAATACCCTTAGCGTAAAGTCCCATGTATATGTCTGGGTTTACCGTAACAGCGTTAGTCTGTGCGGGGTTAATACCTTGCGCTCCAATACCATAAGTAACTCGAATGTAGTCGAGCATCTTCTTCATGCCAAGAGCGAACCACCCTGTAGCATCAACGTCCCCGAGGAAGTCTGGTGTATTAGCTCCCCGTATCTTTGCTTCGTTAGGAATGTATCTTCTCTTAAAGATAGAAGCTGCGAAGTCTGCTGTGATAAAGATTATCGGGTCTGGGATTGTTCCTGTTAGTGGAACGGTAATGTAAGGTGTTAGGAACATGTCTACTAATCTACTTGCTTCAACTATAGCGTTAGTTAAGTAAGTATCGTAGTTCGTGTTACTTGTACTGATTATGACCCTATCCTTAACGTATGTTGGGTCACAATATTGTGTAGTTGAGGCAAAGTCTGTTGGCATTATGCACCGACCCTATACAATGTCTTTGGTCCTTCTGAATTACGTGCCTTTATTTGTGCATAAAGCGCAATTAAATCTTCGTTATATGAAGTCCAATCAATGTTTAGTTCCTTGGCTAATCCCCGAGCGTAGTTAGTAGCTGCGAAGTGTGCCTTGTCTGGTCCTAAGCTCTGAGACATTAGGCTGTACTCGTATTCTTTCTCAGCCATTATCAATGCGTAATAGCGATCTGGTACTAACGGGTCAATGTACAACTCTGTCATATTCTGATTGTAACCAGCAACTCCTTCGTGCATCTCTGTTATCTTTATCTTTGGGTGATAAGCACCTTCTAACTTCATCTCTGATTCTTGTGCTTGTGCTGCGCTGGTGTCTTTCTTCTCTGCTGAAAGAGCCTGTGATAACTTAGGTGGTTGCATAGGTTTACCGTCTGGTCCTACCTGTGTAGCCATCGCTGCCATTTGTTCTTTAATGCGGTCTTGTTCCTTCTGTACATCGAAGTCCCATTTGTGGTACTTAACAAGAACTTCTAAGCATCCTATCTTAGATATGATCTGCTGTCCTTCTGCTTGGAAGAGGTCTGCTATTGCGTACTCGGCTGTCTCTTCTGGACCGAAGTTTAATCTAATGTCTGCCTTCTCAGCATCGAACCCGAGCTTATCAAGCAATTGCTCAAAGATGTCTTCAAACTCTTGCTTCATTATTCGGCGCATGTTGCTGATCTTGAATTGGTAGACTTCACTTGCCGTGACTGATGTAGCCTTAGTGAATCCTTGCTCAAGACCTAACTTGAGTGAAGGGTCTGCTAATGACATGAAAAACTCGTCCCGCTCGTTCTTGATAAACTCGTCATAGGACTGTGTTCGTTCTGGTACTTCTAACTCTACCTTGATGTCTGTGTTAGTAATAATCCTGTTGCCTGTAGGACTCATGTTAGCAACTTTGTCACTAAGGGTTTTACCCTGTGCATCCTGAGCTTCAAAGTCCTCGTTGCTCATGTTCGGTACTCCAATCCAGACGTTACCGAATGAGAAGTTCTGGAATCCCTGATCTAAACTTCTTCTCATGTTCAGTCTAACATCGTAGATCGAAGGAGCTACATGCCCCGCTGAATCAACGGGCTTAGCGAGAAGTGAGTATATGACTCCCTGTCCCATAGGAGCGTGATAACCTGTTATGCCAATGCGGAAGTGAACAAACTCGTTGTATGGAATAACTTTGCTTCCGTAGATAGGGACTAACTGTAGATCGTATTCTTCTTGTAAGGCTCGATCTGGTTCTACCCTTACCATGTGCCATGCTGATTCAATTGGAATCTTAGAGAATCCGAAGTCATCTATCTTCCAGAATGAATTGCCGAAGGCTTTCATTTCAATGGCTATCTCAAGAATCTTGTTGTCTATGTGGTTCTTTCTACACCACTCTTGAATAACCTGTAAAGCTGTCTGTCTCTTGGGACCGAGCTTCACTTGGTAATCTTTGTTACCTGTTAAGAAGAATCCTGTAGCACAGACTTGTTCTGCGAACATTGTAATAGCCTCTTTAACCAGAGGGTCATTCCACAGAACATTGACTTGCTGTTCAAAAGTAGGAACTTGATAGATACCGTAAGACTGTTCTACTGCGCCAAGAACTAATGTCTTTGTTGGTCTAAGTTGTTTAGCAGACTTAGGCGTTCCCCAAAGATGTAGACCTACTGAACTTTCCCGTAGGCGTTGTATTAAAGAAGGAATTGTTTGTGGATTAGTTACTCGTTTACTCATTATTCATTCCCCGAGGGCGCTGGTAAACCAAGCATATCGCTTATTTCTTTAGCAGCGTTCTTGTGTCTACTAATTCTACTCTTTAGCTTACCAACTTCATCGTCTATCTCCCGTTCTAACTGATCTCCATTAATGAAGATATTCGATTGCATCTGTAAAGCCTTGAGTGTAACCCTGTTCATCTCTACCATTTCAATAATAATGGCAAGAAGACTTTCGTTCTCTTTGCGTATATCCTTCTCGATCTTAACGAGTTGGGCTATTACTGCTTGATTGTAAAGTTTCTCTTCATTATCCATAGGTATCAAATCCAAGGGTAGCCATACCGATCTGACTTCTCAGGATTAATAGCATTGTTGGCTATATTCCCGTAAGCTGCGTAGACCGCATCTCGGTTAGCTTCTGTTATTGTACTGACGTCACCAACAATGTGATGACAGAAACCACATAAGAGAAAGGCGTCCGTGTCTGTCCCTTCTATGAATCCTTCCTTGGCTATTATGCTCTTACCGCAGATCGCACAAGCATAGTTAGAGTGTAAGTCTAACAGTGTCAGTAGATCAGTAAGTGTTACCGAAGTTGCTTTGTTCCCAAAGTACGGGTAAGGATAGCTTGGAAGGGTAGACATGTCTATCCCCTTATAGGTCTATCTCTGCTTCATGCAAGACCTTTTTAATGTCGTTTGTTAGAACCCTATAGCACCCTTGAAGGTTTCCGCTTACCATGCTATTTGCTGGAAGGACTTTCTGTACTTTCTTAATGATCTCTTCTTTCCCTTCCTTGCGGGCTTTCTCAACTGCTTCTTTAGTAGTCCTGTCGAAGGTCTTAGCTGCTTCCTGTAGCTTGTTAACTACGGGTTCGAGTTCTTTTACTCGGGCGTCAAGCACAGTCTTCTCAGTCATCAATGCAGTCTTCTCTGCTTGCAACTGAGTAATAGTTACTGCACTTTCAGTAAGTTTCTTCTCTGCTTCTACTAACTTAGGGTCTGGTATAGGGGCTGCTCCCTGTATAGGCGCTGCTCCCTCTGCTGGTTTGTTTGGGTCTATTGCTGATTCAACCAATTTCTCACACTCATGTTTATTTTGAACGTAGCTACTTTGACTCTTAGGATTCATGGGTCCATCCACCTTATTTAACCCTTCGTCTATTGGGTTCTTATTCTCTGTCTCTGCTCCCATGCTACCTGTTACGCCTGTCTCTTGCTGAGTAACAAGTTTGTGTTCATCAAGCTCAGGCTTAGCGGTATTACCGCTCATTGTCTGATCTACTCTTCCCTTCTCGGGAGTACCACCTACACTTGTAGGTCCTTTACCTTTGTTATCGTCTATGAAGCCCGCACTCATTACATTCATTATGGGCTTCTCCACATTAGGGGGGTCTTGATTAGAGATTCCCTGTTGTGGCTCATTGTTAAGTAAGTTAGTCTCTTCTGGGCGTTGTCTTCCAATGCCTGTATTATCAATGAAGAGAATAGTGTTAGGATTCTTGTCTTCTGGTAGAACGGATTCTGTTCCTTTCTTATCTTCTACCTTGTGCTTAATGTAACCGCAGTAAGCGTTAGGATTACCCTTGTCTTTGTTCTGTGCTACACAGGCTGCGAAGTCTTGGTATCCAGCGAAGGGTTCACCTAAGCGCTCCCCGTACATTGACTCGTAACCTTTAATATCTGATTCGCAAAGTTTCCCGTATTCGCATTCACATTCTTTGAAGAATGCTTGGTCTTTCTCGGGATGTAAGTTGGATTGCTGTAACTTATCAGCGCCTATAAACTCTACTGCTGCTTCCATACAGGCGTGTCTAAGAAGATAAGGTTCTACAGAAGTTGTTATCATAGAAGCTGCTCTAATAATATCTACTTCTGATTCAACTAACTGAGCAGAAACATGTTTGTCTCCCGCAGGAGCGCCACACAAAAGATCAATTTGATCGAAGATTAATCCTATAAACTCTACACCTGATTCGGTGTACCGCTCATCTCTCCATGAGTAAGTTATGCTGAATATTGATTCTTTTCCTTCATGGATAAGAGTGCGAACTTTGTCTATCCACTCATCGGGGAAATAAGCGAGAACTTCCGTATTACATGTTGACTGATTGTATTGTGCGTCAATGGTAAATGCGCCTTCTATTAATCCTAAGTGGTTTAGACCTATTGCTCTATGAGCTAAACTGCGAGAGGCTTCGAGTAGTTCTTGAGTAGTAAAAAGTCTAACGGGGTACTTAGCACTCCCCGCATGAAAAGTAGGATGTGGAGTCTTAGCAGTAACCATTACCATATTCTTTGAGTTTAGATCGGTAGGTATCTTAACCCAATCGTACTGACTCTCGCTAAGACGCATTGTAGTACCCAACTATAGGTTCAATGGAACATTCTTAAACTTCTGAGTCATGCTATTGTCGTATCCGCAGCTTTCACAGACTATCGCTCCCGTTTTATTATCAACGGTAATATAATCTTTCTCAGCACAGACAGGACATTGATGAAGCTCAGCGTGAACTACTTCTTTCTCGCCTGATTGAGCAACTGCAAAGTCTGTTTCTTTTTGTACCATAAAGTAAACACCTGTTTAATAGAAAAGAGTCTCCCAAACTTATTAACAGTTATGGGTTACGGGAAAGTTAGTCTTGGGTTCTTCTTTCTCGGGGGACTTTGCACTACCTTAGCTGACGTACCTACATTGTAGACAGGGGGGAATATCCACTTGCTATTATGCAATACGAACCGCTCGTCAAAGGGATTAATGAGTACCCCATCAACTTTGCGTATTCGAGTGTTTCCATTGTACTTACCAATGTAAGGAACATAACTATTAGAATGAAGTATAGCGATCTCTATGTCCTTACCGTCTTCTTTACCCATTGGGCGATCTGTGAAGCAGTAGTTCGCTCTACGGTAATCTACCATCGTGTAGTTCCAAGTAGCATCTAAAGGAAGAGCATGAATACGAGCAGAGTAAACAAGATAGTTCAATGTAATCTGCTCAGAGCCAAACGCTGAACTATACTCAAAGTTATCTATCATCTTAGAGAGTAAGAGCATTATTTGGTCGTAAGGTCCACCGAAGACACCAGCATTGATAATAGGCTTATCCTTGACTGCTTCGTAATACTCTGGGAGTAGGACATTGTACACATGACCAAAGATACTCCGTAGCTTGCTGTTCTTCTCTGTCTCGGCTACATACCTAATACATGGCTTGCAGTAGTCTATAAGAGGTTGTATGGGCTTGAAAAACTCTATGTCATTACCATCGGTTATAATGACGGTATCATAGCCCTTGAGAGTCTTAAGAACATTGTAGAATTGGAATATCCTATCACTTGGAATGCAATTGTATTTATGAGAAACTTTGCGATAAATCACATTAGACTGTACACTAAGATAGTCTACGTACTCCTTGCTAAAAGACTTTAAATGATTGCAAGGCATCACGTTAATTGCTGGTTCGTAATCTACTATTAGAACGTCACCTTTGTACTGCCCGTCATCACGCAGACTTGGCAACCATATATTCTTTATACAACCTTCGTTAGCTGTAGTCACAATCAGTGTTTTTGAAATATCAATCTACTCCTTTTTGGTACTTGACCTACATCTCTTGTTAGGTCTACAGGCTTACCATGAGCTTCTATGATCTTGAACATTGGGTCTTTAACTTTCCAATCGTGAGGACCACAATGATGTAGTATAACAACCGTGTCCTTGTCGTAAGGTTCGAATGCTACACTATGCCATTTAGGGTCGAGGTACTGCACTTCCATCTTCTCATAGTAAACGAAGGCATTGAATAGCATCTGCTCCATCCCCCAATAGTTCTCGTATTCTAAGTAGTTGGTACAGGTCTTAAGCAGAGCATACATCTGATCTGCTGGTCCTACGAACATCCCGTTGTTAATAATCCTCTGGGTTCTGATCGCTTGCCAATAATCATCGGGTAGCATCTGCCATCTCCATTTAAACTCCACAATCATCTCGTTAAGCCAATGCTCTCTTGTAACTCCTATGGTATCTTTGCATATTTCAAAGAGTGGGGCAATAGGATGGAAAAACTCTACATCGTAATCTATAGACATGATGACATCGTAGTTCTGGTAGATCGGTTTCAATAGGTACTCGTAGATTCTGAATCTGTCTGTCCCATAAGACTTGTAGAGTATCTCTTTTGGATAGTGGAATGTGATCTTCTTATCTGGATACTTAGCGAGTACCGCTGCAACGTCCTCGGGTAGAAACTTGTTCTCGTTTATGTTACTTACTATTATCAGGTCCCCATTGTACTGACCCGCTCCGTAGAGACTTGGTAGCATGTTTTCCATTAAGAATTTCTTAGGACCTATCGTTAGAATAAGAGTCCTTAAAGGCTTAGATTCTGAATCCATATCTATCTACCTTGTTATCGAATGTGATCTTACCACCGAAGGACATTCTCCCGTTTAGACCGCTTGCGCCCTTTGGGGGTTCGTAGCAGCTTAGCATTAATGCGTCTACGAGATCATCACCTTCTTTATGGTGAATATTGTATTTTAACATTTGTTCTATGAGGGGCTTACTGTTCTCTAATCGAGTAGAGATTATCAGATTGTGTTCCCTAACCTTTCTAAGTAACTGTCCCCTCGCTGCTTCCTTAGTGGATAGTTCTCTTTTCTCTTCCCCGTCCGTTAATGTGATTGCTTTAGAAAGGTCTACCTTATCCATCCTACCCCTGTAGTAAGGGCGTATGACCTGTCGGTAGTCTGCTATGCTCCCTGACTTACTGTCTATCTTAGTGATTGTAGGTCTGTGTGAAGAGAGCAGCGCTCCTATCTGCGGGGCTAAGTTCTCTATACTCTGGTCTTTCCAATACCCAATGTACAAGACCATGCGCTTAACTGAACCGTTGCGCTCTGTAAGTATGTAAGTTGTATTATGGAATCCGCAGTCTATCCCTACTTCCCGAGTAGCATTCATTCCACCCTGAGGGTCAGGCTCTATGTCTTGGCAGCAAAGGTCTACGTTTGTTGACCCGAAGTAACTCTTCTCCTTGTTAGCTGTTACCTGTCCTAAGCATTCTGCATTCCAGCGTTCCTTACTCCAAGTTGCTTTCCAGATAGCTACATCGTTCCATCCCCCTGTCACATCACTTGAATGCTGTGTAAGGTGAAACGGTATGCCTTTAATGAAGTGCTTAGAGTCTTCGATTAGCTGAATGAACCAAGGTATTCCACTCTTCTTCTCAGAGTAAGGCGTCCCAATAACTATGAGCATCCCGAGGATGTCTTTCTTCAAGCACCCGAGAGCCTTGAGTATTACGCCTGTATCTACATCCTGAGTCTCGTCAATAATGATAACATCTGCCCTGTTACCTTCTACCGCTTTCACTGTAGCTTTAGCTGGTATTAGTCGGCTTAGGTTATCCTTGAATTGTATCCCTGTCTTCGGTATCATGTCAAAGTTGGACTTGATTACTAAGCGCTCTTGTAGGTCTGGTCTGTTCCTAAAGAATACTCCTATGTTTGTGTACAGGGCTTCTTGGCTACTAACTACCAGAACATTAAGAGGCTTACCAATCTCTGTACTGTACTTGTCTGCGTAGTATAGTCCCGCTGCTGCTACGAGCATCGTCTTACCGAAGCCCCTACCGCATGAGACTGCTTGTCGTAAAAGCTCAAAGTTTCTCAAGTCCTTTAGAAGCTGTGCCTGAGGAACAAGAAGTAACCCTTTAAGGTCTGGTCTAATCGTCCAGAAGTATTCTATTATAGGACTCTCTCGACCCGCTCCTTTCTGATAAATTAACTTGGGGTCTATAGCTTCTTCCTTTCGTTTGTAAAGATTAGGCATTAAGCCTCTCCCTTCCTCATAGAGAAGTATTCGCACTTAGCCTTGATTGCGAAGGGACATATCTTACAGTATTGGTAGGGTCCTATTGTCATTGGGGCTAATCCAATGAATTGTCTAATTGCGTTCTTAATCCATTCCTCTATGTTAGGGTCTGCTTCTACAGGCACTCGTTGTATTAGATCGCCTGTTACCTGACTAAACTCTTCTACATAGTGTCTCTTCCAGAGATCGTAGCCAATGGATTTAACTAAGTCTTCCAGCAACCAGAGGTATATCTGTAGTTGTCTGATCGCTGCTTTAACTTCTAAGCTCCACATGTACTTCTTGCTTGTGGTCTTAAGTTCGATGAATGAAACGTAAGCCTTAGCCTTGTAGTAGAGAACCCGTAGATCATCGTAGTCTCCCCGTATCACAACGGTACACTCGTCCATCTCTATCGTTCTTTCAAAGGCTCTGCCTACTTTGAATCTCTCTAAGTTTCCTCTGACAACATCCCTGTCAAAGTCTGTAGAATAACGCCCATAGTTCCTATGAGCTTTGTTACCGAATGAAATAGCATCTCCCTTAAAGGAAGGTACTCTTGCTAACTTACGATTAAAAGATTCTATCTTTGCTCTCTTACTACAAATTTCTACATGGCAAAGACTACTAACTCTCAAGAAAAATAATGGTTTAGAATTAACTAAGTTCTCCATTCTCTGCCTTCCTCTTTAATTCTCTATACCCCGACTATTTTGTTCTCAATAATCCAGTAGTGCGATTGACAGCGAAGACTGTAATTACCGATAGATGGCTTCAATGTTACTGTTTCTCCGTTCCATGTTAGATTCCAGTCAGTGGGGCT
>Ga0187891_1002728_pt1 | contig 13105 bp, 9 predicted proteins | sample June2016WEW_21_4_FD_132990 | JGI IMG/M metagenome (GOLD analysis project Ga0187891, IMG submission 132990) | Peatland microbial communities from SPRUCE experiment site at the Marcell Experimental Forest, Minnesota, USA - June2016WEW_21_40 | ecosystem: Environmental > Terrestrial > Soil > Wetlands... | reverse complement strand
CTTGATCGCGAAGCTTGATAGCGAGTCCGCCGCCGTTGCACGACTCGCGGCCTCGCTGGAAGCCAAGTCGCGCTAGCAGCCGCGTTGCCGGCGTTCGGCATTCAATTCGCGGCTTCAGAATGCGGTGTGGTAACGCCCGGCAAAGACATTCACCGGCCCGCGGTCGGCGTTGTAGGCCGGGTTGGCGATGAACTGATAGTCGAAGGTGAGCCGCGTCGAGGCGGAAAGAGCGTAGCTGTAATACATCTCGATGATCTGCTCGAGGCCAGGATTCGGCAGCTGTCCGTCGCCGGCGAGGATTCCCAGGCCTCCGGCGTTCAAAAACGCCTCGTGCACGCCGGAAATGCCGTTGACGACGCCGGCAATGCCAACGGTGTCGTCCGGCCGGCCCCATTGTTTGCCGTTGATGGAGGCACCTGCCGATACGGTGCGGTCGACGTCGGTGAAATCCCACGGCTCGATATTGCCGTCGGCCCAGCCGGCGCGGGCGAACACGCCCCAATTCTCCGAAACTTGCTGCTCCAGATTGAGGCTTACGCCGGGCCGGCTGGTATAAGTGCGCACGGCGTTGATGTCGGCGGGTCCGCCGGTGATGGCGGCGAGATTAATGGCCGCCTGGAAGCTCCCGGCGTCGCCGCGGTTGAGGAAGCCGGTAATCTTGAGCTTGCCGGGTTGGCCCCATAGCTCGTGCCGTTCTTCGATTTCGCCGACCAACTGGAATTGGTTGAAAGTCGGGTCGAGACCGTAGCCTAACGGACTATTCCCGCCGGTGGGGGTTGCCGACAGATCGAAGATGCCGCCGCGCAGCGTAAAGCCGTTCTGGTACCATTCTGCGGCCGCGCCGTAGGTGTAGGCCCAGGCGTCGGCGGCGTAGTCGAACGTGCCGGCATTGACAACCGACCAATTCAGGAAATCGCCTTTGGGGTTGTTCGCGTATTTGTTGGTATCGAACATGTCGACAACGGCGAATTTGCCGACCGTCAGCACCAGCCGGTTCGCCGTCTGCGACCCGGCGAACTGATTGATATCGGCGTCCACCTTCGCGGTTTCGCCGCCGAGATCGATGGTCTGCCGGACGAAATAGCGCTGCACACGCACGTAGGGGTAATCGGCGCCTTGCTTGTAGGCCTCGGCGCTCGGAAATCCGGCCACGCCATGTGTTTCCGCGAGACCAAAGCCTTGATCGAGCTCCGGATTGACCCACAGCTCGGCGCCCCGCCACAGCCGCACACCGGCGTAGAGCGTGGCGTCCCAGGTCTCGCGGCCCTGGCCGCCGCCGGGCAGGCTATTGGCGCCCGCATAGGGCGACCGAAACGCAGGATAGGCTTGCTCGACGAACGTGGTCTGACCGTGGAAGTTCACCCGGTCCGTTTCCGGAGCGGCGGGGACCGTCGGGACCGCTGCCAGCGGATCGTTGCCAAACTGATAGTTCAAGCCGGCGCGCAGCTCTTGCAGCGAAAAATCGGAATTGAACCGCTGCCCCGCGTTCGCGAACAACACGCTGCTGGTGCCGTAGTCGGTGAATAGATATTCGAGCCGCGCGGTCCAATGCAGTGCCACCGGAACCTCGATGCCGGCTCCGGCTGCCCAGCCCAATCGCCACAAGAAGGGCATATCGGTCGTACCGCTGGCCAGTTGCGTCAGCGACAGTTGATCGTAGCTCCAGGCGAAGCCGCCGGTGGCATAAAACAGCCAGTTTCCGGGAGCATAACCGATGCGACCGCGCACTGTGCCGGAAGAGAGCACCGTCTCGCTGTAGCTCACCGGGCCAAGTGTCGGCGACGTAAAGTTCGAGATGCCGCCAATGGAGATGCCGGCGAGATTCGGAAAGGCCGGGAACGATGCATCCGCCTCGGCGCCGACGACGATGCGGTTCGGCAGCATGTAGTTATAGCCGGCTTGAAGTCCCGCGAAGAAGCTTCCCGCTTCATCGAAGGTGTCAATCGGTTGCGCCAGGTCGAGCGAGCCGGAGGCACCGGGCGCTGTCCAATTCGAGCTTCCCCAGGCATAGCCGAGATGGCCGCCGGCATAGAACCCGCTCCAGTCGTGGACGGAAGGAGCGTTGGACGACGGCGGCGGAGCCTTTGTTACCATGATGTCGTCGGCCGCGGCGCTCCCCGCGATCGTGAGCACAGCGACAATGGCGGCCCCTACGACAAACGTCTTCACTGCAACCCCGCCCCGTTCGTCGCCCATATTCAGGCGTCATTGTGACATTCAGATTTTCGCGGCAAGATCTTCGCAAGTCCCTTAGCCGAACCATAGCCTTAGCGCGATGGCGCCATTGCGCTCTATCGCCGGAAATGGCGAGGCGTGTCGCGACCGCACCACCATCGCTGTTGGGGAAGCGGGCGGTTCAAAATGCGGTGTGAAATCGCCCAGCAAACACGTTAACCGGCCCACGGTCGGTGTTGTAGGCGGGGTTGGCGATGAACTGATAGTCGAAACTGACTTTGGTCGAGGCGGAAATAGCGTAGCTGTAATAGGTCTCGATGATCTGCTCGAGCCCGGGATGCGGCAGTTGTCCGTCGCCGATGAGGACGCCCAGACCTCCGGCGTTGAAATAGGCCGCGTGGGCGCTGGAAATGCCGTTGATGACGCCGGCGACGCCGATCGTGTCGTCCGGCCGGCCCCATTGCTTGCCGTTGATTGAGACGCCTGTCTCGACCGAGCGGTCGACGTCGGTGTTATCCCAACACTCGACGTTGCCGTCGGCCCAGCCGGCGCGAGCGAACAAGCCCACAGTCTCTGTCACTTGCTGCTCTAGGTTGAGGCTCGCTCCGGGCCGGCTTGTATAGGTGCGCACCGCCGCCAGCGCGTCGCTGGCGTCCAGGCCCGTCGCTTCGGACAGCGCAACAGCGGCGTTGTAGTTCCCCATCAGCCCCCGGATGACAAAACCGGTGACCTTGAGCTTGCCGGGTTGTCCCCAGAGCTCGTATCGGTTCTCGATTTCTCCAAGCAACTCGAAGTTGTGGAAGGTAGGGTCGAGACCGTAGCCTAAGGCGCTGTCCCCGCCGACATCGGCCGGGGTTTGCGACATATCGAAAATCCCGCCGCGCAGCGTCCAGCGGCCCTGGTACCATTCGGCCGCCGCGCCGTAGGAGTAGGCCCAGGCGTCGCCGGCATAGTCGAACGAGCCGGCATTGACGGTCGTCCAGTTCAGGAAATCGGTTTTGGCATTGTTCGCATATTTGTTGGTGTCGAATATGTCGACGACGGAGAACTTGCCGACCGTCAGCACCAGGCGGTTGGCCGTCTGCGAGCCGGCGAACTGACTAATGTCGGCGTCCACCTTCTGGGTTTCGCCGCCGAGATCGATGGTCTGCCGGATGAAATAGCGGTTCACTCGCGCGTAGGGGTAGGCGAAGCCTTCCTTATAGGACTCGGCGCTCGGGAATCCGGCCAGCCCGTGCGTGTCCAGGAGACCCATACCCTGATCGATCTCGGGCTGGATCCACAGTTGGGCGCCCTGCCACAACCGCACGCCGGCAGACAGCGTGATGTCAATGGTCTCGCGGCCCTGGCCGCCGCCGGGCAGACTTTGGGCGCCCGTATAGGGCGCTCGAATCGCAGGATAGGCTTGCTCGACAAACGTGGTCTGGCCGTGAAAGTTGATGTTGTCCGGGTCCGGTCCGGCCGGCGCCTTGGTGACCATGGGCGCGGATGCCGCATCGTTGCCGAACTGATAGTTCAAGCCGAAGCGCAGCTCTTGCAGCGAAAAATCGGAATTGAACCGCTGCCCCGCATTCGCGAACAACACGCTGCCGGTGCCGTAGTCGGTGAACAGATATTCGAGCCGCGCGGTCCAGTGCGGCAATATCGGGACGTCGACGCCCGCCCCGGCCGCCCAGCCCAATCGCCACAAGAAGGGCATGTCGGTCGTGCCGCTGGCCAGTTGCGTCAGCGTCAGTTGATCGTAGGTCCAGGCGAAACCGCCCGTCGCATAAAACAGCCAGCTTCCAGGAGCATAACCGATGCGGCCGCGCACGGTGCCGGAGGAGAGCACCGTCTCGTTGTAGCTCACCGCGCCAAGCGTCGGCGACGTAAAGTTCGAGATGCCGCCAATGGAGATTCCGGCGAGATTTTGATAGCTTGGAAACGATGCATCGACCTCGGCGCCGATGACCACGCGGTTCGGGAGCATGTAGCTATAGCCGGCTTGAAGACCCTCGAAGAAGCTTCCCGCTTCGTTGAAACTATCGATCGGTTGAAACAGGTTGGTCGAGCCGGTGATACCGGGCGCTGTCCAATTCGAGCTTCCCCAGGCGACACCCAGATGGCCGCCCGCATAAAAACCTGTCCAGCTGAAATTGCCGGGAATTGATGACGGCGGCGGAGCCTTCGTCACCATCACGTCATCGGCCGCGGCGCCGCCCACAGTCGCCAGCGTCATGCCAATGACAGCCCCGAGCACGAACTTTTTCACCGCGACCCCAACCTGCTGCTTGGCGCATTTTCAACAGCCCTTGTGACATTCATATCTTCGCCCAAGACATTTCTCGTCATCTAACAGAAGCCCTATTTTCAGGCTAAGGCATCATGATGTAGCCAATGCTACATATGATCCACTTTCACCGTCAAGCTCGAAAGTACACTCCGGGGAAAAATCTTGCCCGCCGTCGCCCTTCATCTTGCAACCCCGTGCGGTCAAAAGATCAAAACATCGGATCGAAGACACCGTCAACTTTTATAGTTTAGAATTAGAGTAGATAAGATCGAGGGATTGGACATGGATCGCTTCAATTCTACGCCGCACTCCTGCAGCCGGCGGGGCAAGATTCCCGCGGCTCTTCTCGCCCGACAAAGCCCCGGATCTCGTGCGGCGGCTGGCGTCAGTGTGACGCGGTTGGTATGACGATGTCAAGAAGAGTGCATACCCGCCATCGCGCCGACGCTGCTCGGGACTTGACGGCGAGCCCTTGCCGGCAACGGAATCGTCACCAAAATAATCGGCAGCGGTGATAGGATCGCATCGCCGCCATCCGGGAGACATCCATGCAGCGCGTCACCATCACCATTGACGACGAGCTTGCCGCCGAGCTCGACCGCTTCATGGGCCTGCGCGGCTACGCCAACCGCTCCGAAGCGATCCGCGACCTCGCCCGCTCCGGGCTGCAGCAAGCCGGGACCGAGGTCGCGGGCAGGAGGCCGTGCGTGGCGGCGCTCGTCTACGTCTACGATCACGAGGCGCGCGAGCTTCCCAAACGCCTCACGCGCAGCTACCACGATCACCACGACCTCGCACAGGCAACGCTGCACGTGCATCTCGACGACGCGAGCTGTCTCGAAGTCACAGTGCTCAAGGGCCGCGGCACGGATGTCCAGGAGTTTGCCGACCACATCATCGCCGAGCGCGGCGTGCGCCACGGCCATGTGGTGTATCTACCGACAAATGGCGGGCAAACGCACGGTCTGGTCCATAAGCATACTCATCCGTCATCGAAACTCGGTCGATGACCGACAACGGATGCGTAGCCAAGAAGGCCGGCGAGTCTGGCGTTCTCCTGATAGTTCAGGAGCCCGACGCGACAACCTCAAGCTGGTCGTATCCCTTGAGGCGATAGATCCCAATCGAGACGAGCCAGCTTACGACAAAAATGCCGATAATCAGATAGCCGAGCGTGCCAAAATTATCGTTCAGACTGCCGACGGCGTCCCACAGAACCCCGGTCAGACCGAACTTGTCGCCGATAAGCCCAAGCGTTTCGATGCCGCCGACGATCATGGCGACAATGACTGAAACGAAGGTAATGGTCATGTTGTAGTAAAGTTTGCGGACCGGCTTCACAAACGCCCAACCGTAGGCGCCCAGCATCAGGATACTGTCGGTCGTGTCGATCAAGGTCATTCCGGCGGTAAACAGGGCCGGAAATACCAGGATCGACCATATCGGTAATCCGGCAGACGCCTCGGCGGCAGAAATGCCGAGCAACCCGACCTCCGTCGCGGTGTCAAAGCCAAGCCCGAACAAGAAGCCCAACGGAAACATGTGCCAGCTGCGCTCGATCATGCGGAACAACGGCCGGAACAAGCGGGCGAAAATGCCGCCTCTAGCGGAAAGAAGAAGATCCAAGTCCTCATCGGCATAACAACCGCCGTTTTTTACGCGCTGAAAGGACTTGTAGACGTTGAAAAGAACGAAGCCGTTGATGACGGCGATCAAGAGCAGAAAAGCCGCCGATATCGAGGTGCCGATGATGCCGCCCACCGCATGAAACGTTTCCAATCGATCCTTGAAAGCAGCTGCCGTCGCAGCAACGGCGATTGACGCCAGCACGACGACCGTCGAGTGGCCGAGCGAAAAGAAAAAGCCAACCGCCGCCGGCCGCTGGCCTTCCTGCATGAGCTTGCGCGTTACATTGTCAATAGCTGCAATATGATCGGCATCAACCGCATGCCTGAGACCGAAGCTGTACGCCAAGAACCCCGTTCCCAAAAGTGCCGGATAGTTGTGAAACGCGACGAACGCCCAGGCCCACGCTGCCGCGTTCGTTGCAATTAGAACGAGGTATATTCCCACGACTTTGCCACGCGCGTTGGCGGCTCCATCGTTGAATAGCCGCAGGAATATATTCGGCATGGAAGCTCTAGCGTGGGAGTCGGTTTCGGCGCCTACCGAATGGCAGAACGCTTGAGCAGAACATTATGACTTAGTAAGATTACTTTTATAATTTCGCATACAAAGCGCAAGAGCGGTTTTGACCGTGATTTTGGTGCTGAGCCGCGCTGGCTCAGCGCTGTTCCATGGATTCAAGCGTTACGACGAACTTGAACCGCGCGGTAATACGTCCACAACACCCGCGCCGCCACGGCGCGCCACGGCCGCCAGGGTTCGGCCAAGGCTTGCATCTCCTTGGCGGTCGGCCGTGCCGGCAGCGCGAAGACGAGCCTTGCCGCTTCCTGCAAGGCAAGGTCGCCGGCCGGCCAGGCATCGGCATGACCGAGGCATGACAAAAGATAAATGTCAGCCGTCCACGGGCCGATACCATGAACGGCGGTCAGCGCGGCGTGCGCCGTATCGGCGGGAAGGTCAGCCAGCGTTGCCAGCGCGAGTTCGCCGCGCAGGACGGCGCGGGCAATTTCCTTCAGCGCGCGGATTTTGGGCGCGGACAGCCCGAGCCGCGCCAGCCGCGTTGCGCGGGCGCGCAGGATGGCCGCCGGCTCGACTGGATCGAAGGCTCCGGCCAGCCGTCCCCAAATTGCGCCGGCGCTGGCGGTCGAAAGCTGCTGCGCCACGATGATGGCGGCGAGTCCGGCGAAGCCGTCGGGTCGCCGCCGCAGCGGCGGTCGTCCGGCCGTCGCCATCAGCGCGGCGAACCTTGGATCGGCGTGGCGGAGCGCGGCGAGTCCAACGTCGAGATCGGCCTCGGTATGGATGTGGGTCTGCGTCATGACGATCGGTCGTTACAGGCTCGCTCTTCGCACCGCGGCGCCGCGCGCCTATGTGAGTGATCGACCGGAGCCGGACGGTCAACCCTGACAGTGATCGGCACGACAGACGATGTACACCCGTATCCTTCGCTTCGCGCCGAGCCCGAACGGCTATCTGCATCTCGGCCACGCCTACTCGGCGTTGCTCAATCACGACATGGCGCGCGACCTCGGCGGGCGGCTGCTCTTGCGCATCGAGGACATCGACGTGTCGCGCTGCCGGCCGGAATATGAGGCGGCGATCTACCAGGATCTCGAGTGGCTCGGCATCTCCTGGGATGAGAGCGTGCGGCGGCAGAGCAAGCAGTTCGAGGATTATAAAGCCGCGCTCGCCGAGCTCGAAGCGCAGGGCTTGATCTATCCGAGTTTCGAGAGCCGCAGCGAGATCGCGGCGCTGGTGGCCGCGCGCAACCGGCAAGGCCGTTGGCCGCGCGATCCCGACGGGGTGCCGCTTTATCCGGGCCACGCGCGTAAACTGCCGGCGGCCGAGCGCCGGCGCCGGGCCGGTGAGCCATACGCGCTGCGGCTTGCCATGGATGCGGCGGTCGCGCGCGCGGGCGTGCTGACGTGGACCGAGACGGGCAAGGGTCCGCAGGGCCAGACTGGGCTCGTCACCGCGGCGCCGCACATGTGGGGCGATGTCGTGCTCGCGCGCAAGGAGATGCCGGCGAGCTATCACCTCGCGGTGGCGGTCGACGACGCCTTGCAGGGCGTGACCGACGTGGTGCGCGGGCAGGATTTGTTCTGGGCGACCGGCATTCATCGGCTGTTGCAAGTGCTGCTCGGCCTGCCGGAACCGGTCTATCATCACCACAAGCTCATTCTCGATGCCGACGGCCGCAAGCTGTCGAAATCGACGCAAGCCACCAGTTTGCGCGAATTACGGGCCGCCGGCGCAACCGCGGTGGATGTCCGGCGTATGGTCGGGCTTGCCCGTTGAAGATCTAGCCGCTGAATTCATTTCGTTCTTGCCGCCGCCGTGGCATGTTGGGTTGAGCATGATCCGGAAAAGTGGAAACCGGTTTTCCGAAAAGATCATGCTCCACCAACAACGCTAGGCGCCGGGGGGCTTGCCATGGCGCGACGAAGAGCGGCGCGATTGAGATCCAAAAAGCCGGCCGCCAAACCGGCGCGGCGCCGGACGCGGCGCGCGCGGCCGGCTCGCGCCAGCGAAGCTTCGCTGGCGGCCTACGCGCACGACATTCGCACGGCGCTGACCGGCATCCTGGCGCTCGGCGAATTGCTGGCCAGCTCCAATCTCGGCGAACGCGAGCGGCGTTGGGCGTCGAGCATCAAGGGCAGCGCCGAGCATCTCGCCGCGCTGACGACATTGATGATCGACGGCGCCAAGGCCGACGTCGGCGCGCTGCGGCTCCAAGAGGAAATCTTCCGGCCGCGGCGTCTGATCGAAGGTCTCGCCGATTCGCTCAGCGCGCGAGCGGAGGCCAAAGGCCTCAGCGCCGCGGTGAGCATCGCGAACGATGTGCCGGAGTTCTTGGTCGGCGACGCAGTCCGCCTGCGGGCGGCGCTGGAAAACCTGATCGACAATGCGGTGAAGTTCACCGAGCGTGGCGGCGTGCGACTCGATCTGCGCGCGGCGCGCGCGGCGCGCGCGGCGCGCGGCCGCGTCCGGCTCGTTTTTACCGTCACCGACAGCGGCATCGGCCTCAAAGCCGCCGAGATCAAGCGGCTGTTCCGCCCGTTCGTGCAAGCGAGCGCCGAGATTGCGCGGCGCTACGGCGGCGCCGGGCTCGGGCTCGCCGTCGTCAAATATCTGGCCAAGCTGATGAGCGGCGATCTGACCGTCACCAGCAGCTACGGCCGCGGCTCCAGTTTCCGTCTCTCGGCCGTGCTCACGATCGCGACCGCTGCGGCGGCGGCAAACGCGCCGCAGCAGGCGGCGGCGCCGGCGCGCCGGCTGACGATTTTGTGCGCGGAGGACAATCCCTATGGCCGCGTCATCCTCAACACCATCCTCGCCGAACTCGGTCACCGCGCCGACTTCGTCGGCTCGGGCGAGGAAGCGGTCGCGGCGGTTGAGCGCGGCTACGATGTCGTGCTGATGGATGTGACACTGCCCGGCATCGACGGCCGCGAAACCGCGCGCCGCATCCGCGCGCTCGGCGGAACCGCGGCCTTAACACCGATCATCGGCATTACCGGCCGCAGCGAAGACGGCGACGATGCGGCCGCGCGCGCCGCCGGCATGGACGGTTACTTGCGCAAGCCAATCAGCCCGAGCGCGCTCCGCGAAGCGCTCGCGGCGGCCCTACGTCAATGATCCCGTCATTCCGGGGCGGCGGCAATCCGGAATGACGACAGCGCGGCTCAGCCCCAAATGACGGCGCTTCCCGGCAGTTTGCCGCTGAAACGGCCGTGCCGTGCCTGCGCCGTCAGTTGCGCGAACTGTGCGTGGCTCACATGCAGCAGCGTCTCGTGATCGCCCGCCTCCATATAGACCTCGGGCTGCGCCTCGATGCCGTCATCGACGATTACAGGCAGCCCGTAGCATTGGCCGACCGGCGGCACGGCGCCGTGCGCGCAATCGGCGAACAGCCGGTCGATCTCGTCTTCCTTCGCCATCTCGACACGGTCGCCGAGCTGGCTCCGCAATTCCGCGAGGCGAAGGTGATGCGACGCCGGCAAGACCGCCAGCATGTAGCCGCCGTCGCGGCGCAGCACGATGCCCTTGGCGAGGCAATCCCCCGAAACGCGGCACGCCTCGGCGGTAAGCGTGGATGATGCCGTGGGTTCGTGCGGGATCACATCGTACTGGATATTTTCCGCAGCCAAATAACGCTGCAGCGTGGGTGCGATGGACATGACAGACCTCCGATGCTGCCTTGCATCTGTGGAGGTCCCTTGCCGGCCTTCACAGCATGCGCGGCGGAGAGGAACTGAGTTCAAGTTAGTCCGTTCGTCCACAGGTTACAATGCGGGGCGCGCGGAATTTGCGCCGTTCTCCGCCCAGCGGCGATCATCTCACTTCGCCCGTTCGGCCGCACCTTCGACGATGCGCACCACATCGGCCATGATGCGGTTCAACTCGAAATCCTTCGGCGTGTAGACCGCGGCGACGCCGGCTTCTTTCAGCGCGCAGGCGTCCTCCTTCGGAATGATGCCGCCGACCACGACCGGCACGTCATCGAGCCCGGCCTCTTTCAAGCGCGCGATCACGTCGGCCACCAGCGGCAGGTGCGAGCCGGACAGGATCGACAGGCCGACGACGTGCACGTTCTTTTCCGCCGCCGCCGCGGCGATCGCCTCGGCCGTCAGGCGGATGCCGTCATAGACCACGTCCATGCCGGCGTCGCGGGCGCGCGCCGCGATCTGCTCGGCGCCATTGGAATGGCCGTCGAGGCCGGGCTTCCCGACCAGGAATTTCAGCCGCCGGCCGAGTTTCTTCGAGACGCGATCGACCTCGGCGCGGATATCGTCGAGGCCCTCGGCGTCGTTGCGCATCGCGGTGCCGACCCCGGTCGGCGCGCGGTATTCGCCGAACGCGGAGCGCAGCGCAAAGCCCCATTCGCCGGTGGTAACGCCGGCCTTGGCGCAATCGATCGAGGCCGGCATGATGTTTGAGCCGTTTTTCGCCGCGCGGCGCAGCGACGCGAGCGCCGCCGCGGCCGCCGCATTGTCGCGGGCGGCGCGCCAGGCTTTCAGCCGCGCGATCTGCCCGGTCTCGGCCTCCTCGGACACGGTGAGGATCGCCTCGGCGGCGTCGGCGAGCGGCGAGGCTTCCGTCTCGACGAAGCGGTTGACGCCGACCACGGTCTGCTCGCCGCGCTCGATCGCCTCGACCCGGCGCGAATTCGATTCGACGAGCTGCTGCTTCAGATAACCGGATTCCACGGCGGCCACGGTGCCGCCCATCTTTTCGATCTGCGCCAATTCGTCCTTCGCCGCATGTTTCAGCTCGGCGACCTTGGCGGCGATCGCCGGCGAGCCGTCGAAAATGTCGCCGTATTCCAAAAGGTCGGTCTCGTAGGCGAGGATCTGCTGCATGCGCAGCGACCATTGCTGGTCCCACGGCCGCGGCAGGCCGAGCGCTTCGTTCCAGGCCGGCAGCTGCACCGCGCGGGCGCGAGCATTCTTCGACAACGTGACCGCGAGCATCTCGAGCAAAATACGGCTGACGTTGTTCTCCGGCTGCTGCTCGGTCAGCCCCAGCGAATTGACCTGCACGCCGTAACGGAACAGCCTCTGCTTTAAGTCGGTCACGCCGTAGCGCTCGCGTGTGATCTCGTCCCACAGCTCGGTGAAGGCGCGCATCTTGCAGACTTCGGTGACGAAGCGCAGTCCCGCATTGACGAAGAACGAAATCCTTCCGACCACCTCGCCGAATTCCTCCGGCGCGCACTCGCCCGACGCCTTCACCGCGTCGAGCACGCCGATCGCGGTGGCGAGCGCAAAGGCGAGCTCCTGCACCGGCGTCGCGCCCGCCTCCTGCAGGTGATAGGAGCAGACGTTCATCGGATTCCACTTCGGCATTTCCTTGGTCGTGAACAAAATCACGTCCTTGGTCAGCCGCATCGACGGCGCCGGCGGAAACACGTAGGTGCCGCGCGACAGATATTCCTTGATGATGTCGTTCTGCGTGGTGCCGGTGAGTTTTTGCCGCGGCACGCCCTGCTCGTCGGCGAGCGCGACATAGAGCGCGAGCAGCCAGGCGGCGGTGGCGTTGATGGTCATCGACGTGTTCATCTCGCCGAGCGGGATGCCGTCGAACAGCATGCGCATGTCGCCGATATGCGAGATCGGCACGCCGACCTTGCCGACCTCGCCCTTGGCGAGCGGATGGTCGCTGTCGTAGCCGGTCTGCGTCGGCAGATCGAAGGCGACCGACAGCCCGGTCTGCCCCTTGCTCAGGTTCTTGCGGTAAAGCTCGTTCGACGCCGCCGCGGTGGAATGGCCCGCATAAGTGCGGAAGATCCAAGGTTTGTCGCGCAATGGTTTGTCGCGCGAAACCTTGTCCGGCAAAGGCTTTAACGGCTGATCGCGCGATGCATCGCGATGCGGCGGCTCGCCTTCCATCTTCTTGCCCAGTGGCTGCTTGCGGCGCGCGTCCATGGCTTTATTCCCGCATCCGGCGCCCTGAATGTGGCGCGGATTTTATTGCGGCGCAACACGCACTCCCTGTTCCCGCGTGCGGGAAGCCTTCACCCTCTCCCCGCGTGCGGGGAGAGGGTGGGGTGAGGGGGCGTTGCCGCCCTCGTCATTGCGAGGAGCGGAGCGACGAAGCAATCCAGACCCTTGCCGCCCAAAACCTGGATTGCTTCGCTTCGCTCGCAATGACGAAATAAAAATCCCGTTCTCGCAACGCGCTCCGCGCCCGAGGTTTGCCTACCACTACAACGACACAACACTTTTAGGTTCGCTTCCGGCTCATAAAGAGGGAAGCGGAGCGCCGAAAGGCGCATCCAACCAATGTCCGCGCCACACAATCAGATGTCGCCATCTGAATGTGCGCGGGCGCGGAAGCGCGCCAAAAGTCGGGGCGCGCTCGCCTTCCGGCGCTCCACTGCGGCACTCGCCAAGGCTCTTACCCCTCGGCTCAGCTTCGGGCCGCGCTTCCTGGAATTACCGGGTGCAAACGGGAGGACCCTCCCCGGCGCCAGTGCAGCGAGCACCTCGCGGACCGGTCGTAGTGCCGGACGGTCGATGCCCGAAGCCG
>Ga0187891_1002725_pt1 | contig 13115 bp, 16 predicted proteins | sample June2016WEW_21_4_FD_132990 | JGI IMG/M metagenome (GOLD analysis project Ga0187891, IMG submission 132990) | Peatland microbial communities from SPRUCE experiment site at the Marcell Experimental Forest, Minnesota, USA - June2016WEW_21_40 | ecosystem: Environmental > Terrestrial > Soil >... | reverse complement strand
GCGTTTTCGCGAGGTGATCTCGTCGATTCCGCTGGAGATCCGATTGGAGCACTTCCTGAATGACGGCGACTCTCCCGACATTCCGATTCCGGTCTATGTTGGATATTTGAACCAGATCCGAGATATGGCCCGAGCGCCCAAGTAATACTCACGGGTTCCTGCCGGTTGTCGCGCGGTTTTTGCTCATGCCCTGGCCAGCCTTTACTGTTGAAATATCTCGATTACACTCAAAATCCCCCGGTTCGGTGTCCGATACGTGGAACCTGCCAGCCCTGTCCGCAAGGTCGAGTTCAAACTAATACACTTAAAATGTCGCGTTTGAAGAATCTTCCGATCACATTCATGGCAATTTTCCGAACTTTCGGAACCCCTATTTAGGAGCCAGATTCACACGTTCCCTGGAATCGCGTTTGAGAGTTCGAAATGAAGAAATTCTAAACAGCGATGGGAAAAACGACGGGCTCACTGATTGGTGAGCGGGTTTCCTAAGGAGTCTACCGATGCACGCACGACCAGAAATTCGTGAAATCCTGATCATAAAGAAATTGCGCCGATGGCAATTGATTGCCCGGTACCCATTCGTCGATAAGTCCTGCCCTCCTGCCCGAGCACGCAGGAACTTCTGGAGGCTCTGTGCCAAGCATCCCGAGATCGCGATTCGCCTCGGCCTTTCGGCAACCTCCGTGTACGCACCATAAAACTGGATTGACTCCCTTCATTTGACCTCGCAGGTGCGCGTAACAGTGGGCCTCCGAGGACAAAGAAAGAATGTGCAGCTTCAGTACGGAACGACGGAGGCGACTGCGATCCTTTTCCAGACTCCGATAGCAATTCGTCCCCCTCGAGCAGGTTCCTCGCATTCAACCCAACCTTGGGATATTGGGAAAAATCGAAGGCCTTTCCGGCCCACTCAGTATTAAACAACTGTGAATGGAATCGGGGCGGTCAGGACATCAGATTTCTCCTAGGGTCATTTCTGGTGAGACCGCAGGCTATTTGCTAGGAACACCGCCCCAAGTTTTTCAAATTGGAGGAAGAAGAAATCATGGAACCATTCAAAATCACCCGCCCAGGCCAACCGGATCGCGTTTTACCGGACGATTGCCAAACGCTGCTGACCGAAGCACCGCACTTCTGCCCGCATTGCATGACTGGATTCAGCTGCGAAGATGAACCCTGCACGGCAGCCTATGAATCGACTTGCACGTCCTGCATCGCCGGCGGCGTTGATTGCGCCGATGACACGGCGACTGGGTGATTGGCTCCGGCAGGCATTTATACGCGCACTCAGTCTCGCGCCCAGGTTCCGATTCCATCGCTTGGTAGATCACTTAGTATTCTTCAGTTCTTAACGTAGAGGCGATCTGCGCACGTCCATCGCTTTCAGCGCCAAGCCCCGGGCTACCGACGTAAATTCGTTGCCGCCTCGAATTCGCTTCTCTCCAAATCGCCTTTCGAAGATTCTCCTCACGGCTGGAACGAATGAAGAGCCCCCGTAGGGAAGACCATATCGACGTCTTTGGGAAGAACGCCGGAAGAACTAAGGAGAGAATCGACGCATTGTGCGATCTGTCCAAGCTCTTCAGAAATCCACTCCTCGAAGGATGTTCGTTCCACCATCGCTCTCAGATCCACAAACCCGTCTGAAAACTGGAATGTGGCCACCGGGTCATTCGATATATCGCACTTAACCTTTTGCACGGTGCGGTGTCCTCTGTATGCTGGCGTGTGGATGTGTGGATTTTGATTTGTGCGAGGTGGCGCGTGTGTGGGCGCGTGCGTGGGCGCGAACGTGGAGAGCGGGGGCGATTCTCTACCTACGATAAGCGATCAACGGGCTACGTCAACACAAACGTGCTATCGCAATCCAGCGGCAACGTACAAATCCGAAAGAACGCGCGAGTAGTTGTACACGTAGGACCTGGCATCGGGAGTCATTAGTACCGGCCCCACGACCGTAACTCCAGCGGTGTCGGATGGAGCTAACTGAACGAGCATCCTGCGCCGGCCAGTGGCGATCTCAATCCGGTGCACTTCTGAAGGCACAGCGTACTTAAACACGAGGAGGGCGCGACTGTCGGCGGTCCAGCATATAATTTCTTCGCCGGGCGCGAGTTTGGAGACGATTCGAGGTTGACCTCCGTCGAGAGGGTAAAGCCAAATGGTTTGGTCGGCGTCGGGTGCTGCCAGCAGGTTGCCCTCTTTCGATATCCAGCGTCCAGCTGTGCCCTCGGGCGTTACCGGCGTTGGCGGACCACCATCCAAGTTCTGCATCCAGGTCCGCCACGGACGCCCTTGTTCATTCCCCATGAAGAGCAGCCGTTGGCCATCGGGGAACCATGCTGCCCAATGATGATTGATGGAGTCGTGCGTCATCTGTTCAGGCTGGCCAGTTCCCGTCGGCAACAGAATGAGTTGGGACATCGACGACGACTGCGGGACCCAGGGGTAGATTGCGACCACCTTCTTCCCATCTGGTGAGATGGCAGTGCCCATCCCTTCACCCAGCAGCGTAGGCGAGCCGGCAGTCGTGTTTTGCAGGTAGGTCAAATAGTGCTGGCCAGCAGCTTCTCCCTGTACAGAAAGTAAAACTTTGCTTCCATCTGAGGTAAGACCTGTGGGAAGGCCATTGTCCAGCCAACCGAAGTCACGCTCCTTTTGTTCCGGGTAGATGCGGCCAATCACCTCTGCCTTGACCGACTCTCTAACCATGAGAACCCGGCCATCCGTGGCGATATCGTGCAACGTGATGTCAGAGGACTCGCGGCGAATCAACCGCAGCTTGCCGCGCATACTCACCTGAAAAATGGCGTGCCCTCCATGGTTGTCGAGTTCGATGGCTGTAAACCACACGGTCTTCCCAGAGGGATCCCATGCCAGCCCCCCGACGGACGGGAACATGGGCGAGAGATCGGTCTTATGACTGGCCAGGTCAATGACACTGACAAAGCCGGCGTCGTCGCTCCACCGGGGATGGCGCAAGAACGCTATCTTGGTTCCGTCCGGAGACATTCTTGGAGTGCTGATCCACACGCCATTTTCTTCGTACAGCACCTTGCCAATCGGGAACTCCAGCCGGCACTGAGTTCCAATCCAGTGGGCAGCTAGAAGCTTCGAGCCATCCAGCGACCAGTCCGCATCCTGAACGTTCTCGAGGACCTTATGGAGTGAGCCGGCGCCGGGAGGCACGATGGCCAACGTGCCTTGGCGCATCGGGTATTGGTTATTCATATCCACCAACACGGCCATCTGACCGTTGCGGGAGATCGAGAGGATGTCGCCCGGGATTTCCCGGGCGCGAGCCCCCAAACCGCTGATCGCCGTGGAGAAGAGCTGAAGCGGCTTGCCATCCCATGCCGCCGCATAAAAGACCGTCTGCCCATCAGGAGCGAATCGAGCGGAAGTCACGGCGCCGCGGCCAAAACTGAGCTTGCTGAATTCCGGCTCCACGGGTCTCTGAGACCGGCTCCTCGCCAGTAACAGGGCCACTCCGGCAAGGCAGGCGAACGCGATTCCGACTACAACCATCGTTCGCAAAGAGAACAGGAATTTCCAGGCTCCCCGGACGGTTTCCGGCGAAACCGCCTGGGGCATGGTCGCGGCGTTCTCCGAAGCACATGCCACCACGGGCGCGATGAAACGATAGCCCTTACGGGGGACGGTCTCAATGAAGCTGGGATTCTCAGCCGAATCGTTGAGCGCATACCGAAGCTTCCTGACCGCAGTGTTCAAACTCTCGTCAAAGTCAACGTACGTTCCGTTCGGCCACAAGCGCGTGCGCAATTGTTCGCGGCTGACGATTTCTCCCGGGTGCTCCAGCAGGGCCGCGAGAATTTGGTAGGGTTGGTTCTCCAACCGTACGAGAAGGCCGCGCTTGAAAAGTTTTTCCTCGGAAAGATCCGCCTCAAATTGGCCGAAGCGAAGAGGAGAGTCGCAATTGGAAGACGCTTTCACCTACGTCACCCGAGAGGAGCAGCCAAGAGTTTACCACTACTTCATTCTTCAGAAGGCGCTGTAACCGGCAGTACCGGCGAGGGTTTCGCGTTCAGGCAAACTTCAGCGGAAGTTCGGTTGACGATTGCCATCCGGCGGTCAATGCTTTCCCGCGAAACGCTTAAAGGGTAGCGGTTCGGAAACGAGTCCGCAACCTACCCTGACCTTGACGTGTATTTCCCCCGTTGATGGGTCCCGCTCGAACGAAAAGCAAAAAGGAGAAGGCAAAATGAAACTCAAGAAGAGGGTGGATATCGTTGCGCTGACGTTATTGGCGGCTCTGGCCATTCCGGTTTCGCCGGCCGCGCAAGCTACGAACGGATGGCGTCGCGGAAATCACCACCATTACAAGCCCATTGACATGGGTACCTTCGGTGGGCCCAACAGCAGCTTTCTCCTGCCTTCTCCAGAAGCCAGAGTCCTGAGCAACAGTGGAACGGCGGTGGGCGGAGCCGACACCTCCACTGCTGATCCCTTGAGTTGCTTTAACTTCGACTGCTATCTCTCTTACGGATTCATGTGGCAGGATGGCTTAGCCACCAAATTGGATGCCCTCCCTGGCTTCAACAGCAGCTTCCCGTTGTGGGTGAGCGACAACGGACTCGTCGCTGGATTGTCTGAGAATGGCATTGATCCCCTGACTGGCGCTACAGCAGTGGAGGCGATTCTTTGGGGGAAGGATGGTTCCTTCAACGATCTGGGGACGTTGGGGGGAAACGACAGCTTCGCGGAGGTCGTCAACACCCGGGGCCAGGTTGCCGGCGTGGCTCTGAATACGATTCCCGACCCCTACGATTTCCTTTTCTTCATGCCCGGGGCAACCCAATCGCATGCGTTTCGCTGGACCAAATCGCAGGGCATACAAGATCTGGGGACGCTCGGTGGTCCCGACAGCGGTGCTTTCTTGATTAACGAGCGCGGACAGATCGCCGGGTGGTCGTTCACCTCCGCAAACGTGAATTCCTGGACGGGGATTCCGACCCTCGATCCGTTCTTTTGGGAAAACGGCAAGATGCTCGACATGGGCACTCTGGGTGGCACATTCGGGGAATCGTTTTCCCTAAATAACCGCGGTCAGGTTGCCGGATTTTCAGACCTGGCTGGAGACGCGACTTGCCATCCGTTTCTTTGGGATAAGACCGGAGGCATGAAGGATCTCGGGACGTTGGGAGGAGATAGCGGGCAAGCATACTTCGTCAACGATGCCGGAGAAGTGGTCGGCTCGGCGGACGTACCTGGCGCTTTGGGTTGCGATGATGGGGCACAAAACCACGCGTTTCTTTGGAAGAACGGTGTCATGACTGACCTGGGAGCGCCGGACGGCGATATGTGCAGCGGTGCGGCGGCCATTAATGCAAAGGGCCAGATCATCGGAGGTGGAGATGATTGTAACAACGGCGCACCGCACGCCTTTTTGTGGGAAGAAGGCGGGCCCGCAGTCGACCTGGACAATTTGATACCTTCTAACGCTGGTCTACAACTGACAGATGCGATTTATATCAATGACTCTGGAGAGATCGCCGCCCTTGGAACGCTCCCCAACGGCGACATCCATGCGATCCTGCTGATCCCCTGCGACGAGAATCATCCAGGCGTCGAGGGTTGCGACTACAGCTCGATGGATGCGAACGCAACTGCGGCAGCGGCCCTTGCTCCCGCTGTGACGCCAATGCCGCCGGTACGCCCGACCCTTCGTCTCCCGCTGCCTCTGCGGAGAGCAGTCCGCGGCGGACAGCCATCAGCCTCAACCGGAGCGGTTCCGGATTCATCCCCCACGGATGGTGCGCAGTTTCCTCCGACCACTTTCGGTGGCAACCGCGAGGTCGACTTTCAGCGCGATTCCCCCATTTCGAGTCAGATACACGGTCTTCGCGGAAATTGTGTTGTAGATAACCAGACAGACGAATTGACTGGGGGTTGCCATGCGCCAAATCCGTGGCTCTGCTTAGTGGGGCATTCATCCAATTGCCCCACCGGCGCCAAAGCTGTGAAGCCAGAAAAAGGCGGATGTGGCCTCCTCGGCTCGGTGACCATCGATGCCGCCAGAGCTTGTTCCTTCTGAGGACGTTGCCGCGAGGTAAGCAAGGGCGTTTAGGAATTGCCATGAAAACGACTCTGCGTGCGACTATCGTGGTCTCATGTTTCTTTCTTATTGCGCTGCTTTCCCGCTGTGGCGGCAGCCCAACGCTCCTGGCACCGCCACAACCTCTTCCGCTTGTAATCACCTCAGGCGCAACGCCGGCGGGAAGCGCTGGCTCTGAATACGGTGGAGGCAGCGGATTTTCTTTGCCCGCCTCGGGAGGAATACCCCCATACAAATGGAGCTGGGCAGCCGCGGCTAAATCATCTCTACCGCCAGGACTCCCTCTCAGCAAAATGCAATCTCAGGTACCCTGACGACAGCGGGATCCTTCAGCGTGGTGGTGACGGTCGCCGATTCGGAATCATCGCCTGAGCAAAAAAGCGCAACCTACCCAATCAACATCGATAGTCCGCCTCCTCCGCTGGAGATTACCTCTAGCGCTCCACCAAGCGGCACCGTGGGAGTTGGCTATGGGCCTGTCGGCACTGAATACCTGAGCTGCGTTTACAGTCCTGTGGGCGGCTGGCACGAGGCGTGCACGCCTTGTGATTACTCGGGTGGTTCGTGTCCATCCAGAAGCTGCTCCAAACGCAGCAGCGATCCGTTCAAACCTTGTCTCCAAACAGAACAGGTTGCACTGGGTTTCACGTTCGCAGCATCAGGTGGAACGCCGCCATACACCTGGAGGTTAGACGGGATGCCGCCAGGACTCACCCTCGATGCGGGTAGCGGCCAGATCACTGGCACACCGACGACTGCAGGAAGCTATGACGTGAGCGTGACACTAGAAGACTCCGACTCACTGCCAGCACAAGTGAGCGGGAGTTACAAAATCGACATAGGCGGCGGCTCATCCTAGCCACATAGGCAAGCCGATGTCGAGCTCCGGGCCCTTCGTGGCAGGCCGGGCAACATCACCTAATCTTTTCTTATGCTCAACGGGACGAGCGCAAATTTCGTGCCAAGAACCTGAATGTACACGCGTATATTTTTCAAATGCTCGTTAGGGAAATATTGGCGGCTGTCACGATCGTTTTGATTCTCATTGTGCTCGTCCGCGTCGTAAGGAAAAAGTGAGGAAGAGCTGCGGCAAGCCTGCCCCACCACAATTCACCAGTCCTTTTTAGGAGCTGATTCGATGCCGATTGCAAACGGGCGAGACATTGGGTTTTCGTCGGTCGGACCCACCGACCGTAACATTGTCGGAGTGGATTCATTGCACAATGGATTGATGAATATGAGCCGGCAATGAACGCCACACTGCTTCCACGCTCTTGTTCTGAGTAAAACCAAGGATGCCTCGGGTGACCCCCGAAGTAAGGGAACGAGGCGAGCTGAACCTTACCTGAGCGGTCGGCAAAGGCGATTGAGCTGTTCGTTGTCCCAAAGTCGATGCCGATCGCGCCTTTGCTCGTTTGGGACGTTGGCGAATTCATGCGAGGTCTTTTCAATTCGCAGTGAGGGACTGCATCAGGGCGTTAAGCAATCCTAAACGGGAGATCTTACTTTCGGGGACGAGCCCTTGACCAATAGAGTGTCAGCGCCGTGTCCTCGGTGGTTCGCAGCCACTCCGCGACGTCTCCCTCTTGGAAAGGTCGGTCCCCTCGGTCCAGCTCACGATTGAGCAACTCGGTGATTTCGCCGGCGGTGCTTGGTTTCCTAATTTTGTTCAATGCTCGCGAAATGTGCTCGCTGAGATCACGATTCGAGCTGGGGGTCCCCTTCATTGAGGAAGGAGATATTCTCGGCAGCCGCCATTACGGGGTTTAGAAGAGGACACTACAAAAGGTAAAGGCTGTGACATTGGTTATGCTCTAGCCGCCAACTCCTGCGAGGGAGTTATCAGCGTGGAGACATGCACCGTCACAGCCCATGATGCGATCACCGCTTTCGCGGTCCCAAACCCCAACTGCTCCTCGCAGAGCCGTCGGTTTTTTCAGGTCTGGCTACTCTTCGGGTTACCCCGCTGAGCTGATCACTCAGCTTACTTCGGACTGGCAAAATTTTATTTAAGCCAACCCTTTCAGCCGTCGACGAACGCCACCTTAGAGATTTGCTTGAAGATTGTCAACGCCCGTTTTCAGTGCAAAGTCTGAAATTCACGAGCGTGCCCACCAAGGATGCAATCCGTTGAATTGTTGACGCTTAGTGACTAACGGATAAATTGTCCCCACTTCTCCACAGCTTAGTTCACAGTACACGAAGAGCCCGCCACGACCACCAGGAACCAAGAAACTCTTAACTTGGACTGGCTCGTTGCTTGTGGTTCTGATCTCAGTTGATTGAGACGGCAGCGGTCCTATAGGTTTGTGTTGGAGCTGCGCCCTGGACATCTATCTAGTCGACGGCACATACGAACTATTCCGGCACTACTACGCTCTGCCGTCCACGAAGGATTCGGACGGACGAGAGGTCGCCGCGGTCCGAGGTGTTCTCGCTTCGGTTCTGGGCATGATCAAAGGCGGCGCCACGCACATCGCGGTTGCGACCGATCACGTTATCGAATCGTTTCGCAACGACCTGTGGCCGGGCTACAAGACTGGTGAAGGCATCGAACCGGACTTGTGGGCACAATTCCCGCTGCTCGAAGACGTCCTCTTGGCAGCCGGCATTATCGTCTGGCCGATGGAGGAATTCGAGGCGGACGACGCGCTTGCTGCGGCAGCAGTTGCGGCCGCTCGAGATGCGCGTGTCGAACGCGTGATCATCTGCACTCCGGACAAGGATCTCGCCCAATGTGTGCGCGGCACGCGGATCGTCCAACTCAATCGCCGGACGCGCGTCACCTTAGACGAGCCCGGTGTGATCAAGAAGTTCGGCGTCCCGCCGGTATCGATTCCCGACTATCTGGCACTAGTGGGTGATGCGGCAGACGGCTATCCGGGACTTACAGGTTGGGGCGCGAAGTCGTCGGCTGCCGTCCTAGCCAAGTTTGTCCATCTCGAATCCATCCCTTTGGATAGTCGCGAATGGCGTGTGAACGCCGCCAACGCGAGTGCCCTCGCAGACACTCTCTCCCGCGAGCGGGAGCGTGCACTACTCTTTCGCACTCTTGCCACACTTCGGACCGACATCGCGCTCTTCGACGATGTGGATCAGTTGCATTGGAACGGTCCCACGCCTCCCTTTGCCGCGCTCGCGGCTCGATTGGACGCGGCGCGCACCGAAACGAGGCGGACAGTGCCACGCCGTTCCCGGGTCGCGCCGATTCTCGGATCCGCAACGAGGCGATAATCGGCCATGCCCTGGTCAACTAGAATTGTGGAGCCAATTGGAGCCAAAACCAAGAGGGACGATGCCGCTAAGTTCTTTGAATGATGGTGGCCAGGGACGGAGTTGAACCTCGCCAGCATTTCCGTAAGTCCTTTGCTACCGCCAAGTCATAGCAAACACAGGAAAAGCGTATGCTCCACTTGCTCCATTTGCGCCAGCATTCGCAGCAAGACAAGACAGGTGTATTTTTCTTTGCCTGCCTGTTGACACTGAAAAGGCAGGCGGGCTACAATCCGAACGCTACAAAGCAGGGCAGCACTCTCCGTGCTGGCTAGTGGACTGTCAAAAGGCTGCTACGACGCAGCCAACCCCAAAAGGACAAATGACGAAGAAATGGGAACGGATGTATTCCGTTGCCGAACTGTCCGTGCTGTGGAACGTCAGCGGCTCGACAATCCGCAGGGTCTTTGGAGATTGCAAAGGCGTAATGCGGTTGGGGCGTGTTGTTGCTCCACCCAGAGGCACCCGACGCTATAGGAAGTTGTTGATTCCTGAAAGCGTGGCGACGGAACAATTTCACTTGCGGTTAACCAAGTAGTTAACAGGTGTGGGCGTGGGAACTGTAAAACCAGTTTGACAATTTCAAAGAACAGGAGAGGCAATGAGCAAGAAAGAGAAACCAACTTTCAGCGACGTGCTGAAAGCATTCAGTTCTGAGGATAAAAAGCAATTCTCAGAACTTGACAAACAAATCAAGGCTGGCGTTTCCAGCACGGTCAAGAGTGGCGAAGCCATGCTTGCTATGCAAAAGATGCTGGTCAAAGTCGGTGTGAAGGGTGGCTTTTCCCTGTACCTTCGGGAAAAGAAAATCGTCCGACAGACCGCCTACAACCACATTGGCGAGTACAAATGGTCCGTGATGCCTGCCGAGTTCAAGGCGTTGGCTGGCGAGAAAACGGACGATGCTACGCTGCGTAACATTCTGATTAAGGAGTGTGACAAAGCAACCCCGTCAGTCGAGAACGCTGCCGCAGAGGTTAACAAATACTTGGCGGAAGCACCAGAGGAACCCGAGGCAGACCCGATCATGGAAGCAGTGCAGCACGCTGCCAAAATTCTGGTAGCTGCCTTCAAGGGCAATCTTGACACAGTGGCGACGTTGGCGGCTGGCAAGACCACGTCGGGTTATGCTCAAACCGAACTGGACGAGACAGGCACCAGCCTCAATGAAGCCGTTGGAAAGGTTGCACAAAGTGCCTTTGACGCAATCAGCAAGATTGTGACAGAGAACAAGACACTCAAGGACAAACACCTACGGCTACCCGCTGTGACTGTGCTTGCAATGGCAGAGAAACAGCCGGGACCGAAACAAATCCCAGCAGACAACTAAACCAACACGCCCCAAGGCTAAACACCTTGGGGCATTTTTCATACAGAAAGACAAATCGTGAATAAGGAAAAGCAGAAAGCAATTCTTGACAAGTGGTTAAAGGCGCATCCATTGATTGCTGAGTATATCGAAGCCGAGGAAGCGCTTGAACTTATGGAACCTGAGTTCGGGGAAGATGAGTTTAAGGACGGAGTTGTTAACGACTTGCGAAACTTCGTTAGCAAGGAACAAGCTAAAGAAGAAATGGCGAAGTGTCCGCTTGGTGTGACCGTTAGAGTGGGGGCATTCTTGGATGCCTTGGAAGTGGTCAAGCCAACGCTGGACAAGAAAGGCGCAACCGCTTTCCTTTACTTGAAGGCGAAAGACAACCGCTTGACTTTGTACTCCACAAATCTGCACCAAGAAACAAAGACCAGCATTACCGCAAACGTGGCAGTCGAAGGTCAGGTGTTGATAAATCCACGGCGTATTCCCATAGCGCTTAAAGGCTTTGACTCTTCCAAACCTTTAACCTTCTTTGCTGCGCCGCAAAGCTACGCCGTCAGTATTCAGGCGGGCGCAGTCAAAATGTCATTGGCTGCTAACGTCAGCGTAGAAGAGTTAGGCGTCAAGGCAGACGCTATGCCTACCGAGGCTGACACTTACATTACCATCCCAACAGCCAGGTTGAATGATTACGCCCGCCTGTCAACGTTCTGTATTCCTAACGATCAAACAGGGCAACGAGCAAACTTAGCAGTGTTGAGGGTTACGGCTGACGGTGCCGAAGCCACTGACGGGTCAATTGCTGTACAAATCACTTCTGCCGAGAAAGGAAATTGTGATAAGTCGTTGTTAATACCAATCAAGGCGTTGGATACTTTGAAGACCTTGACCAAAGAGCGACCCGGCGAAACGGTCTGTATTCACAACACCAACAAAGAAGACATAGATTTTATCGGCACCGTTTATTTTACGTTCAAAGACGGTACACAATACGGCTGTGTATCTCCTCGCATTCACTATCCTAACTTGAAACCTGTCTTTGACGCTTGCCCTTCTCAAGAGGCTTACTGTGCGAAGGTGCCATTAGACAAACTGAAAGCTTCCCTATCGAGGCTTGACCCTTTTACTTCCAAGTCAAATAGCAAACGCATTATTGAACCGCATTTTTCCAAAGACCAGCTAACACTTGTGGCACGGGGCGACGAACCTGCAACGGACGATATTCCTATCACCTATGAAGGGAAGACGCCTAACAAAGTTGTTAAACAAGCCTACAACATTGGATACTTGCAGAACATCGCCGCACGTGTGAACAGTAACACGCTAACTCTGTTCATCTCCGAACATAAGGAAGGCGCAAAGTATGTAGATTTGACGGTGACCGACCACGAAGGCGAAGACGCTGAACGCATTGACATTAAGTATGTGGTCATGGGTGTAAGGGTTAACAAAAACAATTAACCAAGTCGCTATGTTGCGCGGCAGAGGATACGAACAATGGAAGTCCTTCTTAGAACAACAATAAAACGACTTGGGCCTTCTGATACCAACCACGTTGCAATGCAGTTAGAGGCGATAGCAGTCTACGCACAACAGGAGCATGAAACCTTGGAGGAGTTAGCAATCCGTTCAGGTCCAACCTCTGAGACCGTTTCCTATAGCTTCCGCATAAATGATGTGACTGGCTACGTGGAAGTTCCTACAACCTGCCACATTCCAAAAGAACACAGTTTCTTGAAAGACAGTCCAGCCAATCAACAGACGTTGGTAGAGGCGTTTAAGAAAACAGTCCCTGAAATTGTGAGAGGTTTAGGAAGGACGTACATCCCATTACCTCCGAATACTCCGACCACGTTTGGCAATTCGTAGTAGCTGTGGTAATAAGCACCGCCACTCACTCTCAAGTCTATCGGCTTCTCATTGCTATGAGACGCTTGGCTTTCATACAATCGTGAGCGGAACCCTTCTACTCAAATCTCAGCAGCAACGCCGAACGCCTCAAGCGTTCGTGCGTGCTGCGTATTCACTCAAGCCTATCCAGTTCCTTCCTCCACGCAAGGTCTTTTGGAACCTTCTACCTATCGAGGAACGATAAGGCTTGTGTGATAGGTAAACTCGCCGCCTGCCACAAGAGACACTTATCCCTTCGTTCCAACAGGATGAACCACAAGTTATTAAAGATTCATTCTGGCTACTCAAATCTGTTCTGGATCAGCCTCATAGTCTCCAGCAGGGTAGGCGCATATCTCACTAGCTAAGTGGGACCTTCGGTTTGATAAATATAGCCATAGCTTTATTAAGCTGCCCTTCGCTTCACTCCACGTCAGCGTGATTTCGATATTCTGATTTGGCCCCATTCGATACTTTGATTTGGCCCCACCCGACTGAAAACCATATACCGTGGACTCTGCTTCGGGCTTAACCGCCCTAAGGGAGGGACCGGGTGGATAG
>Ga0187891_1002720_pt1 | contig 13136 bp, 10 predicted proteins | sample June2016WEW_21_4_FD_132990 | JGI IMG/M metagenome (GOLD analysis project Ga0187891, IMG submission 132990) | Peatland microbial communities from SPRUCE experiment site at the Marcell Experimental Forest, Minnesota, USA - June2016WEW_21_40 | ecosystem: Environmental > Terrestrial > Soil >... | reverse complement strand
TAAATTTTCTTTTTTCTTTTGAAGTGTTAGAGTTTGAATAAGCCAAAAACGTCTCAACAATACGCCGTTGTTAAACGCAAAACTGCCATACATACTACGATTAATGCAAAATTGAAGAAAGCTCAGAGCAAATCAGTCGCTGCGCAGCAAGGTAGGCCGGTGAAGGCTGCTCAGAAGCAGAAACAGAAGACTATGGTTCTGAAGGTGCCTCAAACTGTTCCTGCAGCTGATGTGATTGAAGAGAAATTGCCGCCGGGCTTCAAAGCAAAATTAAGCTATGATGGAGATGGTGTTAAGGTTTCGGCGGATATCCGTTATGAAACCGAGAAGACGGATCCGTTGATTCAGATTAAGCATATTGGGTCCAAGGGTGAAATTGTTCATCGAGAGTTTGTTGGTCCTGCCAAAGTTGAGAAGTGGTTCGATGAAAACGGTAATGAGGTAGCTAAAGCAGATGTGGGCACCGCTCAAGTTATGCCTGATGGATCATTAAAGCCAGTGATTGTCGCTAAGACTAAAGAAATTAAAGTGGAGCCTGTAGATGCTGATGTGCCACAAAACTTTTTGCCGTACAGTTTCTTGGAAGTCTGGGGCGAAAGCGACTCAGATGCAGATGGTCTGCGGAAAATGGGTGAGGATCTTATGAAGACCGGGAAAGTGGGCGCTATCAAAGAATTCAGTCATGGATACGGAAAAATGTACGTGGGCTTCTTAAGGCCAATAATGAACAAAGACGGAAGCAAATTCGGTATAGAGATAATGCTGGCAGAGAATAAAAGAAGCCGACGCCGCTGGATGCCCGCTGAAGCTGGACCAAGCACTCAAAAAGCGAACAAACCAGTAACACCCCAATTATGGTGACAAGCATGGCAAAAAAGGAAAACAACGAAAAAATACTGGAGTACCTGAAAAGCCACTCTCAAGCAACAGAAGACGAAATCGCCAAGGACCTAAATATAAATGTAGTTGAGGTTTTAGACTCCTTAATCACGATGGAAAAAGAAGGGCTTCTGAAGAGTATTCCGGACTAATTTCTCTCTCTTTTTTTCTGTTTCTTCATTTAGGGAATAACATGGGTTACAACAAAAAATCAAAACCACAAACTTTTCCACGCAGAGGAGATCACCAAAAAGTTGAGCTGAGACGAAAGCATAGTTGTGGTAGCAAAACAGCGACCTATAACTATTACAGCGGCTCAAACGTGCCTTCAACTGTCATTTGTGATGGTTGCGGAGAAGACTTAAGGTAAATTCTCTTTTTTTATTATTATTGTTTTTCTTTTAACAATAAGTGATTACTCTTTAACTTCTCTAACATTTGATATGAAAATATCAAGTCTATTATCCAAAGCCTTACCATGGAAAGATGCACCAACTATATTGGCTTCTAAACGTGGTAAAGAATTTTTAGGATAACCTTCTACAAACCGTGCCTTATTGGTACGCAGAAATTTTGTCAGGATGAGAAAGAACATGTTAAATCAGATTTCAAGAAGTCAGTTGACCTTAGTTTTATTAAGAATCAACTATCTATTGACAAATACCTGTCCACGGAATCACCCATTATGCAATTTAGACGTGAAATCCTTAAACCCGAAGATGAGAACGGTTTTAAGAAATTGTGGATTAGTTCACGATTTAGTCGGAGTGGCTTGATACCGGTCTAGGTGGTTTTCAGGGAAAAGCATTGGTTAGAAGTTTGGTTATCGACAGGAAAAATGGAGTTTATACAACTGATTTTACGAAATATTACGGAACAGATTTTGCTTTAAATAATGAAAAGAAAATGGCGGGGGATAAGTAAGCCTTACTTACTTTCCTATACTTTCCAGAATACTATTGAATTGTTCAAGTGTAGCTCCAAGTTCTCTTCTATTTCCGCAGCTAAAACTTCTGGAGCTGGCAGGTTTTCTGTGTCTTCTTTGCTTTTTTCTTTGAGCCAGAAATGTCTAAAGTGAGTACTTGTGGAATCGATCATAATCTATTCTAATACTTCCACTTTCCAGACATCATGGGCAAGGTCCAACAGGATTTTCTGCCTGTCATCAATTTCTTGTTTGCTCCATTTGTCGAAAGATTTCAAACGGGCGTTTATTCTGTTTATAGAGCTGTTTTTGCCAACCGTTATTAATCCTGAGAGAGATCTCGTCAGATAAAACTTTGAGTCTTTGTATAGCTCCTTTTTCAAGTCAAAAAAGTCATTACGTGCAACTATATTCATAGGTTTTTCAAAGAGCGTCAAATTGCCTAATTTAATCTTGTACGCATCATATTCCTCTCCAAATGAATCCCGAAGCTCTTTTTCAGGGTTCTCTGGTAGTATGTGCTCTTTTTCGATGCCTTTTATCATAAATTCTGACAAATCGCGGTCCTCATAATTCCCGATATAGTAATTATCAACGTACCGGGTTAATTTAGCCAAGATATACTTAATCCTATATGCTTGCAGGGAATCGGTCGTCAAAACTAAGAATGAACTATCGAATGTAGATTGTTTTGCCATTACGCACGTATGATTCAGCATTTGAAAGAATAAAGCTGACAAAATCAAATGGCTTTTCTTTATAGTTAGCCTGCTTGATGTTTTCATCCTTTGTTATCCAGCTGTAAATCTCATCCTCAGTTAGAATTTCGTCTCCTCTCGGATTCTTAACACTGTAATTTGCCATGATGAAATATCGGAGAAAGCGAAGCGGTTTTTCGCGTTCTTTTTCCAATTCATTAATCACCTTCTTCCATTCCGTTTTAAGTCGGCCAAAGGCTTCACGGTCAACCTGACGGAAAATTAAGTTCTTTAATAAATCCATCGGGTTTAATCCAATGCCTCTGTCGTTTATTGTCTCGAAAATCTTCAGAGCGTCTCCAATCTGAGGAGTTTCTATTTGGACAAGCCTGACTTTGTTAAGGAAGTATCCTAAGAAAGGTTTCAAATCATCTTTTCCATAATTCTTTTGGAGAAAATCAAAAACGTATCCATAAGCGTCAATTATTCTTTGGGAAGAATCGCTGAATTTTCCTTTAGGGATGTTTCCCTCCGTCAACTCTTTCATTACACTTAAAGCGTCTTCATATTGCAACTCCAGTTTTGATAGTGCAAGTTGTTCTCCCGTAATGCTTCTAGTTGTGGCATAGAGCATTCCTGTTATGTCTGCCACGTTATCTCCGAAATCACCAAGTATTTTTTTAAAAGAGCAAAGGCAAAGAAAAAGAGTTGTTAGTCTTTGTTGCCCATCAATAACTTCGTATCGCTTGCCAGCATTATCGTAAACAACCGTAGACCCGATAAAATACTCAGAGAGAGGGTTAGATGAGAACTCTTGGTTTATATCTTGCATTAACTGAAGAACTTCCTTTTCTCCCCACACAAATTCGCGTTGATAATCTGGAACAATGTAGAAATTATTGAAAACATCAAGTATGTTCAAATTTCCTATTTCTATCTTTGTCACGAGATAAAACCCTCAGGCAAATTCTTTACTGCCTCCTATCTGCTGTTTACGCCTTTATAATTTTCTCTCAGGGTAATTGCGGTCAGAAAATAACGATTGTTTTAAAAAGAAATCGCAAACATAGTTAACCCTAATTGATTCCGGAGGATTCTTAAAATGCTGGTTAAATCCAAAAAAGATCAGTCTTTAAGCTTAAACAAAATAAACGTTCAGCAGTTTGAGCAACGAAAAAAAGATAAGATAATAAAATATTTTGCTTACGGTTCAAATCTTTCCAAAGATCAAATGAGAGAACGTGTTGGGGATTGGAAGAGAGCAGAAAAAGCTTCTTTGCAAAAATGGAAGCTTATCTTTAACGTCAAATCTAGCACTTGGGGTGGAGGGGCAGCCAATGTTAAAAAAACAGGCAATCCGAATGACGTTGTTTGGGGTGTCATATACTCTATGACGCAAGAGCAGCTGGATGTGTTAACTTCTAAATATGAGAAAATTTCTCCTCAATTCAAAAAAGTTGAATGTGATAATCAAAAAAGGTTTGCATGGGTTTATATCTTCAGTCCGAACAAGCCGAGTTTAAAGCCTGCCGATGAGTATCTTGATACCATCAAAACCGGATTAAGAGAACATGGCTACCCTGAAGATATAATTCGATATGTAACATCATAAACAAACGTTGATTAAACTCTTTGAGAGAAGCTAAAATGCCCTTACTTGGCTTTAATGTCTTCCATGACGAGGTTAAAAACGGGAAGAAACGTCAGACAATTAGGAAACATCGCAAACAACCAATCAGAGTAGGTGACATTCTCTATCTATACTGGCACTTAAGACAAGCAGATTGTCACTTATTAAAAACAGCGAGATGCACCGAAACATTCACAAAGCCTTGGCAAGTACTAAAAGTCTCTGAAGACATCGCTAAACGCGATGGTTTCAAATCAGCAACGAATATGATTGAATGGTTCAAAAAATCACGGAGCTTACCTGATGATGATGATGAGTTGTTTGATGTTATCCGATGGTAAGTTTTTATGGTTTAATGAAACCTTTTCCTTTTTCGAGTTTAAGCGTGAAAGCATATTTTCCGTTTTTTGTGTATTCTCTGAATTGGTTTGAGCAATTTTTGCATGTATAGGCTTCTACTTGGAATTGCCCATATTTCCATGACCTATTAGGTTCGTCTACTTCTCTTTTACAGTTTGGGCAATTTACTTACATGCTTAGAACCTGTGTTTGATTTAATTTTAACTTTTTCTGTTATTTAGGTCTCCAAAGTTAGGTCTTTAAAGTCTTCTTTACTTAGAAACAGGTAGGCGACAACTTCTAGGTCCTCTGGTTTGACGGTTATAGGTTTTCGTTTCTCCCGAATGTCGATTCGGAATTTCTGGAAGAGTTGCTCAAGTGATGTTAAAAGGAAGTCTACGTTCTGCGTTCGGCGATACTCATTTAGGTACTCTGAGAAGTCATCCTCCCAAGCAACAAGATTTTCTTTGTTAAGTAATTCATAGATTGGAAGTGCTTTTTCTTTGTTCACTTTTCCAGATGTGAATGCCCCAAGAATTTCCTGAGTTAGTTCTCTTTGGTTTTTAGGTTTTATTTTTTGTGCTAGTCGCGCATCAAGAGGCGCGTTTACGGCTGTCAGAATTTCTTGTCGAGCTTTAGCATCAATAATGGAAAATTGCCTGAAGCCTTCATATCCTTTTAGTGGGAGTTCCAAAGGTTCTCGGTCGTTGCACTCAACTTTCCGGAATAGCCAAGTTATATCATTGTAATGTTCAAATCGCCCCGTTTTGAAATCATAGAAAGTAATGTGCATGCTTTCTTGATTGCTTTTTTCTCGATAGAATATTATGACGCCGTTTAGGTCTGATTGTTTTCCACTTCGCCGCCCTAATGGTATAGCTTGGAGAGTTTTTGAACCAACTTTCTTTAGGTAGGCGAGGATGAATTGAAATGGAGTTTCGGTCGGCAATAACTCCATGCTTCGCTCCATTTCATTAAGAAGGCTTGGGTCTTCCTTTTTTATTCTTGCAGCTGCATTGAAGTTTTTTGGGTTCTCTTTCTCGCCCAGAATTGTTGTTTCTATACCGATTGTTTCAGCGACTTTCTGGATTTTTGTTTCCAGTTTTTCGAGCAATTTGAGAAGGTCTTCAAGCTCACTTTCGGGGATGAAAACTGCCGATGTTGCGGTGGAATATTTGCTGCCTAATCTATCCACTCTGCCAGCGCGCTGCACTATTTTCATTGGGTTCCATGGTAAATCGTAATTAATTACATAGTTCGCATCTTGAAGGTTTTGTCCTTCGCTTAGGATGTCGGTGCTTACAAGCACATCCACTTCTCTTTGGGGGGGACTGTCTGCTTTATTGGCTACTGGAGCAAAGTCTTTGAGAATACGGGTTCTTGCATCTTCTTTTGATTCTCCGGACAAAAGTTCAACTCGTCTTTCGGGCAGTTCCCTTTTTAAGTTTTCACTGATATATCGGGCTGTGTCTACGAATTGGGTGAAGATTACGACTTTTTTGCCATCTTTTTCGAATACTTGGTCTTTTGCCAGTTGGGCCTTAAGAGCAATTAGTTTGCTATCTGCATAAGGTTTCATTCGGTTGAGGTTTATTTTTAGGGGTTCGAGGAGTTTGCAGTCTTCTTTAACATCTCTCTTCATATCTCGCTTGTTATAGTCTGCGGTTAGAGGGATTAACGGAATTTTTTGCAGAGCTTCAAAGAATTTATCGTCGTTTTCTTCGCCTTCCTGTTCGCTAATTTCAATTAGGATTTTATGGAATGATTTGCTGTCGAGTATTAGATTTTGGTCGAGGGCTTTTTCAAAGTAATTGTAGAATTTTTCTAGTCTTTGTATACTTTTTCTTATGGCCTCAACACTGCTTTCAAATCTCTTCAGGAGCCCTATTTTTTGGAGGGTTGCTCGGTGTTCTACTTCGAATTTTTCTTTTTCCTCAACTGAGGTTCGATATGAATCTACTCTGTAAGGCACAAGGCTTAGTTGATCTATTGTGTCGAGTACTTGTTTGTAAATTGTGTCGCCAAATAAAGCGCATAAGCTATACTCTACTTTTCTCAGGACTCTTTTAGGAAAACGCACAGGTTGACCGTTTAATAGAGCTTCGGAATAGTTTTCTGTAATGAATTGTCTTGTTCTGCGTATCATAAGTTCATCAAGAAGGCGAATTATGTCGTCTATTCCTTCAGCTAGATGTTTCCTATCTGCGGCTACAAAGTATTTTTTAAGGTCAGTTATTCCTAGGTTCGCAAAATGTGTGTCGTCCCCAGCTGTTATTAGTGAAAGTTGATTGTACAAATCAAGCAAGGAGTTTTGTATCGGGGTCGCTGTTAGTAGGATTACTTGTTTCTTTTTCCCTGCTGAAAGAAGCTTCATAATGTTGGTGTGGCGATTTGTGGAGAAATTTCTGTAGTTATGGCTCTCGTCGATAAGAACTAAATCAAAATTGAGATAATCTTCAGGGTGGAAGGATTCGGTTCCTGTGCTTTCAAGGGTAACGTTTTTTGTTTTTAGGCTTTCTTCAAGAAGCTTAGGCTCCCAGACAGTATTGATAACTTGCGAAGGCGCTATAAGAATAGCTTTTTTTCTTTTTACTGCAACAAGCTCTCTGAGAAGTTCTAAACCAATATGAGTTTTTCCTAGCCCCGTTGAGTCGGCAATCAACACACCATGGTACTTGTTAATTATTCTCAGCGCGGTTTTAACTGCGTCTTCTTGGAAACTAGTCAGCTCTATAACTTTTCCTCTGTCTCTTTCCAGCTCCTCTAAACGGGGTTTATAGTATTCGTAAAGAAACTTCATATACATTATATACGGATCAAGGGGTAAACCGAATTTTGAGCTTTCAAGTAACTCTATTAATTCGGTTTTAGCGTCTTGACCTTCTAGCCATCTTCTTTCAAACCATTCTTGAACTTTCTCTTGAGCAGCAGGCTGATACAGAATTGCATTCAATTCAATATTATGTTCAAGACCAGCTCCAGTAAAGTTGCTTGAACCCACTGCAGCGCACTCGTCAAAAATATAACATTTTGCGTGATTAAAGCGCCTAGGATTCTTTCGGATTTGCACTTCGTCTTGCTTAAGAAAGTCTATTAGGTTGTCAATTAGTTTAGCAGTATGTTCTGTTATTGCGAAGTGAGTGAGTTCATCATTAAGTGTAATATCTTGACCAACGCAATTTGCGGTTTCGACCGTTTCATTTATCTGCGCTTCTCGACCGAAAAGCAAACGCATATTGAAATCATTCTGCTTAGAAACGCTCCAAAGTTCCTCTTTAATTTTGGAGAACCCAGATACATTGAAGAAGCCAGAGGCTATGTCGATTTTTCTAGTTCGTGGTATGGATTCTCTTAAGAAATGTGCCATAGTGTAGCTGTCTGATTCGTTATCAACTATCTCTTTCTTCATAACATTCACTTCATTTCCTCAAAGTCTAAGGTGTCAAAATATGTGATAATACGTTTGCGGACTTCCCCGTTAAATTTTCTGATTAGGGTATCCTCCCATTTTATTTCCTTGATTTTTTCGAGCTCTTTGTCTTCTTCAAAACAATCAAAGGAACCGAGAATAATGTTTAGCTGCTCTCTGGATAAACCATATTGTTTTGCTACAAGACAGTTTAGTTTAGCTGTAAGTTCTATTCGTTCTTTCATATCAATGGGTCCATAATCAACACCAATTTCTGCGGCAAATCTCTTGAATCTGCTGTCGATGCAGCTTAAGCGAGCCGAAATCTTTGTTATGTTTGAGATTATACTGCTGTCAGAGGACTTAGGTACTGGAGTCTGATAGACAAAGAAGAAGTTTAGGTTCATTGATACCCTGCTTCTAATTAAGAAATCGAAAACCATTGAATTGAATATAGCTAGAATGTAGGCTAAGTGTTCTTCATATTTTCCTTTTGAGATTATGTTGCCATTCTTTTTGGGAATAACAAAGCACACTGAATCTGGAGAAAAGAACCTCGGAGGCAGGATACATGAGACCATAGTTCTAACGTTAGTACTGCTGGCAACCTTTCGAAACACAAGCCTGACATTCTCATGTAGTTCTGAGTTCAAGTTACCAAATTCTTTGTGTCGCGAAGTTCGCTTGAGGCCTTGTACAGGATCAACTGTAAAAAGAGGTTTTTCATAGTCAGGAATAAACTGATGAAAGTGTTTTCCCTCTATTAGAGGCCACCCTTTTTCATCACTTCGATATAAATCACTATCCGCAGTGCGATGCAACTCATGTAAAATAGCAACAGTCCAGCCCTTCTTCTCATCAGTTAGAAGAGGATTGTACCTGTATAACCATGAGAACACATCAAGTTGCTGCTTGTTTCTAACTTCAGGTATTGAAAGGCTATCTGGAGCAGACATGCGAACCAACGCGATTGGTATTTCGACGAATTTTTCCTGTTCTTTTTTTCCTTTAAGAGCTTCAATGTTGTGAAGGTAGAATGCAGCAGGAAATGAACCAGATGGCTTGGTTTTGTCAGCAACGAGGAGTACAAACTTGGTTCTCCCGTCAATGTCGGGAAAAATGCCCATTCGATTCTCAAATTCAATCATTACACGAATTTTGCCACAAAATAGGGCTTCTCTAAGCTTTTGTGCGCCTTCATCTGTAATTATTCCTGACGGAATCACTAACGCATAACTGCCGCCATGACTAGCAAGCTTCAAAGCTCTTTCCAAGAACAACTTCCACAGATTGGTGTCTCCATCCCCTCGTCTAACGTACTCTCCAGACTCTTTGAAAAATCGAACCTTATCTTGAATTGTTTTATGATATTTTTCATACAAATCCAGAATAGGCTGGTCTTTAAGGAGAATTTTTATAGCCTTATTCTTTTCGGGCTTACTTTTCATTAATCTAAATTTTGGATAATATACTGAGAAAAAGTCGTCATCCTCAGGCTTAACCGCATCCCATGGAGGGTTCATAACAATCAAGTCAAAGCCCTTTCCATTCTCAGTAAAAGCATCAGGAAATTCAAGTTCCCAATGGAAGAATTTGTACTCTTCTGCATATTCCAATGTTTCTTGAATTGATGCCCAAAGTTCTGACTTCTCTTTTCCATTCTTCAACGCGGTTTCAATGCTATCTAAAACTTTGGGCATTTTTGTCCCTAGAGAAGGATCAATAATGTTAAGACAATACGTATCGAGTAAAATGCGTTTGGCTTTTGTTTTTTCCCTAAATTTCTCATATGCATCTTGGCTCTGGTTTACCTCTTCTATTGTAAGGTCAGCAGGCAGGACCACGTTATCCACTAAGTTAGTTTCAGCTTTTGAAATATCTACAAGCCATCTTTCCAGAGTTTTCTCAAGAACTTTGTTCGCAAAGTTTTCAGTCCATAATCCAATTAAGCTATCTCCAACTCTGATATGGTGGTCCAGAAAAGTCAGAGGCGTTCCGATAGTGAAGGAATCAAGCCACAATGAAACTTTAGCTAGTTCGACAGCAAGTGGATTTATGTCAACCCCATAAACGCAACGCTTCATCACAAGTCTTTTTAAAATTACTGTATCAGTTAGAAAACTTTCGTCTAATCTTATTTTTTTCTTTCTTTGAGCTTCAATTATTTCAGTTCTAAATAGCTCAATATCTTTCATTAATGGAGCAGAAGGGAACTCTTTCAAGAGTTCAATTACCCACTGAGTTATTTCATTAACTACTGCAACAAGAAAATGACCGCTTCCCATGGCTGGGTCAACTGCTTTAATTCCCAGCAAATCCTCAGTGCACTTCTTTTCTAAATTAATATCTCTTGGTTTTGACTCTGGGGGAAGATTTCCCAAATCCGCTCTAAACTTTTCTTCACGCGCTTTAAAATGAGGTTCAAGCCCCTTCTTAACAAGGAAAGTTACAATCTCATCAGGCGTGTAGTAACTGCCAGTTCCTTTCCGCGCTAGACCTTTTGCAGTAAGATACAAATCGCCCTCATCTATGAAATCAATGGGCTTCTGTTTTAAGTCTTGAGCAAATTTAGCATCCAAAATTTCTTCTTTATAAACAACTAATGGCTGTCCAGCCTGTCTAACGGAATATTCCAATAAAGCCTCATATAAAGAACCAAGATGCCTTACGCCCAAGTTCTGATAATCAATGCCCAGTCCCTCTGACTCCATTAAATCAGTAAGTGCTGGAACGATGAATTGATTTTTTACTTTAAGTTCATCAAGGCTTTTATCGTTAGCAAATAGGTCGCCATCGTATTGAGGTAAATTTGCTTCTACATCGCCCTGACTGATCATTTCAAAAAGAGTCGTCAGAATTTTCCATACCGAGGTCTCATCAGGTTGTTTTGCAAAAGAGCTAAGTCTAGGTCGCAAATACTCCAAGGAATACTGTCTATACTTGTCGTTATCTAGGGGTAAAAGCCGTCGAGATTCCGCATAAAGAATGAATAGCAACCGATACAAAAGTTTCAACGCTGAAGCTTTACCATTATCTAACTCTTCTTGAGCATATGATTTTTTTGCTGAATGATGAATTACACTTTTGACCAGATTGATGAATAAATCTCCATTGAATACCTTCTCTCTGAGGTCATTTTCAACTCCCTTTGCATGCGTAACACCCTCATTATAAATCAAATCAACGTCAGTTACGCCTTCATTCATTGAAAAAGCTGAAGACGAAAATAACAAAACAAAATAATTTAAACGCGGATCGTTCTCGGCCAAGATATTGTCCAAATCAACCTCAAAATAGTTTGTGCTTGCAGAGGAAATTCGACTAGAATACAATCGCCAAAGGCGTCCATTAGTCAAAATAACCCATGCATAAGACTTCAAAGCAGAAACGGCCTGATAACTTGGCGCTGCCTTATCGCCGGATTTCACATCTAGTGATTCAACAGGTGCAACTATGCAACCAACATCCAGTTTGCGTCCATGCGCCTTAAGTGCATATTCAACATAGCCAGTTTGAAAAGGTGCAATCTCAACGGCATATGATAATGCCTCCAAAACCTGCACTACCCCAGCTGGAGAAGTAGGCAAGTCACCCGAAAATTTGGTCAGCAAACTCTCAATTTCTTTTGGACTACTTCTGCCTCTTTTTGAGAGACAATCCTTCAAACGTTCTTTAAGAAAATAAGTTGAAAAAAGCCCGCGGTTAATGAAATGACGCTCGGCACCTACCTTAAATAAATCGACAAGTGTGGAAAGAGACGAATGAGCTGTCAAAACATCGGAAACAAAATTAAACTTTCCAATAGCGTTAATGGCTCTTTCAAAATCTTCTTCTTTCCTCAGCGGGATAATTAAAGGCCCGTTGTCATCTTTCTTTGACCGCTTCAAAACAAGAATAACTTGACCATCGGTCACTGCAACTAAGGCAAAATTTTCCCTACTGATTCCAGAGGTAAAAGCCTTAATCTGCGACAAATTTGCTTCTGGAGCTAAAACAAAATAAAACTCCCACTCCAAATCAAAACTAAAAGCCTTCCAGCTTGAAGGAACAACTTTTGAAGAGAACGCAAAAGAAATAGGTCGCTCATTTTTTTCTTCGAGTCTAAAAGCTTGAAGAATTTTCTTGCCCTGATTTTCCCCCTCAGCTCTCCCTTCCGCAGCCATGGAATCACCTTTGGAATAGAACATACATTGGGCTTTATAGTATAAGTATTTTTAAAAGTTAGAATTAACAATCAAGAAAGCTTAGCGTATGATTGTTTTATCGAAGTCATCAAGTAATCGAGCGATTCGAGGGATTCATCAATCGCCTGATAATCACCGTTGACCCATTATCCAACCTCGGCTACGTCACGAGCAATCTTCTTTGGGTCACCCAAAACGAGATTTGCATTTGTTCGCAGGTGGAATTGGGTGTACGATTGCTGGTTGACCCGTCCTGCCGTCAACTCTGCTTTTGCTTTTCTTCTTCTCTGATTTGGAGTTCTTCAGGTAAATAGATGCTTTCGCTGATTTGGTCATATTGGCTTCGCTTTTTCGGGGTTTTTTCGCTAAAGTTGTAGGGACCTTCCGGCTGCCTGGAGTAATCTGCGTATCTTACGCCGCTTGGGTCCATAAGCAAGGCCTTGGGATCTCCTGGCGCTGGCAGCGCCTTAGGAATAAGTGAGGGAGAACGGTATTTGATGCCTCTTTCCTCGTAGTAGTCGCTGGCCAGTGGCCATAGGTGAGGCCCGAAAGAGCACTGGTCCACAGTAGTTTCAGTAGTTTTCGGGTTATAACGCAACCGCCCGGACCATTCGACTTCACGTCGATATCGAACGCGGATCTCCCGGTAGCTGCCAGGCTTAGTTGCTTTGGTAAATTTGCCTGGCAAATGCAGCTCCAGCGTCATAAGTACAGCAGTCACTTTGTATTCCTGGTACGCTTTAACGGAGCATTCAGCAACAAGACTTTTCAAGTGCTGCCAATCAGTCGGCCAATCATTAATAGTTAAGAGCGCTATGCGTCTGTGTTTGACTGCTTTGTAAGCGTAGAAAGACATGATGGGCATGATAGAAAAACAAAAACAAAATTGATTTTTTCTATATCATAGGAAAAAAGAATAACTTTTCCTTTTTCTTTTAAGGCGAAATAGTGTGGGTTGGTCAATTAGCGACTTAGGCATAGCAGGCGTCACGGTTATCGGCGTTGTTCCCAGCTTGATCATTGTCGGCGTTTTGTTCCTGATCGGGTACATTGCATTGGTTGCGTTAGGCAT
>Ga0187891_1002719_pt1 | contig 13141 bp, 11 predicted proteins | sample June2016WEW_21_4_FD_132990 | JGI IMG/M metagenome (GOLD analysis project Ga0187891, IMG submission 132990) | Peatland microbial communities from SPRUCE experiment site at the Marcell Experimental Forest, Minnesota, USA - June2016WEW_21_40 | ecosystem: Environmental > Terrestrial > Soil >... | reverse complement strand
GGCCGTAACCGAGATGGTGGAGGCGATTCTGAAAGACAAGAAGAAGATTCTGCCCTGCGCAGCGTACCTCGAGGGCGAGTACGGGATCGAGGGCTACTATATCGGCGTGCCGTGCAAGCTGGGCGCGGCGGGACTGGAAAAGATCATCGAGATCAAGCTGACGCCTGAAGAAAATGCAGCGCTTAGGAAGAGTGCCGACGCCGTGAAGGAGCTTTGCGCGGTGATTGGGGTGTAGATTCGGACAGCGCGAAATCCGCAGCAGTTGAAAAGCCCTCGAATCAGGCCGCGTTCGCGGTAGAAGCCGGGGGCTTTTGTATTTCGGGTACGACGAGCGACGATCAATCCATCGCCATACTCAGTTGGTGGCGCACATCGGCGCCGCGAACCCAGAAGATTACGTCGGTGGCAATGTTGGAGGAGTGGTCGGCGATCCGTTCGAGGTTCTTGGCCACCAGAATGCCGTTCATGGCCTGCTGCGTAAACTGCGGCTTCTCTTCGATCAACTTGAGCAGGTCGCTGTGGGCGCGGCGGTTCATGCGGTCGATCTCGTCGTCCATCTCGCGCACGGAATCGGCAAGGCGTGCGTCGCCGTCGAGCAGCGCCTGCAGCGCGTTGCGAATCATTTGCGCGGCAAATTCGCCCATGGCGGCAAAATCCACCGGCAACTCCACGTCGTCCGAAGTGAGAATGTCCTTGGTGCGGCGCGCGATGCTCATCGACTGGTCGCCGATTCGCTCCAGGTCGCCGTTGATCTTGATGACGGCGAGGATGAAGCGCAAATCGATGGCCATGGGCTGCTGCTTGGCGAGCAGGTCATAGGCCATCTCGTCGAGCTCGCGCTGCGCCGTGTCAATGGCCCGCTCGTTCTGCTTGACGAACTTGCAGAGGCCCTTGTCCCGCCGAGTGTAGGCCTCAACGGCCGTCTCGACCGCCAACTGGGCAAGCGCAGCCATGGCCAGAAGCTTGTCCTTGAGTTCGGCGAGTTGCTGATGAAAGTGGATGCGCGGCACTAGGTTCGATCTCCCATCCGACTATTCTGCACCAAGCGACGTTACAGGAGAACAAATTTCCGCGTGTGCACCAAAACTATTACACCCATTGGTAATGTTCCCGAAGTGGGGCCGATGGCTCGAGTAGTTTGACGACCGGCAGGCGAAAAGGCTTTGCGGCCGGGCGCGAATGAGGCCGTGACGGTCAGTCACGCAGCGTCTGGCGCTCGTGGCGGCAGCTCGATCCTGCCGAGCAGGAAGAGATAGCCTGCGATTCCGATGGCCAGGTAGGCAGCGGCCACGGCAAACGCCGCCGAGTAAGAGTGCAACGCCGAGACCAGATAGCCGGTGAGGATGGAAGCCGTAATCCCGGAAACCTGACCGGAGAAATTGATGATCCCCCCCACTTTGCCCACGTCGGGCAGGTGGGCAATGAAGGAGGGTAGCGACCAGGCCACGGGCGCGGCGGCGGCAAGACCGCTGAGCGAGACGGTGATCCAGATGAGGGCCTGTGAAGCGCTGTGTGCGTGAGCCGCGCCGAGAATGCCCAGCCCGAAGGCTGTGCCCCCGATGAGGACGGTGCGGCGAACAGCACTCTGGCCGAAACCGCGCTGGACGAGGAAGTCGACGAGAAATCCGCCGATCGCGAGGTCCGTCGCGGTGGCAACGAACCACGGCACGCTGGTGTAGAGGAACGAGTGCAGGAGATCAATATGCAGGGCTGAAGACAGATACGCCGGCAGCCAATAGAGCAGCATGAAGAAGACGTAGTTGTACGCGCCGAAGCCGAGAGCGAGCCCAAGGACCTTGCGCTGCGAAAGCAGTTGGCCCAGCGGCGTTGAGCTCTCTTCGCTGAGATCGGGCGCGACGAGCGAGCCGTCCCGGTCTTCGATGTACAGGCGCTCGATTTCAGTCAGCTCGGGTTCCTCATTGGGATCGCGATAGACGCGCCAGAAGAGAACGAAATAGGCGAGACTGATGGCGCCGGTGAAGGCGAAGCTCCAGCGCCATCCGGCGTGGATGAGAACGATGCCGATGACAGGGACCCCGATGGCCGAGGCGAATTTGGCAGCGGCGTCGTTGAGCGAAGTGGCGAGGCTGCGCTCGCGCTCAGGGAACCAGAGGCCGATGGCCTTGGCGTTGGAGGGAAAAGTCGGCGCTTCTCCTACGCCGAGCAGGAACCGCGCGCCAAAAAATGCGCTCAGATTGGGCGCGGCGGCCGCGGCAAAGGAGGCGGCGCTCCAGATGAACGTGCCGATGCGTCCTACGCGGCGGACGCCGAGCTTGTCGAGCACCACGCCGATGGGCAACTGGCAAAGGGCATAGGTCCAGTTGTAAGAGCTGGAAAGATAGCCGAAGACAACGTCGGAGATGCCGAAGGCGGCGATCAGAGAATCGTGCGAGACGGAGAGATTGACGCGGTCAAAGAAGTTGACCAGGACGCCGATGCCGAGCAGCCAGGCGATGCGCCAGCGGCGGCGCGGCGGGTGAGGGTGGCGCGGCGAATTTCGGGCTGAAGCGGAACCCTGTTCGTTCAATCGTCTCCTTGTCGCGATCTGCTGGGGATCAGACGGCCGGGGCGAGTCTTCCCTGCACAACATCATTCTCAAGCGTGCCGATGGGATCGATGGTAATGCGAACCCTATCGCCGGGCGCGAGGGTAAAGTCGTCGGGCGGAACGATGCCGGTTCCGGTCATAAGGAAAGCACCGAAGGGAAATGTGTTCTCGCGAAAAAGGTAGGCGGCTAAATCGGCGGGAGCGCGCTTGAGCTCGGCGAGCGTGGTGGCGCCGGAAAATGCTGCCTGGCCGGAGCGCAGAATCTCGATGCGAATGGGCGTTGTGGACGGAAGCGGATCGCTGCTGACGAGGATGCACGGGCCTAAAGCGCAACTGCGGTCGTAGACCTTCGCCTGAGGGAGATAGAGCGGATTCTCGCCTTCGATGTCGCGCGAACTCATGTCGTTGCCTGCAGTGTAGCCGATGATTTGGCCGCGGGGATTGATGAGCAACGTCAGCTCCGGCTCTGGAACCGACCACTTGGCGTCACTGCGGATGCGGACACCGGCGCCGGGGGCGGCGACGCGGCTCGGCGTGGCTTTGAAGAATAGCTCGGGACGCTCAGCAGTGTAGACGCGGTCATAGAAGTCGCCGCCACCGGCGTCTTTCGATTCGGCCATGCGCGCGCTTCGGCTGCGAAAGTAGGTGACGCCGGCAGCCCAAACTTCCTGACTGCCGATGGGGGCTTCGAGCCGTATTCCTGGGCGCGCAGATGCGAAATCGGAGGCGGGTTTTCCGGCGTCAACGACGGAGCGCAGGTAGGCGCCGAGATTTTCGTGCGCGACAAGCGCGTCCCAGTTGGACTCGGGGACGCGAAAGTATTTGCCGCCGTCTTCTGCGTAATTTCCGTTGCTGGTCCGGTAAAGCTTCAAGCGTTCTTCTCCAATCGAGAGACAATTTGGTCGACATCATAGACGCAGCCGCCCCAGACGCCACCACTCGCCGTGACGAGCGCAGCCCAAAGGCGCGTGTCCGCAGGCATTTCAGGGTGCGGAGCGAGATCGGGGCGGGGACCGCGCGCGGCGAGGCTCTTCGTGCCTTCGTCGGCGCTGAACCGCTCATCGCCTTCTCCAACCAAGTGCACAGATCCGATCTGTCGGGCACGATCGATGACGATCTCGATCTGGTCGCCTTCCCGCACCTTGCCAATTGGTCCGCCAGCGAGCGCCTCGGGTGAAATGTGGCCGATGCAGGCTCCGGTAGAGACGCCACTGAAGCGCGCATCAGTCAACACGGCAACGTGCTTGCAATGCGGCAGTTGCTTCAGCGCCGCGGTGATCTGGTAGATCTCCTGCATGCCGGCGCCTGCCGGCCCGCCGCAGATGAGGACGATCACATGGCCCTCGTAGATCTCACCGGATTTGATCGCTCGGATCGCTGCGGCTTCGGTGACAAAGACTCGAGCCGGCCCTACATGCCGGTAAACATTGTCTTCGCCGACCAACGACGGGTCAATCGAGGTGCTCTTGACGACCGATCCCTCGGGGGCGAGGTTGCCGATCGGAAAACAGACCGCCGACGTGAGCCCGCGCGACCGTGCGCGATCGGGCGACATGATCACATCTTCGGGATCGATTCCGTCCCTCTCCCTGAGGACACGCCGCAACTCTGCGCGGCGAGGGCTATCGCGCCACCAGTCGAGGCAGGCGCCGAGCGTTTCGCCGCTCACGGTTTTCACCTTCTCGTCCAGAAACCCGTGCTTGCGCAGTTCCAGCATGACTTCAGGAACGCCACCGGCAAGAAATACCTGCACCGTGGCAAAACTGCGCGGCCCGTTGGGCAGCGCGTCCACAAGGCGCGGCACCAGGCGATTGACCTCTACCCAATCGGAGACTGTGGGCCGCGTCAAGCCTGCTGCATGCGCAATGGCCGGGAGATGAATGAGGAGGTTCGTCGATCCGCCGAACGCGGCCTTCACGATCATGGCGTTGTAAAGGGACGCAGGCGTAAGGATGCCGCCGATGCCGAGGCCAAGTTGGTGCATTCGCAATATCGCGCGGGCTGAGCGGCGCGCGGCGTCGAGCCATATGGGCTGGCCTGAGGGCGCAAGAGCCGAATGCGGCAGCGAGAGCCCTAGAGCTTCGCCCACTACCTGCGACGTAGCCGCCGTGCCCATGAATTGGCAGCCTCCACCGGGTGACGCGCAGGTGCGGCAACCCACCTCGGCAGCGTACTCGAGCGTGATCTGGCTCTGGGCGAAGCGCGTTCCGATCGTCTGTACCTTCGCCGCATCCTCACCGGATTCCGGCAACAGTGTCACGCCCCCCGGCACCAGTACCGCCGGCATCTTTCCTGACGATGCCAAGGCCATCATCATCGCGGGCAGACCCTTATCGCACGTCGCCACGCCAAGCACACCCTTGCGCGTGGGTAGCGATCGCATCAGTCGCCGCAGCACGATCGCTGCATCATTGCGATAGGGCAAGGAGTCCATCATCCCCGGCGTGCCTTGCGTGCGGCCGTCGCAGGGATCGGTAACTGCTCCCGCGAACGGCGTGGCGCGGAGAGATTTGAGCTCGCGAGCAGCCTCGGCCACCAGTAGGCCGACTTCCCAGTGGCCGGTGTGGAAGCCGAGCGCGATGGCCTCGCCATTTTCCGCGCGCAGGCCTCCGTGGGTGCTGAGGATCAGAAACTCAGGATCGAGAAGGCGATTCGGCTCCCAGCCCATTCCGGCGTTTTGCGACAAGCCGAATAGATTGCCCGAGGGCTCGGTGAGTAGCATCTCGGCCGAGAGCGGCAGCGATCCCTTCGGGCCAGGCGCGTGTGTGGCCACATCAAGGAGATTGACGTCCTGCGATTCCAGCACCGAGCTCAGCGGAATGTCTACGATGGGGAAGCCCTTTCCGTAGACCAGTATAGAAGGGGCGGCCCGGCCTTCGGATGGACCGCCGCCGAGCGGGATGCGAACAAGCTGATGTGTCGAGCGACACTTCGCACTCGTCCCGGAGTGACGCTTCTCACCCCGCCGTCAGGCCTCCGTCGATGGGAATCGCAACCCCGTTTATGAACGAAGCCTCGTCGCTCGCCAGGTAGACCAGGGCGTTCGCGACGTCTGTTGTGCTTGCCAATCTTCCCAGAGGCACTTCGCCGATTCTTTCTGCCCGGCGCTCGGGGTCCTTGAGCATAGCCTGCACCAAGGCGGTCTCCACTGTGCTGGGGTGAACGGAATTACAGCGGATATTGTCCTTGGCGTATCGTACGGCCACGGATTTGGTGAGCATGGTCAGGGCGCCCTTGGTCGTCGTATAGGTTTCGTTCGTGTACTTATGGCCGACGAGGCCGCATATCGAGGACATGTTGAGGATGGCCCCCCCGCCCGCGGCCCTCATGATGGGCAGGGAGTGCTTGATTCCGAGAAACGGTCCCTTGACGTTCACTGCGAGCATGGCGTCGAAGGACTTGACGTCCATTTCCTCTATGTTTTTCCTGATGTTGATGCCCGCATTGTTCACGAGGACGTCGAGGCGACCAACCTGCTCGAGCACGGTGGAAAGCGCAGCCTTCCAACTGTCCTCTGAAGTGATGTCGAGTTCGAGGAAGACCGCTCCCATGGACGCGGCCGTCTTTGCCCCCTCCACACAGTTCGTATCAGCGACGAACACTGAGGCGCCTTCCTCCCGAAACCTTCGGGCGATCTCCGCGCCGATCCCTCCTGCAGCGCCGGTGATCAGAGCGGTCTTGCCCGACAGACGCATCGCGCTCACTTCGCGCCTCCTTTGCGGACCTTGACATCGGCGAGCTTTTCATAAAACTGGATGATGCCGCCATGGTCGTCGGTCTGCTTTCCATCGACCTTGAGGGCCTGCATGATCTCCATAATCTGGCTGGTAAGCGGAATCGGGGTTCCGGTTTCGTGGGCGGTATCGAGTGCGTTCTGTACATCCTTGATATGCAGCTCGATCCTGAATCCGGGCTTGTAGTTTCCTTCGAGGACCATGGGAGCTTTCGCATTCAGGACGGTACTTCCAGCCAAGCCCCCCTTGATCGCGTTGAACACCCGCTCGGGATCTACTCCGGCCTTGGTCGCGAGAACGAAAGCTTCCGACATTGCGGCGATGTTCAGCGCGACAATGATCTGGTTGGCAAGCTTGGTCACGTTACCGGCGCCGATGTCTCCGCAGAGTACCGCGCTGGCTCCCATTTTCAGCAATACGTCCTTCACCTTCTCGAAGACGGCTTCCTTGCCGCCGACCATGATGGCCAGCGTCCCGTCGATGGCCTTTGGCTCGCCGCCGGAGACAGGAGCGTCGAGCATCTCAATTCCCTTCTTGGCTAGCTCGGCAGCGACCTCGCGGCTGGCAAGGGGCGCAATGGAGCTCATATCGACAAGCACACTTCCCTTCTTGGCGCCCTCGATCACGCCGCTTTCGCCCAACACCGCCTTTTTCACGTGGGGCGAATTGGGCAGCATCGTGATGATGAGATCGTTCCGCGCGGCCACGTCCTTCGGAGACGAGCCCGCCGTCGCACCAGCTGCAACCAGCTCTTGCACCGGGGCTTCAACGATGTCGTAAACCACGAGCGTGTGGCCTGCCTTGAGCAGGTTCTTCGCCATGGGCTTGCCCATGATGCCCAGTCCTATAAAGCCGATACGCATTTTTCTTTTCCTTTCAACAGCGTTTTGACCGTCCTGGCAATTTCGTCCGAAGTGAGCTTGAAATGCGCGAGCAGTTCGTCGTAGCCCTCCGCCGAGGTACCGAACGAGTCGGGCACGCCCACGAACTCCACAGGCGCGTGACTCACCCCGCGCAGTGCCTCGACCACGGCCGAGCCGATTCCGCCGATGATCGAATGCTCTTCTGCCGTGACGATTGCATCCACACCGCGCGCATAGCGGATCACTGCCTCCCGATCCAGCGGCTTGATGGTGCTGATGTTGATCACTCTCGTCGAAATCCCTTCCGACTCCAGAGCCTTCGCGGCCTCCAGCGCCTTCGAGACCATGATCCCCGAGCCGAAGATCGCCACATCATTTCCATCCCGCAGCCTGGTCACCTTGCCGATCGAGTATGGCTCGCCCTCCGGAGATACAAAAGGAAGATCGTTCCTGTTGATCCTGAAGTACACCGGACCCGGCCAATCCAGCATGCAGCCCATCATCTGTTCAACTTCGATGGAGTCCGCCGGGCAAAGCACCGTCATGTTAGGCAGCGACCGCATCAGGGCAGCATCCTCGACGCCCTGGTGCGTTTTTCCATCGCCAAAATCTGAAAGCCCCGCGCTAGACCCGCAGATCCGCACAGGCAGGTTCGGAATGCAAATGGAATTGCGCAGTTGATCGTAGGTTCTTCCCGAGGCGAACACCGCGAAGGAATGAATGAACGGAATCATCCCGGAAAGCGCGAATCCCGCCGCCGTCGAAGCCATGTTCTGTTCCGCGATTCCCATTTGGAAGTACCGGTCGGGAAACTCCGCCTGAAACATGACAGATTGCGTGGACTTGCCGAGATCCGCCTCAAGGGCCACCACGCGCTCGTCCTTCTTTCCCAGCCGGACAAGGCTGGCCCCATATGCACTTCTCAGGTTCGGCGAAGTCATTGCATCACCCTCCGTGATTCTTCGATTTCAGCCAGCGCCTGGTCGTACTGCTCGCTGGTCATCGCGCCGTTATGAAAAGCCGCTGTATTCTCCGCGAATGAGACGCCCTTCCCTTTGATCGTGTCGGCGACGATTACCGTAGGGGCGCCTTTGATCGCGGCCGCCTTGTCGAGAACATCCAGGATCGCGCCCACGTCGTGTCCGTCCACGTTCAACACGTTCCATCCGAACGCGCGCCACTTGTCTTCCAGGTTCGGAATGTCGAAGATTTCCTTGGTCGGGCCGGTGGCCTGGATCCGGTTTCTGTCCAGGATGGCCGTCAGCGAGTCCAGCTTGTAGCGCGCGGCGGCCATGGCCGCCTCCCAAAGCTGGCCTTCGGCGAGCTCTCCGTCGCCAATCACCACATACACGCGCGCCGGGCTTTTCTTGAGCCGCAGCGCCAGCGCCATACCCGTCGCGATCGAAAGCCCTTGACCCAGCGAACCGGTAACCGCTTCCATTCCCGGAGTCATCATGTCCGGGTGGCCCTGCAATTTGCCGCCCAAGGTCTTCAGCTTCCCCATCTCTTCCCGCGGAATCACGCCCAGTTCCACCAGGGCTGCGTATTGCACCAGAACGGAATGCCCCTTGCTCACCAAGAAGCGATCCCGGTTTGGATCGTGGAGCGCTTTGGGATCAAAGTGCATCCTCCCGAAATACAAAGCCGCCACAGTCTCGGCCAGCGAGCACGAACCGCCCAGGTGTCCTGCCTTGCCGACACCAATCATCTTCACGATGTCAGCTCTCAGGTCCCATGCGACCTTCTTGATTCTCAGAATCTCCTCAGGCTTTGCCATCCATCTTCCTCCGGCGAAGAAGTTCTGCTACTAGCCGTTCGTTTTGTTCAGCTTCCGGACCTTGCGATTGATGCCATCGATCCCGTGTTCGATCGACTCTGATTGACGGACAAGTGTAGTTCTGCGAATCGGCCCCTTGGCGTGATCAAGGTCACATGTGAATCGATTCTTCTATCGGGCGGCGAGAATCTGCGCGCAACAAAGCATTGCTTTTCGAGCGAGACGCACAGAATGGACTCGCACGCCCGCCAAGTCGGGGTGCTATAAAGTGATGTGCCCGAAGACGATTCGCACAAAGCGGCGCAAATCCAGGCGGGCCTTCGCCGCCGCTGGCTGTACCTGATGCCGGTGGTCTTCGTGACCTATAGCCTCGCCTATCTGGGGAGGTCGAACTTTGGATTCGGCGCGGCAGCGGGTCTGGCGAAGTCGCTCAACATCACCGAGTCTCGCGCGGCCTTTCTCGGTTCGGTTTTCTTTCTCGGCTATTTTCTCTTTCAAGTGCCCGCTGCAGCCTACGCCATCCGCAAAAGCGCCACACGCCTGGTGTTTTTCGCGTTGATCAGCTGGGGGATTTTTTCCGGACTCACAGGGATCATCCACAACTACTGGCTGCTGGTCGTGGATCGGCTTTTGCTGGGGGTCGCGGAAAGCCTCATCTTCCCGTCGATGCTGATTCTGCTGACCAACTGGTTCACGCGCTCGGAGCGCTCGCGCGCCAATGCGATTCTGATTCTGGGAAATCCGGTGACGGTGACGTGGATGGCCGCGGCAACCGGATACCTGATCCGGGCCGTCGGCTGGCAGATGACGTTTATCCTCGAAGGCATCCCATCGGTGTTGTGGGCCTTTGTCTGGATTGTCGTGGCGCGAGACCGGCCGCGGGAAGTTCCTTGGCTTACAGAAGAGAGCAGCAAGCATCTGGCTGAGACGCTCGCGCTGGAACAGTCTTCCCTGCCCCAGTACGCGAATTTTCGCGAGGCGCTGCGCGTGCCGGGTGTAATGGTTTTGTGCTTCCAGTACTTCTGCTGGAGCTTCGGCGTGTATGGCCTTGTGATCTGGATCCCGGCGATGATTCGCTCCGGATCGGCACGCGGTATCGAACAGATTGGCCTTCTCAGTGCGGCGCCATTTCTTCTGGCCGTGGTGCTGATGCTCATCGTCGCAACTTTTTCCGATCGCGTACTCCGTCGCACGTTGTTCGTGTGGCCGTTTCTCATCCTCTCTGGCGTGGCGCTGTTTTGCAGCTTCGCAACTGCTGGACATAACTTCTGGCTTGCGTATTTCTGCCTGATCATTGCTGGCGGCACGATGTACGCGCCCTACGGCCCGTTTTTCGCTATCATGCCGGAGATGCTGCCAAGGAATGTGGCCGGCGAGGTGATCGCGCTCGTGAACAGCTGCGGGGCGCTGGGTGGATTTGCTGGATCGTGGCTCGTGGGATGGCTGCAAGCTATAACAGGTAGCTCCCGTGCCGGGTACCTGGCCATGTCGATCCTGCTGATCGTGTCTGGAGTGATGATCTTCTTTTTGCGCGCGCCTAAGGCCGCTGCGCAACTTCGTCCCGCGTGAGTTGACCATCGATGAGCCGCATGATCCCGAGCGAATTCCCGTCTTTCAGCTCTTCGGGCAGTGATGCCTGAGGAAAATCCTGGTAGCAGACGGGGCGCACGAAACGATAGATCGAATACGTGCCGACTGAGGTGGCGCGGCTGTCGCTTGTGGCCGGGTACGGGCCGCCGTGGACCATCGCGTGGCAGACTTCGACGCCGGTGGGAAAGCCGTTGACGATGAGTCGGCCTGCTTTGCGCTCGAGGATCGCGACGAGGTCAGCAAAGGCGGAAAGATCGGCCTCTGTGCCGTGCAGAGTTGCGGTGAGTTGGCCTTCAATGGATCCGGCCAGCTCCATGAGTTGCTCCCAACTGTCGTAGCGGATCACGAGAGCGCTGGGGCCGAAGACCTCGGTGGCCAGCTCGGGATTGCCGAGCAGGTCAGCGGCATCGATTTGCATCAGGACGGGCGCGGCGTAGGTCTTGGCTGCGCCATTGGAGGCGGCTTGCGCCACTGTATTCACGTGGCTGTGCGCCTGGCGGCCCGCGATGACTGAGTGATAGCTCTTTGAAATTCCCTCGGTCAGCATGGGCGACGGGGCGGCCTGCTCAACGAGAGCCTTGACCTCGGCGACGAGCGCATCGGCATCGGCGTTGCGAGGCAGATAGACGAGGCCCGGCTTGGTGCAGAACTGGCCGACGCCGAGCGTGAACGAGCCGAAGAGGCCGGCGGCGATCTGCGTAGTGCGCGCATGAAGGGCTTCGGGCAGCACAAAGAGAGGGTTCACGCTGCTCATCTCCATGAAACATGGGATGGGCTCAGGGCGCGCGGACGCGCGTTGCATGAGCGCTTTGCCGGCCGAAAGGGAGCCGGTGAATCCAACGGCTTTCGCTTTGGGGTGGTCGACGAGCGCCGCGCCAATCTCAGAGCCTGCGCCGAAAACGAGCGCAAACATGCCCGCCGGAAGGCTGCACTCGCGAACGCTGCGAGCGATGACCTGGCCGACCATTTCGCTGGTGCCAGGATGGGCGTGATGCGCCTTCACGATGACTGGATTGCCGGCTGCAAAGGCGGCAGCGGTGTCTCCCCCTGCAACGGAAAAAGCGAGGGGAAAATTGCTGGCGCCAAAGACTGCGACGGGGCCGAGGGGCTTCATCATGGATCGAATGTCGGAGCGCGGCAGAGGCTTGCGATCGGGCTGTGCTGGATCGATGCGCGCGTTCACCCAAGAGCCCTCTTCAACCATTTGCGCAAACAGGCGAAGCTGGTTGATGGTGCGCGCGGACTCGCCTTTGAGGCGCGCTTCAGGCAATGCTGTTTCGCGATTGGCTCGCTCCACCAGTTGCGGGACGATGGCTTCGATGCCGTCAGCGATGCTGCGCAGGAAGCGGCCCCGTTCGCGGCCGGAAAGCTTGCGGTAGGCGGCAAATGCATCCTCGGCCAGATCGGCGGCGTGATTCAGGTCGGCCAGCGAAGCGCAATGGTAGACGGGTTCGAGGCGTGCGCCTGTGGCAGGATCGACGCCATGAAAGGCGGCGCCGGTTCCCGGCCTGCTTTGACCATCGACAATCGAAGCACCCTGCAAATTCAACATTGTTTGTTCACTTGGCATGTCCTACCTGCTCCCAGTTCTCTACTTGAGGAATTCCGTCTACTCTTCGCCAATGTCTTCGTTCCAAATCTCCGGATTCCGGGCGATGAACGTCTCCATTAACTCGCGGCACTCGCGATTGTCGAGATCGACGACTTCGACGCCGTTCTCACGCAGCCAGTCGAGGCCTCCGGCAAAGGTGCGGCTATCGCCGACTACGAGCTTGCCGATGCGAAACTGGCGCACGAGTCCGCTGCAGTACCAGCAAGGGGCGAGCGTGGTGACCATCACCAGGTTGCGGTAGGTGCGCTGGCGGCCGGCGCGGCGAAAGGCGTCAGTCTCGCCGTGAATGCTCGGATCGTTCTGCTGCACGCGGCGGTTGCGACCGCGGCTCAACAATTCACCCTCGCGCGTAAACAGCGCCGCGCCCACAGGAACGCCACCTTCGGCGAAGCCCCGGCGCGCCTCTTCGATGGCTACCGCCAGCATCTTCTCGTGCAACGTCACAAGTCCAATCTAAATCAGCCAGTCAGCCGGTCAGTGAGTCGGCAGGTCAGCCAGCCAGGCACGATTGCGCGGGAACGCGCGTTTTGGGACCAAGCAGCCTTTGTACAGGCCGACGCGTCAACTGACGGTAAGCACCAACTTGCCGAAATGGCTGGCTTCTTCCATGCGCTCCAGAGCCTCGCGCGCCTGGCGCCAATCGAACTCCTCACCGACAGGGCGCAGCTCGGCCAGCGTAATGGCTCGGTTCATCTCAACAAAATCCCTTCGGGAGCCCACGTAGATGCCATGAATGCGCGCCGTCTTGTGGAGGACGAGCGGAATCGGGAACGGGTCCGCGGACTGGGTGAGCACCCCCACTTGGGCCACCGTTCCGCCGGGCCTGATGGCCCTGAGGGAGCGCAGCAACGTGCCCGCGCCGCCTACCTCTACCACAAGGTCCACACCTTCGCCACCGGTCTGGTCGAGTGCCCAGCGATCCCAATCCGGGTTGTCGCGATAGTTCAGTCCCGCATCCAGGCCCATGGCACTCGCGCGCTCGAGCTTATCGTAGCTGGAGCTGATGCCCAGCACGCGC